>ERZ1090880.853-NODE-853-length-15854-cov-15.267612_pt1 | contig 15854 bp, 10 predicted proteins | sample MGYA00478471_ERZ1090880 | MGnify/ENA primary metagenome ERZ1090880 (study PRJEB33644, sample SAMEA5815734) | chicken gut metagenome | biome: Chicken; feature: Gastrointestinal Tract; material: Caecum | place: Ireland | collected 2019-01-01 | study: A study of the... | reverse complement strand
TATATTTACTTCAGATTTACCGAAAAAAGCAGAGCGTCACTCTTCGTAGCGCTTGGTGTAGGCTCTTCCGTCGTAAGTGTATGCTGTAATATCAAGCCCGCTGTAGCTGTAAACGATTTCGGTGCCGACGCAATATACCGAATATATACCGTCAGATTTTAGGGCGAGCAACCCTTCCTCGTCAAACTCATCGGCGGCATACAGCGGCAATACCCTGAGCATAAGTTCGGCGCAACCTGCGTCGGTTGAATATACCAAGAGGTCGCTTATGCTGCTCTTGTAAAGCCCGTCTTTATCGTCTATATAGCGGTGCGCCGTAGTACCGTCGGAATAGCCGTATTTGCAGCCGTAATCAGAGCTGTTGAGCGCATAATCGCGGAACTGAACCGCGCTGACGGCTCCCTCCGCCGTCACCGAGCCTGCAATATATACCGAATCTCCCTCTTTATTAAAGATGCTCGCCGTGCTTGAAACCCCGTCGCCGAAAGCCGACGTATAGCCGTCGTAGCTGGTCAACAGCCCCGAAGCTACGCCCGCCTGTTGAAGGTATTCGGCAATATAGTCGATGATGAATGCATTTTTGAGCACGAAGAAATCGAGATACGAGGTGATTTCGTTTTCCTCCGCAAACTGCGCGTATTCATCGGAGACGTGCAGTATAACGCGGTTGTTGCCGAGAAGTTCGAGACTGACATCGCCGTCGTTTATATACTTCGCCACGGCGGCGAAGTATGCCGCCGCATCCTCGTTTTTATAGGGGTCGTAAAATGCGGCGCCGGTATCTGAATTTGCAAAGAAAAGGCTGTTATAATAGCTGTATACCGGGGCGTAATACAAAAGGTTGCTGCCGCTGCTTCTTATGAGCTGCAGAGCGGAGTAGAGATGCTCGTCCACCTCGACCTCGGTGTTTATATTGGCGTTTAAATATGCGAGGTTGTTCACGCCATCGAACTCTTCGATATCGTTGAAGATACGGTAGGCGTTTACCGTCGCCCGGCCGTAAGCCGAGGCAACGCCGTTGAGTTCCTCAGTACCGTCAAGCCCGCCGGTGCTGACTTCGTAGTAAAACACGAAGTCGCCGCTGCAATTTGTGTCTGACGCGTTTGCTTCGACCTGCGTCCAGCCGGCGTCGGTAGACAGCCAGAATACTATACCCATCGCAAACGCGGCAAGGGCAATGACTATGAATAAAACGACCAGCACGATTCTCAGCTTTACGTGCCGTTCAGAGAGTTCTATCTTCTTTACGGGCTTCAGATTGCCGCCCTGTTCGGGTGCTCTTCTCGATTTCATACAATAAATTAAATATAAGCGTTTTTTCGATAAATATTTTAGGGTGACCGCAATAAAGCGGTCGCCCTATTAGTTCAGACAAGTGTAAGAAGCAGGAAAATACAGAACAGAACGACTATTGCGCCGATGACCGACCAACCGATAATCGTACCCTTTTTGCAGGATTTGTAGTTCCTGTAATACCTCTTCACCTTGAATATCGGGAAGAGAATGAGTCCGAGCAGGGGTAGGAAGAAGCACAACACCGCATACCACACGCTGCCCGTATCGTGAATGGGCGAATCGAGTATGGGTTCGTTGGAAACAGATGTTTCGCGCTCCTCTTTTCTCTGTCTTTTCCTCTCTTCCTCTTTTTGCTTTCTCTTTACGGGGTCTTTTTCAGGCTTGAGTACTTTTATAGTCTTCAAGGGCTCGTCTTTTTCGCGCAGCGCCTTATATTCCGCAATCTCCTTGCTGTTGCCGTAGACGTAGTGGTCATGACCGATATCCACCATTTCGGGCTTATCCTCCGAATAATCGTGAACGGAAGGGTCGTAAGTAAACAGCACTTTGTGCTTTTCAAGCGTAGGGTCGGGGATGGGTATTGCGGATATGAGCGAACGGGTATACGGATGCATGGGGAAGTTGAACAGTTCCTCTGCCTCCGCCACTTCCACGATGTCGCCCTTGTAGATTACGCCAATCCTGTCGGAGATGAAGCGGACTATGGAGAGGTCGTGCGCGATGAAAAGATAGGTTATGCCCTTTTCCCTTTGGAACTTCTTTAAAAGGTTGAGCACCTGCGCGCGGATAGACACGTCGAGCGCGGAGATAGGTTCGTCCGCAACTACGAGTTCGGGGTCCATTACCATAGCCCTGGCAAGTCCTATCCTCTGGCGCTGTCCGCCTGAAAATTCGTGGGGATATCTCGTGAGGTGTTCGGGCAGAAGGCCTACTTCGTTTATTATCGTTTCAACCTTTTTTATCCTGTCCGCGTCGTCTTCATACAGATGGAAATTATAAAGGCCTTCGGAAACTATATATTCGACGGTGGCGCGCTCGTTAAGAGAGGCCGCGGGGTCCTGGAAAACCATCTGCACGTTTCGTATTACTTCCCTGTCGAGCGAGTGGGGAATTTTGCCGGATATTCTCACGCCCTTATAGAGTATTTCGCCTGCCGCGCAGGGATTTACCCTTATTACAGCGCGGCCGATGGTGGTTTTACCCGAGCCGCTCTCGCCTACGAGAGAGAACGTTTCGCCCTTATATATGTTGAACGTGGCGTTCTTTACGGCTTTTACGGCCTTGTCGCCCTTGCCGAAGGTGATATCGACGTTTTTAACGGAGAGCAGAATCTCCCTTCCCTTTTCGTCGACAGGCCCCTTTTCGGGAAGATGCGCAGCAGTATCGCTCAGCTTCTGTTTTTCAGACTGTTCTTCCGGGGAGGCCGCGTTTGATTTTTTGCCGAATTTTTCCCTGAAAAAATTCCTGACTTTATCAAACCTGAAAAAATTCCTGATTTTATCCGAATTCATTCCGTCACCTCCTCTATGTTGAACGCTTTTATGAGCTTGTCGTGTATACCCGTAATAATCTCGGGTTTGGCGATTTTGGGTGCACGGGGGTCGAGCAACCACGTCTTTGCATAGTGGGTTTCGGAAATTTTGAACATGGGAGGGTCTTTGAGGGTATCTACTTTAAGGCAGTAAGGATTTCTCGGGGCAAACGGGTCGCCGACGATTTTATTGTAGAGCGAAGGCGGCGTGCCGGATATCGAATAAAGTTCGGTGTTGCGCTGTGCGAGCTGGGGAAGCGACGAGAGCAGCGCCCACGTATAGGGATGACGGGGGTCGTGGAACACCTCGTCCACCGTTCCGAGTTCGACTATCTGCCCTGCATAGAGCACGGCTACCCTGTCTGCAATGTTTGCCACCACGCCCAAATCGTGCGTGATGAAAACTATCGTGTAGTTGAATTCCTTCTGCAAATCCTTTATAAGCTGAAGTATCTGAGCCTGGATGGTTACGTCGAGCGCCGTAGTCGGCTCGTCGCAGATGAGTATCTTCGGCTGGCAGGAGAGCGCTATGGCTATAACTATCCTCTGCCTCATGCCGCCCGAATACTGGAAGGGGTAGTCGTCGTAGCGGTTTTCCGCATTGGGAATGCCTACCATCTTCATCAGTTTAATCGCGCGCGAACGCGCCTCTACTTCGGAAACGTGCTGATGCTTGATTATTATCGAAGATATCTGCTTGCCTATCGTTATGATAGGGTTGAGCGACGTCATCGGGTCCTGGAATACGGTTGCAATCTTGCCGCCGCGAATCTGCTGCCAGTCCTTGGTGTATTTTACCTTGGCAAGGTTCAGAACGCACACGCCGTGCAACCTGTTTTCCGTTTCGTCGAGATACTTTACCCTGAACACGACGTTATCGAATACAGCGTTGAGCTCTTTCTCGTCGGTAAGGTCTACGCCGAACCGCATAGCCTTTTTCAGCGCGCGGACCAACCTGAACAGCAGCCAGAATCTCTGAAAGATATTGAAATATCTGCCGATGGAGAGGTAAATCTCCTTGGCGATGACTTCGTTTCTTTCACGCGTCTGCGCGGAAATTTCCTTAGCAGTCTCTTCGGCGTATTTTGCCTTCAAAGTTTCAATCTTGCGCTTGTATTCGGCGTTATACTCCGTTTCGCTGAGCGCCTGCGCCCTGCGCGCTTTTATTGCCTCTTTCTTCTTCTTTTCCAGCTCTTTGAGCTCTTTCGTGTAGCCGGAAATTTCTTCCGTAACCTGCTTATACTTCTCCTGTTCCTTGCGGGAGTCGAGCGTTTGTTTGAGGTTGTAGGCCTCCGTGCGCTTATACATGAGGTCGTCTATCTTCTCCTGCAAAGCCGCTGCCTGTTCGCTCGTCAGCCTGAAACGGTCTTTATACTGCTTTTTTTCCTCGCAAAGCTGCTTATAAGTTTCCGCGCCGAACTCGAGTTTCGAAAAGCGGTCGAGCAGTTTATGGGCTATTTTTACGGCAAATTTCGCAATCCTGCCCTTTTTGACGACGGTGTCGTCGAGCTCCTCGTCGTTGAAGATAAGGTCGCCGCCGGAAATGAAGCCGTTTGAATCGAGCATGCCGGCAAAAGTTTTGGTAAATACCGATTTACCGGAACCGCTCTCGCCGACTATCGCAATCGATTCGTTTTCGTATATGTCGAGGGATATTCCGCGTATTGCGGTAAGCGTTCTGCCGCGCACGTGGAACTGCACGTGCAAATCGTTTACCGAAAGTAAAACTTTTTTCTCTTCCATCTCAATCCCCCCGTCACATATGCGTTCTGGGGTCGGAAGCGTCGCCGAGGTTCTGGCCGACTACGTAGAGCACTATCGTGATGATTGACGCTACCGCAACCGGCGCCCAGAATTCCCACTGCCAGCCGGGAGTGAGCATCGAAGCCTGCGCCTCCTCTATAAGGCGGCCGAGCGACATATCCGAAAGACCCATTCCTATAAACGAAAGGAATACTTCGTAAGAGATATACGAGGGTATCTCCGTTGCGGCGAGGGTAACTATTACCGACGTCATGAACGGCAGAATATTTCTCTGCGCAATTCTGAAAATATTTGTGCCGAGGCAGCGCGACGCGAGGTTATACTCCCTGTCGCGTATTATGATGACCTGCGTTCGTATAAAGTAGGCAATGGCAAGCCAGCCCGTTACGGTGAGCGCAAATACCATCGTCCAGAACGACGCCGACATAACGAGCACCATGACTGAGATAAACAACACGTAGGGGATATTGCCCAGAATGTTGTAAACTTCGTTCATGATAACGTCGACTTTTTTGGAGAAGCCCCATATGGCGCCTATCGCCACGCCTATCGTAAGGTTGATGAGCGCGCATACGAACGCGAGCGATATCGATATGCTCGAGCCGTACCATACCGCGTCGAACGTGCTTTCGCCGCCGGCGCCCGTACCGAATATCCACTTGAGCGAAAAACCGCCGAAGTAGTCGAATGCGTCCGAAGGACTGAGGTGGTGCGAGCCCGCGTCGGTATTGTAAACATACTCGTACTGCGTAATTAAGGGATAGAGATATGCAAACACGACTATCAGCGCAAGAAGCGCAAGCATTATTATGTTGAGCTTGTTTTTAAAGAACACCCTTGCAACCGACTTCCAGTAGGAATAACGGGGCGCGGTTATCTTTTCGGTTTCTATCTGCGAGATATCGTAGTGGGCAAACAAATCCTCGTCTGAGAGATTGAATTCCGATAAATCTACTACGTTTTCGTTCATTTTTTACCTCCCTTTCGATGAGAATGATATCCTCGGGTCCATCAGCGCCATCAGTATATCGCCCAGAATGATTGCCACTACCGAAAGCACCGCATAGAACAGCGTTACGCCGATTATTACCGAGTTATCGTACATGGTAATCGCCCTCGTAAGCAGATTGCCGACGCCCGGAACGACGTATACGGATTCGGTAATAATTGCGCCGGTAAGAGCGCCTAGCACGCTCGCGGGGATATTGTGCACGAGCGGTATCGCCGCGTTCTTCATGATATGCTTGCGCGAAATTTCGCCCTCCGAAAGTCCTCCCGCACGGGCAAACTTTACGTAGTCGGAGTTGCGCTGGTCAATCATGTAGCGCCTCATCCACTTCATGAGGTTTGCGATAGACGGCAGCGCCAGCGAAATTATGGGCAATATCCACATCAGCGTGGTCGGGTTGACAAGACTGAACGTAGTCGGCAGTCCTATGGCTCCGCCTATCGTCTGGAACATGAATATATACGCAAGCGAGGGCACCGCCATAATGAATATGATATATACCGTGCCTATCTTGTCTATCACGCCGCCTTTACGGCGTGCCATGACTATGCCCAGCGGTATGCCGAGGCAGTAGGCGACAATTACCGAAATAATGCCGATTATGAACGAATAAGCCATGCGCGACATGCCGTCGAGATTGGTGGTTACGACGGTATAGTCGTCCTCGAAGCGCATCTGCGTATATTCGCCGCCGGCAGCAAGAGAGCCCGCGGAATAGGTTGCCGAATGAAGGTCGTCGGCGGTGTTTGCCGTGTAGCCCGTGGGATAAATAACCGACGACGAAACTATGTTGCCCTGTTCGTCGGTCATCGTGTTCCACACGTCGACGTTTCTGTTTACCGAATACGAGGTGCCGAGCCGCAGCGTTATAATATTCTGATGAATAAAGGGAAACTGGTCGTCGAAATACAGCAGATATTTGTGATGAGTGCCGTTGCCCATTATAGCGGGCGAGAATGTATCGCCGCCGTAAACGGGGTCGTACCACGTAAATGAGAGCCCTCTCTCATCATCCGGAATGCCTGAAGCATAGTGAATGTTGTCTATGCGGATAAGGCTCGTTATATACGTCCACAACCGGTTGAATATATTGTAATCTTTTGAGGCGAAGAGCTGGCTTCCGTCTCTTGCCGTGCGCCCCGCGTCGAGGCGGGTAACGTCGTAGCCCTGCGACTCGTAATAGTCGGTAAACATTGCAACGTACGTCTGCGTCGTATCGGAATCGCCCGAGGGAGTTCTGCCGAGAACGGCGGCTTCGTTGCGCGTTGCGGAATCGAGTTCGCCGTCGGATACGAGATTGTCGAGGTAGTCGGAATACGGGACGTAATCGAGATAGCCGTACCTCTCCCACTGCTGATACATATATACCGTGCGGCTGTTGCCCGAAAGGCGTGTGTAGTTCGGGTCGCTGGCAAATATCAGCTGCCTGTCCATAAGGCCGTACACGAGCAGCATAACTATGAATATTACCACTATTATAGATATGACGCCGTGTATGAGGCGCTTAACGAGGTATTTACCCATTGTTTTCTCCTGTTTTTATAGGCAAGCTGTGTTTTTGCGAGCAATATGCACAACTTTGCCCTTTTAGCAATGAAGAGAATGACCTAAAACAGGTCATTCTCTTCACGAACGACTTATATTAAAGCCAAAAATTTTTGGTTATTACCACAGGCCGAACGAGGTTATCATGTAGCCGGTGGGGGTTACGGTATCGAGGTAAGTCGAAGGGTCGCCGTAGTCGGGAGCCCAGAGCGAAGTGGTATCGATATCGAAGTTCTTGTCCGAGCCGGTCTGGCCATAGTAGCCGCTGTAATACCACTGCGATTCGTTGTTTACCGCCACGAGATTTACGTTGATTTCGTCAAGCACGCCTTCGATGCTCTTCTCGTAAGCGCTTGCCATGTTGTTCCAAACGGTTACGGTAGAAACGTTAACGTAGTCAATCTGCACGGGGTTCGAAGCGGAAATGTTGATGGTAACTTCCTCGCCGTCTACAAGCACGGGATTTCCCTCGGCGTCGACAACGGTCTGGCCGTTGAGCTCTTCAATGGCGAGAGCCATCTCTGCCTTGGCTTCTTCGGGATGGTACCAGCCGTCGAATCCGAAGGAGCTGCCTATGCCGCCGTCGGCTTCGGGATTCCATGCAACGATAGGGCTGTTATCGGCGTCGAGCTGAGCCTGAACAATCTCACCGTAGTATGTGCCGGCAGGGAAGCTGGTTGCGGTGCCGTTGATGTCTACGGTTACGGCTACGGGCAACTGAACGAACGTGCCGGGCGTGAAGCTGTTTATAAGGTTGTTTAACGCAAGGTCTGCGCCCGAACGAGCGGTGTTCCAGCTCTTCCTGTCGAACGCGAATGTAAGCGCTCTTCTGAAGTGAACGTTCTGCATTGCCATGCGGGTAACTTCCTGGGCAACTACGTCGTCGGCCTTGGGGGATACCGCAACGGTCGCGTCGTTGAAGTTGGCGAACGCCTCGCGGTTGAGGTTATAGAAGCCCATACCGGTGGCGGCGTCGTTCTGGCCTACATAGTGATAGAGGTCGAAATAGGTGCCGGAATTTCCGTGAATATCCGTCGTCGTCTCGCTCTTTGCACTGGTAATGTTGCTCTCGCTGAGACCGCTATTGTCGATGGTGCCCTTTTTGACGTCGGTGTACGCCTTCGTCACGTCCTGCCCGTCGTTGAAGAGCCAGGTTATGGTTTTAAGGTTAATGTTATCGTAATTCCAGTAACCTTCGTAAGAGCTGAATACAATAGTGCTTCTGTTTGTTGAATTGGTTATGCGATAGGGACCGCAGTAGAGAATATTGGAGGCCGATTTGCCGTAATCGTAGTCCTCTGCAGTTTCGTCGTAATCAGCGCCAAAGCCGCCTCCCTGCGAAAGGAAGTATGCCCTGTTCATGGGAGCGAACACGCTGTAGCTGAGCATGGTCATGAAGTAAGGAGTTTCCTGCTCGAGCGTGTACTGAACATATTCGCCGTTTTCATCGGGCTCACCGTTTTCGTTTACCTGCTTAACGCCTACCTGGTCGAAGTCTGCAGTGCCGGCAATATATTCGCTGGCGCCTGCAACAACGCCCTGAACGAGATATTCAAGACCGCCCGCAGCGTCGAGCATGTGCTGGAAGCCTGCCACGAAGTCGTCGGCGGTTACGTCTGCATACCTGTCGCCGGACTGGTTATACCAGCTTGCGCCGTCGCGGATGTGGAAGGTATAGGTGAGGTTGTCCTCGGATACGGTGTAGCTGTCGGCAAGGGCGGGCTGGAGAACGCTCATCTCATCGTACTCCATGAGGCCGTCGTAGGTGTTTACGAGAGCTTCGGAATCGACCGACATGGAAGTCGCAAGGAGGTCGTAGTTGGAAGGGTCCTGATTGTATGCTCTGGTAAAGGTATCTTTAATGTGGTAGCCCTGACCGGTGAGGTATGCCCTTACGGCTGCGCTGTATTCGGCAGCGGTGTCGCCGCCTGCCTGCGCCGTTGCGAACATCTCGGTGACGTGCTCCCTGTCGGAAACAGCAAGCAGTTCCTGCGTTACGAGCGCCTGGTGATATCTGTACATATCGTTGCCCCAGAGCACATATGTGTAGGTGTGGGGAACGAGCCTGCCGATAGCATACTGTCCGCCGTTGGAAGTGAGCGGCGAGAAGGTAGCCGAATTTAAAAGCTTGGCCTCTGCGACAGCCATTTTAGCATACCTTTCGGCCTGCTCTTCATCGGTAGAGCCGACTATAGCCCTCGCTTCCATGTAGAGGTCGTAGAACTCACCGAACACTTCGTCGTAAACGGCCTGGCTGATTGCGTTGTGGGCAGCGTTATCATCCCCGCCATCGTCGGGACCGCAAGCCGCCATTCCCAGCACCATAGAACTAGCAAGTGCCGCTGCGGTTGCCGTCATGGCAACCTTTTTCCATCTTTTCAAAGTTTTGTCCTCCATAAAATTTTTAGCTTGGCGCAGTAAAGCAATAAAACCGAAGCAACAAATTATTACCGCGGCAAGCAAACGGTACAATTTTTTAGCCGCGCCGCACACGTCCGTACACATCGATAATTGATAAATCGGACAATTGCGGGCGGAGTTTCAGGCGCTCTCCGCCTTAAAAATATACAATAAGTATAGCTACAAAAAGAGCGAATGTCAAGCCCGATTACACCAAATTTTCAATTTTGCGTTAAGAATTGTTTATAAATACCTTAAGTATTTCAAATATTTTTCGCGCTCCCTACATATACATTATAAATCGGTATAAATCATTTGCAATTTTTTAGCCCCCGCGCCGTATCCGCCGTCTCTTTTGCCGCGCGGCGCCCGTTTTCCCCGCGCGTTAACACGAACCATGTATCGCGCGCGCACCGGCCATACGCCGTGCATAAATGTATAAATATGCACAACAGAGGGATTTGCCCTTTGTCCATCTCAATCCCCTCTTTAATTCTCCCCTTTAAAAAGGGGAGCTTATCGGGGGGCATTCCTTTAAAAAGGGGAGCTTATCGGGGTATTACGCCTCCTCTTTTAAGGGGAGGTGGCTTGCCGCAGGCAAGACGGAGGGATTCAATCCGACAACCGTCGGTTCATTTGCGATTTACAAAACGCCTATCGACGAACAGGTGAAAATTATGAGGAACAGGCTGAACGCCGAAAAGAGAGTCGTCCATACGACGAGCTGACCCGCGAGCTCTCCGTCCTGCTTCATCTGCACCGCCATGGGCGAGCTGGAAACAGCCACGGGCGTGCCGCACACCGAGATGAGCACCGCCATTTCCGCCGCGGAACGCATGCCGACGAAGTACGCGGCCACAATGCAGAGCACGGGAATTATCAAAAGTCTTGTTACGGAAGATACGGCAATCTCCTTCCACAGGCGCCCCGCCGCGCCGAAGCGGAACTGGCCGCCGAGCACAATGAGCGCGAGCGGCATTGCAACCGCGGCGAGATTATCGAGCGTTTTGGCGATAAAATTGTCGTCGGAGAGGGTGAAATCTACGCCCGCCTGCATTATGCCCCAGCGGACGAGCATGAATGCGAGGCTTATAATGACGGAAACAATGAGCGGGTTGGTTATTATTTTTATGCAGACGTCCTTTGCCGAAGGGCGCGCCTCGCCCGCGCCGCCGTACATGCTGAGCGCGATTACCGCGAGAATGTTTACCGTGGGCACGATTACCGCCGCCGCAACGCTTGCCTGCGTGCCCGCCGCCTCGCCCGCGAGCATAACCGAGAGCGAAAAGCCGATGACCGCATAGTTGGTGTTGAACGCCGACTGGTGCACTATGCTGCGGCGCATGGGCTCCTTTTTAAAAAACAGCGCCTGCAGCCAGCCAATACCGAACATCACCACCGTCGCGACGAACACGAAGAGCGCGATTTTCCAGTTGATATCGGAAAAGTTTGTCATGTACAGGTTGTTGAAAATCAGAATGGGAATGAACACCGTAAATACGAGTTTGTTGCCGTAGGCGAGGAACACTTTGCCGAACAGCTTTATCCGCCTGAGCGCATAGCCCAGGACTATGGGCAGAATGAGCGGCAGAATTGCGTTCAGCGTAAACAGCAGGCTATCCATAAAATTTTGTCTCCGTATAAATTGTTTTGCCCGCGCCGTTCGTTGCGGGCGGCGCGCTTTGCGGCGCCTTGCAATTGCGGCGCCTTGCAATTATTTATATATAACAGCTAATGTAATATATAACAATCCGCGCGGATTGTCAATAAAAAGCCGCCGATTCAGAGCATTGTTAAAAAAAAGCCGTCAACGGCAAACCTCGGTGAAAATTCCGCACAAAACAAAGGCCGCGCGGGAAAGCGCGGCCTTTTCTTGTTTTACTTTAAAAAATAATCGGGGAAAGCCGAACGGATAGTTGCGGCGTTCTGGATATACCTGTCCATATGCCTTGCGGTGACTGCGACGGCCTCCTCCTCGTCCCCGCGCTCTATCGCCTTTAAAAGGTCGATATGGTCGCGCTCGACGTGCTCGGTGAGGCGGCATTTGAAGCTTAATACGGTGGTGCGGTCGAAGTGGGGCGCAACGCTCTCTATCAGCTCGTACCAATAGTTGCAGCCGCATCCCGCGTACAGCATTTTATGAAACTTTTTATCGAGGAAAAAAATCTTTTTTTCGTCGCCCCGCCTTATGTACATCTCCCATATCGTCACGTTCTCCCACAGCGAGTCGACGTGCGAAGCGGTGAGCCGCTTGCACGCGAGACGGGAGACCTCCTTTTCGAGCACGCTCCTCAAAGCGCGCACCTCCTCGACGAGGGCCGGGTCGATGTACGACACGAACGTGCCGCGTTTGGGCTGAATGGTTATGAGCTTGCGGCGGGCAAGTTCGAGCTCGGCTTCGCGGCAGGGTGTGCGGCTGAGGCCGAGAGCCGAGCATATATCGTGCTCGACTATCTTGTCGCCCGGGGCGAGATTTACCGAAACTATATTTTCGAGCAATACGCGCAGTGCGTATTCCTTGGCAGATTCGCCGCTCTTCTTCGGCGTTACGGTGAGCATACGTTACTCCTCGCCGCCTTCCGACCCGCCGTTTTTCTCAGCCGCTCTTTTGGCCCTCTTCGGGTCTACATAGGGCTGGAGCTCGGGGTGCTTCATCTTCTTTTTGAGGACGTATTTATAGAGGAAGAAATAGCCTATGCCGAGTATCACCATTATTATGCACCAGAACTGCGAAGGGGTGAGCCCGGGGATAAAGCCGCCGCGGTTGTCGTCGCGGAAGAACTCTATGATAAAGCGCCATACGCCGTAGGAAATGCTGTACACACCGAAGTTGCAGTTGAACCTGAACCTGAAATACAGCACAGCCATCACGACTGAAAGAAGCACGAGGAATATGCACTCGAAGAGCTGCGTGGGTATTACGGGGCCGGAGGTCGTTTCGAACTTTATGCCCCAGTCTGCCGCCGCGCCGTAGCAGCAGCCGGCAAAGGTGCAGCCTAATCTTCCGAAGGCGTGGGCGATTGTTATGCCTATGGGAATGAAGGGCAGCGCGTCGGTCAGGCTCGCGTTCATGTTGTTTTGCAGCCACTTATGCTTTGCGCGCGGCGCAACTACGTAAACGTACAGATTGTAGAACAGCAGGTAGCTGCCCACGCCGCCTATGAGTCCGCCGATGAACGTCATGCTGCCGAACGAGAATTCGCCCGTGTCGATATAGTTGTAGAGCGACTGGAAGAGCATTGCAAACAGTATGCCGATGGCCGTTGCGACAATGCCGACGAGGAGCATTTTATCGGTGCACTCCTCGTTGAAGTTCTTATACCAGAACGTCCACAAAAGGAAAACGAAGCACGCGATAATGCCCACCGCCATGCACACGCCGTAGGCGTATATATCGACGCTGCCTATGCTGAACAGAGGGTAAGGATACATCTTTCGTCCTTTAATTTCAGATTTTGGCGGGAATTTCTCCGCATCCGCAGATATTATAACGCCGCGGGCGCGGATAAGTCAAATGTTTTGTAACAACTTTTATTACACCGCGCGCATTTTTCACAATGCAAAAGCGGCGGAAAGTTGCGCCGCTTTTTTATTATTTTCTGCGTTAGTTGCGGCATATATGCGGGTCAATTATGTTTTTGCACCCGCAAAGAGCAGCTCACTTTGCCGCAAGCAGATTGTTTATAGCCGCGACGAGCGCCTTCACCGAACTCGTGATTATATCCTCGTCGACGCCCGCGCCCCAATAGGGCTTATCCCCGTATTCAATCCCCACATACGAGATTGCCTTGGAGCTGGAACGCTCGGTTAATGCGTGCTCTTCGTAGTCGGTGAGCTTATAGGGCACGCCGAGGAAACTTTTGAGCGCGTTCGACACGGCGTTCAGCCTGCCGTTGCCCTCGGCGGTGACGTCGGTCATCTTTCCGTCCTTTAAAACGGTGACGGTTGCCGTTATGCCGTTTATCTGCTTATAGTGGCACTCCACCACGTCGAAGGCGCGCCTGCCGTCGACGAAATGTTCGCAGAAAATTTTGTATACTTCATCGGGGTGAAGCTCCTTGTGGAGCTTGTCGGAGACGTCTTTTGCGGCATAGCCCATGACCTCCTTCATTCTGGAAGGCATGTTTATGCCGTAGTTGGTCTGCAGGATATAGCCTACGCCGCCCTTGCCCGACTGCGAGTTTATGCGTATCACGTCGGCGTCGTACTGCCTGCCCACGTCGTGCGGGTCGATGGGAAGATAGGGCACCGTCCATTTGTCGAGGCGCTTTTTCTCCCTCCACTCCATTCCCTTGGCAATGGCGTCCTGGTGTGAACCGGAGAAGGCGGCAAACACGAGTTCGCCCGCATAGGGCTGGCGGGGATTTATCGCCATGCCCGTGAACGTGCGGTAGAGCGAGCATATGTAGGGCATATTTTCGAAATTGAGCTTCGGGTCTACGCCCTGGGAGAACATATTCATCGCCAGCGTTACGATATCGACGTTGCCCGTCCTCTCGCCGTTGCCGAATAGCGTGCCCTCTATCCTGTCGGCGCCCGCAAGAAGCCCCATCTCCGCCGCCGCGACGCCGCAACCGCGGTCGTTGTGCGGGTGAAGGGAAATTACCGTGTTTTCGCGGTACTTCATATTCTTGTGCATATACTCTATCTGCTGGGCGTAGACGTGCGGCATTGCGTTTTCAACCGTGGCGGGCAGATTTATAACCGCCTTCCTGTCGGGCGTGGGCTGCCATACGTCGAGAACGGCGTTGACTACTTCGAGCGCATACTCGGGCTCGGTACCCGTGAAAGATTCGGGGGAATACTCGAAGCGGTAGTTTGCCCCGTCGCGCTCGGTGAGTTCCTTTAAAAGGCGCGCGCCGTCGACGGCTATCTTCTTTATAGCCTCTTTATCCTTTTTGAACACCTGCTCGCGCTGGGCGACGGACGTGGAATTGTAGACGTGCACTATAACGTTCTTCGCGCCGCGCACCGCGTCGAAAGTTTTGCGGATTATGTGCTCGCGCGCCTGTGTAAGCACCTGAATGGTGACGTCGTCGGGAATCAGGTCGTCGTCTATGAGCTTGCGAAGAAAATCGTATTCCGTTTCGGAGGCGGCGGGGAAGCCGACCTCTATCTCCTTGAAGCCTATCTCTAAAAGCAGTTTAAAAAACTCGACCTTGGTTTCGAGCGACATGGGCTCGATTAGGCTCTGGTTGCCGTCGCGCAGGTCGACCGAGCACCATACGGGCGCCTTTTCGACGGCGTCTTTTTCCGCCCAGTCCATGCACCTTTCCTTGGGGAGAAAATACTGTTTTGAATACTTTTCAAAATTTTTCATAGATACACCTCAATCAAATATTCTCACGAATTTCTCGTGTTGGTGACACACGACAAATTCCGTGAATTTTGGGGAGCCTGCTCCCCCTTACCCCCGATTTCTGGGGCTCTCATTTTATATAATCGGGGTAATTCCCCCTTTGGTGAGCCTGCTGACCGCAGCAAATAGGGTCTTTCTGCGCAAGGAAACCTTGCTTGAAACTTGATTTATTTTAAAATAAGTTTAACCTTGATTCACAGGCACATAATGACTTCATAGAACCGAGTAGTGCAAGGAGCGTGCGGAAATCGTGAAGGAGCGTACAAAGGCGTACGTGACTGAACGAAGCCGTAAACGCGACGCCGCAATACGAAGGTTATATGAAGGCAAACGGCGCTAATAAAAATAGCGACATCTCCTTAAAGAGACGTCGCTGAACGTGGTACCACTCTTCTTCACAGCCGAAGCTGCCTTACGGGTGCATGCACACCCTCTCCCTTATACGGCGGAAAACCGTCTTTGCCTACTTAAAGTTCAGCAAAGCTGCTCTGCGGCGAGTTCGCCACACTCCTTCGTTTATCTCGCACCGACCGATAAATCTCTGAACCCGAAGAAATGGTTACTATTCCGCTTCAACGCATTATAAACCAAATTGTTCACGAATTTTTCGCGCGAGCCGCGCACGAAAAATCCCGTGAGTTTGAGGAACTATGTTCCTCTGGCGGCATATTTAGGAGCCCACATATTATAGGAATGCCGCCATTCACCTAAGTAGAGCCTGCTGACCGCAGCAAACAGGGACGAGCAGAACATTCATAGAATAGCGGATACCCGCTATTCGTGTTCTGCGGAGAGAACGCAACATGCCGAGCGTTAGCGTGAGGCGTTGCGTAGCCGACCAACGAGGCACGAGGCGAACTTTCTGCGCAAGGAAACCTTGCTTGCAAAAATAAATTGTTTTCAAACTTTATCAGCTTTATCAGCGGGAAACCCGCCTTGAAACATAAATT
>ERZ1090880.852-NODE-852-length-15859-cov-5.501772_pt1 | contig 15859 bp, 12 predicted proteins | sample MGYA00478471_ERZ1090880 | MGnify/ENA primary metagenome ERZ1090880 (study PRJEB33644, sample SAMEA5815734) | chicken gut metagenome | biome: Chicken; feature: Gastrointestinal Tract; material: Caecum | place: Ireland | collected 2019-01-01 | study: A study of the... | reverse complement strand
GCAACCTCGTCAATGGAATGTATAGTAAGGATCTTTCGCTGAAAATACGAAGTGCGAATCAGGCCCGGCGAAAGCAGGGATTTTACCATTCCTGCGGCCACGCCTTTTACGGATATCAACTTGACCCAATTGATAAGCGTAAGCTGATTGTGGATGAGAATGTCCGGCAAGTAGTTGTCAGAATATTTGATTTGTGTATCGCAGGGCAAAGTACCAAAAGCATAGCTCAGCACCTAAACGATCAAAAGATTCCATCGCCGCGACAGTACAAACTTCAAAATGGAATGTTCTATAACGGCAGAGTGGTGGATGGGGAGAGTATTTGGCTTGCTTCCACGATCCGTAAAATTCTCAGTGATGAAAGATATACGGGAAAGATGATTTCCAATACACGAGAGATGGTGGGAATACGAACCAATAAAAGCCGGGCCCTTCCTCGTGAGCAGTGGATTGTCGTGGAAAATACTCATGAGGCGATTATTTCAGAAGAAAAGTTTCAGGCAGCCGCTGTCTCGCTGTCTTCTCGAATCAAAACAGTTAATATGAATACTTCCGGTAACAGAGCCGGCAATTTATTTGTTTGCGGTTATTGTGGAAGGAAGCTGCAGAAAGCACCTGCGATTGATACACACCTATTTTGTTTGAAGGCATCCAGTCAAAACAAAGCGGAATGTGCCGCTATCCACGAAAGTATGGAAGTACTCCAGGACAAGACGCTGAGTGTTGTGCAGGCAATCGCACGAATTCTGTTGGACAAGTCTAAGTTTGAGAAAAAATATGATGTCACAGAACAAGCGCAGCTTGAAAGGCTGATCGCAGATATGGAACGCAGGCGCAGGCAAATTGCGAATGGAAAAAGCTCTCTATATGAGGAGTATAGGAATGGGCATATAAGCAGAGAACGCTTCGTCAAAATTCAGTCTGATAATAAAGCTGAAGACGAAAGGCTTCAACAGAAAATCGCAGAAAAGAATGTGGTATTAAATGAGTGTATTCAAAAACAAAAAGCACTTGCTCTTGCAGGGCAGGATGCGGAACAGATTCAGGCTTTGACCGAGTATCGCCCTGAGGTGATAAGCCGACTGATAGATAAAGTACAAGTATTTGAAGGTGGGCGAATTGAGATTGGACTAAAAAGCAAGTATCTGACAGATATAATCGGAGAATGTATTCCGGGGCTTGCTTCGTAATATAGAAAAAAGAGTACCTGCCGGATTTCGACAGGAAAATAAAAAAATCTTTTAGGGTTTACTTGACACAAGCAGAGGGGTTTATTTTAGGGCTTGGGGCAAAGATCTTTATTATTGCAGGCCCAGTTATTGCCTACGGCATCTTGGCGAGTATCCTTTATGGTGTTATCTATTGGATAATCGGGTTGTTTTAGTCTTAGGCACAAGCGCTTGCAGAGCATTCGCAGAAATCCGGTTCTGCTTTCGCTCCAACAAGCGCAAACGGTATTGAAACATCCGGCCGCAATGCAGATGTTTCTGTCGATTTTCTAATCTGCAAAATGCAAAGAAGCAGGCTTTTCTTCCTACACAATAAAAAAGAAGGCGCGGCGCGCCTTCTTTTTTATTACAGCATTTTAAACAGACCCTCTTTTTACCAGCTGATGCCGCACAGGGGTAAATACAGAGATCCCCTCAACAATGTAGCCCACTATCCTCTTGGCCGCCGTATCAATATCATAGGCGACAGAGTCTAATGGCAATGACAGTTCCTCGATCAGCCTGACGTTGTCAAACCCAATAATGCCCGCATGGTATTTTTTCGCCAAATGCATCAGCCGCATTGCATAGAGATCCGTTGGGCAAATAAGGGCGTTCCTTTTTTGAGGGCGAATATTGTCTTCTGCATGTAATATATCCGTTACAGCATATTCCGTATTTCTTTTTTTGCATGTCTGATAAAAAGAATCCAGCCGTTCTATCTGCGCGGATGCATTCTTCTCCTGTAGATCCGGCTTTACATAGATCAGCCTTTGATATCCCCTGTCCAATACATATTCAACGGTCTCCTGCATAGACAGCGTGTTGTCGATGCCGATATAAGGGATTCTGTTCAACCGATTGCCAATCGTCACAATCGGGATGCCTAACGACAGCAAATAATTTTCGTATTCCTCACCCTGGCCGCAAGGGCAAATAACCATCCCATCTACGGACATATGATAGAGGCGATTGATGCACTCGATCTCTTTCCGGCGTTCCTTATCGGTAAACATGATGACCGTTGCATAATTTTTTAGGGAGCTATGCCGTTGGATACTGGTAACAATATCCGAAAAATATTGGTTATTCAAATCAAAGACAACGACGCCGATCAGCATGGATTTCCCGCCTGCAATACAGCGGGCATGGATATTAGGACGATATCCATATTCTTTCGCAACGGCAAGGATCTTTTCTTTTGTCTTAGAGCTGATCCCTTTCCGATTATTCAATGCACGGTCAACCGTCCCTTGGGAAACACCGCAAATTTCTGCAATCCGCGTAGTAGAAATTCCGTTTCTTCTCAAAGCGATACCTCAACCCGGATTTCTTTTTCTACCCTTATTTTAGCAAAAGAAAGCCGATCGCCTCTCTGTTCAAATGGGATTTCTCTTCCGTCGGCAAAAACACTTCTGACCGTCCCGATTCCGCCTAACGTCATGCTCTTCAGTTCAAGATAGCCTGATGCAAGGACAATTTGATCGCTTGCCTCTGTTTTTATAAAATCGCCCCATCCGGTGCCAAGGCTCCAGAAACATCTGAAGTTTCCATGGATTATTGGCGAAAATCCAATATGCCCTTCCGGCAGATCAAATTCAAAGCCGCTCAGCAGCGGCAAAAGCGCAAAACTTGCCATCGGCCTTGCATAGTTGCTTCCACATTCAATCTCATTCCAAGGGTTGCGTTTTTCCCCATCATATCTGTCCCTAACGGCACACACAACTTTCAATCCATCTTCTACAAATCCTTCACTGATCAACAACCCTGCAAAAGCATATTCAAATCCCGTCATACATTCTTCGCAGTAAGGGACTGGGATAATCGGTTTATAGCTGCCCTCCGGATAGTCGCACATAATCGTGCCGCCTTCATCGTTTAACGCAAAAATCCTCCACATATTGGCAAAATCTCGAAGCGTCGTCTTAAAATTGTTTTGCATCATACTGTTTAACGCGGTTCGCCGTTGTCCTTTATCAAAAATGTCACCCAGCCCGCAGATATTTGCATGCCACTGGCCAAGCATCTGATCGATTTCGCATCCTTCACCTATCTGATATTTTAACTGTTCTTTTTCCTCGTTCCAATACTGAGGGCAGCCGAAGTGTGCAGTATATCCTTTGTCCTTTAAATCTACCTTGTGATAAAAATATTTTCCATTGAAAAGATTGTCCCTCGTCCACCGGTAGCCTTGTTCAAACAGCGCAGTATACTCCTCGCTTTTTTGATCGTCTCCTAAAAACCGTGCCATTTCCGCAGCGGCCTTCAATGCCGCCAAATACATTCCCTGAAGCCATGCCGACGGGCCGAAAAGCTCCATATCCAACGTATGGTGCTGCCTGCCCTCAAGAACGCCGTCGTGATCCCTGTCCCACTCGAATGTGTTTTTTTCATTCCAAGCAAACTCTAATATTCTCTTGATATCGCCCCAGTGTTCTCTTAGCCAATCATTGTCCCCGCTGATTTTCCATTCCCGATACGATTTGATAACCATGGCCATCTGCCCGTCAACACAAGGGGGCTGCACCACATATCCTCTGCCCAACGGAAGCGCCGTCCTAAAATACATTCTTCCGTCCTCGTCGGTATCATACCGGAATTCCGTATCGCGCAAGCCACGCTCCAAGTCAGGAAAAAGAAAACACAGCGCATAAGCGTAACTCCAAACATGGGTACAGGTCCCTTCGCACGAGCCTTCCTGCTCATGTACCCCTTCCCATCCGTAAAAGGATCCATCTTCTAACCGCAGCACCGTTGGGGATTTCAGCACAGATATGGTCGAAGAGACCGCATCAAGGACTGCCCCATCCAATGTTGATGCATGAAGCGCTTCACAAAAGCGGCTGGTTTTTTCATACAGCGATTCCCAGTTGTCAAGTGAATAGAGACAGGATGCCGCAGAATCGGCAAACAAGGTTGCGTAGTAATTTTTCCAAGTGACATCGTTTCCGTCTGTATCCTTATAAGGATCCCAGTAATTAAAGTTATTGGGCACGTTCCATGAGATCACAAAGCGAAATGCTGTGCTTTCCTTGGACCGAAGTGCTTTGCTTGCACCAACAGAACAGACGTCGCCTTTTCCGGGTTCAGCGTACCGCCGGTTCTCAAAGGAACCGTCGCTGAGGTCGCGCCAAAAGGTCGTAACCCCATCCTGCCAGCCGCCCCGGTACCAGTATTCCTGATAAAGCCCATCCTTGCAATCAACCGCAATCGTTATATCACCATATTCCTTATCGGACGGCTTTTTCCCATAATACATCAACTGGATTGCCGTATATGGGCCGTTCGATATCTTTTGGTTTACAGACTCTTCAAAAGGATTTGCAACGGAAAGGATGACCGTATACCGGATATCGTCTGCCTTGCTTATTATCTTGATCTCAAAAAACGCCGCTGGAATGCTGGAGTCATCCGTTTCCAACGGAATAAATGGGTTGAAGGCCTTCATTATCACCTTTCCAGGAAAATGGTCATCTTCAAATGTAAGTGTTGCAATTGGAAATGTCCCATCAAATTTTACTTTTTTGAAATGTGGATAACCACACATCGTAGCGCTGTGCGGACCGTATCCATAGCCATGGAATTTCGCTTTTGAATATTTCCCGATCAAATCTTTTGTCCAATCCCCCTGCAAAACCCGCGTTGAAGATCTTCCATCCGGATATTCTGCTTTTACAGCAAAACAACTGTATCCATTGATGCTTCCCTTATTGGGCCGGTTAAAGATTTCCCAATCCACAAGGCACCCGTTCCCGGCAAGTCCGATTGAGCCTGTCCCAATCCCACCCAGAGGAAAAACGATTTCCTTCAGCTGTTTCCCGGTATAAACCATAACAATCCCCTTCCTTCGCCCTTATCAGGCGTGTACGTACACGTTTTGTATTATTATATGTACGACAAAAACGCGTGTCAATATACACGGGAATATATTTTTAAAAAAGCCGGGCGGATTCCTTTCCCGCCCCTCTGCGTGCGAATCCCATCCGCGCAGTCTGCAAAGGCGCGCCGGGAATGAATTGGCCCGGCGCGCCTTTGCAACGCTTTTTTCTTTATTGTATGCACTAAACCGCTTTTTGGCGTTTTCACTTTAACCCGTAAATCGCAGAAAACTTTTCTTCCAAATAATCGGTATAATATGTCGGGTTGAACGGCTCGCCGCATGCATTTAGCAAAATTTCTTCCGGATCCATCCCGCGCCCGAAACGCCAAATCTTTTCACAGAGCCAATCTTCCACAGGCTTCAAATTCCCCGAAGAAATCGCCTTTTCCATATCGATATCGCGCTTTAAATGTGCGACAAACTGAGCGGCGTACGCGCTGCCGATCGCATAGGACGGAAAATACCCCATCTGCGCATTGCTCCAGTGAGAATCCTGTAAGACGCCGCTCGTATCATCCGGCACCTCAATCCCTAAATAGGCGCGCATCATCTCTGCCCAAAGGCCGGGCAGATCCTTGGCTTTCGCTTCGCCTTTGAACAATTTTTTCTCAATCTCATAGCGCACCATAATATGCAAAGCGTAAGTAAGTTCATCTGCCTCCGTCCGAATAAGGGAAGGTTCGCATTTGTTCAGAGCCAGATACATCTGGTGCGCCGTTACGTTTTGAAGCTGCGGCCAGAAGATCTCCTGCATTTTGGGGAAAATGTAGGAAATAAACGCTTCGCTGCGGCCAACCATATTTTCAAACAGCCGGGATTGGCTTTCGTGGACGCCCATACTTGTTCCAGTAGCAAGGCAGGAACCAATCAATTCATCCCCTGTGTGCAGTTCATAAAGCGCATGTCCGCCTTCATGGATCACAGAATACATTGAAAATTCTGGATGATCCGTATAGTAATGCGTCGTAATCCGCACATCATATTTGTTAAAATTCGTTGTAAAAGGATGCTCCGTTTCGCCGATGGCGCAGTAGTTCCGATCGATTTGCATCACCTGCATGAGATAATCGGAAAACGCCTTCTGCTTTTCAATCGGATATTCCTGATGCAGGAAGCTGTCGTCAATTTCGATCCCTTCTGCCTGGATCCTTTGCAGAAGCGGCACTATTTTTCCACGCAGGCTCTCAAAAAATGCATCCAGCGTTTTTTGCGTTAAGCCGCGTTCATTCTGTGAAAGCCAGACATCATAGGGATCCTGTCCTGGGCCGTAATATCCTGCAAAACGGATCAACGTTTCTACAATCTGATCGATGTACGGCGCAAAAGCGGCAAAATCGTTTTCTTTTTTCGCGCGGTGCCAGACATTTTCCGCATCGCTGCACAGCTTTGTAAAGGCCACGTATTCTTCCTGCGGTATTTTGCTCGTCTCATCGTAATCCCGCTTCATGATTTCGGCTTTTTTAGCCGTCAATGTATCGATTTCATCCCGGTTTGAAAGGATCGTCTCAAGCAATACCCCGACATCCGGCGCGGCAAACAGCTCATAGTATGTGCCGCTCAAAACCCCCAGCGTCTCGCCGCGTCCGGCTGCACTCCCAGCAGGTGCAGCAGTTGCACTGTCATAATACATCACACCCATTGCATGGTTATAAGCGTTCAGCTTCTGTTCCAGCTTTTCAAGCTTTTCCGCTGCTTCCCTAACGGTCATGACCATCTCTCCTTTTCCCTTTCTTCATTTTATCACTTTAGTTTTAGTGTAATAGCATCTTTTTGTGCGCAGAGATAGACGGTATCCTTCTCTGTACGAAGAATCGCTGCTCCTTCCGCAGACACAACGGCGTATCCGTGTACCGCAAGCGTCGTGCATCCGGAAAATCCATCCAGCATAATAGACAGCGTACTTCCCGAACGCTTTGCCGCAGTCTGTGCACAGATTTTGCCCTTCATCGAACACACTTTTGTCCGTGCATCGGCAATCTCATAGAGGTGGAGAAGCGCATCTTTCCCGTAATCGTATTCTGCACAGTCGTCACGCCCTGTTACCAAGATTGTATTGTCCCGTACAAAAAGCGGCATTGTCAGTTCATCGTATGTTTCTTTATACCATGCTCCGCCTGTTTTTCTCTCCCCAGTTAATAAGTTGGTATACACACCTTTGGGCAGATAATAAGAAACGCTTCCGTCCTCTGCAAAGACAGGTGCGACCAAAAGGCTGTCCCCCATCATATACTGGCGATCCAAAAATGCACATGTCTCGTCTTCCGGAAATTCTAAGACCATCGGCCGCATCATCGGGATACCGGTGCGGCTGGTATCACACCCTTGCGTAAACAAATAGGGCATCAGGGAGAGCTTGAGGCGGGTAAACTTCCTTGCAACAGCAACGCAGGAATCTCCAAACAGCCACGGGACTTTATATGCGCCCGAACCATGGTAGCGCGAGTGGCTGGACAATAGCCCAAATTGCGTCCATCGGTTGTAAAGGTCTGCCGAAGTCCCGTCTTCAAATCCGCCGATATCATGGCTCCAGTATCCAAAACCCGACAAGGCAAAGGAAAGGCCGCCGCGGAGAGTCTCCGCCATGGAAGGGTACGTTGAAACGCAGTCCCCTCCCCAGTGGACCGGATATTTCTGCGTCCCAGCAGTTGCGCTTCGGGCAAAGACAACCGCCTCCCCTTTCCCGCGTTTGCGTTCCAAAAGTTCAAAGACGGCGCGATTGTATAGTTCCGCATAGTAGTTGTGCATCTTTTTGGGATCCGAACCATCAAAATAGCTGACCGTCGTCGGAATCCGTTCCCCGAAATCCGTCTTAAAGCAGTCGACCCCCATATCCAGCAAGCGCTCAAGATGATCCTGATACCATTTTACGGCATCCGGATTCGTAAAATCGACAAGCGCCGTACCGGATTGCCATTCATCGCGCTGATACACCGAACCGTCTGGATTTTGCAGGAAATAGCCGTGCTCCAGCCCCTCGTCAAACAAAGGTGATTTCTGCCCAATATAGGGATTGATCCAAACGCAGACCCGGATCCCCCGCGTATGTATATCCTTCAGCATGCGCTCCGGATCTGTAAAAGTATGACGGTTCCACTTAAAGTTGCACCACTCAAATTCTTCCATCCAACAACAATCAAAATGGAATACACTTACCGGTATGCCCGATTGCTCCATTCCATCCAAGAAGTGCGTTACCGTATCCGTGTCATAATCCGTCAAAAAGGATGTGGAAAGCCACAATCCAAACGACCATGCCGGTGGCAGCGCCGGTTTTCCGGTCAGATCGGTATAAAGCGCAAGCGTACGCTTCATACTGCCTCCGCCGATTACGCAATAAGAAAGGGATTCCCCTTCTACCGAAAATTGTACCCGGTTCACCTTCTCGCTTGCAATTTCATACGAGATATCCTCAGGCTGCATAGTAAATACGCCATAGCCGCGGTTGGTAAGATAAAAGGGGATATTCTTATACGCCTGATCGCTGCTGGTTCCGCCATCACGGTTGGCTATCTCCACAGATTGCCCGTTTTTCACAAAGGCAGTAAAGCGCTCTCCTAATCCATAAACATATTCTCCGACAGATAGAGTGAGTTCCTCTTTCATATATGGCGTTTTGCCTTTATAAACCGCATATCCAAGCGCTTTGTCCAAACTCTGGGTCAAAAGTGTTTCTTTATAGTAAAAACGCATGGCGAAAGGAGCCGGATGCTTGGTTATCCTCACAGACGTATCCCCGCTTGCAAACACAAGCTCCTTATCCGTCTCCTCGATCCGGACATCTGCCTTGGTTCGGTTTATAGAAAAAGCCGGCCCTTTGGGCACCGCACCTTTAAAATGATATGCATGCACCTCTATGATGTCGTTGCGCGGCGCGGTGAATTCAATGGTGATGGTTCCACCGTTCAAACAGTTCCCTTTGTTCTCCATCGTCATGCAGGGTGCATAAACTGTCAGTTTTCCAGCTTCTACGCGGCTGTCATATGCAATTTTCGGAAATTGCAGCTGCATTCCATCCCTAATAAGCCAGTATCCATTTGTAAATCTCACGGCAGCTCCGTCCTTTCATTTAAAATGATATCTCCAATTTCGGAAGGATGGGCAACAATCCGGTCTGCACCGTTTTCTTCCAGTTCCATCCGATCTCGAAATCCCCACAGCACGCCCAGCGTGTAGAGGCCGGCCGCTCTTCCGGTTAACATATCTGTCTTGGTATCCCCCACATAAGTGCAGTCGGACGGCTGAATCCCCATTTCCTCCAAAAGCCGGTATGCTCCCGCAGGATCTGGTTTCCGCGGCGTATCATCGCGCTGTCCCCGGCAATACAGGATACGCGTACCGAACAAAGCCTTTACGATTTTCTGCGTTGTACGATCCGGCTTGTTGGAAAGCACTGCTGTTATCACATTGTGCCGGCGCAGCCGGTCCAACAGTTCCACAATCCCATCATATGGTTTGGTGAGATAAAGCGCGTCTGCGTCATATCCATCATTATAAAGCGGTGCTACCCGCGCGAAATTTTCTTCCGTATCGGCCCCTACTGACCGCAGCATCCCGTGCACAAGTCGTTTGGCGCCATTCCCAACCAGATAGCGGTACTCTTCCTTCGGGATTTCGGGAAGCCCGCTCTTTGCAAGGGCAAGATTGGCAAAATAAGCGATAGAAGAAAGTGTGTCTGCAAGTGTACCATCCAAATCAAAAATTACGCCTTTCATCCCTTTTATGCCTCAAATTGTGCCGTCAAAACCGAGTGCGGCGGCATCTCCAATGTGACATGTTTTTCTCCATACGCGATATCCGCCTTACGGACGACATCCAGCGTATTGGCGGCAACAACTACAACCGTCCCATCCGGATTTTTAGCACATATGCTGTTGGGGGAAAGGCCGCCTTCCGCTTTTAGGATAACGGCGCCTGGTTTTATAAATGCAGAAAAATGCCGCATGATATAAAATTCCGGATTTAATCGATATGTATCGGAATCAGGAAGAATGGTAATCATAGCATTCTGTTTCCAGCCCCATGTGCTCTCGCCGCCTTCAGGCAGCACCATATTCCAGTAAACATATGCCTCTGCACCGTTTTTCAAATAGTGGAACAGCAAAGACGCGACATATTCCGCATATTCAAAGGTATTTTCGCCGTCTCCGCATTCATTCTCTGTCTGCATCAGGCGAAGTTCCGGATATGCCTGATGCGTACGCGCAATCGCATATTTCCCCGCCCATTGGAAACCGGCGCCTTTTAAACATGCACGCGTCTGATTATCGGCTAATACGATATTTACATAGCGATCAAAAGATCCTTCATTGATCGTGCCGAACCAAAGTTCCGTATCGTCGCCGGCTGCGCGGAATGCAGGAGCTAAATCCTCTTTAATAAAATCCCGCATAAGAGATGGCTCCCACACACAAGACGGGAATTTCTGGTCTGCGACCGGTTCATTCTGGACATGGATCTGTTCGATTCGCACGCCCTCTTTCCGGTAAGCGGCAAGGTATTTTAAAAAGTACTGCGCATATGCCTTGCGCGTCTTTTCGTCATCACAAAGGCGCCCGAAATTGCAGGCTTTTTTTGTTTTCATCCAGGTCGGCGGACTCCACGGAGAAGCGAATAAATGCATATCCGGACAGAGTGCAAGCGCATCTTTCAGATAGGGAAGCAGATACATCCGATCGCGCGCAATGGAGAAATCCTTCAGTTCATAATCTCCATCCGTTTCATCATAGCTGTACCACGAAAGCGCATAGTCGCTTGCACCAATAGGCAGCCGTCCCATTGTAAAGCCACAGCCCTCTTCGCCAAATAGAAGAGACAACACCTCTTGCTTTTTTTCTGTAGAAAGCTTTTGCAGAACCGCCCCACCGATTTCATTAAAGCAGCCGCCAAAACCGCGAAAGCTCTGCTGTGTTTCATCGGAAATGAGAAGTTGCGTATCTGCCGGCCCTTCGACCGGGGACCCCTCTTGCCAAAAGGCGTCTTTTGTTGTGATAATTGGTTTGATCATTGCTGTTTTCCTCCCTTTGTCCTTTCATTTCTTTGCTGAAATTTTCCCGTAAACCATACCAACGCCTTTTCCGGTAAAAACCGTTCAAGGAAATGGATAGCTTTCATTGAAAAGCCCGGTATAATGACCAATTTCCCGTGTGATGCACCGGAAACCGCCGCCTCGGCGGCTTTTTCAGGCAAGATCCCGCGTACGGCAAACCGGACGTGAGCCGTGTCCGAAAAATCCGTATCCACCGGGCCGGGACAGAGCACGCTTATTGTCACATTGTGCTTCTTTGCCCGCAGTTCCCCGCTGATCCCTTCGCTAAGACGAAGGATATACGCTTTGGTCGCATAATAGACCGCCATCCCTGTGCCGGGCAAAAAAGCGGCAGAAGACGCTACATTTAACACCGTGCCATAGCCTTTTTCCACAAACTGCCGTATGAACCGTTTGGTAAAAAACTGTACGGCGCGCACATTTAGATCGAGCATAGAAAACTCACGCTGTTCATCTGTTTCCGTAAAATCTCCGCACAAGCCGAATCCCGCATTGTTTACAAGCAGATCCACCGGCAGCGTCTTGACCTGCTCGAAGACTGCTTCACATTGCATTGGATCCGTCAGATCTGCTTCTATTAATATCGGTTGATTGTGCAAACCGGAAGCAGTCGCTTCCAGCGTGGATAGGCGCCGTCCGACCAATATCAGCCTGCACCCGTCTGCATCCAGCTTTTGTGAAATAGCGCGTCCTATCCCTCCGCCTGCTCCGGTAACCAAAGCCCATGTAAATGTCCGTTCCATTCCATCCTCCTTACCGCGCATCCCCCATGGTGAAGACATACCCTTTGGGAAAATGCATCCGAATATAGCATGCCATTTCTGCGCGTCCATACGCATGTGTGGAGTGGATATTCAGTTTTTGAGGGAATTTTTGATTGCGTACCATCCATTTGAGTACATCAAGCCCGGTAAACCGCTCTCCCAAAGCGTAGTCAAGCGAAACGGTGTCATATACCTTGGTGCCCAGTTCAAAAATGCAGTCCTCAAAACTCCGCACCAAAACATACCCTTCCGGTTCGCGCCTTATATCATCTAAAAACAATTTCATTGTACCCGCACCGCCTGCCTTTGTAAAGTATTTCTGTAAAATCACGCCGATATAAAGATAGGATTTTTAACAAAAAACCGCTGTGATATACTTGTCATTTTACGCTTAAAAAGGGCTTTCTGCAATCCCCAACCCAAGAAAAGCATATCGCCGAAAAAAGGCTGCGCTGTACTGTCGTCTTTCTGCCTGCATATAATAAAATTCCAGCCGGAATACGATTTTTCCGTACAATACGGCATAGCCCCCTGCGGCAGCTGCCGCAGGGGGCTGTATGTCAAGGTAACAGATCCTGCATTACAAATATCCTTATTTTACACCGGCAATAAATCCGCCGCCGATCAACACATTTCCATCATAAATGACCAGCGACTGCCCTTTTGACACTGCGCGCTGCGGCTCACAAAACTGTACTACAGCATCGCTGCCGTCCAAAAGGGTAATCTCTGCTTCTACCGGCTTTGCGACAGAGCGGATTTTTACCTGCCCCATAAACTTCCCGGATGGGAAATCCCCCGCAGTTGCCGTGATGTCAGACAAAAATGCCGTCTTAGAAAGCATTGTGCTATCCATATCTGCAAGATAGATGCAGTTTTGAACAGGATCAATGCTTCTGACATAAACCGGGCGTCCAAGCGCAACGCCTAAGTGCTTACGCTGTCCGACTGTATAGTGCACAATCCCTCTATGACGGCCGCATACGCTGCCGTCCGGCCCGATAAAATCTCCTTCCGGCATTTTCCCGCAGGCACGCTCAATAAAACCGGCATAATCTGTCCCTTCAATGAAGCAATTTTCCTGGCTGTCCGGCGCCGTTGCACAAGACAGCCCTAGGGAAGCGGCAATACGCCGGACCTCATCCTTCTCCATGTTCGCCAGTGGAAAAACCAGCTTAGACAACTCTTTTTGAGAGAGCCGATAAAGCATATAGGACTGGTCACGCTTATCTGAATCCCCGCGGAGCAATTCCACAATGCCGTCTGCACGGCGGTGCAGCTTCGCATAATGGCCCGTCGCCGCAAGGGCGCACCCTTGCCTGTCCGCTTCTTCTATCAAATGGCGGAACTTTATCTTCGGATTGCACACTACGCACGGGTTCGGCGTTATCCCCGTCTGATAAGCGTGAATAAAATAAGAAATAACCGTTTGGCTAAATTCCTCTTTCAAATCAAGCACTGTCAAGGGGATTTCCAAGCTTTCTGCCGCTTCTTGCGCTGCAGCCACTGTTTTGTCGTGCAGATCACTCATCTTCATGACAACCGCACGGACATCATATCCCTGCGTTTTGAGCAAATGAGCACAAACCGTACTATCCACCCCGCCGGAGAGGGCAACCAAAACCTTAGTGCGTATCGCAGGCATGGCAGTCTGTCTCAATTTTGCCGACAAAGGGCTCTGGATCAATCCCTTTTTTGGTATAATAATCAGCAAACGCCGCTTTGATAGCCTGCTCCGCCAAAACCGAACAATGGATCTTAGCCGGCGGCAGACCATCGAGCGCCTCAATCACAGCTTTGTTTGTCAATTTCAAAGCTTCTTCAATCGGTTTCCCCTTAATCATTTCCGTTGCAATAGAACTTGTCGCAATTGCAGCGCCGCAGCCGAATGTTTTGAATTTTACATCCTCAATTTTCCCATCCTTGATTTTCAAAAACATTTTCATGATATCGCCGCATTTTGCATTGCCGACTTCACCAACGCCATCTGCATCCGCGATCTCACCGACATTACGCGGATTGGCAAAATGGTCCATAACCTTATCACTGTAAAGCATATAACAACTTCCTTCTTTCATTCAAATTCCGTATCAGTTGTTCCAAATCGGGCTCATTGCGCGCAGCGTCTCAATAACCCTTGGCACGCATTCTAAAATATAATCAATATCCGCGTCTGTTGTCTCCTCATTGATCGAGAGCCTTAATGAGCCATGCGCAATTTCGTGCGGCAAGCCGATTGCCATCAGCACATGCGAGGGATCCAGCGATCCAGACGTACAAGCCGAGCCGGATGAGCCGCAGATTCCCATCATATCAAGCCGAAGCAAAAGCGCTTCCCCTTCAACTGCCTCAAAGGAAATGTTGACGTTACCTGCAAGACGGCGTTCCCTTCCCCCATTCAACCGGGTTTTGGGCACGGCGGACAAAATCCCGTCGATCAAACGATCACGCTTTTGCCGTATTTTCTCCATACGTTCCGCAATGCCTGCAGCCGCCATCTCCATCGCAACGCCCAATCCAACGATAGAGGCAAGGTTTTCCGTACCGCCGCGGCGGTTGCGCTCCTGTGCACCTCCGTCTATAAAATTCACCATGCGCACACCCTTGCGTACAAAGAGTGCGCCAACGCCTTTCGGCGCATGTATTTTGTGCCCGGACAGCGACAACATATCGATATTTTGTGCTTTTACATCGATTTCCACGTGGCCGACCGCTTGCACTGCGTCGGTATGGAACAAAACACCTGCATCCCGGCAGACTTGTCCAATCTCAGAAATAGGCTGAATCGTACCGATCTCATTATTCGCATACATAACAGAAACCATCGCTGTTTTTTCTGTAATTGCATTTTTCACCTGCTCTGCCGTAACATATCCCTCTGAGTCCACCGGAAGATAGATTATCTCAAATCCCTGACGCTTTAGATGTTCACACGTATGCAAAACCGCATGATGCTCAAAATTGGTCGTAATAATCTGGTTTTTCCCTTTTTGCCCCATCAGTTCAGCGGTACTTTTCAGCGCCCAGTTGTCGCTCTCCGTACCACATCCTGTAAAATAAATTTCCGTAGGCTCTGCCCCGATAGCGGCAGCAACTTTTTGCCGGGCGATCTCGATGGCCTTTCGTGCGTCCCTGCCAATGGAGTAAATACTGGACGGATTTCCATACTGCTCTGTCAAATAGGGAACCATCGCATCAAATACTGCCGGACTTATTTTTGTGGTCGCAGCATTGTCCGCATAAACAAATCGTTTCAAGAAGATGTTCCTCCTTTTATACAGCAAAGATCGATTTCCGCCGGCCGTCATAAAGAGTGCAGCCGCAAACCCTATCCGGGCGGTCGCCGGTATATTTTCACTTGTCTTTCCTGACGGTTTTTATTATATACTAAATTAGTAGGAAAATCAACCGTATCATCGCAACTTTTGATATGCAGCCACAGCCATTTCGTCACAGCGTTCATTTTCCGGATGGCCGGCATGGCCCTTCACCCATTGAAACGTCACCTCATGTATGGAAAGAAGCCGCAGCAGCTCTTCCCAAAGGTCCGGATTCTGTGCTTTTTCCTTTTTATTCCGCATCCACCCCTGCGACTGCCACTTTTTCGCCCACCCCAGCGTGACGGCATCCGCTACATATTTGGAATCTGTAACCACCGTCACACGGCACGGGCGTTTTAGGGCCTGTAATCCCCGAATAACAGCCGTCAGCTCCATACGGTTGTTTGTCGTGCTGCTTTCTCCGCCGGAGAGTTCCTTTTTAACGCCGCGCGAAGAAAGGATTGTCCCCCATCCTCCAGGGCCCGGATTTCCGCTGCACGCACCATCCGTATAAATTGTCACATCATCTTTCATTTGCAATCCCTCATCATTTTGTTCTTTTTATCATACCATATTCCGTCCATGCAAACAATCTATAGAGGAAAAGCCATCGTGGAAACTTTGTAAAGTTTCATTATTTA
>ERZ1090880.848-NODE-848-length-15943-cov-10.460410_pt1 | contig 15943 bp, 12 predicted proteins | sample MGYA00478471_ERZ1090880 | MGnify/ENA primary metagenome ERZ1090880 (study PRJEB33644, sample SAMEA5815734) | chicken gut metagenome | biome: Chicken; feature: Gastrointestinal Tract; material: Caecum | place: Ireland | collected 2019-01-01 | study: A study of the... | reverse complement strand
GGCCCGGGATTGCATCTTTTTTGTTATATTTGCCGTATGAAAAGAATCGGAATCCTCCTCGCGGCCTGCGCCGCGGCGCTCGGTGTGCGGGCGCAAGAGCCGGTGCTCCCCAGCCCCGATGCGAAGAGCATGAGTATGGGCGGCGTCGTAACGACCACCCTCGCGGCTTCGCACGCCATCTACAACAACGCCGCCGGCGCGGCCTTCTCGCCCATGAAGATGCAGCTTTCGACGACCTACTTCACGCAGAAGGAATACAACTACTATGCGGCCTCGGGCTCCTACAACTTCGACGCCCGCAACTATTTGCAGGCCGGATGGCGCCTGTTCCGGCGGGAGAAAGGCAACAGCGACATGATGGTCGACCTCGGATACGCACGCCGCATCGGCGAACGCTGGTCGGTGGGCCTCGTCGGGCGATACACCCACCTCAAGCGGCCCGGCGGGAACGACGACGGACTGGCGGCGGACCTCAGCGCGATGTACCTGCTGCCGCTCGAAAACATCGGGCACTACTCCACGCTCCGGGCCGGTGCGAAACTCGCGGGGCTGGGCGGATACTTCGGAGACAATGGCTGCGGGATGCCGGCGGAGTTCACGGCGGGCGCCGCATTCGACACCTTCATCACGGACGCCCACGAAATAACGGTGGCGGCCGATCTGGGGTATTGCTTCAACCCCTCGTCCGTGCGCGGATTCCAAGCCTCGGTCGGTGCGGAGTACAACCTCATGCAGCTCTTCCAGATCCGCGGCGGCTACCACTACGGCGAAAAGAGCGTCTGTCCGAGTTACGCTTCGGTGGGCGCCGGCGTGCGGTTTCTGCATCTGAGACTCGACTTCGCCTATCTCTTCGCCGAAAAGGGCACCTATCTGCGCAACACGTACAGTTTCAGTCTCGGCTTCGATTTCTGAGTTCGTCGAGCAGCCCCTCGCAGCCCTCTTCGAGCAGGTCGAGCACCAGCTCGAAACCTTCGTCTCCCTCGTAATAGGGATCGGGGACGCAAGTGCGGGCCGAGCGGCGGCAGAAATCGGTCATGCGGAAAATCTTCCCGGCACAGTCCCGCGAAGGGGCCAGACGGTGTACGTTCTCGTAGTTCGCGTCGTCCATCACCACGATCCGGTCGAAGGCATGGAAATCCTCGCGCCGGATCCGGCGCGCACGGTGCGTCAGATCGTATCCGCGCCGCGCCGCCGCCCGACGCATGCGCGGGTCGGGCAGTTCGCCCGCGTGGCCGGCATAGGTGCCGGCGGAGTCGGCCTCGATCCGGTCTTCCAATCCGCTTCGCGCGACCATATGCCGCAGGATGCCTTCCGCGGCCGGCGAACGGCAGATGTTGCCGAGGCAGACGAACAGAATCTTCGTTTTCATGCGGCAAAGGTACGAATAAATCGGCAACGGATGCGAATCGGTTCGGATTTTCGCCGGGCGGACGGCCCCGAAGCGAAGGCCGAAGCCGGGAACGAACCGGGAACGGAAGCGGGATGCATTTGCGTCTTCGTACGTCTCGGTCCGCCGAAAGGTGCCCGAAAAGCGGCCGAAAGCCGGAATACTCCCGGCCCGATGCCCGAAACGGCCGGCCGCGGGTCCGGGACGAACAGGGCGGCCGACGGGTCGCTTCGCGCCGAGCCGCGGCAGCACGAAAGGCATACCCTTCCCGTGCGGAAATCCGCGCCGCCGCCCGTTCGGTCTGCCGCCCGGCAGCGCCCGCACCCCTTACGCCCTGCGGGGGGGCTTTGCGGGCTTCCCCGGGGCTTTCCGCGTCGCGCAGCATGCGGATTTTCCGTCCTGCAATGGAAGCCGCTCGACCGCCTCTTTCCGTTCGTTCCGCGCTGCCGGGGTTTTCACGTATGTGCGAATTGGAGCTGTCTAACAAGTCTGATTTCAACGATTTTACCCCTGCCGGAATGAATTCCGACAGGGGTGATTTCCGATTTTCGGGACTTGTTAGACAGCCCCTCTATGTTTCGTGCGGAGCCGTTTCCGAACAGGCGAACATCCGCAAGGGGCGGGCGTACCGCATGATTCGGGCGAAAGCGGCGGGCTGCGCCCGTGCGAACTTCGCGCTTCGGGCGAACGGGACGCATCGGGACGGGGAGGGGGCTTCCGGAGAGCTGTACGGTCGCAGCTGCGGCGCCCGGGGGCGTCTGACCTCCGGGGCTGTGCGGCGCGGGCGGTTCGTTGCCGGAGCCGGAATGCCCCCCCCCGCCGCACGGGGCGGCGACATGCCGGGGCGTGCCGAAAATCCGTCGGACGGGCGAAAGAGGGCCGCGGGGCGCATCTGCGGACGCCGCAATCCCGCACGGGCGATCGGAAAGGCGGCGCCCCGGATGAATTCTCCGACATCCGGAGAAGGCGGGAGAGAAGACGATGCGTCCCGGCAAAGCCGATCGGACAAGCTCCGCGCGGGCGGTTCGTTGCCGGAGCCGGAATGCACCCCGCCGCACGGGGCGGCGACATTGCCGGGGCGTGCCGAAAATCCGTCGGACGGGCGAAAGAGGGCCGCGGACCGCATCTGCGGACGCCGCAATCCCGCACGGGCGGTCGGAAAGGCGGTGCCCCCGGATGAATTTTCCGACATCCGGAGAAGGCGGGAGAGAAGACGATGCGTCCCGGCAAAGCCGACCGGACAAGCTCCGCACGGGCGGTTCGTTGCCGGAGCCGGAATGCCCCGCCGCACGGGGCGGCGACATTGCCGGGGCGTGCCGAAAGTCCGTCAGGCGCGCGAAAGAGGGCCGCGGGGCGGGAGCATTCCACGGCGGAACGCATCAGCGGACGCCGCAATCCCGCACGGGCGATCGGAAAGGCGGCGCCCCGGATGAATTTTCCGACATCCGGAGAAGGCGGGAGAGAAGACGATGCGTCCCGGCAAAGCCGACCGGACAAGCTCCGCACGGGCGGTTCGTTGCCGGAGCCGGAATGCCCCGCCGCACGGGGCGGCGACATTGCCGGGGCGTGCCGAAAGTCCGTCAGGCGCGCGAAAGAGGGCCGCGGGGCGGGAGTATTCCGCTGCGGAACGCATCTGCGGACGCCGCAATCCCGCACGGGCGATCGGAAAGGCGGCGCCCCGGATGAATTCTCCGACATCCGGAGAAGGCGGGAGAGAAGACGATGCGTCCCGGCAAAGCCGATCGGACAAGCTCCGCGCGGGCGGTTCGTTGCCGGAGCCGGAATGCACCCCGCCGCACGGGGCGGCGACATTGCCGGGGCGTGCCGAAAATCCGTCGGACGGGCGAAAGAGGGCCGCGGACCGCATCTGCGGACGCCGCAATCCCGCACGGGCGGTCGGAAAGGCGGCGCCCCGGATGAATTTTCCGACATCCGAAGAAGGCGGGAGAGGAGACGATGCGTCCCGGCAAAGCCGACAGGACAGGCTCCGCGCGGGCAGCGGACCGGCGGATTGGAATGCAAATTGTAGCGGGTGGGGCATGAGACGAAGCATATCGGACTGGGCGGCACGTTACAGGTGCATGGATTGGGGAACGCTTTACCTGCGCATCTTCCTCGGCGGGAGCATCTTCTTCCACAACGTGTGGAAGATGCAGAACTACAACGAAATCATAGGCTCGTATCCGTCGCTCTTCGGCTCGGGCGGCGCGACGTCGTTCGTCGTCGCGAGCACCGCGGAGGTGCTGATGGCCGTCCTGTTGCTGCTGGGGTTCCGGGTGCGTTTGGCCGCAGCGGCGATGGCCGCAGGCATGCTGTGGCTCTTCTTCGCCGACGGAATCCCCTCGGGCGAAACCGCACTGGTCTATGCGGCCGTCTATGCGGCCCTCGTCATCACCGGCGGCGGCCTTTTCTCGTTCGACGGATTCGCGGCGCCCCGCAAAACCGCGAATGAGAACCGATAGAACAATATTGCGGCCTACCGGTCGACCGAGTTTCACGGAAATGTTATACCTTTGTACCCAAAATTCAACCGGAGATCGGATTACTAAACCATGACGATATGAAAACGAAGTTTTTTTCGCTCCTGCTCGCCTGCACGCTCTGCGTCTCGGCCGCAGCCGCACAAGAGCTGCCCCGCAAAGTGAACAACGTCGAAGTGCTCGACCTCGACGGCAAGCCGACCGGGCTGCCCTACTTCGGGGAAAAGAATCTGATGATCTTCTACGTCGATCCGGATCACCACAGGCAGAACAGCGATTTCACCGATGAACTCGAACGCAACCACCGCGCCGAGGGCGACAACCTCTATGCATTCGGAGTGATGAACCTCAAGGATGCGCCGATGGTGCCCAACGGCATGGCCCGCAGCATGGCGAAAAAGCGCACGGAGACCAACGGTGCCGTCGTGCTGGCCGACCAAGACCGCACGCTGAGCACGGCGTGGGGGCTGGGCGACTGCAACAACCGGTTCGTGCTGATGCTCGTGTCGAAGGAGGGCGAACTGGTCTTCCTGCGCAAAGGTCCGCTCTCCGAACAGGACATCGAGGCTTTCTACGAAACGGTGGACGACTACCGGTAACGGAACCCCGCGATGAAGGGCCACTCTCCCAAAGAAGATCCGAGAAGAGCCGTCGTGCGGAGCCGGAGCAGGTTCACCACCCTGCTGTCCGTCTGGTTCTTCGCGGCGCTGATTATCCCGAACTGCATCCTCGCCAACACGGAGCATTACTCCCTCTGGACGGTCGAATCGCTGATCCTGCTGCCGCTCGGGTTCTACATGCTCTGGAGCGTGGCGCTGCGCCGCTCGGGGATCATGATCTGGCTGGGATTCCCGTTCCTCTTCCTCGCGGCTTTCCAGATCGTGCTGCTCTATCTGTTCGGGAACTCGATCATCGCCACGGACATGTTCACCAACGTGCTGACGACCAATCCGGGCGAGGCGGGCGAGCTGCTGAGCAACATCTATCCGGCGATCATCGTCGTGTGCGTCATCTATCTGCCGCTGCTGTGGTTCGCCGCACGCGAAATAGGACACAAACGCTACATCTCGCGCACGTCCCGCGTAACGATCAGCCTGATCGGAGCGTCGCTCATGGCCATCGGACTGCTCGCACTCTACCCCGCCTATCGTACGAGCCGCGACAAACACGTGATGCGCGACGAGATTTTTCCGGTCAACGTCTTTTACAACATCACCATCTGCGCGCAGGAGTTCCGCCGGATGCAGCACTTCGAGCGCACCTCGGCGGACTTCCGTTTCCATGCGAAGCGCACGGCGCAGACGGACGGCCGCGAAATATACGTGTACGTCATCGGCGAAGCCTCCCGCGCGATGAACTGGCAGCTCTACGGATACGGCCGCGAAACGAATCCCCGCCTCGCACGGACCGAGGGGCTCGTGGTGTTCCGCAACATGCTCACCCAGAGCAATACCACGCACAAAAGCGTGCCGCTGATCCTCTCGTCCGTGGGCACGGACCAGCACAGCGAACTCTACCGCCGCAAGGGGCTGCCGGCGCTGTTCAAGGAGGCGGGATTCGAAACGTGGTTCATCTCGAACCAGTCGCCGCAGGGGGCCATGATCGACAAGCTGGCCCGCGATGCCGACCATCTGCTCTACATCCGGACGCCCCGCTACGACATGCAGCTGCTCGACGAAATGCAGCGCGCCGTCGAAAACAGCGACGCCCGGAAGATGCTCTTCGTCCTGCACTGCTACGGTTCGCACTTCAGCTACCACCAGCGTTATCCGCGCGAATTCGCCCGCTTCCGGCCCGACGGCGACGTGGCGATCTCTGCCAAACACCTCGAAAAACTCCGAAACGCCTACGACAATTCGGTCGTCTACACCGATCATTTTCTGGCGGAGACCATCGCCTATCTCGACGGTCTCGACGCCGATGCGGCGCTGCTCTATTGTGCGGACCACGGCGAGGACATGCTCGACGACAGCCGCCAGCGCTTCCTCCACGCTTCGCCCACCACGACCGCCTATCAGATCTACGTGGCCTCGCTGGCGTGGTTCTCGGACCGTTACCGGCAGCATTTCCCGGAGAAGGCCGCGGCCGCCGAGGCGAACGGCGATGCGCCCGCTACGACGCATGCGCTGTTCCACACGATGGCCGATATGGCCTCGATCGAGGGGGATCATATCCGCCGGTCGGTTTCGCTCGTCAACCCCCGATACGACCGCACGGCGCCGAGGCGCTATCTGAACGACCACAACGAAGCGGTGCCGTTCGTCCGGACCGGCCTGACCCGGCTCGACATCGACACGCTGCGGAGCTACGGCGTGGAGTTGTAACGCCCGCCCCGAAGAAGGAAAGGGCCGGTTTCGCATCTCCCGCTCCCGCTCCCGCAGCCTTTCGCACCGCCCGAAGCTCTCCGAAGGAGGAGGGCATGGCGCCCTTTCCGCCGCGGAACGAAGCGGACGAAAGCGGGGAAAGCCCCCGATTTCCGGTCCCGACGCCGGGGGGGCTCGCCCTTTCGCTTGCGAAAGAGCGCAGTTAGCGGTCGTCGCAGCCCGGCGGCGGGTGCGTCCAGCCCGGTGTTCGGAACAGGGTGCCCTCGTGCGATATTCGTCCGCGCAGCGGATGGCAGATTCTCGCAGCGAGAAATGTGCGGAGAGAGAACGGAGCGGCGGCGGGCGTGAAGAGACGGGGACGGGGCGTCCGAACGGAGCGAGCCGCCGGACGAGGCGCAGCGCGGGGCCGCGGGAGAAAAAGGAGCGGCTGACCGGTATTCGCCCGCCCTCTTGAGAATCGCCCTGCTCGGGAACGCTCCCGGACAGCGGCGGGACGACCGGAAGGAGGGCATGAAAAAGGGCTGCCCGACAAGTCCCGGACAGCCCCTTATCCCTCATCGGGCAGCGCTTATTTCGTAGCCTCTACCGATACTTTGCGGAACTCTTTCATCAGTTTCGAAAGCTCCAGCGCGGCCTTGCGGGCACGCATGCCGGCCGCTTTGTTGCCTTTCACCACCTGAAGTTCGGCGTTCTCGGCGAACGCCTCGTACTGTTCTTTGATCTGATCTACTAACTCTTTCATAACGTGTTTCGATTAAATTTTGGGTCTGTTGTCTTCGCAAAGATATAAAATTTATCGATTTTCCAATTATTTTGCGTAAAAAAAACGCCTGTACGGGCTCTGATCGTGCTTTTTTAAGTCCGGCCGGAATATCGCGGCGGTATATTTTTTGTCCGTGTCCCCGGCATAATTCCAACGTTATGTGCAAGATCATCACCTCGCTCCTGCTGGCTGCGGCGCTCCTCGCCGCAGGATGCGAAAGCCGCAAAAAACCGGAGGCCATGCCTCCCCTGCGGGTCGTTACGGCCCGAGCCGCAGCGGACAGCCTGCCCGTCCGCATGAGTTTCATCGGGTATCTCGAAAGCAACTACGACGCCGTGATCCAGCCCCGCGTCAACGGGTACCTCGCTTCCAAGCGGTACGAGAACGGCATGCCCGTGAAGAAGGGGCAGCTTCTCTTCACGATCGACCCCGTGCAGCTCTCGACCACGATGCTCGCGGCCGAAGCGGCGCTGCAATCGGCCCGCGCACAGGAGATAGAAGCCAAGAACAACTACGAACGCGCCGTGCCGCTGTCGAAGATCAACGCCATCAGCCGGTCGCAGCTCGACCAGTACACCGCGCAGTACGAGGCGGCCGCAGCAGCGGTGCGTTCGGCCGAACAAACCCTGCGCAACGCCCAGCTCGAAGTGGGGTACACGAATCTCTACGCCCCCATCGACGGCATCATCGAACACACGCCCGCGCACGTGGGCGACTACGTGGGACCCGGGACGCAGTTCAGCGTGCTCACGACCATCTCGAACCTCGACACGATGACCGTGGACGTGGCGATCCCCATGTCGCAATATCTGAGCTATGCCGCGCCCGGACGGTCGATCTACGAAAACGACGGACTGCTGTCCGACATACGGCTCACGCTGGCCGACGGCGTGCAATATCCGCTCGAAGGCCGATACGACTACACGCGCAAGGACGTGTCGAACACCACGGGGACGATCGTGCTCGTGGTGATGTTCCCCAATCCCGACCTCACGCTCAAGGCGGGGCAGTTCGCCCGCGTGGAGGCCAACGTCGGCGGCGCGCGGCCCCGCATCGTGGTGCCGCAGCAGGCCGTGGATCAGGCGCAGGGGCTCAACTCCGTGTGGATCGTGAAGCCGGACAGCACGGCGGAATACAGACGTGTGGAGCTGGGCGACACCTATGGTAAAATGTGGTGCATCGAATCGGGCGTCGGGGCCGGCGAGACCGTCGTGGTTTCGGGGCGTCAGAAACTGCGCGACGGCATGAAGGTCGTGCCCGTAAAAGAGTAGGAGGGGCTATGGAAAAATTCTTCGTATCGAGGCCCATCTTCGCCATCGCGCTGGCCGTGGTCATCGTGCTCGTGGGGGCCGTCTCGATCGGGACGCTCCCGATCGAACAATATCCCGACATCACGCCGCCCGTGGTGGAGGTCTCGGCCACCTACGACGGGGCCGACGCCGAGACGGTGAACAATGCCGTGGCCACGCCCGTGGCGCAGAACGTCATGGGCGTGAGCGACATGCTCTACATGCAGGCCACCAGCGCCAACGACGGCTCGATGAACCTGCAAGTAACGTTCGACATCGGATCGGACCCCGATCTGGACGCCATCTTCACGCAGAACCGCGTGTCGACCGCCACGCCGCTGCTGCCGGCCACGGTTACCAAACAGGGCGTAACGACGCAGAAGACCATGACCGGATTCCTGCTCGTGTACGCCCTCTACAGCGACGGCCGCTACGACGACGAGTTCCTCTCGAACTACGCCTACATCAACCTCCAGAACGAACTGCTCAAGATCGACGGCGTGGGAAAGGTGAGCATCATGGGCGCCGGAGAGTACGCCATGCGCATCTGGCTCCGCCCCGACGTGCTCAAATACTACGGCATCTCGATCGGCGAGGTTACATCGGCCATCGAAATGCAGGGCGGCATCTACCCCGCCGGACAGTTCGGGGCGGAACCCGCGCCCGACGGCACGGCCTACACCTACACCGTAACGATGCCCGCGCAGATCTCGACTGCCGAGGAGTTCGGCGACATCGTGATCCGCACCACGCAGCAGGGACAGCAGATCCGCATACGCGACGTGGCGGAGGTCTCGCTCGGAAGCCAGAGCTACGGCGTCAGCTCGCTCTTCGGCGGCGCTCCGACGGCGCTCGTGGTGGTCTATCAGGAGCCGGGCAGCAATGCCGTGGAGGTCGGCGCGAAAGTCGGCGATGCCATCGCAAAGCTCGAAAAACGGCTGCCGGACGGCATCCGCTGCACCACGGTCGTGGATACGACGACCAGCATCAAGGCCGGCATCGAGGATATATTCCGCACGCTCGTCATCGCCCTCGTGCTGGTGATCCTGATCATCTACCTCTTCATTCAGGACTGGCGCGCGACGATCATTCCGCTCGTGGCGATTCCCGTGTCGCTCGTCGGCGCCTTCATGCTCTTCCCGCTCATGGGATTCTCGATCAACATCATCTCGCTGCTGGGGCTGGTGCTGGCGATCGGACTGGTCGTGGACGACGCGATCGTCGTCGTGGAAGCCGCGCAGGTCAACATCGCGGCCGGCATGACGCCCCGCAAGGCGGCGCTCGAAGCCATGCACAACGTCTCGTCGCCGATCGTGGCCACCACGGTGGTGCTGCTCGCGGTGTTCGTCCCCGTGTCGTTCACGGGCGGAATCACGGGGCTGCTGTTCCGGCAGTTCGCCATCACGATCGCGGTCTCGGTGGTGCTCTCGGCCTTCAACGCCCTCACGCTCTCGCCCGCGCTCTGCGCCCTGCTGCTACGGCCCAAGGAGCCCGCGAAAAAGGGCTTCTTCGCCGCCTTCAACCGCTGGTTCGGACGCCAGATGGACCGCTACACGCACTTCTCGTCGACGGCCGTGAAGCACGTGGCCCGCACGGGCATCTTCGTCGCGGCCGTCCTCCTCGCGATCTTCTTCGTCTGGCGCACGCTCCCGGCCGGATTCCTGCCCGAGGAGGATCAGGGATACGTCATGGTGATGGTCAACACGCCCGAAGCCTCGTCGCTGCAAACCACGCAGCAGACGATGCTCGAAGCGGACGCCGTCATCAAACGGCTGCCCGAGGTGCAGTCCACGTCGTTCGCCGCCGGCTTCAACATGATGGCCGGCATCGCCTCGACCGACAGCGGCATCATCTTCGTTTCGCTCGTGGACTACGCCGACCGCAAGCTCTCGGCCATGCAGATCGCGCAGCAGCTCAACGCAGAGCTCTACGCGGCGGTCCCCGGAGCCGAATGCTACGCCTTCATCCCGCCCTCGATCCCGGGCATCGGCATCTCGTCGGGCGTATCGGTCGAGGTGCAGGACCTCGAAGGCCGGGGGACCGCCTACCTCGCGGCCCAGACCGACCGGCTGATCGACACGCTGCGCAAGACGGAGGGGATCGCCTCGGTAACGACGCAGTTCAACGCCGGCATCCCCCAGCGGCGCCTGCGCATCGACAAGGAGCAGGCCCTCAGTCAGGGAGTCGACCTCGGCGAACTCTACGGCGAACTGACGGCCCTGCTGGGCGGCTCGTACATCAACAACTTCAACCGTTTCGGCAAACTCTACCAGACCTATCTGCAAGCGGCGCCCGACTACCGGATCGGCCGCCGGTCGCTCGACAGCTACTACATCGAGAACGGTTCGGGCGCGAGCGTGCCCGTCGCGGCGCTGGTGGAGGTGGTCGACACGGTGGGCGTGGAATACGTCTCGCAGTTCAATCTCTACCGCTCGATCTCGCTGACGATCAGCCCCGCGGCCGACGCATCGACTTCGACCGCGATGAAAGCCGTCGAAGCTGCGGCGGACGAAGTGCTGCCCGACGACGTGGGGATCGCATGGAGCGGCATATCCTATCAGGAGGCCAACGCCTCGAAAACCGGCGGGCTGGTCTATCTGCTGGCGCTCGTCTTCGTCTTCCTCGCGCTGGCGGCCCTCTACGAATCGTGGGGGCTGCCGCTCGCCATACTCATGAGCGTGCCGGTGGCCGTGCTGGGCGCGGTGCTCTTCATCGCAGGCGCGCACCTGACGGACCCGCTCTTCGTGAACAACATCTACATGCAGATTTCGCTGGTGATGCTCATCGGGCTGGCGGCCAAGAACGCCATTCTCGTCGTGGAGTACGCCGACCGGCTCTTCTTCGAAGAGGGCAAGTCGCTGCTCGAAGCGACCGTCGGTGCCGCCCGGCTGCGCGTGAGGCCGATCGTCATGACCGCCTTCGCGTTCATTCTGGGCGTCATGCCGCTCATCTTCGCCAGCGGCGTCTATGCCACCGCGCGCAACATCATGGGCGTGGCGCTCGTGGGCGGCATGCTCTTCGCCACGCTGCTGGGCATCTTCGTCTACCCCGCGCTCTACTACCTCGTGGGGCGCATCGGACGCTTCGAACGCCGGCGCGAACGCAAAAAAGAACTTGAAGCCGAATTGAAATGAAACACAGACTGATCGCCGCGCTATGCTGCGCCGCACTCTTCGCCTCCTGCATGCCGAAGCTCTACCCGCCCGAGGTCGACGTGCCCGAAAAGTATCTCCATGCCGGACGGGACGCCGGCGACAGCACGACGATCCCCGTCCGCTGGTGGGAGATGTTCTGCGATCCGCAGCTGAACCTGCTCGTCGAGACGGCCCTCACGAACAACCGCGACCTCCTCTCGGCCGCATCGCGCATCGCCCAAGCACGCGACCAGCTGGCCGTGGCGCGGTCGGAGTTCATGCCGTCGGTGGGGCTGGACGTCTCGGCCGAGGGCGACTACACGTCCCGGACCGAGATCGTGCAGAGCTACGCCGTCGAACCCGCGCTCACGTGGGAGGTGTCGCTCTTCGGCGCACTCCGGAATACGGACCGCGCCGCACGCGCCCGGATCCTCGCCAGCGAATGGGCATGGCGCGGCGTCGGGCTGTCGCTCGCGGCCGAGGTCGCCACGACCTACTTCACGCTGCTGCAATACCGGAGCGATCTGGAAATAGCCCGCCGCAGCTGCGGGCTGCGGCGCGAATCGGCCGCGCTGATCGACTCGATGTTCCGCTACGGCATGTCGGACGGCGTGGCGCTCGAACAGGCCCGCAGTCTGGTCTACACGGCGGCGGCCGACATCCCGCAATACAGCCGCGCCGTGGAGCAGACGCGGCTGTCGCTCTCGACGCTGCTCGGGCAGACGCCCCAGCTGGCCGACACCCTCTGCGACTGCCGGGCGCTGGAGACGGACTGCCGTCCGGAGGAGATCCCCGCCGGACTGCCTTCGGCGCTGCTGGAGCGGCGGCCCGACGTGATGGAAGCCTACTACACCATGCAGCAGGCGGCCTTCGAGGTGGGAATCGCCCGTGCGGCGCGCTATCCCTCGATCGCGCTGACGGGCAAGGGCGGCGTCGCCAGCACGTCGGTCAAAGGGCTGACCTCGGGCGACCCGTGGGCGTGGACCGCCGTGGGGTCGCTCGCGCAGCCGATCTTCTCGTTCGGCAAACTCCGCCGCAGGGAGCTGGCCGCGAAGGAGAGCTACATGCAGAGCGTCTTCGCCTACGAACAGACGGTGCTCGAAGCGTTCGCCGACGTAGAGACGGCGCTCGCGGCCATCGGGACCTACCGCTCGCAGACCGAGCAGACCCGGCGGCTGGTCGAAGCCAACGAACGTCTTGCGGACATGACGCGCGCGCTCTATCTGAGCGGCATGGCGGACTACCTCTCGGTGATCGACGCCGAACGCAGCCTCTACGAATCGCAGATGGAGCTGGCGAACCTCACGGCGCAGCAGTACATCGCCTGCATCGACCTCTGCAAGGCGCTGGGCGGCGGCTGGTGAAATACCTACTAATGGGGATAGTCCGTTCGGACGGAATTCGCTATCTTTGCGGGCAAAAAAACATTGCGAAAAAGTATGCGTCTTTCCGAACTGAAAACGGGCGAATCGGCCACGATCCTCAAGGTAACGGGCCACGGAGGATTCCGCCGCCGCATCATGGAAATGGGATTCGTGCGCGGACAGCGCGTGGAGGTGGTGCTCAACGCACCGCTGCGCGACCCGATCGAATACCGCATCATGGGCTACGACCTGTCGCTGCGGCGCAGCGAAGCCGACATGGTGGTGGTCGTGCCGGACGACGAGGCCGGACGCGGACGCCGGGCCGGCACCGCAGGCGGGGATGCGTCCGAACGCCGCGAACGGTGCGAGGAGTGCTGCGGATGCACCCCGGGCGACGGGGCTCCGGCACCCGGGACGGCGCAGGCGGCCGGCCCCGAGACCATCTACGTGGCGCTCGTGGGCAACCCCAACAGCGGCAAGACGTCGCTGTTCAACGCCATATCCGGCCGGCACGAGCACGTGGGCAACTACGGCGGCGTTACGGTGGACGCCAAGCGGGGATATGCCCTCTACAAGGGATACCGCATCGAGATCACCGATCTGCCGGGCACCTATGCCCTCTCGGCCTATACGCCCGAGGAACTCTACGTGCGGCGCCATCTGGCCGAGCAGGCGCCCGACGTGATCGTCAACGCGGTGGTCGCTTCGAACCTCGAACGCAACCTCTACCTCACCACCGAACTGATCGACCTGAGCCAGCGCATGGTCGTGGCGCTGAACATGTACGACGAACTGGAGGCCAGCGGCGCGCGGCTCGACTACGACAGCCTCGGGCGGATGCTCGGCGTGCCGATGGTGCCCGTCGTGGCCCGCAGCGGACGGGGGATCGAGGAACTGCTCGACACGGTGGTCGCCGTCTACGAGAACCGCGACAGCCGCGTGCGGCACATACACATCAACGAAGGCCCCGTCATCGAAGAGAGCCTGCGCGAGCTCAACGGCGACCTCAGCGCCCACCGCACCCAGCTGCCGCAGTACTTCCCGCCCCGCTACTTCTCGCTCAAGCTGCTCGAACGCGACCGGCAGGCCGAGCAGGCGCTCCGCACGTGCGAACGCTATCCGAAGTGGATCGAAATCCGCGACCGCGAAGCCCGGCGCATCGAGGAGGCGCTGGGCGAAGATGTCGAAACGGCGCTCGCGAACCAGAAATACGGGTTCATCTCGGGCGCCCTGAAGGAGACCTACACGCCCGGGCGGCAGGAGGAGGCGACGGCCACGTCGGTGATCGACGCCTTCGTAACGCACAAGCTCTGGGGGTTCCCGATCTTCTTCTTCCTCATGTGGCTCATGTTCTACTGCACGTTCAGCCTCGGGGCCTATCCGCAGGAGTGGATCGAGACGCTCGTGGGCTGGATCGGCACGGGCATCGAGACGTGGATGCCCGACGGATCGCTCAAGGACCTGCTCGTCGACGGCGTCGTCGGAGGCGTGGGCAGCGTGATCGTCTTCCTGCCCCAGATCATGATCCTCTACCTCTTCATCTCGTTCATGGAGGACTCGGGCTATCTGGCCCGCGCGGCTTTCATCATGGACAAGGTGATGCACCGCATCGGCCTGCACGGCAAGTCGTTCATACCGCTCATCATGGGCTTCGGGTGCAACGTGCCCGCCATCATGGCCACGCGCACGATCGAAAGCCGCAGCAGCCGGCTCATCACGGCGCTCATCACCCCCTTCATGTCGTGCAGCGCCCGGCTGCCGATCTATCTGCTGCTGGCCGGGACCTTCTTCCCGTCGCACGCGGGGCTGGTGTTGTTCGGCCTCTACGTGCTGGGCATTCTGGTCGCCGTGATGACCGCCCGGCTCATGCGCCGCAGCTTCTTCAAGGTGGACGAAACGCCCTTCGTCATGGAGCTCCCCCCCTATCGCATGCCGACGTGGAAGGCCACGATGTCGCACATGTGGGACAAGTGCGCGCAATACCTGCGCAAGATGGGCGGACTGATCCTCGCGGCTTCGGTGATCGTCTGGTTCCTGAGCTACTACCCGCGTCCCGAAGCGGGCCAGAGCTACGAACAGCACTACGAAAACTCCTATCTGGGCCGCGTGGGCAAAGCCTGCGAGCCGGTGTTCGAACCGCTGGGGCTCAACTGGAAGGCCAGCGTGGCCGTGCTGTCGGGCGTGGCGGCCAAGGAGATCGTCGTGAGCACGATGGGCGTGCTCTACTCCGAGAGCGCGGACGCACCCGCCGAAGCCGATGCGCCGGAGAAGCTCCGCACGGAGCGCATCGGAGGCGCGGACGGCCCGACCGGAATACGTGTCGCCGAGAATGCTTCCGCAGAGGCGGCGGACGACGGAACCGGCGCCTCCGCGGACGAAGAGGAGGCGATCGACAATCTGCCGCAACGTCTGCTGGCGAGCGGCGATTTCACGGCGGCTTCGGCGGCCGGATTCCTCGTCTTCATCCTCATATACTTCCCCTGTCTGGCGACCATCGCGGCGATCGCGGCGGAGTCGGGGTGGAAATGGGCGGCCGGAAGCGTCGTTTACAGCACCGCGCTGGCTTGGATCATGTCCTATCTGACCTATCGGATCGTGCAATTCTTCGTGTGAGCGATGCAACCCACGTGGCAGGACATAGTCGTCTGGATCATCGGTGCGGCCGTCGTCGCAGCGGTAGGCCGGCGGCTCGTGTGCGCCTTGCGCGGCAAACGCAGGGGCGGGTGCGCCTCGTGCGGTTCGAGGGGCTGTCCGATGCACGGCGCCGGCACGCGGGACAGACGCAAGCGCTGAAGACGGACGAGCGCCGGGGCCGGAGGCGACGGTGTGCCGGCCCGATACGGACGCGGCAGGAGAAGAGCCGGCCGGAAAGGCAGGACGGGAACGGGGGTGTCCGACAAGTTTGGTGGCACCCCCTTTTTCATTCGTGCCGCTATTCGAGAACTTTTCCGAATACGCAATTCTCAGAGCGTTGAAAATACCCGTTAGGCAGCCGTTTTTCGCGCCATCCGCTCGGATGACCGGGCAGGCGCACGGGAACACTCGGTTCCGGCGGAGGGCGGCGGTTCGTCGCGGCCGCCGGCTTTCTTGCGTATAAAAGCCTCTCCACGGAGGAGGGCGGCACTTCGCGGGTTATTGCGGGCAGGTGCACGGGAACACTCGGTTCCGGCGGAGGGCGGCGGTTCGTCGCGGCCGCCGGCTT
>ERZ1090880.842-NODE-842-length-15994-cov-4.364389_pt1 | contig 15994 bp, 14 predicted proteins | sample MGYA00478471_ERZ1090880 | MGnify/ENA primary metagenome ERZ1090880 (study PRJEB33644, sample SAMEA5815734) | chicken gut metagenome | biome: Chicken; feature: Gastrointestinal Tract; material: Caecum | place: Ireland | collected 2019-01-01 | study: A study of the... | reverse complement strand
ACGATATTAGCTGCAGTCTCGTGGGCTCGGAGATGTGTATAAGAGACAGGAATTATCCTGGCTGAAATTCAATGAAAGGGTCCTGGATGAAGCCGAGAATCCTCAGGTACCTTTGGGTGAGAGGCTGTCCTTTGCTTCGATCTATCAGAGCAATCTGGATGAATTCTTCATGGTCCGTGTAGGAACATTGGTGGATCAATTGTTGATTGGCCGAGAGATCCGAGAGAATAAAACAAAGATGACAGCGCAGGAACAGCTGGATGCGATTGTTCCGATTGTGAAAAAAATGAATCGAAAAAAAGATATGATCTATGAAGATCTTATGGAAAAACTAGAGGCGTATGGAATGAAACTGGTAAATTTCCAGAAGATTTCCAAGAAAGAAAGCGAGTATTTAAGGAAATATTTTAAGGCAGAGATTGCGCCGCTGATCTCGCCGACAATTATTGCTAAGAGGCAGCCATTTCCGTTCCTTAAGAATAAAGAGATCTATGCGGTAGCGGTACTGGAGACAAAGAATGGGAAAGAAAAACTGGCGCTGATTCCATGCGGAAGCGGCGTGTTCCCTCGATTGATCCGTATCCCGGGGAAAGATGAGTACATGCTGTCAGAGGAAATTATTCTGCATTATGTGCCAAGAGTATTTAAAGGATACCATGTGAAAGCAAAATGTTTGATCCGTGTGACAAGAAATGCTGATATTGATGCGGATGCTTTATATGATGAAGATCTGGATTATCGGGATTTTATGGAGGATCTGATCAAGAAGAGAAGGAAATTGGCGCCGGTTCGTTTGGAATATACGAAAGATATCGACGGTGAGCTGATCGAGACCTTGTGTGAATATTTGCATTTGGATACCGAATATGTATTCCCAAGCCGATCTCCTCTGGATTTATCCTTTGTCGGAATTGTGAGAGATTGTCTGAGAAAGGAATCTGAGCTGTTCTATGAGCGCAGAGTGCCGCAGAAATCTCCGCAATTCAAAGATCATAAATCAATCATCAAACAAATTGAGAAGAAAGATAAGCTTCTATCTTACCCATATGAAAGTATGCGGCCGTTTTTGAACCTTTTGCGGGAAGCGGCGGAAGATGATGATGTGGTTTCGATTAAGATGACTCTCTATCGTGTGGCAAAGCAAAGCCAGGTAGCTGCGGCACTGATCGAAGCAGCGGATAATGGAAAAGAAGTCACAATTTTAATGGAATTGAAAGCTCGTTTTGATGAAGAAAACAATATTCGGTGGTCCAGAAGATTAGAAGACGCCGGATGCCGTGTCATCTATGGATTGGATGGTTATAAAGTACATTCCAAACTGTGCTTGATTACCAGACGAACAAAAGGGCATGTTCGTTACATTACGCAGATCGGCACCGGGAACTATAATGAAAAGACCAGCCGTCTGTACACGGATTTATCTTTGATGACTGCAGATGAGCGAATCGCAGAGGAAGCAGGAGAGGTATTCCAGGCGTTGTCCATGGGCGAAACTGTTCAGGAGACAGAGCATCTTTTGGTGGCGCCAAATTGTTTGCAAAACCGTGTACTGCAAATGATCGATGAGGAGATCGAACAAGCAAAGGCCGGAGAAGAAGCTTATATTGGACTTAAAATGAATTCTTTGACAGATAAGAAGATCATGGAAAAATTAGTCGAAGCATCCTGCGCCGGTGTTCAGATCGATATGATTATTCGAGGCATTTGCTGCTTGATTCCCGGCATCAAAGGAAAGACAGAAAATATCAGAGTGCGCAGTATCGTTGGAAGATTTTTGGAACATTCTCGTATCTATATGTTTGGAACAAAAGGAAGAGAAAAGATCTATATTGCATCTGCGGACTTTATGACCAGAAATACACGACGCCGGGTAGAAGTTGCCGCACCGGTTTATGATCCGGATCTTAAGATGCAGATCAGCGAGATGTTTATCACTATGCTGAGCGATAATCAAAAGGGAAAAGAAGAAGGTTCAGACGGAATTTATCGTTTGCCAAAGAATCAGGATACACCATTGAATTCTCAGGAGTTTTTCTATCAGCAGGCATATGATCAGGCAATGGAACGCAGAAATTCATAGGACAGTAATTTTATCAAAAGGAAATAGAATAATGAAAGACCAGATGAGCATGCATATCATAATATGTGTGCTCTTTGTCTATATTACAAAATGGAGAAAATTATGCAGGAATAGAATATGAGAAAACTGCAGATGGAAGTGGATGATCTGAATGGTCTTCGGTCAGGGCTGATTCGTATTGGCACGTTTTCCAGTGTGGCGACCCATTGGCTGCCGAAAATCATTAAAGAATTTCAGTAAACATATCCGAATATCGATTATGAGCTGCTGTTAGGCGATTATACAGAAATTGAAAAATGGATGATGGAAGGACGGGTGGATTGTGGTTTTTTGCACCTGCCGGATCATGCAGAATTTGAAACGATTTTTTTGGAACAAGATCGGCTGCTGGCCGTTTTGCCGGAAGGTCATGTGCTTACACATTTAGAAAAAATTCCTGTGGCAGCCTTATGTGATGAACCGTTTATGTTTTTGGAGAAGGGAGAGAAGACGGAGATATCGGATTATCACAAGGGAATTGGAGACTCCTGCTTTTCGAAAAACCGGAGTTGCCCTGCGCAGCAAAAAAACCGCTTCCCTTGCGGTGAAACGGTTTTTAGAGTACTTGCAGTATCGCTAAGATATCAAAGCTTCCAGCTGGAAGCCTGTCTTCTGACATTTAAGAAATCCTGATACAATCCAGGCTCTGCCATTAATTCCTGATGAGAGCCCTGCTGTATAATACGGCCGTGATCCAAGACTAGAATCTGGTCGGCTTTTTGCACGGTTTTCAGCCGATGAGCGATCATAAGTATGGTCTTTTTTTTCATTAATTCTTCCATTGCTTTTTGAAGTTTATCTTCATTTTCTGGATCGACGTTTGCTGTTGCCTCGTCGAAAATAATGATCGGAGCATCTTTTAGAATGGCTCTTGCGATAGAGATCCTCTGTTTCTCGCCCCCGGAAAGAGTTGCTCCGCCTTCTCCGATCTTTGTGGCGTAGCCGTCAGGAAGTGATTCAATGAACTCATGGCAGCAGGCCTTTTTTGCGGCGGAAACTACTTCTTCATGGGAAGCATTTGGCTGTCCGAATTTGATATTATTTTCAATTGTGTCTGCAAAGAGATAGACTTTCTGAAATACCATACTAATCTGGTCCATCAAGGATTCCAGCGTATATTCTTTTACATCAGTGCCTCCGATTGTGATTGTTCCGCTGTCTGTATCCCAGAACCGGGAAATTAGGCTGCACATCGTTGACTTTCCGGAACCGCTGGGACCAATAACCGCAGTGGTAGTCTTATCCGGGATGTCGAAGGAAATATCGTGAAGAATCGGTTTCCTGTCATAAGAAAAATCTACATGGCGAAAGGCAATGGTATGATCTTGTGGCTGAATTTGTCTGCCTTGAAGATCCATTTCCGGGATTTTATTTAGCTGATCTGCATGATCGATGGAACTTCCAACGACTCTTAAACCTGACATGGAGCTTCCTGCAGATTGAATCTGAGAAAACACCGTAAAAGAGATAATGATCGTCATCAAAGCATCAGCCAGCGTCATAGATCCATGCAGATAGAAGAAAGCAGCCGCTCCCATAATCAATACGGAAAATAGATGGAGCGTCAATTCTTGAGTAATAGTATAAGGCGTAAATAGTCTTTCAATGGCAAGATTGCTTTTTCTGCTGTCTTCTAATGCCTCTCGTACCCGCTGATCTCCCTTTCCTGTCAAATGAAAAGATTTAATGATGCCCATGCCCTGAATCTGTTCCAAAATCGTTTCTACCAATCGAGCTTCTGCTTTCTGTCGATGAGGTGTAACTTGAGCTGATTTTTTCTCCATGGCAGAAGTAATCAAAAGATAAAGGATCATTCCGACCAAAGAAATCAATCCAATGCGCCAGTCAAAAATGAAAATACAAAGTACAAATACTACCGAATTCATAAGGCCGCCTAGGATTCCTACGAGAACCACAGGTCCCATCATTTCAACTACATCTAAAACGGTAGTAGTAACACCGGTGATCTCTCCCAGGCTTTTATCATTAAAATAACCCATGGGGATACGTTTCATTTTATCACCTATGGCAATTCGGCGGTCGGCCACCATAAAATAACCGGCGTGGGTTTGCCAAAGCTGTGTGAAGCGATTGATGACTGCTCTTCCAATGATACTTGCTGTAATGAGGATGAAGGCTGTTAGAGCCGTATGGCTGCCGTCGCTTTCTCCGGTCAGTGCCAACACTATAAAATAGATTGCGCTTACTTGGAACATGTAAAAGATTGCATAGAAAAAGCCCCAGAAGATAGATTTCTTAATGTTCCTTTGTTCTGCGCCGGCAAAACGCCAGATTTTTCTTAATACTTCGATCATGCTGCATCACCATCCTTTGCTTCAATGTGAGCCATCCACATCTTTTGATAAAGGGTATTTTGCTGTAAAAGTTCTTGATGCGTGCCTTTTCCGTCGATACGTCCGTCACGGATCAGAAAAATTTGATCTGCATCTGTGATTGTGGATAGACGATGGGCAATGACAATGACGGTTTTGCCTTCCAAAAGTTTTGCTGCTGCCTGCTGAATAACGGCTTCGTTTTCCGGATCGATGTAGGCTGTCGCTTCATCTAAAATAATGATAGGGGCATCTTTTAACATGGCTCTTGCGATCGCAATGCGCTGGCGTTCTCCTCCGGAAAGATGAGCGCCGCCTCCTCCTACGATTGTATTATACCCATTTTCCAGGCTGCGAATGAAATCATCGCATCCGGAAGCTTTTGCAGCCGCTTCTACCTGAGCGTCGCTGGCATCTGGCTTTCCCATTCGAATATTTTCCCGTACAGTTTCATCAAACAAATAGTTGTCCTGAGAGACAAAAGCGATTTGATCATAAAGCTGCGGAAGGGGAATCTCTGTCAGCTTGTGTCCGCCCAAAGTAATTGTTCCCTGCTTTACATCCCAGAAACCACCAATTAATTTTGCAATCGTGGATTTGCCGGAACCGCTGGGACCTACGAAAGCCGTTACAGTGCCTTCAGGGATGGATAGACTGATGTCATGAAGAACTTCTTTTTCTTCGTGATACCCAAAGGAAACGTGTTCTGCCCGGATATCCATGGAATCAAAAATTACGATCTGATTTCCGTGATCTTGTTCTTCTCCATTTAAAATGGAATCGACCTCATTGACGATAGTGCCTACCTTTGCCAGACTGTCAACAAAATCCATTGCGGCCAGCAAAGGGCCTGCAATTCCCAGAGAAAGAATGATTGTTGTGATAAACGTTTCTATACTCAAACTATGATTTTGATACATCATCCATCCGATCGGCAGGATCGTAATCATTGTGGTAGGTGAAATGGCGCGGGAAAGAGAAACCGGCATCTGGCAGCTCTTCATCCAATGATAGAAATAGGAGGCATTGGCTCGGACGCTGTCCGCAAACTTGGCATAAGATGCCTTGCCTTGATTAAATGTTTTAATAACCTCGATACCGCCGATGTACTCTACAATATTAGAATTCATCTGTTGATTGACTTTGACAGAACCTTCATATTGTTTGCCGTAATTTTTCATAACAGCCATCATAAAAATCATCCCCACCGGAATGGAAACTAGGCTTAAAAGCGCCATTCTCCAATCAAGAAAAAGCAAATATAGAAAAATACACAGCGGAACCAGAAGATTGGAAGTCATTTCCGGGAGAAGATGAGCCAGAGGGCGTTCCATGCTTTCTACCTGATCTACAATGATCTGCTTTAATTGTCCGCTGGAAGTATCCATAACGGTTCCCAGAGGCATCTTTGGGAGTTTTTCCAAAATTCGTTCTCGAATCTGTTTTAAAATAGAAAAAGTGGCTTTATGGGACATGGACAATGCCAGTGCGTAGAGCACGGAACGGATTGCAAATCCAATCAAAGCGATGATACACCATTTGAAATAGAAAGATAGATCATCATTTTTGCTGATAAGTCCAATAATCATTTGTGCTGCCGCGAAATAAGGCGCCATACCGCCTAGAACGCCAATAAACGCCGACAAGATTGCGCGGATCAAACCGCTGTGATAATTTTCCCCAAGCTCCCATAAGCGAAGCAGGGGACTTTGTTTCTGCATAAAATATCCCTCCTTTAGTTAGATAAAGCTAACTGATGATTTTATAAAAAGACCGCATCCGTGGGCCCGAAAGGGAAGCGGTCTGATGATCTGTCAGGATTCTTTCCCCGCATTGAAAATAACGGAGAAACCTTGCATATGGTATTGGTTGAGTAAATGAATATATTTTTGGGCGTCTGTCTTAGACATGTTGTGGCGTACAATCTCGAACATGCCGTTGAAATAAGCGGTGACAACGATGTGAACAAATTCTTCTGTCACCAGACCGGATGTTACGCTTTCACATCCGATGACTTCCATGTATTTGTAGGTGTAGTCGACCTCGATTTCCACCAGCTTATCGATAAATTTATCAAAGCGAGTACCGTAAGAGGCATCCAGCAGAATCTTGAATTCGTCAAAATGATCATAAATATAATCCAGCATATGAGCCATTTCCCGTGCGGTGTACTGCCCCATCTCAGCGCGTTGTTCATCTTCGCCAAACTGATGAAAAGTCTCTTGAATATCAAGGAACATTTTCTTTAGTTCCGTAGCTGCAGGTTCTACGACAGCTTGGAATAGTCCTTCTTTATCATGGAATCTTGTATAAATGGATCCAGTGCTGGTATGGGCATTTTGTGCGATGGTACGAAGAGAAGCATCTTTAAAGCCTTTTTCTAAAAATTCTTTTTTGGCGCACGCCAGCACCGTCTCATAAACACCCTTGATCTGCTTTGCCAAAGGACTCCCTCCTTCATTCATAACGTTGTTTCATAACACTGTTTTGATTATAGAACAGCTTGTAAAAGTTGTCAAGGAGAAAAAGAATCAGTTAAGATAACAAATACGTCTGGCTCCATCCTTGACTGCGTTTTCGCGCAGTAACAAAATCTCGGTATAGTCCTCCTGCGTTCATTAATTCTTCGTGGGTACCGGATTGTACGATTCTTCCGTTGGCGACTGCCAGTATTTGATCTGCATCTCGGACAGTATTGAGCCGGTGAGCAATGACCAGCAAAGTTTTTCCTTTGCAGAGTTCTGTGATGGCCTGCTGGATATAGCTTTCATTATCGGCATCTACACTGGAAGTCGCTTCATCCAAAATGACGATCGGGGCGTCTTTTAAAATGCATCTGGCGATGGAAATTCGCTGTTTTTCTCCGCCGGACAAGCTTTCTCCGCCCTCGCCGATTACGGTATCGAATCCTTTTGGAAGATTCATGATAAAATCATAACAGCGAGCTTTTCTGGCAGCCTCCAGAACTTCTTCCCGGCTGGCGTCAGGACGCCCCATAGCGATGTTGTTGTAGATTGTGTCCTGAAAGAGATATACACGTTGGAAGACCATACTGATGTGATCCATCAGATCCGCGAGTTTGACATTACGGATATCTTTTCCACGTACCAGAACCCGGCCGGATTTTACATCCCAAAAACGAGTCAGAAGATTGGCAACGGTTGATTTGCCGCCTCCGGAAGGACCGATTAGGGCTGTCATTTGATTTTTTTCAAGACGGAAGGAGATATGATGCAGCACTTCTTTTTCTCCGTAGGCAAAACAAACATTTTGAAATTCTGCTTCCGGCATTTGTCCGGCTTTTGGAATCGTCTCTATTCCGGTATTTGGAAGTTCCTGCTCGGCAAATACTTCTTCAATTCGATCCATACAGCTATTCATTACGGTTAGTCTGGTAGCCTGGGAGTAAAAAGCTTTTAAAGGTCCGAATAAATCGAAAACGAACAGCATGATTCCTATCTGAGATACAACGTCCAGTAAAGACCGGCAGCCCAGATACATGGTTAAACCGGCAATAACTGCCGCACCGAGTCCATATATAATATTCAGCCACCGCTGCCACGGCGAATGATTTTCCTCAAACCGAATATTAGTTTCACAGCTGTTTTTGAAATTTTCCGTAAGCTGTTTGGATTTCTCCCCCAGAAGATTATACGATTTCATGATAGCGAAGCCTTCTAGGAAATCTAAAACTGCGTCGGTAAGGTGTTCATTTTGTTCCTGCCGGTCTTTGGAATCCTGCAGGGCTTCTTTCTTCATGCCTTTGGAGATCAGCAGGATGATGCCGATTATGATCAAAGCGGCAAGGCCAATCCAAATGTTAAAAAAGAGCAGGAATACGACCATGATGGTTTCGGCAAAAAGATAGCTCATCATGTCGGCCAGCACTGTCATACAGTTTTCCTCGATAAATACCATATCAGAAGAAAGGACGGAACTGATTTTTCCGATATTTCCTTCCGTAAAGTAACCCATAGGCATGCGCCGCAGATGTGCGCCCAAATCCATTCGCATGTCAGAAAATACCATAAATCCTGCTGCGGATTGAAGCCGGTCGGCAATGTGGTGGAAGATCACCTGCAGCAAAACACAAACGACCATTCCAATGCCGTACCGGAGGCAGTCAGAGACAGAAATTGTATGATGATAAAAGTCTGACAGGGCAAGGAAAGCCAGCATAATTGGAGCCTTGGACATCAGAGATTTTAAGAAAGAAAATAAAAAGGCAATCTGGATTCGTTTCTTATAGCGTCCGGATACTGCCAAAATACGTCTCAACAATGAAATCATAATGTATGACCTCCTTTCACATTAACGCTCCACTGAGCGCTTTCTTTCGCTGCGCGCCATAATTTTTGATATTCCGGGCAGCGTTTCAGCAGTTCTTCATGGATACCTGTGTCAGCAATTTTTCCTTTGTTTAGTACGCAGATTTGATTTGCTCCCACAATAGAAGGAAGGCGGTGAGCGATTACGATCACAGTCTTTCCGCGAATGATTTCTGCAATGGCTCGATTCATTTTTTCTTCATTCTCGGGGTCCATAAATGCGGTAGCTTCATCCAAAACGATGATTGGGGCATTTTTTAAGATAGCACGGGCAATGGAGATGCGCTGGCGTTCTCCTCCGGAAAGCTGTTTGCCGCCGTCTCCGGCAATGGTATGGATGCCTTCGGGAAGGCGGTCAAGAAATTCCCGGCATTGTGCTTTTTCGGCAGCCTGCATTACTTCTTCGTCAGAAGCATTCGGTTTCCCCAGACGAATATTTTCCAATAAGCTCATGTGAAACAAAAATTGTTCTTGAGAGACGTAAGAAATTTGGTCATTTAAAGCTTCTAAACTCATCTGTTGGATGTCCTGACCGCCAATCTGAACAGTTCCGCCGGTGGGATCGTAATAGTGTACCAAGAGTTTGGCTAGTGTGGATTTTCCACTGCCGGATTCTCCAACCAGCGCGGTGAAACTGCCTTCGGGGATGGTAAGTGAAATGCCATGGAGTACTTCCTCTTCCTTGTAAGCAAAATGAATGTTGTGGAATTTGATATCATGGCGGTTTCCAATAAAAGGCGCTGCTGTCTGTTTCAGAGGCGGCGCACTCATCAGCTCTTCCAGAGCTGTGATCTTATAGTTGATCTGAGGCAAGGTAGACATAAAACTCAGAGCTCGTAAAAGAGGTGCGCCGATTCCAAAAGACATGCACAGCATCAGAGCCAGATCCGGCAGAGAAGAATCTCCGCAAAGAACCAGATAAGAACCAATTGGCAGGGTAAAAAGAGCGACGCAGGGCAGGATGCTGTTATAAAGCGCCATCCATGGCCAGCAGACTTTATACCATTCCAGAGTAAAGTCCCGATAGCCGCGGACATCCTGCTCAAAACGTTTGTAGGAGTCCCCGTCTCGGTTAAAGACTTTAACGACTTCCATGCCGTTGATGTATTCTACAATGGTATTATTCATTTTTTGTGCGGCGGTATAATAAGCCCCCATTTTGCTGGTTCCTGCTTTGTACATGGCCATCATAGCGACCAATCCCAAAGGCAGGGAGCAGAGAGATAAGAGAGCCAGCTTCCAGTCTGTAAAAAACATAGCAAGAAAGACGAAAAGCGGCACCGCCAGATTGGCGAGACCTTCTGGAAGTGCATGAGCCAGGAGAAGTTCAATCGAATCGATGTCATCGATTAATCTTTTTTTGAGCGCGCCGACACCTGTTTCTTGGATTACACCTAAAGGTTGTTTTTCCATTTTCTCCTGAAGAGAAAGACGCAGATTTTTTAGAGTGTTGTAAGCTGCGCGATGAGAAAGAGATAACCCTTTTACATAAAATATGGCATACAGGATACCGCATGCTGCAATGGCAAAAACTCTTCGGAAAATATAGGAAGCATCGATCATTTCATGAAGCAGCAGCGGACGAATCAGCTGATAGATAAATAAAAAGGGAAGAACGCTCATCATAATGCCAAGAAGCATAACGACCATGGAAACATAAGTAGTCTTCCGTTCGTCGCCTGCATATTCTAAAACTTTTTTGAACACAGTGGTAACCTCCTTTATTGTTGTGGGTTAGAAATAACTAACTGATTGTGGAAAGAAAAACCCCCGATAGCAGCGAGGGTTTATTCAGGGAGTCGAAATTCCAGCGCATCGTACCAATTGAACAAACGGCAAACAACGCGGCAGTGGGCTTCTATTTGCTCCCAGGTAAAATGGTGGATGAAAGGTTCATAGATCGTGGTCCAAAAGGCAGAAAGCAAGATGTGAAGTTCTGTGTCATCCATGTCCTTTCGGCAAAGACCTCGGCGCTGGGCTTCTGCAAGAAACGCGCTGGTGGCTTTGGTCAGGATCTCTACCCAGTCATGCTGAAAGTTAGAATAGCGCGTGCCCTGCGCACAAGTAAGCAGCAGGACAAAATCATCGTTTCGTTCGTAGAGAAATTGGAACCACCACATCATATCCGAGCTGTCCATGTCCCAGGCTTTGATAAGTTCTGCGTCGGTCATGGAAGACGGATCTTTGCCTCCGCGTTTATTAGCTACGGCGTATAAGTCATCGACTGTTTGTTCTACAACAGCACAGAATAGGTCTTCTTTGCCCTTATACCGTTTATAAAGGGCGCCGGTTGTTACACCGGCGCTGCCGCAGATTTCTTTTAAGGAAGCTTTTTGAAATCCCTTGGAAAGAAATTCGTTTCTGGCACTTTCTAAAATTTTGGGATCAATGGAATGGTCTGGTACAGCCATAAAATCTTTCCTCCTATTAATAATGAGATTATCGATAATCTTATTATCAATATAATACGGGAAATGCAGTTTGTCAAGCGGAAGGAAGTGTCCGTATAGAAATATTTTTTGACAGAGAGAAGATTCGTGTCTTTTCATATGGATTTTGGCAGGAATCTGTGGCATAATGAAATATAAAAGTGTGCATGAAAGTACGAAATGATTATACATGAGAGAGGCAGTATTATGAGATATATTAGTGAATTAAGGGAAGGCGATCAGGTTTCCGAGGTGTTTTTGTGCAAGACTAAATCGCCGGGGACATCAAAATATGGAAAGTCCTATTATTCGTTGACACTTCAGGATAAGACCGGAGTGATTGACGGAAAAGTATGGGAGTTGACCAATGCGATCGGACATTTTGAAGCGATGGATTATATTCACGTCAGAGGGCAGGTAACCAGCTATCAAGGTTCCAATCAGCTGAATATCCATCGGATCCGCAAGGCACAGGACGGGGAATATCAGATGACAGATTACATGCCGAGTACCAGAAAAGATATTGATGGTATGTATGAGGAATTAGTAGGCATGATAAAGAGAACGAAGGAACCGCATCTTAGGAAGCTGGCGGAGATGATCTTCGTGGAAGATAAAAAATTTGCGATGGAATTTAAGGTACATTCCGCAGCCAAGAGTGTCCATCACGGTTATATTGGAGGATTGCTGGAGCACAGCCTGTCTGTGGCTAAAGTATGTGAAAGCTACGCGTCTCTTTATCCGCAGATCAACCGGGATCTGATCGTTATGAGTGCTCTTTGGCATGACATGGGGAAAGTGGAAGAGTTGTCCGGATTCCCGGAAAATGATTATACAGATGAAGGACAGCTGGTAGGACATATTGTTATGGGAGCTATGAAATTAGATCGTCTGATTCGTCAGATACCGGACTTCCCGCCGAAACTGGCCAATGAAGTGAAGCATTGTATGCTGGCACATCATGGCGAACTGGAATTCGGCTCACCGAAGAAACCGGCGCTTTTGGAAGCGATCGCCTTGAGCCAGGCTGACAATTTAGATGCCAGAATCGAGACGTTTGCGGAAATTATTGAGAAGCAAAAGGAAGATCAAGAATGGTCCGGATTCCAGAGACTGCTGGATACTAGGATCCGAAAAACATCAATTTAGAGGTGGATATGGAATTTAAAAAAAATCAAATAGCAGAAGTTTATATTGATGATATGGGAAATGAAGGAGAGGGCATCGGCCATGTGGATGGCTATGCTCTCTTTTTGAAAGATGCGGTCGTCGGGGATCGGGTGCAGGCCAAAATCATAAAAACAAAGAAAAACTACGGTTATGCCCGGGTGGAGAAAGTATTAGAACCATCCAAAGACCGTGTGACGCCGGTTTGTCCGGTGGCAAGACCGTGCGGCGGATGTACTTTACAGCATCTTTCTTACGAAAAACAATTAGAGTTTAAGTTTCGCAAGGTAAAAAATTGTCTGGAACGCATTGGAGGACTGAAAGATATCGAGAATAAGATGGAACCAATCTATGGCATGGAAAAACCTTATCATTATCGCAACAAAGCCCAGTTTCCGGTCGGAGTAAACAAGGCAGGTGATTTGGTGGCGGGATTTTATGCAGGGAAATCCCATCAGATTATTCCGTGCATTGAGTGTGTGATTCAGCATCCTGTGAATCAGCAGATTTTGAAAAAGATTCTCGATCATATGAAAAAGAACTATATACAAGCATATGATGAGAAAACAGGTAACGGTCTGGTTCGTCATATCGTGACAAGGGTCGGATTTTCTACCGGAGAGATTATGGTATGTTTGGTGCTCAATGGAACCAAAAACAAATTCCGCAATCTGGATCAGCTGACAGATTCTCTGCTTGAGATTGAAGGAATGACAAGTATTTGTGTGAATGTAAATCGTGAGAGGACCAATAAGATCTTGGGGGATCAGATTCAGGAGGTGTATGGACCGCCCTATATTTATGATGATATTGGCAATGTACATTATCAGATTGGTCCGTTGTCATTCTTCCAGGTGAATCCGAAACAGACGAAAGTTTTATATGAAAAGGCAATGGAATATGCCGGATTGACCGGAGATGAGACTGTGTGGGATCTGTACTGTGGAATCGGCACAATATCCTTGTTTCTGGCACAGAAGGCTAAGCAGGTGTATGGAGTAGAAATTGTTCCGGCGGCGATTGATGATGCGAAACGAAATGCGAAACTCAACAATATTACAAATGCAGAATTTTTTGTTGGGAAAGCAGAAGAGGTGCTGCCGCGGGAATATGAAAGAAATGGAGTTTACGCCGATGTCATTGTGGTGGATCCACCGAGAAAAGGCTGTGATAAAAAATTGCTGGACACCATGGTACAGATGAAACCGAAACGAATCGTCTATGTAAGCTGCGATCCGGCAACGCTGGCAAGAGATGTGAAGATTTTAGGAGAAAACGGTTATCAGGTCAGGAAGGTCAGCGTTGTAGACCAATTCGGACACAGCGGACATGTGGAAAGTGTCGTGCTTTTGGACAGAGAGTGATTCGAATGGGACGGGTCGGATAAATTTCTAAATCAGCAGTTCTTTTTTGTTTGCTTTATCGGATATTTCTTCGGATTCTCCTTTGATAGAAGATACTTGATGATGATAGAAGTTTACGGAAATGGATTTTCTAAATGGAAAAATTAAAACATTGTATGGAAAGTACCTGATATCGGCTTTTGGCAGCGTTTTGATCACTTCGATCTATGCCATTGTAGCTATGGCAATTGTCGGTCAATATCATGGTCCGGAAGGAACAGCTGCGTTAGCAGCGGCGGCGCCGATCTGGAATATGATTTACAGTCTGAGACTTTTGCTTCCTGCTGCATTAGGAGCTGATTCCGTCTGGTTTGCTATGTCACTGACGGGATGTATCATAGCTGTTTATGTGGTATATGAGATGATCTGATCACAAAAGAATTGAAAAAATAAAAGAAAATCGGTTGATATGGATTGATTATAGAATTACAATGTTGGATAAAAGGAGAAAATAAAACATGAGCGAAAGAAATGAATTAAACTGTATTCCGATCAGGTGTGTATGCCTGATCATCGGCTTGGTGATTATGGCTTTCGGTGTGGCTTTTTCCATTAAGGCGGCCCTTGGCACATCGCCTATTTCCAGTGTGCCTTATGTGACTTCATGTATCTCAGGGTTATCTGTAGGTACGACAACGATTATTATGAATGGTATCTTTATTGTGATTCAGATTATCATTTTGAGGAAGCAATATGAATGGTTTCAGCTTCTTCAGATTCCCGCATTCATAGTGTTCGGAGTTATGATCGATGTTGGAACTTCCGTAATTCAGAGGATTACTTATGATAGTTACATACAGCAGTGGTTTTTATGTGTCCTTGGAATGATCTTAGTGGCGTTAGGAGTCAGTATTGAGGTAATGGCAAATCTGGTGACGACTGCAGGCGAAGGGGTTGTACTTGCTGTCTGCAAAGTATGGCCGGTGAAATTCGGTAATATGAAGGTCGTTTTTGATATCACTTTGGTCAGTATCTCCATCATAACCGGGCTTGTTTGCTTTGGCCATCTGGAAGGAGTACGGGAAGGAACCATTGCAGCTGCCGTCTGTGTAGGTCTTGTTACTAAGTTGTTTAAAAAGCCGGTCGGAAAATTTGAAGAAAAATTTTTAAAATAACAGATAAAAATGTCAATGGTTCGTTTTTCGGGCAATATGGCAGAAGCATTAACGCACCTTATACAAGTCTTTATATTCTTTAATAAACTGCTATCGTTTCCCGTACAAACATTTTGGCTGGTGGGGTACCGGAAGATAGTGTGGGAATGCCGTTTGAAGCTAATTCATAGACTGCCCCAGCCTTGGATCGGCTTCGGTGGTATTTCTTTTCTTTTGGCCAAACAAGATACTCATCTGTGAATTTTGCAAGGCTTATGGATGTGATCAGATCAAAGTGCCAAAAAGGCATTCACATGAAGTTCCACATAGTGCCGATATCTGCGCCCCAGAAGTTTCAGCTCCGCGTTAGGTTTATTCATCACCTTCATATCCTTGTAACTGGAACCATTTCTCAATTCCTCCGCTTATTCTTATAAAAATAAGAGCAGATACCAAAGACTATTATGATGTATGTGGGCATCTTTAGCAAACTAGAAGTTCCTGCGGCAATTGCGGTTGTCCGCTGCGTTGTTGGAGTGATTCGGTTCCAGAAAAAGGATCTGCCGTTATAAAAAAGTTTATAATGCATTGCAAAATGAAGATAGAGAAAGGTTTTATAGCCTTTCTTTCTTCAATTGAGCAATCTTTTCTTGATACCGGTCTAAAATATTCTGCAGAGTGATCTGCTTCATTTCTTGTTCGGCTTGTTCTTGTACTTGATTGAAATAATCTTGGAGGGCCAATTGAATATGCACGCCTACACCGCATTCCGGATTGGTGTGAGTATCCAGATGAAGCAGAGGCTTTTCTCCCTCTACGGCTCGGTAGATATCCAGGAGAGTTATTTCAGACGGCAATTTGGTTAGGGATGGTTTCGGGTGCCCCTTTACACTGGACAGCAATTTGTTATTACGAAGAGATGACATGATTTGGCGGACATATCCTGGATTTGTTTTCACACTTTCAGCAATCCGGCTGCTTGAGAGAGAATCTGCAGGATTTAGTACGATAAATGCCATGATATGAACAGCATCGCTGACCTTAGTAGAATATTTCATAGAATTATCCTCCTTTTGATGTTAATTTAATTATAACAACATATTGACAAGAAAGCAACAGGG
>ERZ1090880.837-NODE-837-length-16024-cov-15.098441_pt1 | contig 16024 bp, 14 predicted proteins | sample MGYA00478471_ERZ1090880 | MGnify/ENA primary metagenome ERZ1090880 (study PRJEB33644, sample SAMEA5815734) | chicken gut metagenome | biome: Chicken; feature: Gastrointestinal Tract; material: Caecum | place: Ireland | collected 2019-01-01 | study: A study of the... | reverse complement strand
GGCCTGGGCGGGGGCATAAAGCCCATATGAACGGGCGGGCGGCGCCTTCTGCGCCTGCCGCCGAGAAACGCGCCCAAAAGTCCGCCGGCAATCGCGCCGCCCGCAAAGGCGGCGGCGTTCGACGCCGTATTTGAAGTATTATCATAGTCATAGTCGTAGTCGTCGTAACCGCCCCGGTAACTTTCGTTATAGCCGCTCTCTGCAGAGCTTGCCGCACTCTCGCGCGAGGCGCATTCATTCAGACTGAGTTTGAGGGCGGCGTTGCACTTATCCGCCATGTCCATTATGTAGCTCTTTGCGCCCGAAAGAGTGCGCGCCATGGCCGCTGTGGAATACTTTACGGCGTTTTTATAGTAGGGCGACGAGAGCGCGTACAGAATGTGCTCGTTCGCCGCCAGCCTGCGGTTACATTCGGCGACGGTCGTGCCCGACGACCACAGCCTGTTGGATATTTCCTGCGCAAACTTCTTTTCGTTCTTTATCGAGCGCACCTCGAGCTCCGCCATGAGCGCGCCCAGCCACGCCTCGCCGCAGTCGCCGTCCTCGTCGATTGCAGCGCTGAACGCCGCTGCCGCCGAAACGAAGTCGCCGCGCGTGAGCGCGTACCTGCCCTTCTCCAGAAGGGCGTTGAGCCCGTCGCGGGAATCGGCCCGATACTGCGGCTGCCGCTCTTCGCCAAAGCTTTTGAAGCGCCGTTCGAGCGCGTCGGCTATTTCAATCTCATACCCGCCTGCGGGGTACTTTGCAAGGTTTACGCCCTGCCCGCGCAAAAATGAAGGCAGGTCGGCGGGCGTAATATTTTCGAACACGGCGCAGCACGCCGAACTCAGGCGCTCTTCATACACCCTGTCGCGGAAGCGCGACCACTCGTTTTTAACCCACGCCGTGTTCACGTTTTCGGCGCTGGTGGCAATGAGTATAAAAAATCTGCAGCTATACAGTGCCTTGTAGATTATAGGCTCGTAGTCCTCGCCCAGCCTGCCCTTTAAACTCTCTTCCGAGAAAAAGGTGTTTATGCCGCGGCGGGTAAGTTCGTCGTAAATCCTGCGCGCAACCGTGCGCTCTTTTGTCGGCGCGCCGTTTTTATCCGCCGAGCGGAAACAGAGGAACACGTCGAAACTCTCCTCCTGAGCAAGCCGCGACTTTATCCCCGACTGGAGCCGCTCAATCTGTTCGGCCTTCAGCCTGTACGACTCCGCCTGTGCGGGCGCGGCGTATTTTATGGCGTTTAAATAGCTTTCGTCGCAAAGTATGCTCTCCTTAACGGTGCGGTGGCAGGTGGCCACGCGCATGCCCGTGCGCGGGTCGGGCACGTATTCGATGCCGTATTTGCTGAGCGCCAGCCCCCACCACGCCTCTGCGTCATCGGGGTTGCGTTCGGTGATAAGGGTATATTCGCGTATCGCCTCGTCGAAATCGCAGTTGAGACGATAGGAATTTGCGCGGCTGAGCGCGAGCGAGAGCGCCTCGCTCTTGCCGCCCCTGAAATTATATCTGTTTCCGCAGTAGGGGCAGGTTGCCTCCAACCCGTCCTGCGAATATCTGAGCGGCCCGCCGCACGTGTCGCAGAACACGGGGCGAACGTCGTTATTTGCTTTCATTCAAACCTCCGCCGCGCTGTATTGCGGCGCATTAATCTAAAATACTCTGCCGCGCAAACGCGAAAAAAACGCGCGGCGGCAGCCTTCAAAAAGAGCGGCAAACGGGCTATATCTGCGCCTCAATTTTCTTTTTGAGGTCCTCAAGCTCCTTGTCAATCGCCTCGTCGGAAAACTCTCCCGCGCCCGCCATCTGTTCTATGCTCTGCTCTATCTCCTTGTCGTCAACCGCGCCCGATTTGGCTGCGTCGGCAAACGAATCCTGGCTGGTCTCCATAAATAAATCCATCTGCTCCGCCTGGCGTTCGGCCTTGCCCATGGCGATATCGAACTGCTTCTGCACCTCGATGAACTCCTTATCGTCGGCAAGTTTTGCCATCTCGCGGCTCAACACGCTCATGCCGCCCAGAAACTGCTTGGTCATGAGCGTCATATCCTTCATCTGCGAAGTTATTTCAAAATTCAGAAGCATCTCCTGCGCGCGCTTCTGCTGCAAAAGGGTCATCTTATAGCCGGTGAGCGCGAGGTTGTACTGCGCCTCGAGCCCGTTCTTCTTCGCCTCGACCGCCTTTTGCACGAACACCTTTTTCTGCTCTTCGAGCGCGTCAATCTGCTTGTTCATATTGTAGACCGTGCGCTTTATGAGCCGCTTTTTTTCAAACTCCTTTTCTTCCCTGCTTTTAAAAAGCCCCATAATATCCTCGCTTTACACAATTTTTGCATTTATAAATTGCGTTCGTTGCGGCATATTGCCGCGCCAATACAAATCTATTGTAAATTTTCGTCGGACTGCGCCTCGGCCTTCTTTTCCTCGTTTTGACTGCCGAGCTCGCCCATCTCCGCGTCGAGCTGTTCGCCCGTTTCAAACATGGCGAGAAGCTCGTCGTCCTGCTCGTTGACGCCGTAAATGCGCTCGTTCTCCTCGTAGCCGCTCTGAATTTCGTTCCACGTGTCGTCGGCGTCGGTGAGCACCTGCTCGCTGCGCACCTTGGTATTGAGCGCCTTGTTTAAAAACTGCGCCAGCCCCTTCTGGTCGGCGAGGAGATTGCCTAGCGACACCTTGCCCGTTTTGATGAAAAACTCGTTGTCGTCTATCGTGCTCTTGAGCTTGCGCAGAAGCTTCATGTTGTACATGAGATACATCGCGCGCTTGACGTCGGTCTGGTTTTCCTCGCGCATGGAGGTTATCTTTTTGGCGTAGAAGAGCTTGAGCTCGCGGTTGGTCTCCTTTCTGCCCTTTGCGAGCAGCTCCTCAATCTCCCTCGCACGGCTGCTTATCGCCTCCTCGAGGTCGTCCTCCTGCTTTTCGAGGCTGCATATCGCGTCGACGACGTCCTCGCGCTTCAATTTATCGTATTTACTTTTAAAAGGCCACATAAAAACCTCCTTTATAATTCACGAAAATATCGCCTTGACCGAATGCGATATTTTCCGTGATTTTAAGGGCTCCGCCCCTCTTTGCGCAATCTTCAGTGCCTGCATATTATATAATTGCGCAAATTCACCCTGCTCAGGCGCAGGTATGCGCAAATTGAGTCCTGCTGCGGCGGCACAGCCGCCTTGCGACGTTATTTATTTTATCTATTCACGAAAATATCGCCTTGACCGAATGCGATATTGGGCACTTCCAGTACGGCGGGAGGCGCGTTACCTTTCGGTGTGCACGCCGCGTTCGGCAATATATACCTTTATATCGGCTATATACTGCGCTGTTTTGCCGCTGTCGTCCTTGCCCTGCGTTTTGGTGAGCTCTATCTTTATATCGCCGAGCGCGTTTTTTATCTTCTCGTCGATAACGGCGACCTCGTCGTCGGCAGAGGGCGTGAGATACAAAAGCTTATCGTAGAGCTCGTCGAGCGCGGCGATAACTTCGCTCTTGCCTTCCGCGAGCGCTTTGAGCACCTGAACGGTGTGCGCGTTTTCGCTCACCTCGTCGCGGCTTTCGAGCACCGTTTCGTCCACGCTCCTCTTGCGCCTGCGCGTAAATATGAGAGCCGCTATTATGATGCCCACAAACACCGCCGCAACGACGACTATTATGACTATTTCGTACGGCTCCAGCGCCGCCAGCATAGAAAAGTTCATCTTTTACCTCGTTATACTTATAAATTATGTATATGCGCACGGGGCGCATACAAAGTTTTTACCGTAAATTACCGCCTCAGCCGAGCTTTTCGCCGCAGGAAGAGCAATAATTTGCGTCGTCATCGTTGAGTTTGCCGCACTTTTTGCACACCTTGCCCGATATCGCCCTGCCGCACTCCGAGCAGAACTTCGCGCCCTCTTCGTAGGGCGCCCCGCAGTGGGGACACACGCCGCCGCGCACGTTTCCGTCCGCGCGCGCCGCCTCTATCGCGGCGATATCCTCGTCGGAAATAACCACGCTCGCGATGGTGAACGAGAACATTTTAAGCCCGTAGTCCTCCTCGAACATCTTTGAAAGCACGGGCAGAACTGACTGCGCAATCTCGTCCTTGTGCTCGCTCATTCTGTCGAACGTAAGTCCGCCCGCGCGCATCGCGCCCGCTATCGCAGGTTCGACCTTGCTGAGCATGCGCGTTGCCAGCCTGTCTTTAAGGTCCTGCACCGTGAACTCGTTCTCCGCGCCGATAAGCACCATATACGCCTTGCGCGGGTTGCAAATCTGCACCTCGAACTCGCCGTGCGCGCCCACCTTTATGGGCACGTCGGTAAGCGGGTCACGGAAGGAAAAGCGCGTTTTGGTGCCCCACATAACTTTGAGGCGCGCCGTCTTAGACAGATAAATCACCTCGACCGACACGTTGCGGCACTTGCGCCTCGACTTCTCTTCAAAGATATCGTAGCTGCCGCTGTTGAGCGTATCCATTAAAACGCCGTCTTTTATGAGTATAGCGTTGTGGGTTTCGGGCACGACGAGCTTTGCGTCGGGGTCGAGCCCGTCGGCGCATATTCTCTTGAAAAGTTCGCTGTTGTCGCCTTCGTATTTTATGACCTGCAAATCGGTTGCCATATAAAAATCCTCCCTTAAGGGAATGCCGCGCGGGGAGCCCCTGCGCGGAAACATTACTCCGATTAATATATTAACATAAAACTGCAAATTTGTAAAGGGCTGATATAAAAAAGCGCGGAGCGCGCCCCTTTCACGGGCGCGCTCCGCTTGAATTTTGCTTTAATTAAGGCATATTATAGGGTCAATCAAAATCATACCCCCTCTATCGCCACGCGCACGCGCTGCATTTCGTCGTCTAAAAGCGCGCTCTTTTCGGCGCATTCATGCAAGCGCTTTGCCGTCGCTTCGGCGAGGGAAGGCGGGAGATTCTTTTTGTACCTGAGCTTGTGTTCGAGGTTAGCCCAGAACTCCATGGCAATCGTGCGGAGCTGGACTTCCACCTTCATCTGCCGCTTTTCGTCCTGCAAAAATATCGGCGTTTCGACGATTAGATGCAGGCTGCGGTAGCCGTTCGGCTTGGGGTTTTTTATGTAGTCCTTTGCCAGCACGAGCTTTACGTCGTCCTGCTTTAAAAGGCAGTCGGCGAGCATGTAAATGTCGTCCTTGAACGGGCAAATCACCCTCACCCCCGCCACGTCGGTCAGGTTCTGCTCCACCGAGGCGATGGTTTTGGGATAGCCGCGGCGTTCGAGCTTTTCGAGAATGCTCTCGGGCGATTTCAGTCGCGACTTTATCGTGTCGATAGGGTTGCGCTCGTGCCGCGACGAGAACTGCTCGTCGAGCACCCTGAACTTGGTTTCGATTTCCATTATCGCGCAACGGTAATAGGACATGAGCCTGCGCAGCCTTTCGAGCATGTCTTTCATGCGCACGATATCTCCCGAGGCGAGCACGCCCGCCAGCCTCTTTTCCACGTCGCCGGAACTTAATATTTCGCTGTATTCTCCGTCAGTTTCCACCGCTTATCTCCGTTATTCCCGTCGGAATATCAATATTTTATAGGCATATTGTACAATGCCAATGTAAAATTCAGGTGTATAAATAATAAAAATAAGAAAATAAAAGCGCGCCGCCTGCAAAATTTTGCAGGCGGCGTTCTTTTTATTGTTCCGTAACTGAAAGTTTAAACTTTTGCCCGTCGTTGAAGTGCAAGAGAGCTTCTCCCCCGCTACGGACGATTCGGCAGTCGAAAAATTCGCCGATTGTGATGACAATTTCCTCTAAAAGACTTTTTTCGTCAATTTTGTAGGATTTTTCGCTTTGCATTTGAGTCATAGTTTTTACGTTCCTTTTCAATTTGTATTCACAACTGCCGCGCGCTGACCTTTGTGTGTTTATATTATAACTTCTGATTTCCGACAAGACAAGAAAAATGTCGCAAATCAGAAGAGAATAAATTGTAGAAAAAGGTCTTTGTTATGATTATTTTGTCGAAAGTATCTGAAAGCCTGCAAGAGCTTATGGACGAACGCGGTTTAAATCAGCTATCGCTTGCCGAAAAACTGAATACGGGGCGCACGAAACTTTCGGATATTCTCAATGCGAACAATGCGCCGAATTACAACACCTTAATAAAACTTGTTGAATTTTTTAATTGCTCGGCAGACTTTTTGCTCGGTTTAAAGGATTATCCGTGCGAGGAAGTCGAATACAAACCCGTCGTTCCTTTCGGCGAAAGACTTAAAGCCATTATGCAGGAAAGGAACATAAGCCAGGGCACTCTCGTTGAGGAAACGGGAATATCGTGGAGCATTCTTCACGGTTGGCTTAAAGGCAAAACCTCGCCTTCAATGGACAATCTCGTCAAAATAGCGGCATATTTCGACTGTTCGGTAGATACTATGCTCGGAAGAGTATAAGCACTTGAAAAAACACGGGTCATATTAAACAAAAAAAACAGCGGCTTTTCGGGTGTCTTTCATAGGGATTTTTGAGTAAGGCATAGTCGAAAGGCTATGCCTTAACTCATTTTTGCCCTAACTGTTCGGGATAGTTATTGCCCCTACGCAGTTATAGATGATTTCTACCTGTTGCGTCCTGTGTCCGTCAACTTTTTCCGCTTGGTGTACGATAATCCTGTAAATGAACTCTTTTACGATTTCGGGTGTCAGTTCGGGAACATCGGTGTACCTATTTACAAGTCGCATAAATTTTTCAATGTTATCGCTTTTCTCGCTTGCTTCGGACAATTCTGCCCGAAGCATTTTTACACGGTTTTCAAGTTCTGTTTGTTCCTGTTCGTAAGCGGACGTCAGTTTACGGAAGCGCTCGTCGGACAGGCTTCCCGCAACCTTTTCCTCAAATAAACTCTGAATAAGTTTGTCGAGCGTGAGTATGCGCTTTTCGCTTTCTTCCAATTCCCGTCTTTGGGAAGATAGCATTTGCTTGGTCTTTATCTCGGCGTTATGCCTTAATTGTTCCAATAGTTCCTGTTTGTGATTGCTTGTATAAGACAGCACCTTGCGGATGTCGGCAAGCACGATTTGTTCTACCGCTTCAACCGTTATTTGATGGGAAGTGCAAAGGCTCTTTGACTTCTTCCGATAGGTGGAACAGTTAAAGTATTCCTTTTGCTGCATTGTCGTGCAACGGCAGAGATACATTTTCTTTCCGCAGTCGGCGCAATATACAAGCCCCGAAAAGATACTCATTTCTCCCATTTTGCTCGGTCTCCGTTTGTTCTGTCTAATGCGTTGAACAGTATCGTAGGTGTCTTGGTCTATGATAGGCTCTTGCGTGTTTTTGAACACAACCCATTCTTCGGGCGGAAGTTCAATCTTCTTTTTCGATTTATACGATTTCTTCTTCGTCCGGAAGTTTACCGTATGTCCGAGATAGGACGGATTTGCAAGGATTGTTATTACGGTTTGAGTATCCCAAATGTAAGACAACGCATTTTCTTTTGAACCATATTTAATGCCTACCTTCTTCGCGTGAATGACGGGTGTGTCTATTCCGTGTTCCGTAAGTATCCTTGCGATTTGAGTAGGACCGTAACCTTCTATACAAAGCCTGTAAATCTCTTTGACGGTTTCGGCGGCTTCCTCGTCCACAATCCATTTCTGCTTATCGTCCTTATCCTTTATGTATCCGAAGGGCGGTATCGTGCAGAGATGCTTGCCTGCGTTTCCTTTTGCCTTGAATACGGCGCGGACTTTTTTGCTCGTGTCCTTTGCATACCATTCGTTGATGATATTGCGGAAGGGCGTAAAGTCGTTGTCTTGCTGACTGTCGCTGTCCACGCCGTCATTGATGGCGATAAACCGCACTCCTGCATCGGGAAAGGTGATTTCCGTATATACGCCGACTTTCAGATAGTCGCGTCCCAAACGGCTCATATCCTTTACGATAATTGTTCCGATCTTACCGTCGTTGACGTCGCCTATAAGTCTTTGGAAGTCGGGACGGTTAAAGTTCGTTCCCGAATACCCGTCGTCCACATAGTAGGCAGGGTGGCTAAATCCTCTGTCCTGTGCATACTTGCCGAGTATAGCCTTTTGATTTTTGATACTGTTGCTGTCGCCCTCTAAATCGTCGTCACGGGAAAGGCGGCAGTAGAGAGCAGTTATAAGTTGGTTGTCTGTTGATTGCAATCTCATTTGATTTCTCCTTTCGGATCACAACCCGCAGACGAGTCTTTGTTATGAGTATTGCCATTAAGCAATAATCTCCTTGTGATGTCAAGCGCGGTTTTACTCGCGCCGATTCTTTCTTTGGCAATTACCGTATAGGCGGTGTTGCCGATTACTATGGTTTCAATTCGCTGTTGATTCAATTCCTCCAAATTTTTTGTGTTCTATGTAGGTTGCAAGGTTTATGACTCAATTCCCTTATGCACTATGGCGGGCGTACATTACCTTGCAGTTCCTTTGCTTCTCATTATTCCCTCTGCGCGTACAACGGAAAGGTACGCGCAGTTTGCCCTATCACACAATATTTCCCCCAAAATATTCCCGACGTTACGGGTGTAATAAGCACCTTATAGTGTTCCGCTGTTTTTCTTTTCACTCTCAAAGAAGTCATCATAACCGTCCATAAGTTTGGCGAGGTTAGTATCGTGCCGAGATAACAGCTCCTCATAACCCGCCTGTATAAGCTCAACCTTCGTATAACCGTATTTTTTCAGAAATGAATTTATCTCGTTCAATAATTCTCTCGGTATCATTGTCTGAAAATTGCCACACTTATTACGGCGTTCTTCCTTGTGAGTTTCCTCGTATTTCCTATTCGCTTTGCGAGTAGGCGTGTCCTCTTTTCTCGTTACCATAGCAAACCTCCCAAAATATCTGTATAGTATATATACTATACTCTATCTCGGAAGGTTTGTCAATGGTTTTTTGTTATTTCAGCAATAAAAATGCCGTGATGACTGTCTGCACCAAGAGTAGTACAGGTGTCGCCCAAAACATAAACTTTCTAAAGCCGCGCTCGTAGTGTATGTCGTCTTTCACGCCGTCTATTTCTTTTTCAGCGGCTTTGACTTTCTTCGAGATTTCTTCTGCCTGCTTATCCATTTTTGCAATGGCACTGTCTGCAGCTTCGTTTATCTTCTTATTGAAAAGGGCGGTAGCTTCGTTAGTCGCCTTTGCCGTAGCTGTACTTACTTCTTCCTGTATTTGAGTTGCTATTTCCGTCATCCGGCGTATTAACTTCCTCAACACTTCCGACAGGTTGTTGTTGCTCTCTTTCAGCTCTTTCAGCATATTCTCTATGTCTTCTTTCAGATTCTTCACGAGCCCTTTGTTGTTCCATTTCACGTTCGACACTTGCTGCGTCAGTTCCTCGACTTGCGCAATTAGCTTCAAAATTAAGCCGTTGCATTTCTCGTTCGATACTGTCAAGGCTTGCTGCAATAAGGCTTCCCGCGCTTGCGCCGTGAGTAGCTGTACCTGTTCGCACAATTCTTGTGCCGGCAGATTGTCCTCGATAGTTACCGTTTCGTCCGCTATGGGCTGCGGACTTTTGCCTGTTAGTTTGTTCTCCAAGTTTTCTCAATATCTCCTTTTTTGTGTAGTTTGTTCCGAGCTTTTCCCCTCGGATAGGTTTCTTTTTCTGCGGATGAAGGTAGGAATAGTCCTTACCGTCCTGCGTGATTTTTACGCCGTAACAACTGTCAAGGTATTCTTTGAACTCATCCGCCGTTTTACATTTACCTACGGCTTCCTGAATTACCTCGCGCAATTCTTCTTTCCAAGATACGCCGCCGTTCTTCATTATCTTTTGCTCCGTCGCCGTTCTGCTGTTCTTGCCGCGTTTACGGAAGTCCGTTTCGGTAAATCCGTACTGCTTGCCGATACGATTAGCCTCGTCCTTCATAGCAACATAATCTTTGGGGCTGAATTGCAATTTCTTCCCCGTGAGCGGATCGACGGCGTTCACGATTATGTGGCTATGTACGGTCTGCGTGTCGGTGTGGGTAGCGATTACGCACTCATAGTCCCGGAACAATTTTTCCGCAAGTTCTTCGGCGTACTTATGCGCTTGCAGTGGACTGACGTTATCTTTTCTCGCGCACGATAGTTTGAAGTGATAATACTTGCGCTCTTTGTAGTCCGTACCTTTTCCGTACATAGCCGCCGTTTCCTCAAACTGCTTGGCGTAGTCCTCATCCTCGAATAAATTACGGACGGATACATACGCCGCCTTTTCGGGCTTCGTAATATAAGTGATCGCGTTTTTTGGTCTTGCTTTGCCTGCGGTACATTTGAGTAACGGCATTATCCACCCCCAACGGCGGTAGTGATTGCTTTATACGTTTTCTTTAATTCTTCGGCGCAAGATAAAATGCGCCGCTGTTCCGCATCACCGTAGTAGCAATACTTTAACGCCTGATTAAGATTGTTTCCTTGCCGTTTCAACTCGGCTAACATCTCGCTCGCGTGTTCCACCACGATAATCGGTTTATCGGTGATTGCCCGTATTACAAACTCCGTCATAGAACGTCCGCTCGTCGCTATCGCTTTGTCTATTAAGTTTTTCTCTTGTTCGCTTGCCCTGAATATGTAAGCGAACGGTCTTGTTCTGTTGCCTATAATTTTTCCCTCCTCATCAATTTTGTTCGTCGGATTATCGGGGTATTAGGGGCTTGCCCCTAACGAGGCGAGCGCCTGCGCTCGGTATTTGGCAATCCAAATACGTTCCTCGCTATAACCGATAAACCAACTTCTTCCCCTGATATTAAATTGTCGTTTCGCCGTCGTTTTAAGGCTATCGGCTGCGCCTTTTTTGATTTCATCACCTCCGTAATTTTTATTTTTTGTCCTGTGCGGGCATAGAAAAAGCCCGACCAATGTTCTTGGTCGAGCCGAGATTTTACCGATCTGTACGCTCGGTGTCTATAACGCCGATTAGAGCTTTTTTATTTACGTTTGTGTTTTTCCAAAATTGTCCCCGAAAAACAACCGATTCTGCCCGAAAATACGGGGGTTTTTAGAGGTTTTTTCAAAATAACGGGCTACCGTTATATACGCTAAAAAATAGCGATTCTCACTTTTCGCTACTTAATTGCAAATTTCATACCGTACATTTCGTATTTGCCGTTTTTATCTTCAACCACTTTGGGTGTAACGATAGTATCGTCGTCCACGTCCCACATAAACTTTTCATATACGGGGCTGTTCATCAAGGCGGCGTAGATATGCCAATCCGAAGCAGCGTTCTTTTCATAATGCCGCAGGACGAGGATAAGCACGTTTTTGTTCGTAAGCCATTTTGAGGCTTGCTCGTCGCGCTCGTTCTTTTCCTGTTCTATCCTGTCGTAGAGGACTTCTTTTTCATCATCGTCGGCAGAGCGCAGAGCGCTGTATAACTGCTTTATCCGAGCCTTTGCGGTGTCGCAGATTTCCACGATTTTATCCTTGTGCCTGTACTCGGTTGCATTACCTATGACTAACGCGCTGCCGAGCTGAACGGATATGGGAATAAAGAATTTCTTTTGTTTTCTGCCTTCGCGGAAAGAAATTTTATTTGCCGCCTCATAGATATAATCCATTGCGGTTTTATGAAAGCGGTATTGCCGTTCCTTATCTTTTATGCGGTGTATCTCTTTGAAAAAGACCGGCGCGGGAACACTATATTTCTTTTGCAGAGCCGTTATTTCCTTGCCGACATTTACATTGTCATAGGCGCGTTTTGCTTTGTCTATCTCAATACCAGACAATACGGCGAGCTTACACACGTCCTCGTAAACAGGAAGTATATCCTTTTCGTTTGCGCCGTTGTTGAATTTATCCCAAATAATGCTGTTGAGCCGTTGCGATAGATTTACGATCTCTCCGATTTTGTTCTCGCTTGTTTCATAATCGAGCAAGGCAACAGATGACTTTGACTTGCTCACGGAAGGGATATTGCATACAGGCACTTTGAATAGGCTTTTATATTTTTCTGCGGCTTCCACCAAAAGCGCGTCGTCCGTTACAAGCATAGCATCCGAGTCATAATCGCAACCATTCAGGCGCTGCTGTATATTCTCCCCGATGGCATTGACGCAGACTATATTTTCGCCCAAGTCAAAGTAGTCCCATATATCTCCGTCAAGATTATTTTCCACGCAGTAGAGATTGCCCATAGTGATATGCGGTGAACGGGCGCAAAGCAATTTTGCGCCATCGGCAAATCGTTCACAATAGATTTGCCCCGATTGCAAAATGCTCTTTATTTCTTCACCGGCTATGTATTGCAACAGTTCGGGACCGTTTCCGAAAAGAGTAGCATTTGTGCCGTTAAAAAGAATATGACCTTTTTTCAACCTGTCTTTCAGACTTCTGACCACGTCGTTACGGAAGTTTTCGTAAAGCGCCGTGTAGCTGAAATGCGGCGATTGGAACATAAGAGTAAACAGCACGTCCGCTCTGTCCGCAAGACCTTCGGCACGTTCTTCCGAATCTTCGTCCTTATCTCTCGCAAAAGCGTCCGTAAAATGGTAACGCATAAAGTGTATTTCTTTGCGGACGATGGCGATATAATCTATGCTCGGTTGAAGCAAACGGGCAACCTGTTCTTCCCCAAGAGGTAGTGTATTAAGCACCTGATAACTGCTCTGTACCGTTTTGCCGTGGAAAAAATGCGTAGGTTTATCCCATTTGACCACGCCGAAGGTGCTATTTACATTGTCCGCCCACTTGCGGATATTCTTTTCGTTCAGGTCGCCGACGAATTTTAAGTATTTCAGGCTGTTGGGCGTTGTTACCATTACGATCTGACTTATATCCGTCGCAAGCGTAAAGCCGCGAGTTTTAAGGTCGTCAAGCGTTATGCCTTTGTCTTTTATCCATTGTTGTAGCTTTGTACGGAAGGCGCACGACTTGAAAAACTTGTTGCGAAGAAGCAGGAAGTGCTTGTCCGAATACTCGCCCGAAAACAGGCTTTCGTCCAAAAGGCTTTCTCCGTCCCATATATCGTTGGTTATCTGCGTTTCCTTTTCTGTGGCTATGAGCTTGCCGTCCTGCATTTCTACCGATACGACTTTATCTGTAAAAGTGCTTTTGTAGTCCGGCACAAAGAGGATACCGTCAAGCGGAATATCTATAACGCCCTTGATAGAGGAAAGAGATAAGGCGCGATAAGATTCCCACGACGCGAGGTCTGAACTTTGTTTAATGCCGCACTCGCTCCATTTGGTCATATACTTGTAAAGCCGCTCATCAATGAAAAGGCATTTACCTTCGCGTGAGCTGCCCGCGCTACGCTTGTATCTTACATAGTGAACGCTATCCAAGTTAAAGCCGTTAGAGTAAAAGTGATCGCGCAGAGCCTTTTTGTTTATTACCTTACCGCCATCGGCTTTGTATGTATAATTGAACTTTACATTTACTACGGCGAGGGTGTAGGAATTATTGTGTTTGTCCACAAAGGAAAACTTTTTGCGGCAGATACGAGTATATGCCTTTTCAAGCTCTACCGTGTCAAGCGAATAATCCAATGTGTTTTTGAACAACCAAAAATAGGCGTCCGATTTGTATTCGGGCATTTTGTATCCGACTTCGACGCCGTATTCCTGTTCGTGCTTGTATAGGTCGCAAGCCTCTATTGAAATTATCCGATAGCCCTTTACCATAAAGCTATTATAACATATTATTGTTGACAATAGTTGTCATAATTAAAAAGTTTTTTATAAATGTACCATTATAGGGACAAGGTATGTTTTCCGCTTAAAAGGGTTCCGCTCTTACCGCTGAACAGCACCTTCTAAAAACGGACAGACAATTTATTATGCCTGCCCGTTTTGCTTTTGACTATTCTGCTCGGCGGTGATACTTACCCTTATTATAGCATAAAAGTAGTTTAGGAGATCTTGTCGATTAAAGAGAAAAACGATAGTAGTCCTATCATTTAAAGTCTTTATTTTTCGTAAATTTTTATTTAGCCTTTTAATGGTTGACAAATGTCCGAATTCGGACTATAATATTTGTGTCCGAATTCGGACTGTCGGAGGGTTAGAATAAGAAATGAATATTAGAGAACAATTATCTGAATTAAATAAAATGTCTAAACGTAGTGTCGCACTTTACCATAAATTTGCAAATTCTATCGGAATTTCAGATAGTTCGCTTGGCGTTTTATATGCGTTAGCGGAAGGCGCTCCTTGTTCGCAATACGATTTATGTAATAAATGGGCAATTCCAAAACAAACCGTAAATACCGCCTTAGCCTCTTTGCAAAATAAAGGATTTATAACTCTTTCCACGATTAGCGGAACAAGAAAAAAGAAAAGTATTTCTTTAACCGCCGCAGGAAAGGAATTTGCCGCAAAGACAATCAATGTATTACTTGATACGGAGCTTGCCGCCCTTGCCTCTTTAACGCCCGAAGAAAGAGAGCTTTATATCAGCTTAAATAAGAAATATAACGAACATTTAACAGAGAAACTCCAAAATATTATTATGGGAACAAGTTAAATTATGTCAAAATTTCTAAAAATGAAAGAGCTTATAGCCGAGATGAACTTGCCCGATTATCGCTATAAGCAATTATTGGACGCTGTCTTCCGACAACACACAATACGCTTTGAAGATATGAAACCGCTCCCAAAAGAACTGCGGGGAAAACTTATCGAGCAATTTGGGGAAACGGTAATAGGAATTAAAGCTATTCATCACGAAAAATCAACGCAAACTGACAAGGTACTGTTTGAACTGCCCGACGGCAACCGCGTTGAAACGGTAGGCTTGTTTTACAAAGAGGGTTGGAATTCATTTTGTATATCCTCGCAGAGCGGTTGTGCATTTGGTTGTAAATTCTGTGCTACGGGCACGCTGGGTTTACATAGAAATATGACGTCAGATGAGATATGCGACCAAGTTCTTTACTTTATGCAGCAGGGGTTTACGATAAACAGCATTTCCTTTATGGGTATGGGCGAGCCGTTTGCAAACCCGAATTTGTTTGAAGCTCTGCGCGACTTGACGGATACTGAATTATTCGGCTTATCTCAAAGACGAATAACCATCTCTACTATCGGCATAGTTCCAAGTATTAAAAGATTGACAAAAGAATTTCCGCAGATTAATTTAGCATATTCACTACACGCGCCGACTAATCAGTTGAGGGAAACGCTTATGCCGATTACAAAAACGTACTCTCTTGATTTGGTACTTGACACGTTAGATAACCATATACGACAAACAAATCGAAAAGTATTTTTAGCATATATAATGCTGAAAGGTATAAATGACAGCGAAAAACACGCCGAGCAACTTATAGAACTATTATTCCGGCACAAAAAATATCTTGCACTATATCATTTAGACTTAATTCCGTATAATCAGACAACGGTTGCTCAAAAACTAACGCCACCAAGCAACAAGTGCATACAAGCTTTTTGCAAAGTTTTGCACGGTGCGGGAATAAGCGTAAATATAAGGACGCAATTCGGTTCTGATATAAATGCCGCTTGCGGTCAGTTGGCTGGAACATACAACAATAAATCAGAAAAAGGAGAAACAAAAATGTTACAAGAACAAGAAAAATCATTACAGTGGTTATTGTGTCCTGTGTGTAAAAACAAAACACGGGTAAAAATAAGAGATGATACCGTACTTGAAAAATTTCCGCTGTTTTGTCCAAAATGTAAAAACGAAACGCTTATCAATGTTAAACAATTTAATATAACCGTCATCAAAGAGCCAAACGCAAAGACGTAGAGCCGATAATTCACAAAGTTCAAATTGTGTTTATCGGCTTTTTTATTTATAATGCATTGCTTGATATTGATATTTTTTAGAGTTCGCATTTGAGGATACAAAACGGGCGGATTTATTCATTTAACGGACATACTATTTCTACAATTTTTCTACAAAATGCGTTTGAGTTTGCGAAAAAGCAGACGATATTAGAAATTACATAATATAGTAACGCAAAAACAGCGATCTCATTATGAAATCGCTGTTTTTGTTGACTCGCCTTTGGGTGTACCCATATAAAATTTAGTTTTTTGTAAATTCCCTATGGAATACACCCTTTCCGGTGCGTCTTTTTCCGTTGGCGGAGAAGGAGG
>ERZ1090880.836-NODE-836-length-16046-cov-8.905322_pt1 | contig 16046 bp, 27 predicted proteins | sample MGYA00478471_ERZ1090880 | MGnify/ENA primary metagenome ERZ1090880 (study PRJEB33644, sample SAMEA5815734) | chicken gut metagenome | biome: Chicken; feature: Gastrointestinal Tract; material: Caecum | place: Ireland | collected 2019-01-01 | study: A study of the... | reverse complement strand
GTTAAAGAGGAGTCCTGAACAAGGGCTCTTTTCTTTTACCTTCGCAAAATTTACATACTGTATTATGAAAAGATAATCAAATTTTAAGGAGGTAGTTATTATGTTAAGAAAAACAAAAGAAGCGTGGAAAGAATTATGGGTATTAAATAAGGAATCTTTCAAGTGGATTAGAAAACACTGGAAAGGATATTCTGTAGTATTAGTAATAGTATTCTTTCTGCCGTGGATTGTAATGAGGACTGTGGACTACATTTCAGAAAGGAGATACAGGAAGAATATCAAAGTAAATAGAGATATAGAGCCTTAACAAGGGCTCTTTTCTTTTGTAGTCATGAAAGGAGAATTTTATGAAACAATCTACATTACTTGGTATCATATCATCAGCCGGGGTTGTAGGAACATCAATTCTAGCGGGATACGGTGCCATTAAAGCTTATAAAAAGCATGAAACATTCAAAGAAACACATGACAGAAATCCTACTAAAAAAGAAATGTTTATATTTTCTGTTAAGGATTTTCTTCCTGCCGCGCTTGTTGGAACCGGTACCATTGTTTGCATTTTAGGAGGAACGACGTTCAACAAGCAGACACAAGCCAGTATCGTCAGCGCTTATGGTCTTCTGGATCGGTCGTATAAAGCGTACCGAAAGAAGATAGCTGAAAAATACGGAAAGGATGCGGACATTGATATTTACAATTCGATTGTCCGGGAATACCATAACGTATCCATTCCACATGATGAAAGTGCTCCGGGACAGTTGTTGTTCTACGATGAATACTCTGATCGCTGGTTCCGAAGAACCATGTTGGAAATCGCAGATGCGGAATACCATTTTAATCGGAATCTGACTCTTAGAGGTTATGCAAATCTGAATGAGCTGTACAAATTCCTGGGATTAGAACCGACAGAATATGGAGAACACGTCGGCTGGAATTTATATTTAGGAGAAACCGATTATGGATACCAGTGGGTAGACTTTGAACATCAATATTGTGAAGAACTAGTAGGTGAGTCAGACTCACCGTCGTTTTATGTTCTTTATATTTTACAGCCGCCGCATGAGGATTATTTGGAAGAAGACGTTTATGTAAGTGATCCGGATTTTGGATAATCGCAAAATTTACACGGTGTATTATGAGAAAGGAGGTAAGCTTGATGAATCCGAAACTTGTAAAAATTTTAGGAATGGTAGTGACCGTAATTGGATGCGGAGTGACACTTGTGTCTAATTGGGTTAGCGAACAAAATATGAAGCAAGAGGTTAAGGATGAAGTAGAGAGAGCTTTATCAGAAAGAGAAACAGAACAGGAGTCCTGAACAAGGGCTCTTTTCTTTTCATATATGAGAGGGCGTGGTTATGAAATCGAATGAATCTGTAAAAAACATGATCCGTTGGTATATCCGGGAGAATGAAAAGCATCGATATTTATGGCAAACGGACGAATACAAGCAGGAAGTTTATTCTTTATGGGCCGCAAGAGAATTGCTGAACGAGCTCCGAAAGAATAAAAGTAAACCGCCATTAATCGTTATGGAAGATTTTCGAGATAAAATGGACCGATATTCCTGCGTGAATCCGACCACGAGTTTTATATTTTCAGTGGCAAAGGATACTACTGAAATGTTTATTGACATGATAATTAAGTAAAGGAGAATTATAAAGATGGCTAAATTTAATCTGAACGCGATTGCAAAAAGTGTTTCCGGAACGGTACAAAAACGTTTACCAGAAATCTTAATAGGTTTAGGTGTTATAGGGATGGGCAGTGCCGTTGTATTAACCGCCAAGGCAGCGCCCAAAGCTGTAGAGAGTATTAACGAGAAAAAGAAAGAATTAAACAAAGAGAAACTTACAGTAATGGAAACAGTAGAAGTTACCTGGAAATATTACACACCGGTTGCAGTTACTACACTTGTATCTGCCGCTTGTATTATAGGAGCTGACGCTGTACATATGAGACGAAATGCGGCTTTAGCGGCAGCGTATACGTTATCCGAAACCACTTTAAAAGAATATAAGAATAAAGTGATAGAGACTATCGGAGAGAAGAAGGAAAAAGATATTCGGGATTCTATTGCAAAAGATAAGCTTGAAAAAAATCCAGTATCCGAAGTAGGCGTGTATGTTACTGGTGCCGGAAATACATTATTTTATGACAGTGTATCCGGTAGATATTTCCGATCGGATATTAGTATTGTCCAAAAGGCGGAACAGATGTTAAATCGGCAATTAAGAGATGAGATATTTGCATCTTATAATGAACTGTGTTATCAGATCGGTTTACCGGAGCTGCCAGTTATAGGAGATGAACTTGGTTGGAATGTAGACGACGGTTGGGTAAATCTGGAGTTCGGTTCTCAATTAGCTTCCGATAATACACCGTGTGTGGTGCTGGATTATTTGATCGGTCCAAAACCGAATTATCGTAATATATATTAACTATTAACTTCGCACAATTTACAAGTTATGTTATGAAAGATAAATCGAAAGGAGATTAAAATCATGAACGAAGAACTGAAAACTGTAGAAGAAGGAACTGAGGTATCAACAGAGGTTGAAGAAACAAAAACAGGCGTGTCCGGTGGTATAGTAGCAGCTATCGGAGGATTATGTATACTCAGTGGAGTATTACTTCACAAGTATGTAATCTCTCCGGTTGTGGAAAACTGGAAGAATCGGAAAGCATCGAAGTTTGTAGACAACGAACCTGTTGATGTGGATTTCGAAGATGAGTTTGAAGAAGATTCAGAAGAAACAAAGAAATGATTTATCAAAGGAAGGAGTCCTAAACAAGGGCTCTTTTCTTTTTTTTTTCTGAAAGGGGAATTTTTATGAATAAAGTAATTGGTATTGCAAGTTTTTTAGGAGGCTGTTCTTTTGGTGCAGGTGTTGTTATTTACGGAATTGGAAAAATAATCATAAAGAATCCGAAAATTCGTAAAGCAGTAGCCGATGCCATTTATGAAAAAATAGATCGGGCAGTATTCGGAGAGAAGAACGTAGTCTATGAGGAGGATCGATAATGGAAGAATATAAAACAAATTCACATAAATCAAAAGAGGCCACGAAGCAACATGCAATCGAAAAAGTGGTGTCTGGAAGGGTTCGAGTGAAAAAACAGAGAAAAGGAAATCTGGAAAAAGCAGCAGAAATATTCACCGGACAAGATCTGAATAGTGTAAAAGAGCATCTTATTAAAGATGTATTATTTCCGAACATACAGAAATTGCTCTATGATACTATCACTAATGGTGCTGATACCATCATTTATGGCGGCAAAGGAAAAAACAAACGGTCTGATGGCACACGGGTATCCTATTGGAGGTCTTATGATTCTGGATCCGGATCAAATAACGAAAAACCGACATACAGCGGGAGGGGAATCTATAACTTCGAAAATTTATTATTTGAAAAAAAACAGGATGCAGAAGCTGTATTAGATTCCATGCAGGAAATTATTGATCAGTTCGGTGTAGTAAGTGTCGCTGACTTATACGATCTGGCAGATGTCACAATCGATAATACGACTGCTTCAAATTACGGTTGGAAATCTATCGCTTCTGCAAAAAGTGTGGCAACACCGGATGGTTGGATACTAAGTTTGTCCAAACCAATTTATTTGAATTGAGGTGAAAACCATGAAAGGCTATTTAACTAACTTTGGATATCTGGGGTGGATCGGATATCCGACATATCGGTATATGCTATTTTCCACAGAATCAGAATATGTGGAGTATGTGAAAGAAATAACAAATAACGAAAAGGAGAATAAAAATGACGAAGTATACCTGTTTACGTTTCTATAAAACAAGAGTTATTGCTGAGGATATTTTGGCACATATGATGGATTTGGCAGCGAAGAAGGACTATGTGACTGTAAATGAATATTTTGAAATATCCGGATTTGACGATGTTGCAAAAGAAGGAGATAAATGGTGTTGGCGGTATGATAAATTAGATGGCGCAGAAATTTTGAAGGCTCATAACGGATGGTTTATCAATTTAGGAGATCCGATTCGCATAGAAAAATCTGGATGGGATCATTGGTATACACATAAACCTAAGAGTCATTGCGGTAAGTACCCCTTCGGTTATGATCCAAATACAGAACCTGCTATTCTTATAAATCATGTCGCAGAGTCTATCCAGAATTACATTAAATATGGAAACCTGAACAATTTGAAAGCAGCCAGAGATATATTGATTACCGCTATTATAAAACTCGAAGATGAAGAAAGTGAGGAAAACTAATATGAAAAATGCATTATTAAATAAAATTGGAGAGTCCTTTCAGAAAGTTGGATTAAAAGCACAGAAACATAGTCCGGAAATTTTCCTAATTGCAGGAATTGGCTTGGGAATTGGAGCGGCGGTGTCTGCATGTGTCGCTTCTATGAAAGTATCCGATGTGTTAGACGAATCAAAAGAAAAAGTAGATGCGATCCATGAGCGAGCCGAGGTACATGACACCCCAAAAAATGAGGTAAATGCGCAGCTTACAGGCGCTTATCTTCAGACAGGTATGGCATTTGTAAAACTTTATGGTCCATCTGTTATGCTGGGAACTTTATCTGTTACTTGTATTTTGGTATCCAACAACATCCTAAGAAAGAGAAACGTGGCTTTAGGAGCAGCTTATGCAGCAGTTGATAAAGGATTTAAAGAATATCGTAACCGTGTAGTGTCTCGGTTTGGTGAAGAAGTAGACAAAGAACTTCGGTATAACATGACTACTAAGAAAGAAGAGACCATAGAGGCTGATCCGGAGACAGGAAAAGAAAAGAAGGTTAAAAAAGAAGTAAAAGTCATTGACCCGAAAGCGGTCAGCGACTTTGCGGATGTATTCTACAAATACCAGGAAGATGAGCATGGAAACAGTCTTCCGAACCCATATTGGGAAGCGAATAATGACTATAACCTGATGTTCTTACGAGCACAGGAGAAGTACGCCAATGATCTGCTGAGATCCAAGAAGCGGGTATTCCTGAACGATGTTCGGAAAGCGATCGGCCTTCCGGAAACCAAGGCAGGTCAGATGGTAGGTTGGATATATGAGCCCGAAAAAGATGATGATATCAATAATGATAATTATATTGACTTCGGTATCGACTGGAATCATATTTACCGGTATAACGAAGATGGAATTGATAGTCCGATCCTCCTGGATTTCAATGTATACGGAAACATCTGGAATTTAATGTAAGGAGATGAGGAGTATGAGTAATATCTTAGCATTTGTATCCTATACTTTAGCGGCCATGTCTGGAATTTGCTTCGTAGGTGGGGTCGCTATTTTAAAGCGTAAAAAGGAGAAATAGGATGGAAAATTTTGAATCCTTTGTATCGGATTTGGATTATATTTTAAACACCCAAAGAAAGAGGCATATCATGGGAGGTATCCTGTTGAGTGCCTCGATGTTATTTGCTGGTTTAGCAATAACAATTATGACTATCAAGAAGGAGGAACCAAATCGTGAACGGTAAATTGATATTTGCTTTTGGATTAGGAGCGGCTGCAGGTGCAGTCGTTACCTATTTTTTTATGAAGCGTAAAAAAAAAGATGATTTTATGTGGGCAGATGATTGGGAAGAAGCCCCCGAAGAAAATGTCGCGAAAGAATCATCTGAGAAAGTAACCTGTTTTGACAACAAATGGAAATCTGATCGTCCAAGAACGGCATATAATGATATTTACCGGAAAAAGTATGGAACTGACGATTCGTCGCCAAAAGAAGAAGATTATCCAATGTATATCATTACGCCAGAAGAGTATGCTTCCCGGGAAGGTTATGAGGCGGAGTCTTTATATTATTACAAAAATGGTGTATTGACAGATGAGGACGACAATGTAATTCCTAACATGGAAGAACTGGTAGGGGAAGACGCCGTTAATCATTTTGGAGAATACGAAGAAGACGTAATTCATATCCGAAATGACGATCTGGAAACCGATTATGAAATCCAGTATGTGGATGAGGATTTTGAACCTATTAATACAATAAGGAAGGAAGACTTATGACAGAAAATTTACTGCGAAAAAAATACTTCCTTTGGATGTGTCAGATCGTCGATACCAATGTAAAAATTCGTGGTGGGTCGTATCGAAGCTTGTTGGAAGAGTTAAATAGTATTGATTTTTATGCTGTGCTTCCTATGGACGAAAATCGGGCAGATGATGGTATCGAATTGAGATACCGATTTGGACGAGACTGCGGATATCCGGCAAGTGCGATTGCTTCTATGTTGGATGTAAGACCATGCAGTGTTCTGGAAATGATGGTTGCTTTAGCACTTCGAGGTGAACATCATGTGGCAGAAGATACGATATACGGCGACCGAACCGGAAGATGGTTCTGGAGCATGATTAAAAGTATGGCTCTTACAGACCAGTATGATGATGTATTTGATCCGGTTATTGTGCGGGACTCTGTACACCGAATGTTGGAAAGAAACTACGCAGCCAACGGAAGAGGCGGATTATTCACTCTTCAAAATCCAAGGGAAGATCTCCGGCATGTGGAAATATGGTACCAGATGATGTGGTACTTGAATGAAGTGTTATAAACATAATAAGAAAGGAGCTTTGCAATGTGCTAGATTTTATGATGGTTTCTACCCGGAGCGGTCAAAAGAAAGGAACCATAGAAATATATCCGAAATTTATTCTTAAAAAAAGTTCCGATCTTATGATCCGTGGTAGTGATTTTTATGCGATATGGCTGGAAGACCAAAATCAATGGTCTACAGACGAACAGGACGCCATTCGGTTAATCGACAGAGAAGTAAATGCCTATTATCAATCCCACAAAACGGAGTTCTCGGAGTTTGATATAAAAGTCAGACATATGTGGGACTCCGACACGGGGATTATAGATAAGTGGCATAAATACTGTCAGAAACAGATGCGTGATAACTTCCATATGTTGGACGAGCGATTGATATTTTCTAATACAGAAACCACGAAGGAAAGTTATGCAAGCAAAAGACTTCCGTATCCATTGGAAGATGGGGATATATCTGCTTATGAGAAATTGATGAATACTCTGTACGATCCGGAAGAGCGAAAAAAGATTGAATGGGCAATCGGTTGTATCGTGTCCGGAGATTCTCAAAAGGTGCAGAAGTTTATGGTTCTTTATGGTGCAGCCGGAACGGGAAAATCTACAGTTTTAAATATCATACAGGATTTATTTGAGGGCTATTGTGCGGTTTTTGATGCAAAGGCATTAGGATCTAGCAATAGCTCTTTTGCATTGGAGCCTTTCCGAAAGAATCCCATGGTGGCGATTCAACATGATGGTGACCTTTCCCGGATTGAGGACAACACTCGGTTGAACAGTTTGGTGTCTCATGAAGCTATGACAGTGAATGAGAAATTTAAATCTGCATATGAAAATAAATTCCGAGCATTCCTGATCATGGGAACTAATAAACCAGTGCGAATTACGGACGCGAAGTCAGGTCTCATAAGAAGGTTGATTGATGTAACACCTTCTGGTAATAAGCTTCCGGGCAGGGAGTACAAGAAATTAATGGCTGAAATTAAATTTGAGTTGGGAGCCATTGCCAAACACTGTTTGGATTTTTATGAGGAGAATCCAGATCGGTATGACACTTATATTCCGATCCATATGATGGGAGCGTCTAATGATTTCTATAACTACATGATTGATTCCTACTCTGTATTCAAAAGAGAAGATGGAACTACTTTGAAGTCCGCATGGGAAATGTATAAAACGTACTGTGAAGAAGCAAATGTTGGATACCCAATGAGTCAGAGAGCGTTTAAGGAAGAGCTTAAGAATTACTTTAAGGAGTTCCATGAAAGGTTCGATGCTGGTGACGGAACCAGAGTAAGGAGTTACTATTCCGGATTCAGATCAGAGCAATTCGGTCGAGAACTGACACCAGAGAAGACCAATGTTCTTGAAAAAGAATCAGAGATGTGGATTGAACTAAGAGAGCAACCGTCACTCTTTGATAAAGTATGTATGGGATGTCCTGCCCAATATGCCTCAGAAGAAGAAACGCCTAAGAAACCATGGGATAAGGTAAAAACGATCTTACGGGATTTGAATACTTCCAAGGTACATTACGTGATGCCACCTTTAAATCATATTGTGATTGACTTTGATTTAAAAGATGAAAACGGAAAGAAGTCTTTAGACTTAAATCTTAAAGCAGCTTCCAAATGGCCGAAAACCTATGTGGAAGTTAGCAAAGGTGGCCAAGGATTACATCTCCATTATATTTATACAGGTGATCCGACGAGATTGGAGAGGCTCTTCGACCAGGATGTCGAGATTAAAGTGTTTAATGGAAAGAGCTCGCTCCGGAGAAGATTATCCTTCTGTAATGATTTACCTATTGCAACTATTAGTTCAGGTTTGCCAACGAAAGGAGAAAAAGTGGTAGATTTTGACAAAATTAAAGACGAACAACATTTGAGGAATCTTATAAAAAAGAACCTCAATAAAGAAATTTTACCAAACACCAGACCAAGTATTGACTTGATTTATAAAGATTTGAAAACCGCCTATGATAGCGGAATGGATTATGATGTATCTGATATGCATGATGAAATCTTTCACTTTGCCATGAATAGCAGCCACCAGGCAGATACTTGTTTGAAGATTGTGAAAGATATGCCGTTTAGAGGAAAAGAAACAGATATTGTTGAAACTACGGAGTCAATTGACCCAATAACAGATACAGGAGAGGATTTATATTTCTACGATATTGAATGCTTTCCGAATCTATTCTTTATATCTGTAAAAAAGAGAGGCTCAAAAGAGCATCAGCATTTCTTTAACCCAACTCCCTCTGAAATTTCTTCCATGTTACGAAAGAAACTGATCGGATTCAATTGTCGTAAATATGATAACCATATGCTATATGGATGTCTGATTGGATATAACAATTTACAGTTGTTTGATCTTTCACAGAAGCTGGTTGACGACGATCTGGAAAGAGATAAAAAACCGTTCTTTCGTCAGGCGTACAATATCTCTTATACAGATGTTTACGATTATTGTGCCAAAAAGCAGTCTTTGAAAAAGTGGGAAATCGAGTTAGGCATTCATCACCAGGAGTTAGGACTTCCCTGGGATCAACCTGTTCCGAAAGAGAAATGGGAGCAGGTAGCGACGTATTGTGACTATGATGTAGACGCAACGGAAGCTACATTCGAGCATACACAAGCGGATTTCTTAGCGAGGCAGATTCTGGCGGATTTAGCTGGTGGAACCGTAAATGATACCACCAATAGTCTGACTGGAAAAATTATATTTGGAAATGATCAGAATCCACAGAAGGAATTCCATTATCGCAACTTGGCGGAGCCTGTGAAATTCTTATCCGAAGAGGACATGGAATTTCTGAAGGAAGCTTGCCCGGAGATGATGGCGGAACCTCATGGAGAAGCAAAGAGTCTTCTTCCGTATTTTCCTGGATATACCTTCGACAAATATCGACGTTTATCGATGTATTGCGACGAAGAAGTCGGAGAAGGCGGTTATGTGTATTCTGAAGAAGGTATCCATTATTGGGACGCATTGCTGGACGTAACTTCGGAGCACCCGCACAGCGCTATCGCAGAAATTATATTTGGTGTCCGGTATACAAAAATCTTCCGAGATATCGTAGAAGGGCGTGTGTCTATTAAACATGAAGCCTGGTCTGAACTGGATCATATTCTTGGTGGCAGATTAAAGCCTTATATTCAATTGGTTCTGGACGGCAAAATTACTTCCAAAGATTTGGCGTATGCTATTAAGATTGCCATCAACGCTGTATACGGTCAGACCGCTGCAACCTATCCGAATCGTTTCAAAGATGAACGGAACATTGATAATATTGTAGCAAAACGTGGAGCACTCTTTATGATTGACCTGAAGAAGGCTGTACAAGAAGAAGGCTACGCGGTTGATCATATCAAAACGGATTCTATCAAGATTCCAAACGCAACTCCCGAAATTATCCAATTTGTCATGAACTTTGGGAGAAGATATGGCTACACATTTGAGCATGAGGCAACTTACGAAAGAATGTGTCTGGTCAACGATGCAGTGTATATTGCCAAATATGCGACAGCAGAAGATTGTCAAGCTCTGTACGGATATGTTCCCGGTGACAATCAGAAGCATGGCGGTGAATGGACCGCAACCGGCACACAGTTTCAGGTGCCATATGTTTTCAAATCTCTCTTTAGCAAAGAACCGATTGAGTTTAAAGACCTCTGCGAGACAAAATCCGTGAAAACTACCATTTACCTAGATATGAATGAGACTCTCCCAGACGTATCTGGATTAGAGAAGGAACTTTCCAAAGCAGAGCAAAAATACAAGAAGGGTGAGCTTTCTGACACTCTGATCGAAGAAACCAGAAAACGATTAGAACCTGAAATTGATAAAGGTCATCATTATCACTTTGTTGGAAAAGTTGGTTTGTTCTGTCCAATGAAAGATGGAGTTGGCGGAGGCTTGTTAGTTCGTGAGGGAGTGGACAATTACGGAAGGAAAAAATACGACGCTGTAACTGGAACCAAAGGATTCCGCTGGATGGAATCTGAGATGGTGCAGGAACTTGGAAAAGAGGATCAGATCGATCGTGGTTACTATAATGACCTGGTGAACCAAGCAGTTGCAACGATTGAGAAGTATGGTGATTTTGAGCAATTTGTATCGGACGATCCTGTTCCAAAACCGACGTTTTCTGTAAACGGATTTATGAACATACCAGAGAATGCTGGTGATGAAATGCCATTTGATTGATATTTGAAAGGAGAACCAAAATGAAAAACTATACTTTTGTGATCAAGGTAAGAAACATACTCAATGATAAGACTTATAAAAGGCATTACACTACGAAGGCAAAACACCTGAATGGAGCAGTTAGTAAAGTATACCAGGAAGTATCGAATCTTGTTGATATTGTAGCACTCGCATAAAAGAAAGGAGAACAAAAATCATGAATAACGAAATGATGAAAGTAACAATCTTAGACAATGGAGTATTGCAGTTAGATAACTGCAGAATCCGCTTCCGGAACTTCTCAGGAAGACAGACAGAGTTTAATCGGGAGGGTGATCGGAACTTTGAACTGATTATCCCAGATATGGAGATGGCGGAACTACTTCAGAATGAAAAGAATGAGTACGGAGTTGGTTGGAATATCCGAATTAAGGAAAATGAAGACGGAAATCCATATATTGGCATGAAAGTTAAGGTGAAATTCAATGACTGGTCTCCAAAAATATTTGTACGGTCCGGCGCTGCTCGGAGAAAACTGACCGAAGAAACTGTCGGCGAACTGGATAACATTTCTATCAGCCATATTGACATGGATATTCGTCCGTATGATGGCGTTGCCAATGGAAAACCATTCCGGTCTGCGTATCTCAATGCTATGGAAGTCACACAGAACATTGACCGTTTCACAGCACGCTATATGGAAGAAGAAAATGAGAGGTATGAATAATAAAGCATGGCTATAGAACTCAGAGATTATCAAATAGCTGCAATAAAAAAGATGAAGAACGGCTGTATTTTAAATGGCGGTGTAGGGTCTGGTAAATCCCGGACAGCTTTGGCTTATTACTATTTAGAAAATGAGGGGGATTTGTCATTTGCTGATACGGAATACATACCCATGAACGACCCACCAGAAGACCTTTATATTATCACGACAGCAAGGAAGAGGGATACTCATGAATGGGAGGGGGAACTTTCTCCCTTCCTTCTCTCTACAGATCCGGAGATCAATTTATATTCCAATAAGGTAATTATAGACAGTTGGAATAATATAAAGAAGTATCAGGACGTAAAAGGTGCTTTTTTTATATTTGATGAACAACGTGTCATAGGTTCTGGCGTTTGGGTAAAAGCATTCCTGAAAATTACAAAATCGAATAAATGGATACTACTGTCTGCAACACCCGGTGATACTTGGACAGATTATATTCCGGTGTTTGTAGCAAATGGATTTTATAAAAACCGGACAGAATTTGTCCGAGAGCATGTGATATATAGTCGGTTTTCTAAATTTCCTAAAGTTGACCGATATATTAATACTGGAAGGTTGATTCGATTGCGAAACAAGATATTGGTGGACATGGATTTTGAACGCCCGACCACCCAGTATCATGCAGATTTCTGGTGCAAATATGATGCATCTGCCTATAAAGAAGTTGGTAAAACTCGATGGAATCTCTATAAGAATCAGCCAATTATAAACGCCGGAGAGCTTTGTTACGTTTGGCGTAGAGTAGTGAATTCTGATGTATCCAGGCAAAGCGCTGTTCTGGATATTGTAGAAGATCATCCGAAAGTTATCATCTTCTACAATTTCGACTATGAGCGTGATATTTTGCTGAATCTATTCAATGGTATATCCACGAATATTGCGGAATGGAATGGGCATAAACACCAGGAGATCCCAGACACGGACAACTGGATTTATTTAGTGCAATATACCGCTGGGTGCGAAGGTTGGAATTGTGTTAAGACGGATACTATTATATTTTATTCCCAAAACTACAGCTATAAAGTTATGGAGCAGGCTTGCGGTAGAATTGATCGCATGAATACCCCTTATAAAAAACTCTATTATTACCATTTGAAAAGTCATGCACCGATTGACATGGCGATTTCTAAAGCGGTTAAAGCAAAGAAAAAGTTCAATGAAAGGAGATTTGTAGGTGAATAAGAAACAACTCACGCCAGGAAAGACTTATCTTTACAAACGCAAGGCCACAATAGATGGGATTGAAAGAGAAGCAGAACGTTATATGACTTGCACTGAAATTACCAGAGATGGAGCTTGGTTTAAAAGATATTTTGAAGGACCTACATTCCTGGATAATACAAAAATTAAGGAGGATTTGTATGTATGAATTGACAAAAGAAGTATATTTTGATCTATACTGTCCAACCTGCAGAAACAGGGAGACGTCTGAAGAGGAGGACCCCTGCAGAGAATGTCTGACCTACCCTTCTAATGTAGAATCTCATAAACCTGTCAATTGGAAATCCGCAGAATGAACATGGTATTTAATGAAAAACAGATATAGGAGGTATCTAATATGAAGATCAAAGAAAAAGCAAGTAACTTTATAGAAGAGCATGGCGGTGAGTTAATTGTATGTGGAGGAATGATTTTATCATATGGTATTGGTATAATTGTAGGCACAAAAATGACCACATTGCAATTCAACGCTGGTATGGCTAATCTGTGTAAAGAGAAACCAGAAATAGAAGGACTAATGTTAGATGCTATAAAAACTATTACTGAAAAGAAAAACAAATAAAGGATTAGACTCAGTGGAAACACTGGGTCTTTTCTTTTTTGCGAAAGGAGAAAATTATGAGCGCAGAATACGACAAATATTTAGAAAATCACATAGCAAATGTGAAACGAGGATTTGATTGGATCAAGAAAAATATTTCGTTGGAAGACAATATTCTTTCCAAAGCAGAATGGTTAGTTGATAATCATGACAGATCCAAATACGATCCCGAAGAGTATGAGGCATATGATAATTATTTCTATGGTAGAAACAGATCCTATTCCGTAGTTAAGGATTTCAATCGGGCTTGGTTACGCCATATCCATAAGAATCCACATCATTGGCAGTACTGGGTACTTATCCATGATGAACCAGAAGAGGCGGATACAGCGATTGATATGCCACAAGAGTACATTATTGAAATGATTTGTGACTGGTGGTCATTTAGCTGGAGCACTGGTAATCTTTATGAGATTTTCGATTGGTATGAAAAACATAAGGATTATATTTTAGTTTCCGATGAGACAAACCGGTATATGCAATATCTTCTGAATGGTATAAGAGAAAAATTGGAGGAGTCAAATGAAACAGCCTAAGAAATTAACCAGAGCACAGAAAGAAATTCTTTCAAAGAAGGGATACGATTGGACAAAGTACATGTTCGACAGCGAAGACAACATGTGTATGTATTTCATAGAAAAAGTAACAAACGAAATGGTTGCATTGATGAAGGAGTGATATTTTTATGCTAATTGGAGGAATTATTGGATTCATATTAGGTGGTTTATGCGGGATCGGGCTTATGTGTATTTTACAAATAAATAGGTAGAAGGAGAACTACAATGAAAATATGTAAAATATTACCAGATTGCGGGGATTGTATTGTTCCTGCTGATTATGTAATGGGTGGACATGATGTCTGTGAATACTGCACAAAGGATCTCAGAGAATATGAGATTTTAGGAATATGCGCAGTGGGCTTCTTCCTAAAACCAGTGGCATTTTTAGTAAACCCGTTCAATAAAGAGCTGATGCAAGTTCGTGTAGATTTAATTTATGACATTAAAACGGTAGAAGAGAATTATTTCGATAAGAATGAGGAGGAATAATAGTATGTTAAGAGTTATTGATGCAGCAAGTTACCAGGGAAATATGAATTTGAAAGCAATGGATTTTGACGCCCTTATTGTAAAGGCAACTGAAGGAGTGAGTTACACAAATCCCTATTGTGATGGGGAATTCCAGGAAGCGCTCGGTCTCGGAAAGAAACTGGGTGTGTACCACTTTGCAAGAAACACCAAAAATACCGCTGAGGCCGAGGCTGATTTCTTTATTAAAAACACAAAAGGCTATATCGGGAAAGCAATTCCAGTTCTGGACTGGGAAGATTCTGATACTTCGAATGTAGCTTGGGCGCTTAAATGGCTGCAGCTTGTAGAAAAAGCATATGGATGCAAACCACTTTTATATACATCCGAATCTGTAGTAAACTTATATGATTGGTCTTCTGTAGCAAACGCCGATTATGGGTTATGGTGTGCTAAATATGCGGATTATATTCCTGATTATGATTTTAACATGGCAGGAGCAGGACCAGCGCCTTCCATTAAATACTGGAAAACAATGGCTTTATGGCAGTGGACTTCTGTTGGAAGAATTGATGGATATGGGGGAAATTTAGATTGCTCTATCTTCTACGGAGATGCATCTGCATGGGATAGTTATGTAGGAAAACAGACATCAAATACCCCATCGAATGCTACCCCAAAACAGAATCCAGGTGATCGAGCTTACAAGGAAAATCGAATTAACTACAGAGTGCATCAGCAGAGCTATGGGTGGCTTCCGCACGTAGAAGACGGACAGGTAGCAGGCATTACAGGTCATGCAAAGAGAATTGAAGCAATTAAGATCGATTGCAAGATGCCAGGTGTTAAAATCCATGCTAAGGGTCACATCCAGGGAATTGGCTGGAAAGATTATGGCATTATTGCATCAGACACCATAATCGGAACCACTGGTCAGGAGAGGCGATTAGAAGCTATTAGCCTGGAAGCGGAAGGACTCCCAGATGGTATGAGTATTTATGTACGTTACCATATTGAGGATGAAGGTTGGAGCGATTGGATTAAAGGTGGTATTCTCGCGGGTACCGTTGGATTAGGTAAGCGTATGGAAGCAATTCAGATTAAAATTCAGTAGGAGGATACTTATGTCGTATATTATAGCAGTAGATTTTGATGGGACTTTATGTGAAAACATGTATCCAGAGATTGGTGAACCGAATAATGCACTTCTCGACGAGTTGAAGCTTCGAAAACGTAATGGAGCTAAAATTATTTTATGGACTTGTCGTGTAGGCGATCGGCTTGAACAGGCGATTGACTGGTGTCGGGATCATGGATTGGTGTTTGATGCCGTCAATCAGAATCTGCCAGAGATCGTAGAAAGCTTTGGTGGAGATTGTCGTAAGGTATTTGCGCATGAATATATCGATGATCGTAACTCCGGGATGGGAAAGACCTTCGTCGCTTATTCTTGTGATGGCAAACAATGTAATAATTGTGATATGGAACTTAATGAGTGCGCACATACTTTTGACATCCGTCATGCTAGGAATTTTAAGAAAATAGATTCTAATTACTATGAAGAGAACCTCAATTTTAAAACAAATACTGAATTAATGATGCACTCTCAGAAAAACAACCATGAACTTATTACCAGAACTAATATAATTGGCGCATGATCTACATCTCCTA
>ERZ1090880.835-NODE-835-length-16070-cov-6.287605_pt1 | contig 16070 bp, 16 predicted proteins | sample MGYA00478471_ERZ1090880 | MGnify/ENA primary metagenome ERZ1090880 (study PRJEB33644, sample SAMEA5815734) | chicken gut metagenome | biome: Chicken; feature: Gastrointestinal Tract; material: Caecum | place: Ireland | collected 2019-01-01 | study: A study of the... | reverse complement strand
TTGCAGAACGGTACCACGACTATTACAAAGCATGGTTACACGCTTATAATGAGAAAGCACCTTATGAAAAGCAAGAAAAACTTTTAACTTGCGTCGACCTGTTAGAAACAATTCTTGTAAATGACTGTAAATTAGGTTATAAAGGTGTAGCTTCATTGAGACAAAAAGCATTAGATGAATTTTATGCAGATCTTGCAAAGTAAATTCCATCCGGTTCTGAAGGGTTTATCCGTTAAAAGCCCTATCCCACATAAAGAAAGTAAACAAAATGTTTCACATGAAACATTCAAGAAAAGGAGCGAAAATAATATGCTGAAAAATGGTGAAAACATGAAAGTCCGCACCAAAAGCGGTACAATTTATTGGTTGCATAACATTAACGGAAAATTAAGATGCTTTACATTAAGTGGAGCAGAACGCAAAGTGAGCAAAGAAATGAAAGAATTGGCAGGAATGGGACGATAGGAGGGAAGTAAAATGACAAACATTGCCGAAATGCTGATTCAGAAAGCAAAATACAAAAAAGAAGTTCTTGATTTTTTGGTTTCTCAAAACCCTGACGATCTATCCCTTTTTCATGATTATGTCACCCAACTTCTTTTAATAGATGAAATCTATTGCGAATATAAGGGAATTGAAGAAGGAACCTTATTTAATCTTCTTTTCACTGGCGAATTGAAATAATTTAAGGAGTGGTTATATGTTAAAGCTGATTTTGAAAAATAGGCGTCTTGCCTTTTTATATATGATTGCTTTTATTGCCGTTGAAGCAATCTTTTCCGCTATGGTATTCTTATTCTACAACATTATATTTTGAAAGGAAGTGAATTTCCCTCCATTTATGGACAGTGCGACTTTTACTCTTACCTACTTTTACAACGCCTATACAGTAAGAATACCAGTAAGAGGATTTAAAAAGGCAATGGCTTATTGTAAATCAATCAAACACAGTGCTATAATTGAAATGAACGGTTTGCCTATTTTAGTTTATTTCAATGACAAATTTTACAGAGCAAAGCTCTAGAAAGGAAAGAAAAGAAAATGACAAAGTATATCACAAGAACTTTCGTAACCTCTTTTGTCAATTATGCTTATATTGATGACGAATTTAATCTTAAAGAGGATACTATTGAAGTGAATGAGGAACTTTCCGAAGAACAGGCAGTAAAATATCTTGCAAAGAAAGTTCCGGGTGCAAAGTTTGTCTCCATCCAGTATATCACCGAAAAATACAGAATGACAGTTGAAGGTTTCAAAGCGATGGCTGAAAAAGTCGAAAATAAACCAGAAGAACAGAATAACGTTAACGAGTAATAGGAGGATTTGACGATGAACGATTACAAAGAAGTAAACAATAGCACAGCTCTTGAAGTATTTTCTGATGATGCACCGTCTTTTGTAGTAGACCTGACAAGTGGCTCATCCGCTTACTGTTCCCTTAATCCTTCTACTCCGGAGGATAAAGCCAAACTTTACAACGCCATGAACAACCCTTCACATAGAATTGGTGATTGTATCAATCAGACCATCATGGTTAAAGACCTCTTTTGTGAAGTTGTATCTTGCACTAATAAAGAGACAGGCGAAAGCAATATGTGTCCTAGAATCGTTCTGATTGACGAAAAAGGAGACAGCTATCAAGCGGTATCTATTGGCGTTTATTCCGCTGTAAAGCGTCTCATTCAGATTTTTGGTGAACCGACATGGGAGCAGCCTATTCCGGTAGTAGTCAAACAGATTACAAGAGGGGCTAACAAGATGCTTACTTTTGAAATCAAGTAGGAGAATCCCGCCCCAATGTTTCACGTGAAACATTGGGGCATATTCTTTTTCAGGAGGTGAAACAATGGTTTATAATGTAGATGCAAAGTCTCCATATAAATACTTTTTGGATGGATTTACTTACTACTTTTCCACAAACTTGCACAGGAATAATTTTATCAATAAGTATATGGAAAACCGTAGGGAAGTAAATACAAGGCTGTATACAAGGTATCGCGTGAAGGTACGTTTTGATTTATTGGCTGACCTGTACTTGTATAAAAAGATAGAAAACAGAGGTTTTTATATCGAGGACAGCAGAGGAGGTATAAACGAATGGGACATTCTATTAAGTGGCGAGAGATTGACGAACAGCGTCTTGCGTTAAACGTAAAGCGATATAATGCAAAGATTAGAAGGGTAGGCGTTCGCAAGCCTGAAATTGCGGGTATTCAGCCCTCAAAAGTATCCCTTAAAGATTTGAGAGCAGAATTGAAAGCTGGTACTCGAAAAGAATTTAACAGAATGATGGCAAAGATGGAACGTTATTTGAAGAAGGGTGCTGAAATGCCATACACCACCCAAACAGGCGCAGTTATTACAAAGTTTGCGAAGCGTGAAGCTGAAATTGCAATCAATACAATTAACGCTCGCTTGAAATCAGAAAGAAGTCTGCTGGGCGTAAAACCACCGAAAGCCGGAGAAATGGGGAGCGTAATTTATAATCAATTGCGACCTCTTGACCAGACGAAGGTTTATAATGTTCAGAAAGTACTTCCTAAAGACTGGGCAAAATTTGCACAAAACCTTGAATCGATGCTACACAACAGTGATATTGAAATCAAGTCGGAACGTTATAAGGAAAACTATATAAAAGCAGTAGAAACAGCTTTAGGCCCTAATTCACCAGTTATCGAAGCTGTTAAAAAGATGAATCCCAAAGACCTTTACAGGGCCTTTTATGAATCTCCCATGATGCAGATTGACTTTTATTATGAACCGATTGAAGCAGAAAGGAAGGAAGAACTGATTTTGTCTTTTCTTGACCAGTTCGAATAAGCATGATTTATTCAGCCGATTTTGAAACTACTACAAATAAGGACGATTGTAGAGTCTGGGCTTGGGCCTTGTGTGAAGTCGGCACCGTTGATAATTTTCGCTACGGGAATTGTATTGACAGCTTGTTTGAATGGATGCAGAAACAGGACAGTTTGACGCTCTACTTCCACAACCTGAAATTTGATGGGGAGTTTATTCTTTATTGGCTTTTTCATCATAATTTTGCTTTTGTAAGAAATCGGAAAGAATTGGTTGATAGAAGCTTTACTACTTTAATAGGTGATATGGGGCAGTTTTATTCTATTACAATCATTTTTGACAAGAAAAACAAAAAGCGCGTAACCATATATGACAGCTTGAAAATTTTGCCTATGAGCGTAGACCAGATGGCAAAGGCGTTTGGATTACCTATCAATAAATTGCAAATTGACTATGACGATAAACGAGATATAGGTCATGAATTGACGCGGGAAGAAATAGACTACATTAAAAACGATGTGGCAATTGTAGCTATGGCGATTGAGCACCTTTTTTCCGAAAACTTGAAAAAAATGACAACCGGCTCAAATGCTATGGCAGATTATAAGAAGATAATAGGAAAGAAAAACTTTGAACGATGGTTTCCACCACCTTCCTATGATAAAGACTTACGACAAAGTTATAAAGGTGGATTTACTTATCTTAATCCGAAGTATGCAGGACTTGATATTCCAGAAGGGATTGTGCTTGATGTAAATAGCCTTTATCCTTCTGTTATGTATGACAGGCCACTCCCATACGGTGAAGGAATTTTTTACAATGGTGAATATGAGCAGGACGATTATTTTAATCTTTATGTACAAATGTTCCGATGCAGATTTGAAGTGAAGAAAAACCATATTCCTACAATACAGCTAAAGAACAATTTGTCTTTCGTACCAACTGAATATGTTCGTTCATCTAAAGGTGAAGTGATAACCCTTTGCCTGACGAGTGTAGACCTTAAATTATTTTTTCAACATTACAATGTTGAAAATGTGGAATACTTGTGCGGATGGAAATTCCGAAGTACAGGAACACTTTTTAAGGATTACATTGACAAATGGAATGGCGTAAAAGTAAAGGCAACGGAAGAAGGGAACAAGGGCTTGCGGCAGATTGCAAAGTTGATGCTAAATTCTCTTTATGGAAAGTTTGCCACTAATCCCATACGCAGAAGTAAGTTTCCTTATCTGGGAGAAGATGACGTTATCCATTATGAGCTAGGCCCCGAAGAAGAAGGGAAACCTGTATATTTGCCAGTCGGAGTATTTATTACAGCATGGGCACGTTATAAAACAATCACGTCCGCGCAGAAAGTATACGATAGGTTTGTATATGCTGATACGGATTCTTTACATTTAATAGGTACAGATATACCGCCTGAACTTGAAATTCATCCTACAAAGTTAGGAGCATGGAAACACGAAAGCACATTTACAAGAGCACGATTTTTAAGACAGAAAACTTACATAGAAGAAATAGAAGGTGAACTTAAAATTACTTGCGCGGGTATGCCGTCCTCTTGTTATCCTTATGTTACCTGGGAGAATTTTCATGATGGCATGAGTTATCCGGGTAAACTAAAACAAGCCCACACAAAAGGCGGGGTCGTGCTGATAGAATCGCCGCACACTTTGAAATAAGTTTCACGTGAAACATTTTTAATAAAAAGTATTGACAACGTTTAAAACTAGTGCTATTATAATTACAGGGAATAGAGGATTTAAATAAGCGCGCTTTATCGGGGTAGCCAACGTTGGAAGATACGGCCCGAGAAGATAGCCTTGGTCGGTGGTGCTTATATCCTCTTTATCCCTCTTAGGAGGAAAATAAATGTACTGGGATATATCCAGACCATTGTCTTATAATTGCCTATTTAATTTTATATTGGGAGCGCGCGGTGTAGGTAAATCTTACGGCGCTAAAAGATGGGCAATCAGAGACTTTCTCAAAACAGGAAAGCAATTTGTATATGTGAGACGTTACAAAGAGGAGCTAAAAAAGATTGATAAATTTTTTGATGACGTTTCACACGAATTTGAAGAACACGATTTCAAAGTAAATAAACCAAACTTTTACATAGATGGAGAATTGGCAGGTACTGCTATGGCTCTATCAGTTTCTAAAATCGAAAAATCAACGCCTTTTCCGAACGTCAATAAAATAATATTTGACGAGTTTATAATTGACAAGGGCGCAATCAGATATTTACCAGATGAAGTTACAAATTTTCTTGAGCTTTATTCAACCGTTGGTAGGGACAGAGACCCAACCGCTCTTTTCCTATCAAATGCGCTATCAACTTATAATCCTTATTTTGTTTATTTTGATTTATCTTTACCATACAAAACGGACATCGTAGCAAAGAACGATATTCTAATACAGATGGTACAAGATAACGAATATGAGGAACACATGAAAGCAACACGTTTCGGAAAAATTATCGAGGGCACAGACTATGCCAATTATGCAATCGGCAACCAATTTTTAAGAGATAACGCAAATTTCATTCAGAAAAAGACAGTCAACGCAAAACATGAATTTGCAATGATTTACAAAGGTGAAACGATTGGTATCTGGGTGGACTATAAAGAAGGATATGCTTATGCTTCACTTGATACAGACCCCGCCTGTAAATTGGTTTATGCAATTACGCATGATGACCACACGCCGAACACGATGATTTTACAAGGCAGACGTTCAATGTTTATCGAACAGTTCATCACATATTATAAGTATGGTCTGTTAAGATATGAAAATCAGAAAGTCAAAAATATTTGTCGTGAAATTATTAAACTGACGTTTTAAATGTTTCACGTGAAACAGAAAGAGGTGTGAATCATGGATGTAAATACTTTTATTCAGCTTGTCAATGGCATTGGTTTTCCGATTGCGGCTTGTATCGCAATGGCGGTATTCATTATCTGGGACAAGAAAAACCGTCGAGAGGACAAAAAGGAAATCTATGACAAGTATGAGCAGAGCTTTGACGCTCTGCGAGTAAGCATCGAAAACAACACAAAGATTGTACAGACCTTGATTGATAACATTAAGGACGGTGGAATTGAATGAGCTACACAGCAGAGGGCCTTGTGAAATATGTAAAGGAAGTCAAATGTAAAAAGACTGCCTATATGTGGGGAGGTCTAATGCGACCCATCACGAAACCATATATCACACAGCTTATGTCAATGTATCCATCTAAATATACTAATCTTAGAGTTAGTCGATTACAGATGCTTACAGAGAGCGATTATTTCGGGTGTGATTGCGTAGGTCTTATCAAAAGCTACTATTTTGGCGGCATTGGTTCACCGTATTATATTGCAGGGCAGGACGTAAACACAGGTGGTATGTTTTCGCTTGCCAAAGTAAAAGGCTCAATTGACAAGTTGCCGGAGCGGCCCGGACTTATCCTTTATATGGACGGTCATGTGGGCGTATATATCGGAAACGGTCGTTGCATTGAATGCACTTTAGGGAACTACGGTGATGGAGTAGTTGAGACAGCCGTTGCCGGTCGCGGATGGACAAATTGGATGGAGTGTCCATTTATTTCTTATAAAAAGGAAAGCACTGAATATTATTTGTACTGTATTCAGCCCGGAGACAGTTTTTGGAGTATCGCCGAGAAAGAAATGGGAAACGGTTCTTTATATCACACACTTGCCGCATATAATGATATGTTGCCTAATGAGATAATCCATCCAAACGAGTATTTGAAAATTCCAAGGGAGGTGAAATAAAATGCCGAGAGATTACAAAACAATCATTGATGATATGGGTGTGAAGCTTGCGGAAAACGAAGAACTGATGAACAGTCTTACAGAATTGCGGGCCGCCTACGAAGAACAGAACACAGAGCTTGAAAGACTGAGAGGACTTCCGCGATATGAGAAATCGGACGTGGAAGATTCTGACGGCATCAAGTGGTCGGAAAAGTACGATAATATGCGCAGAATGTACCGAAACAGATTCTTTTCAAGCGGAAGTGAAGCAATCTCTGACCAAGAGGAGGATGTTGCAAAGGACGATTCATCCACAAAATTAACCTTTGATGACCTTTTCAAGGACAGAGAGAGCGATTACAACAAATAAGAAAGAGGTGTAAAATATGCCGGTTAAACCGAGTACAAAATCTCTTAATGCAAACAGCGTTCAGATTCTGAATTGCATTAGAGACAGTGCAAGCGCAACTTATCAGGAAAGAATTCCAGTTGCAACACAGAACAATATCAGAGATATCGGAAATGCAATGATGCAGTTCCAGTCGACGCAGAATGAATTTTTAAATGCTCTTGTTAACAGAATCGCAAGAGTAATCATTACCAGCAAATCCTACACTAATCCGCTTGCCATGTTCAAGAAAGGTATTATGGAATATGGTGAACAGATCGAGGAGATTTTTGTGAACATTGCGAAAGCTCATCCTTTCGACCCGGATGTAGCAGAGGAAAACGTGTTCAAGCGCGAGATTCCTGACGTTGATGCAGTTTTCCATCGCATGAACTACCAGAATTTCTATAAAGTTACAATCTCTAATGAACAGCTGAGACAGGCTTTTCTTTCTGCTGAGGGTGTAACAGACCTGATTGCAAGAATTGTTGACACTCTTTACAGCGGTTCTGAGTTTGATGAATTTCTTATCATGAAACAGCTTATTGCGGATGCCGCAAGAGCCGGCAAGATGTATCCTATCAACATTCCGGCACCATCGGCCGCAACTGCAAAGCAGATTGTTACCACTATCAAGGGTATTTCCAACAAGCTGGAATTTATGAGCAATCAGTACAACTATATGGGCGTGCTGAATTTCACCAAAAAGGAAAACCAGATTCTGCTTATCGACGCAGAATTTGACGCTACCATTGATGTAGAAGTACTTGCTTCTGCTTTCAACATGAGCAAGGCTGAGTTTATGGGACAGCGCGTACTGGTAGATAACTTTGGTGACCTTACCGGTGTTGTTGCCGCGCTGGTTGACAGAGATTGGTTCATGGTATTTGATAACCTTATGAGCTTCACAGAAAATTACAACGGCGAGGGCCTTTACTGGAACTATTTCTATCATGTTTGGAAAACCTTCTCCAGTTCGCCATTCAGTAACGCTATTCTGTTTACAACTGGCGCAGTCGGTGTAACTTCCGTTGCCGTATCGCCGAAAGCCGCACAGGCAACACCCGGTCAGAATGTACAGCTTACCGCAAGCGTAGTTACTACAGGTTATGCACCGCAGGATGTAAAATGGTCTGTTACTGGCAACGCAAGCGCAGGAACTACAGTTGATTGCAATGGACTTGTCCACATTGCGGCAGACGAGAGCGCAGAAACAATTACTGTTACCGCGACTTCTTGTTATGATAACACAAAATCCGATACTGCTACCATCACATTAACCTAGAAATCTTCTTTAATCGAGCTTTGGTTTTTGCTCACTCCTATAGGTTTTGCCCTCCCCGGTTTTTCGCTCCTTCCGGGGAGGGTAAATTCCTATAATGTTTCATGTGAAACAATTTGAAGAACAGGAGGAAATAAGATGCCTGAATATGTGCCGAACACTGTTGTGTGCGTTTTAAAGGACATTCCGCTTGATGATACATACAGCGATACTATTAAATTTAATTCTGTAGGAGAACAGACCGGTTATTTTTCAGCGAGACTGAAATACCGTTTTGCTAATATGACCTATCAGAGAGTAAACAATTCAGTAGCTAGACCAAGAGGCCCTTTGACTGTTCGTGTTCCGCAACTGGCAGATAATCTTTATGATTGCAATTATATCATGTTTCAAAATTCAAATTACGGAAACAAATGGTTTTACGCTTTTATTAAACAAGTAAATTATATCAATCCAGAAAATACAGAAATCGTATATGAAATTGACTACTTCCAGACGTTCCTATTTGATTTTGAAGTAAACGCAAGTTTTGTAGAGCGTGAACACGTTGCGGACGATTCACTTTATGCAAATACTTGTCCTGAACCGCTAGACGTAGATTTTTATTGCGTACAGGCCGTCTCTACTTTTTATATTCCTGATATGTTCGGCGGGCCTTATATTGTAGTGGCTTGTGGAAATGACAAAGAAACTGCCGGTACTATTCCCTATGGTGAAATGTATGGTGGAATATATAGCGGAGTTTATTACTATTATGCTACAGATGCAGGAAGTGTTAACAGTTTCCTAGAACAATTAAATGGTTTAGGAAAAATAGATTTAGTAGCAGGGATTTATATGTCACCACTTCCACCTACTTCTGCAAACGTTCAACGTAGTTGGACGGCGGGTTTTCAGCCGTCCAGAAAAACAATTACAGGCGGTGGCAAAAGCTATACAATTCAGAATAACAAGTTACTCAGCTATCCATTTACCACTTATAAAATAAAATCAACAGGTGGAGACGAGCGTATATTAAGACCTGAACTATGTGGAGATAATGGAGAGCTAGGAGGAATTCTTTATATTTCTTCTGCTTCCGAGCCTAACTTTATGTTAACACCTGACTACGACCATATTACAAATAATTTTGAAAACTCTGTTACATATGCTGAAACAGTACAATGCGCATGGACTAAAAACGCGTTTGCAACATGGCAAGCTCAACAAGGGCCTGCAAATGCTATGAAAGCAATAGCGGGCGCAACAACTGTTTTTGCTGGTGTAATTGCAGGATTGGCAACCGCTGGAACTTCCACTTTAGGAATGATAGGTGCTGGTGCTTTAATGAGTGGTATATCTCAAACAATGGGAGCGGTTGATGAAAGACTTGCGGCCGCAAGGCAACCGAACATTCCGAGAGGTGCATATACAACAGGTAGTATGAATATGGCAACAGGTAGAACCGGTTTTGAAGCGTACCACTTTGCTTTGAATCCTGATTGCGCAAGAAGGTTCGACGAATATTTCAATATGTATGGCTATGAAGTGGATAGAGTAAAAGTGCCTGAAATGGACAGTAGAGCGAATTTCAATTATGTAAAATGCCGCAACGTTAATATTACTGGTAGCCTTCCCGTAGATGGAATGGATATTGTAAAGGCGTGCTTCAATCGCGGTATTAGATTATGGCACACCGATATTACCCGCTCCCTTCTCACAGCACCGAACCCGATTGTTTCACATGAAACAAATAATAGTGGTGAAACATATAATAGCGAGGTGAAAAGCAAATGAATGAATTAGTTCCAAACGGCGTATTTAAACCACTCAAAAACTGGCGTAAACCTAAAAACAAATGGAAAGCACAGCTTTTAAATGACGCAACGTTTTACGATTATCTTTTCCGCTTAAAAGAATTATGTATCAATATGTTCGAGTGGAAGGGTCTGCCTGACACCATCGATGCCGATATGCTGGAAAATTGGCTTTGCGAATATGGATACGTTCTATATTTTAATGATGAAGCTGTAGGCAATCTGGCTCTAACCTGTATGTATGGCGGGCCGCTCAATGTATATCGAAAGCCGATTTACAGGAGAGCGTATGCCGCAAATGGTTATCAGAAAGACTTGACGATTGATAATTCTGTTCTGATTTACAATAACTATTTACACACACCTTCCATGCAGACGCTTGTATTATACGCAAGACGATTGTTTGAAATCGAGCGAGCTATTGACGTGAATGTGAAAGCACAAAAAACACCTGTACTGATTCTTTGTGATGATTCACAGCTTTTAACCATGAAGAACGTCTATGAAAAATACGACGGAAACGAACCTGTTATTTTTGGTAGCAAAAACCTTGATATTAAAGGAATACAGGTTTTGAAAACTGACGCGCCGTTTGTATCGGCTGAGCTACAGCTTTTAAAACAACAGGTGTGGAACGAAGCACTTGAATTTTGCGGTGTAACTTCCACTTCTACCAAGCGTGAAAGACTGGTAGAGAAAGAAGCAACCCAAAGTATGGGTGGAGTACTGGCACAAAGAAATGTGATGCTCAATTCCAGACAACAGGCCGCAAAAAGAATCAATGAAATGTTCGGAACAAATATATCAGTAGACTTTAAACAGCAAATTTCTGACTTGTCTGTAGAAAATGATTTAGATATGGACTTGACAGAAACAGAAATAAGTGATAATATTAGTGATAGAGAGGAGGTGTAAATTTTGGCAAATTATACAATCGAATTGCGTGACCTAGTGGAAAAATACCATTTTCCGCTTGCGTTAAACGATTACCCAATATTTGACGAAAATTACAGGCCCCTTCTCAATGCTAAAATCATTGAGCACTTTTATTTCCGAGAAATCGGAATGGAAACGCCTGATAGATTCAATTTCTATTTGCGGCGTAGGCTCAATGAGATTATGCCATATTATAACAAGCTCTATCAAACCGAACTCCTACAGTTTGACCCTCTTGCAACTGAGTATATCGAGGACGGAACCAAACGAGAAAGAGCAAGTAAAACCAAGGGAACGAGCGGAGACGTTACAGGTTTAAGAGAAACAACAGGTGATGTATTCACCACTACGACAGATGATAAAACGCTCTATAACATGACGGACACGCGCGACCAAACCCATAACATGGATTATCACAAAGAGGGCACTAAAAATGTGGATTTCACCAAGGAAACCACAGAGGACTTAAAGCAGAACATTGTCGGAAATGAACTTGTTACAAGGGATTTAAAAGGTACGCTTGATGAAGATATTACTTCTCACCAGACTACCACAACCGACATGAAAACTGAAACCGATTCCACTACAGACGGAACAGCGAATGTCAAAACAACCGGCATGAAGCAGACGGATTTTTCCGACATTCCGCAAGCAGGAATTGAAACCGAAACAACGCACAACCCGGATGGTAGCTACACAGTGACCACCCATGGATATTTGACAACGCAAACTATAGAAAACACAACTGAAAATTCAGACACCGTAACGCACGAGGAAGGGCACTCTGTTACTACGAATACCGGAACGGTGGACGTAGACGGTACGAGTAACAGGCAACAGGAAACGACAGACACAGGAACAATTAACACAGACACGACAAACGACAAAACAAACGATAATACTATCAATGAAGTATCGAATGAAGTCACAAAATGGACAGAGGACGGAAACCAACACGACGCAGACCATTATGATGAAGCGCAACACAGCGACACATACAATCTTGTCAAGGGTGATGAACAACGGAACGTCATTCATAATTTGCAACAGGATAGGAATTCAGCTAGTAAGTCAACTACTTCCGAAAATGAAACAGTAACACACTATACAAAAGGCAGACACTTTTCTCCATCTGAATTGATTAAGCAATACAGAGATATTTTGCTTAATATTGACATGATGGTAATTGAAGAACTTGAACCTTTATTCATGGGGGTGTATTAAAATATGAGTAAACCAATTAAACCGGGTGAACAGTTTCCAGAAATGGGTAGGCCAGACCCATGTTGTGATTACAACGGCCCCGACCCATGCGCAGATTTTGGCCCCTGTCCTCCTATTTCCAAACCTTGCGCGCCGCCTGATATGCCGAAGTACTGCCCTAATCCACAACCGCCTTGTCCTCCTGTTCCTCCCGCTCCAAGTGTGGTAAGAGGAATGGACTTGTATGAAGCTATGAACGATTTATCGCAGAGAGTAAACACCTGTATTTGTACCTATAATGATGTAATGCGGAATTGTTATTCTACTCTGAGAAATCTTAATAGAGCGGCAGAGGAAAACGGCGCATATTATGGGCCTTGCGAAGTATGGGCAGAGCAGGGATATGACGCAGAATCCTCCTCTAAATATACCATCATTCACAAAGCACACGTTGACAGAAACGGCGAACCAATTAGAATTGGCTTGCATCTGGCTTACTCCAACACTACCAATAGCAAAATTGAACAGAGCCTTAACTCTGCGAGCATGGTAGAGCTTGCCGATAAAATGGTAGTAGCTCAGCCAATGGGAGAAAATGGCTGGTACGGTAAAACCATCTGGAACGGCGCACCGATTCCATCGGACGAACAGGCCACACTTTACACTGTAGGCTTTACACGTCATGGTATCATGAAAGTATATTCTAATGGCGCGTGTACTGACCAACTGATTTGTGATGGAATTGTAGATTCCATGGGCGTGTCTGGTGTCCTTATCCAGAATGGACAGGTAACAGAAGATAGCTGGCGCGAAAATATTCCGTCCGCAGATGTACAGGCAAGCCGCGTATGTATCGGACAGAATATGAATAGCAAGGAAGTTATCATTCTTACCGTAGGTGCAGACGAACCAAACAAGGGAATGACTTCCAAGCGGTGTGCTGAAATCATGCTGAACTATGGCGTTTCTGTAGCAGTCGAACTTTGTGAAGGTGCATCCGCAGGAGCAACCGATAAAGGCCAGCTTACTTTCGTGCCGGATTCTGGCGATTATCCGAACGCCTATGCTTTCTGGTATATTTCTAGGCGGTGTCGATTTCGCAACGACTATCAGAGAGAGCTAGCAGAGCTTTACCAGAGATATGCCTACAATATGTGGCAGACATATCTTAATTATCTTAAAATTGTAAAATTAAGACAGGACTTAGACAAAGAGATTCAGGACAGAATCGACGCGGACGAAGTTCTTCAAGGTGAAATCAATGATGAAATCAAACACCGCGAAGAAGCTGACGCAGAATTGCAGAGACAGATTCTTGAAGAAGTGCAGAACCGTGTCAATGCTGATGCTGAATTGCAGAGACAGATTCTGGAAGAAGTTCAGAACCGTGTAAACGCTGACGAAGTTTTACAGAACCAGATTCTTGAAGAAGTTCAGAACCGTGTCAATGCTGACGAAGTATTGCAGAATCAGATTGACGAAGAACGACAAGCAAGAATTGACGCAGACGCTTCCTTGCAGAAACAGATTGATGATAATACTGCAAATCTGCAAGGCCAGATTACCGAAGAAATCACTAATCGCGTAAATGCGGACAAGGTTTTGCAAGACCAGATTAACGCAGAGATTCAGAACAGAAAAGACGCTGACCAGAGTTTGCAGAATCAGATTCTTGCGGAAGTTCAGAACAGAGTGGACGCAGACGCAGCTTTACAGAATCAAATTCTTGTTGAACAGCAAGCAAGAATCAATGCAGACATTGAACTACAGAATCAGATTAACAAAGAGATTCAGGACAGGGTTCAGGCAATTAATGACCTGAGAACTGAGCTTTCCGCAGATATCGACGCGCTGGGCACCAGAGTAACAGCCATTGAGGGCAGACTTGACGGCATTGATGAAAAAATCAATGCCCTGACTGAACAGATGGCAAGTCTTGATGCAACTGTAACCACTCTGTTCAACACCATTGCGGATATCGAAACTTCACTTAATAATCTTAAAGAAACCGTCACAAAGATTATCAGTGGTGAAATCGAGCTCCCGTATGTAAAGATTATCGGTGACACTATGACTGGTGACCTGAATATGCAGAACGCCAATATTACAGTTACCAGAGACACTAAACATACTGAAATCAATGGTGCAACCGTTGAAGCAACTGACGGAACTAACATTGTTTCTATGGGCGAAGTGGAGGGAAGCAATTCTGAAACGGTTTATGGTATCAATTCTTCTGGTGACCTGTCCCTTGTTACTGGTGGTGAAGTTGTCGTTAAAAATGCTGATGGAACAGAGGTTACTGTAACTAACGTTGCTGACCCGGTTGACCCGACAGACGCAGTAAACAAACGTTCACTTGATGAAGCAATTGCCGGTGTACAGGTTGGGCCCGATTTTGTAAGGAAAGCCGGAGACACCATGACAGGCAATCTTGTCATGGACGATGTAGGCGTTACTTTACAGAATGGCGAACAGAGTGTTACAATTACTGCTGATGCTGGCGGCAATCTCAATGTTGGTAAAAAAGTTACTGGTGTAACTGCTGGTACTGAGAACACAGACGCTGTAAACCTGAAACAGTTGGAAGATACAGCCGGAGAACTGGGACAGCAGATTACCAACATTCAGGGCGATATTTCTAATATCAAAAACGATATCACCGAGATTGAGGGAGACATCACTACTATTAATGGGACGCTGGCGGGACTTGATGACAAGTATGTCAATGTAACTGGCGATACCATGACTGGTAACCTGAACTTTACAAACGCAAATGTTGTAATCAATAGCAATACTATTTCCAGTGATACAACAGGTATTCTCTTAAAGAATGGAGAAAATGCCGATATCAATATTTCTGGTGTAAAAGACCCGGTTGATGATAACGATGCCGCGACCAAACATTATGTTGACCAGGCTGTAGCAGGTATTCCACCCACACCAACCGATAATTTTGTCAAGAAAACTGGCGATACCATGAGCGGTGACTTAAATATGAACGCCGCTGATGTGGTATTCCAGTCTGGTGACAGCGACTTTAAGGTTGGTGCTGATTCTGACGGACTGATGGTACAGAATCAGACAGGTGCGGATATTACTATTACTGGTGTGGCTACTCCTGTAAATAATAATGATGCAGTGCCTAAGTCTTACGTTGATAGTCAGATTAGCGGACTTGATGACAAGTATGTTAATGTTACTGGTGATACTATGACTGGTAATCTGACTATGACTGGTGGCAATGTGTTATTGCAGGACGCAGGAAACACTAACAGCATCAATATTGGTAATTCGCAAATTGAAGTCAGAAATGAAAATAGTGCAAATCCTTTAATTATTAGAAGCAATAATATTCACGGTGGTGTTCCTTCTTCTTCTGACCCTATGGGCACTTTAGAAATTGAATCAAGAGGACTTCTTAAACTTACTCCTCTTGTCGGTTCGGATAGTGGTACACCTGACGGGCAGAAGGGAATTGACTGCGCGGATTCTAATAGTCAACCATCTTTGGTTAGGAATGTGGCTGACCCGGTGGATGGGTATGATGCTGTAAACTTAAGAAGTTTAAGGCAATATATCAATGTTAAAACCGATATTGAATTAGATAACGGTTTTACAATGAAAAATGTTGAAATTTACTTAGGTATTGATAGTGCTTATATTACAGCAGGAACTGATGCTTACACAGGAACTGGTGGTATACACTACGGCACTATTACAAGCGATATACTTTATAATGCACTGGTTATAAGTGATTCCGGAAGTAGAACAACAGGTTATAAATACGCTGATTATGACACGTTAACTACTAAAAATCCTAATTATCTTGTTTCCGATACGGTTAAGGTACAGTTTTATCCTATCAATAATAAAGTAAAAATTGTATTTAATAC
>ERZ1090880.829-NODE-829-length-16124-cov-506.306570_pt1 | contig 16124 bp, 23 predicted proteins | sample MGYA00478471_ERZ1090880 | MGnify/ENA primary metagenome ERZ1090880 (study PRJEB33644, sample SAMEA5815734) | chicken gut metagenome | biome: Chicken; feature: Gastrointestinal Tract; material: Caecum | place: Ireland | collected 2019-01-01 | study: A study of... | reverse complement strand
CGCTGAATATTTAGTGAAAATGACTATTGACACTCAAAGTCAATAGTGCAACCTGCACAAACATTTTCATAATCTTTGTGCAATTTACCAATTGACAAAGACAATCGCCGAATTTTGTTCGCGGCAGACGGACACGGGCCCGTGTCTTCCGTGTGCGGACGGCGGGCGGCAAGTGTCCGTCCCTGGCGGATAGCAGATTGCACAAAATAAGTGATATCACTTTGTGCATCTTTGCTGTTGACGGATAAGGGATGATGTGATATCATTAGTGTACCGGGCATATGATGTGCTCGGTAGAGACATGGGAGAACTGCAAAATGAAACGGATATAGCCGCATGGTTTAATGAGGGGTATATCAATTCAAGTCTCCGGGATGAACTCAGAGGGTATAATAAAGCTATTGCAAGGATGTATTGAATATCCGCTGTCCTATCGGCGTGACGGGGAGAAAGTGAGGAACAAAATGAAAAAAATTAAAGATGTACAGGAAGCATTAATGGAAGCGTTAACAAATTTTGCTATTGCCGAAAAAGCGGGAGATTTTTTCACGTCCGGTTATTATATGGGTCGGGTGCATTCTTATTTGGATGTTTTGGGCGGATATACTATGTTAAATTCGCCATGGTATGCTCTCTGGCGTAAAGTTTTTGTGCAGTCATTTTAACTATCTGCTGTCCTATCGGCGTTACGGGGGGAAAGAATGTGATATGGTAGAAAAAGAAATTAAAGAAGGGCTTATGGAAGCGATAACAAATTTTGTTATCGCCGAGAACGATGAGATGTATCCGGGGGCAGATTATTATATGGGGCGGGTACACGTATATTTTAGCGTGTTAGGTGAATATAGTAGGTTAAATTCGCCCTGGGAAAAACTCTGGCATAAAGTTTTGCACTCAATTTGACAATTAGCTGTCCTATCGGCGTGACGGGGAGAAAGTGTCAAATAGTTTATGGAGGGACTGACAATGATTAAAATTAGAAAATGTACTGGAGAGGGTCAAGGCTCTTGTAAAAGGTGCTCTGATAATGGTAAATGGAATAGAACCTGGATGTGCTTTTTATATAAAATAGATGGGCTTCCGGGTTGCTATTGTTGGGAATGTGTTAAAAAGTTGGGGGAACAAAATGAAAAAAATTAAAACAAGCGAAAAGTTAGTGTCGATTACGGTACGACTTGAGGAAAGCACTTTAACGGACGTTAGTATGTTTAGCAACCTGTATTTAATGAGCCGCAACGCACTTATTAATGAGATGTTAAAATCTCAAATTGAAATTATAAGAGAGGAGGAACGGCTTAATGAAAAAATTAGATGATTTTTTTATCGGCGCTATGTGTGCTTTTGCCTGGTTTTATATTTTATATTTAATTTTCTGGGGGATGTGATCACATGAAACCGTCTGAAATAGCGCCAACTTTATTCTTTGTCTTTTGGTTCCTGATTATTCTTATATGGAGGTTATAGCATGTTATTTTTAGATGTGTTAAAAATTGTATTGGCAATTTTCCTGGGTATCAAGATTGAACAAATTAGAACATTAAGTAAGGAGATAAAAGAAGATCATGATATTGATGTATAGATTAGCCGAACTGGCGTATTTTATCGCCAGCGCTTTAGTAGGCATAATTGTCTACAAAATTTATGATTTTTATAGGGAGGAAAGAAGAAATGAAAAGAAGTAAAATTGATCATCCGAACATCCCTGGAACGGAACTCAAAGCCGCTGACTTATCAGCGGCTTCTGCCGCTTCTGTCCTGCGGCAATTAGCAAAACGGGCAAACCAGCGTCTTGTGCGTCTTGAGCGGGCCGGTCAAACGCAATACGCCTATGGAATTGCTAAGAAATATTTGCAGGATATTGGCCGCAATCGTTTTGCTGAAACGGAAAAGCGTATTAAGAATTTAAGTAGATCACAGCTTTCTAGTGAAATAAATGCCGCAATAGAGTTTTTGACGGCTAAAACGTCAACGTTGTCTGGTATTAAAGCCGTGCAAAAGTCTGCTGTTGACCGCTTGCGGGCGATGGGATACAATATTGACAACGGGGATTTTTTTGCTTTTTTGAAAAGCGATGAATACAAAGCGGCTCTGCGAAAAATAACTAGTGATGAGATCATGCGTCAGTTAGATGAGGCGCTGTACACTGGCGTGTCATTAGATACAATTATTGCGGATTACAGGGACTATCTGTCTGGGGAAAAAACTTTTCAGGAAATCGAAAAGTCTGAAAAAACCGGTGCCTATATGTCAAAAGCCGGAAGGAAAAAATATAATATAATTTCTGGGAATCGCAAAAATGGCTGAATATATTAATGTACCGTGCATTGACGGCACACATAAGGAAATTGTATATAATATTCGTGATTTTCCTCTAAAAAAGTTTGAGGCTGTAGAATACGTCACAAAACGGGGGAAAAAACCGTGCAAGTATTTAAATATTGCTTGCGCTTTTGACATTGAAACCACGAATGTTAAAAAGCTTGACTTGAAAAATGTTTCACGTGAAACATTTTATGGCGAATCTTTTATGTATCACTGGCAATTTTGTATATATGATACCGTTGTTTTCGGGCGAACATGGGAAGAATTTTTATTTCTAATGGAAGGAATCAGAAAATTCTTTAAATTAGATTCGTCCCGAAAAATGGTCATTTATGTGCATAATTTGTCATATGAATTTCAATTCATTAAAGATTTTATGCGTTTCAATAATGTTTTCGCAAAAGAGGCGCATAAAGTCATGAAATGTTCTAACAATTATTTTGAGTTCCGCTGTAGTTATTATCTGTCAAATATGAGTTTAGGTAAGTTTTGTGAAAATACACCGAACGTAGTGCATTATAAATTGACAGATACTTTTGACTATTCGAAAATACGTACACCGTCAACTAAATTATCGGAAGATGAAAAAGCGTATTGCTACAATGACGTGTGCGGCCTGTGTGAATGTATCACCGAATATCTGAAACATGATACAATAGCTACAATTCCATTGACTTCTACAGGTTTTGTGCGACGTGAGTATCGTTCTGTCATGCAATCGCAGAATAATAGGACGATTTTTCAGAATTGCGCATTAAATTCAGATCAATATGAAATGTTACGAAAAGCATTTAGAGGAGCTGATACTCACGCAAATAGAAAGCATTCAGGAAAAGTCATAATGAATGTATTTACGGCTGATTTTTCGTCTGATTATCCAGCGCAAATATTAATGTCGTATTTTCCTATGGGAAAATTTTCTGACATTGAAATAACTACAAAAGAAGAATTAGACTATTACACAAGAAAATTTTGTGTCATAATGCAAGTAGTTTTCAAAAACGTTGAATTAAAAGAAAATATTCCGTCACCTTATATTGATTTAGGCCATTGCGAAAATTATAATGACATTAAACTGGATAATGGCAGAATTTTAAAAGCCAAATTTATCAGATTGACAATAACTGAAATAGATTTAAAGATCATTCAGAAAACATATAAATTTGATTACTTAGTTGTTGAAAAAGCAATGTATACAGTTCGGGGAAAGTTGCCGAAAGAATTGCGGCTGAAATGTCTGGAATTTTTCAAATTGAAGTCGCAGTTAAAGGGAATCGCAGGAAAAGAATACGAATACATGAAAAGTAAAAATAGATTAAATTCCACATATGGCATGATGGTCACAGATATAGTGAAAGATGAAATAGAGTTTTCAGATAATGAATGGAAAAAAGTGCAAGTTGATGTAGAAACAAGTCTTGAACATTATTATAAGTCACGTAATAATTTTCTGGCGTATCAGTGGGGCGTATATGTGACCGCCCATGCAAGACGATTACTGAATTGTTTACAGACAATTTTAAAAAATGACTCTATATATTGGGATACTGACAGCGATTACTTTATTAATAGGTATAATTTACGAAAATTAAAAAACTTTAACCGTTTACTGCAATTAAGAGCGGAAAATAATGATATCCCTGCTTTTGTAGATGTAAACGGCAAAAGGTTTTATCTGGGGACGTTGGATATAGAAGATGAACCATATATATTCTTTAAAACTTTAGGAGCAAAAAAGTATTGTTATAATGACAATGACGGAAATTTTCATACAACTGTTTCCGGTATGCAGAAGAAAAAAGGAGCGGAGCGTGTCATGTGTGTAGGCAATTTCAAAATCGGGGCTGAATTTCACGACATAGGCCGCACAACCGCATGGTATAATGACAGGCAGATCAGAAAGATTAAGATAAATGGCGAAAGATTCTTAAGTGCATCTAATGTCGGAATTTTAGGAAATACATATACATTAGGTGTAACAAATGAATACTGGGAACTTTTAGTTGAAAATGGTGTTTTGCCTATTGACGTATTAGCTGAAATAGTGTAAAATATATATTGTAACACATATAATAACAAAATATAGGAGGTGTAATTAATGCAAAGGACACGAGTAGAGAAGTACATCTATAAAGTATGTACAAAGACTCCTTCAGGCGACTTTATCACGGAACGCGATTATGAATCCCCCGTGAAAGTCACAAGCCAGAAAGAACAGAAAGGGGTGCTGGCAGAACTGGGGTATCCGGGTTCCGTGCTTGTTTTGGTTGATACTGAAACAGCGTGCTATGAAATGCCGGATGATGAGTTTTTTGCCCATGCGGTAAAAGTAGAGAAAACCGAAAACGAGAAATAAAAATAGGAGGATGAAAAATGTTACACATCACCATTGACGGCATGGAAGCCGTCGTCAAAACAATGTCACCCGATTATCAGATTTCCAAAATGGAGGACGGTGAAAAGTTCACCGCCGCAACGATTTACCAGGCAGAGGAAACCAACAAAGACGGCAATCCTATCACGGTTACCACCTTTATCAGCCCGGACGGTATTGCCTACCAGACGTGTTCCGCTTTTGTCGCAAAGCTGGTTGACGCTATCGACAAAGCAGGCCGGAAGTGTGAGGAATGGGCAGAGAATCCCATTGAATTCACCGTAAAGTGGGTAAAGACCAACAGCGGCAAGAAAATGCTTCAGCTTACTGTTTAAGTAACTGTAGTAGTTGGCCTATAAGTAACTCGTAGTAGCTGTCATATATAGTATGCGCATATGTTTCACGTGAAACAATTACAACAACAATGTTTCACGTGAAACATTTTTAATATTATGATTGAATGGAAATTAGTGAAAGAACTGGCAGAAACGTATAAAATTAATTTTACGGATTATTTCAATCCGTTTCCGTACATAGAAGAACCGGACGCTGACGGAAACGAACCTGGCCAATTAATGATAATCGGAAACAGAGGGCCGGGAAAAACAACCGCTTTTTGCATTATAAATATTCTTGTAAACCGGATTTTTCAGAAAAAATTCATTTACATTTTCAGAACATCGGAAGAATTGACAAGCGTTTCTGCACTATTTGAGGATTCACTGGCTTTGTATCCAAAGCTGGGAAAAGAGATCACCACACAGCCTTTACTCAAAAATTTAATTTATGAAATTTTTTTGGATGGGAATTCCGTAGGTTTTTCAATTTGCATAGGAACGCGAATGCAGATTGATAAACTGAAGAAATATTCCCCCATATTTAAGGATTGTTATCTGATAATTTTTGAAGAATTTCTTACGGAATCCGGGTATTATTTGCCGAAAGAAATTGAAAAATTGCAGTCAATTCTGGTTTCAATTTCAAGGGGCGGCGGAAAAATGAGCGCCGAACGAAAATTGATTTATTTAGCCAACAAAGTCGCAATCATGAATCCATATTTTGTATATTTTAGAATTTACAAACATTACAATAAAGACACTAAAATTATACATCTTCACGGCCTAAACGTATGTTTCAATCACGATGTAAGATCAGATAAAGCAATTTCAAAGAATCCTTTATTAAAAGCCTTTGAAAATTCAGATTATTTCAATTATGCGTCAAGAGGCGATTTTCTGCTTGATACGAGCGCATTTATTCAGAAACCAAAGGGGAAAAGCCATTATATTTTCACAGTGCTTTACGATTCAGAATATTATGGATTCTGGGAATATTTTGAAGAGGGATTTTTCTATTTTTCAACAAAATACATTTCAAATTATCAGACAATTCTAACTTTCAAGCCTTCAGATCACAACCAAAATACCATGATGTTAAATAATTATACATGGATTACAAAAATTCTGAAAAATGCATACTATGAGGGAATATTACGTTTTAATGACGAAAAAGCGAAAATGGTCTGCATGGAAATTTTAGCTATTGACATTTACAAATAATTGGCGTATATTTTTAATCAGCGGCAGATAATTGGACAAAGCCCGGGTATGAGAATACCGTCCGTTCCCCGTGATGGGCTGGGGATTATCTGCCGCAATATTCAGAAAAGGGGTGAATGTATTTAATGTTTTCTATCATTATAGCATTAATTTTTAATGCTATTGATTATGTGACCGGATTGATTGGCGCTATTAAAGAAAAGACGGTGAATAGCACTAAATTACGGGACGGACTTTTCAAGAAAATTGGCTTTATTTTATGTTATTTTCTGGCTTTTCTGATTGATACGCAGGGACATGTGGTCGGAATCAATCTGGAATTCCATGTACTGCCCTTTGTGATTGCTTATGTAGTAGTTACTGAGATTGTATCAATCTGCGAAAACATTTCCATCATTAATCCTGATATAATTCCCGAAAAATTATTAAATTTACTGCATATTAAGGTGGAGGATAAAGAAAATGAGCAAAATTGATTCTTTTGTATCTTTTCTGGAAAAAATTGCGAACGATGATTCGCACGGATATGCACAAGATCATCGTTACGGCCCTGACTATGACTGTTCGTCTTTTGTTGCCGCAGGGCTGATTCACGCCGGATTTAGCGTGTCAAAGTATTCTACAACACGGACTTTAGCGGAACAGTTATTAGACAATGGCTTTAAAAGCATTGACGTTTCCGCTCCCAGAAAGCGTGGGGATATTTTTCTGAATACTGGCGTTCATGTCGTAACGTGTACTGATTCCGAAAATATCGTCCATGCGTCAATCAATGAGTATGGCGGTATTGTAAATGGACAAGCGGGAGATCAGACCGGGAAAGAAATCTGTATTATACCCTTTTCTTCCCTGGGAATGACCTTTGACAAACATTTCAGATATTCGGATACTTTCGATACAATTTCAGATAACGCTTTTCCGGTTGGTGGCGTATGTGAATTGTTATACAATTTAAATGTAAGAACAGGCCCCAGTACACAGTACCGAAAGAAAAATCACGATGAATTGACAAAAGACGGACAGAAACATGATAAAAATTGCAACGGCTCGTTAGATAAAGGCACAGAAGTCACAATATTGGCAACCGTTTTAGACGCTGATGGTAATTTATGGTCACAGATTCCTTCCGGCTGGATATGTGCTAGGGAAGGTGGTGAAAATTATTTGAAATGTCTTTGACACAGGCGTTTAACTGGGCTGTAGCAAAGTGCAATTCTGAAAATGTCGGATATTCTCAGGCATATAGACGGGGCCAGGTGGTAAATGGTATCGAATATTACGACTGCTCGTCATTTATTGCGGCGGCTCTAACGGCTGGCGGTTATTTTCAGACGAATCCGTGGTTTGCCACATCATCAGAAATTTCATACCTGAAACAAATAAATTTCAGTCAATTATCAACAACAGTTGCATGGCAAGCAGGTGACATTCTCTGGAGACAGGGACATACGGAAATGGTTTATGAACCAGCCCCGGGCGGCGGCGGCCGTACCATGGGCGCTCATACCGATGAGGTGCCGCTTGCCGATCAAGTATCAATAAACAATTATGTGACAAGTCCCGGAACATACACATATTTATTCAGAGCGCCTGATATTGTCATAACTTTAGAGTGGATTAAGGGGAATAGATACTTAAGTCAGTCTGAAATGGATAATAACGCACAAATTATTGCAAGTTATCTGACAAATAAGGGATGGACGAAAGTGGCTATAAGCGGAATGCTGGGAAATATGCAAGCTGAATCTACAATTAATCCCGGAATATGGCAAAGTTTGTCAGCGAATCCAAATTTAGGCTATGGGCTGGTTCAGTGGACACCTTCTACAAAATGGTCAGCATGGGCCGCCCAACACGGGTATGCAATGGACGATGGGAATGGCCAAATTGAACGAATATTGTATGAAGTCGCAAATAATTTACAATGGCAAAAAGTGACAACTGATATGACTTTTCAAGAATTCACGCAATTTAATGGTTCCGTCTCTGAAGCGACAATTCTTTTTGAGCTGAATTATGAGCAGCACGCCGGAGACGTACAGCCCGAACGACAGCAATATGCACAACACTATTTTGACACTTTAGATTTCACTGGCGGAATTGTACCTGTTCCGCCGTTAAAGAAGCGAAAATATATGAAAATCTGGATGTATCCAGCTTTAAGAAGGGATAGGTGAAAATATGACGATTGAAGAGGCTATGGCCGCAATTATTGACGCTTTGCCGAACGCCACCGATTTTTCAGAACATTTAGATGTTTTGAGGGCCGCAATTTCAGTGGATAATGCCAGAATTGGTGAGATTATGTCAGAACGTGACGCACTTGTAGCGGAGCGGGATGAATATAAACAGAAATATGAAGAATCTGACAGAAAATTCAGGGAAAGATTTAAAAGTGAGTTTACCGGCAACCGCGGCGCGGGAACGGAAACACACACTGACAATTTTGCAAATACATCGGAACTGCGTGTTGAAGATTTAGATATCTTCAACGGTGCAACAGAGTAATTAGAAAGTGAGGAAATGAAAATGGCTGTTAGTAATAATATGAATATTCTGAATGCCGTCAGAAGCAGAATGTCAACGGATTATCAGGCGAATGTTCCGGTTGCGACCGCAAGCAATCTGAACGATGTGTATTCTACAATTCTCAATAATGAGAATACAATTAATGCTCTTATCCCGGCTTTGACAGATTTAATCATTATGCAGAGCGTGACTTCCGGCATTTTTGAGAATCCTCTGCGGGGATTAAAGCAGAATGAAATGCCCTTCGGTCTTACCGAACAGGAAATTTTCGTAAATTTTGCTGAGGGAATCGCCCATAATCCCCGTGCGACGTGTGAAGACGCTTTTGGAATTTACGAAGCGTACATTATGAGCGCTTATCACCGTATCAATTTTAATAAAGATTATCCGGTGACAATCTGGTATGACGATATCCGCACTGCTTTTGCGTCAGAATTTGGCCTGAAAAGTCTGATAAATGCGAAAAGTCAGGCGATTATCTCCGGCGCAAGCCACGATGAATATGTGAACATGATCGGACTGGTTGAATCCGCGTACACAGCAGGTGCCTGCTATCCGGTACATTTGTCTGCGGCAGTAAATTCAGAGGAAACCGGGAATGAATTAATCAAGAATATTCAGACGTTTGTGGGTCACATGGCGTTCCCGCACCGGGAATACAATTTTGCAGGGTCTGACGCTATTTCCATGCGGGAAGATTTAATTATTCTGACAACTCCGGAAGTCATGGCTTCCATTAATGTTGATACGCTGGCCGGAGCCTTTAATTTGGATAAAAAGGATTTAATGGCACGTATTGTTGTGACAGACGGATTCCCGAATCAGCCCGGCATTCAGGCCGCTCTTGCTGATAGGAGATTCTTTAAAGTAAGAGATCAGTACAGGCTTATGACCACAGACCGGCTGAATATGCCGCTCCGGTACAATCTTGTGTACCATGTAAAGGAAATGTTCAGCTATTCCCCGTTTTATCCGCTTATTGTGTTTACAACAGATTCCGTAGATGTTACTGCTCTGGCCGTAACGATTAGCGGTGATATTGGCGGCTCTGCGGTTACCCAGTATACTTCAGGAACACAGCAGGAATTTTATGTAAATACTACGACAACTCCCGCCACGGCCGGAACTCCCAGAGGACTGAGATACAAGATCACCGGAAACAGCAGTGCCATGACAATGATGGTTCCCGGAACCAATAAACTGTTAGTTGCGGCTGATGAGACCGGAAGTCTGAAAATTACGGTAACAAGTGCCTATAAAGGCACGGTTACGAACACCGCAACGCTGACGAAAAAGGTGTAAAATATGGAAAATTTCATCAATTTACCGGATCAATCGAATGTAAATCCCATGGCGGCCACTAGCACAATTATTTTGTGCAGTGGCGTCCCATGGGACGCTGATTACAACCATGTACGGATGTTCGGGTCAAAAAGTGAGCGGGATTCCTATATAATGAGTAAAAGTGTTAAGACAATTCACAGTTCTACACCTGTAATGTTTGGCAGTTTTACGTATGATGTGAACGGGAATCAGGAACAGGTTATGCGGTGTAATTACATGGGCTTTCAGAATTCACCTTTTACAAATGAATGGAAGTACGCTTTTATCACAAATATCACATGGTTGTCTGTAAATTCATGTGAAATTTCATACAGTTTAGATGTTTGGCAAAATAACATCTATGACTGCGTGATTAATCCGTGTTTTGTGGAGCGGGAACATTGCTATAAGTCAGAAGATTCAGTAGATTTCAGTCTTATTCCAGAAACATTAGAAACCGGGGAAATCATCTGTTCCGGGCAGGTTGATTTGAATATTGGCTATGGAACACCACTATATATCATATTATTATCAGACGATTACATTGATTTGGACGGGCAGACCCCCCGAATTAATGTATATAACAACAATTTGTGCGGTTTAGGCGTAACTACGGCCACTTCAAAAGCACAAGTGCAAACAATTATCGACAATTACAACAAAGCAGGTAAAGGTGACGCTATTGTAGCAATTTATCAGACAACAGGCTATTCACATACAGCAGCGGCGGGAGAGGATTATAATTACATTCAAGAAGGAACATTAAGTGTGGGACTGGGAAGCACTCTTGATGGTTACGCTGTAAAAAATCAGAAAACATTGCAATACCCCTATCACTATTGCATATTATATGGCTATAATCAGTCAATGGTTATAGAAAAATTTGAATTGTCGACACATCCAGATCATCAATTAGATTCTAAATATAGGGGGACAACGCTACCGATTCCGGCATATATAGCATATCCAGCTAATTATGCGGGATTAGCTGACAATTATAATTTTGCAATACAATTAGATCATTTAGTGCAGTGCGCATGGACAAACGACGCATTTCAGGCATATCTGGTTCAGCAGACCCCGATTCAAAACACGGCAATAGAAAATTTATACCGTTCAAATAATGTAAAAGTCGCTGAATCGCAGAATCAGGTATTTGGCCAAACATTAAGCGGAATTGCAAATGCATTTTCGCTAAATATTGCCGGAGTTTCAAATAATTTATATAACATGTATACAACGGCACAAAATGTTCCTATGGAAATAGAAGCTTCTGAAAAAAATCTGATAGAAGCTATAAATGCGCAAGTAGAATCACATTCAATGATACCACCCCATGCAATGGGCGGAACAAACGGCAATATTCTGACAAATGCTTTGAACTTAAATAAAATTTCTATGTTTAGGATGAACGTGAAAGCAGAAATGGCTAAAACAATAGACGATTTTTTCACCATGTTCGGATATCCTGTACATAGAATTAAAACGCCTAACCTAAATTCTAGGAGTAGTTGGAATTATGTGAAAACTGTAGAATGTGGCATAACCGGGAATTGCATTTTACAGGATTTACAGACACTACGAAAAATTTTTGACAAAGGCGTGACAATATGGCATACAAATGACGTAGGCAACTACAATTTAGCCAATAATTGAAAGAAGGTGATTTTATGTATGATAATCCATTCAGAGTTCCAGATAAACCTTTTCAAAACTGGAAACAGTTTTTAAAAAATTCAGACGATAATATGACCGGTACAGATGTAAATATGTTCAATTATTTCTTCCAGATGATTGTAAACTATTACTTAAACAGATATGTTTATAGAAATCTTCCGGATGAAATACCCCCTATTATGATAGAACGCGCTTTATTGTTTGAAGGGAACGCCCTTTTTATTAAAGAATCTGATATGTTCGGTGTAACGTCCGTGTCGCTGGGCGGCAATCTGGATATATATGGAATCCCTGAAAACAGATATGCATACACTTGTACGTATTTCAATAAGATGTACAATAAAGAGAATTCTGTCATTATATGGGCAAGACCTTTAAGCATTCCTGAAATTCTTCCGATTACTGTTCACTGTGAATCTTTGACAAATTTACGTGTCAGCCGCGATATAAATATCATACAACAGCGGACACCGTGCTTTGTTGCTGGGGAACAGAGCGCTAAAGTTGATTCAAACAATTTAATCCAAAAGTTTTTGCGGGGTATCCCGTTCATAAAAATTAATAAAGCGTCACTGAGAAATCAGACAATACCAACTTTTGAGCCAATTCAGTTAGGCATACAGCCTATTTTCGATAAACTGGACGACGCAATCGAGCGGGAGCTTGCACAGTGTCTTGCGGAAGGCGGAATATACATGACAACCAACACCAAAAGAGAGCGGCTCACATCTGATGAAAATTTTCAGAATTCTGGACTAATTGAATCCTCAAGAAAAAACGGTCTTGACTGCCGCAGAAGGGCGGTAAATCAGATCAATAAACTGTTCGGGCTGAACATTGAAGTAGAATTTAATTCAGATATTGAAATAGTAGAATCGCCATTGTCAGGAAATGGGGGTGATTAACTTGATAATGCCATTTTATGATTATGGAGAACGAAAAATTACAACTACAATAGAGGAATATATGATAACGCAACACTGGGGAGAATTGGAAAACAAGAGTATAGACGAATTAGTTCAAATTGCACAAAATGACATATTCAATTTTAATTATCCGTTCTATTCTGAAAATCCAGAAGATAAGGATAGTTTTGAACGAACATTTATTCTCAACAACTACAACAGGTGTATTGCTTATGAAACGATAGGCCAGTTCAAATTGCGACTATTGGCGATTTTAACTAAAAAAATGCCGTATTATAAAAGTTTGTATGAAACTACAATTTTAAACTGGAATCCTCTTGAAAATAAGAGATATACCATTGAAAAGGGGATAAATATAGATGAAAAAGACGAGATTTCAGAAAATTATACAAACAATGACAACGGAAAAACAAGTCAGTCAAATTCTTCAAACACGGAAAGTCAGGAAATCAATTCGAATAATCCGCAAGTGAATTTTGCTGGAATTGACTATGCAAGTACAATGAATAGGGGCAGAAATTCTCAGAATAATAACAATAATACGGACGTTACAAACAATTCAACAGGAAACAGAACCGGGAATACTACACGAACCGGGAATAATCGTGAATTATCTAACATAACCGGCCTTGACTACGGGAATCCGGCTGAATTAATAGGCGGATACCGTGACTTAATTGTAAACATTAATGAATTATTGTTAGATAATTTACAGGAATTGTTTAGTTGTTTTGATTAGGAGGCTGTATGGATACAGAAAAATTGAAACCATTTAATGAATTTAATTCAGAAAAAAGTGCTATGGTAAATGAAATTTGCTATAGGCTTTTTAAAGAAATAAAGAAAATTCAGATTCCACAGCAGATTGCGGCTAATGCGCAAATTGCCGTGACTATCGGAACTGGCGCTGAATATGGAAATACAGGTTTTGTTCCTATTCTTTTTGAAACCGGGAATAATGCGCTGGCGTTCGGAAAATATACAGACAGTTCCGGCGCTAGGCTGGTAATTAAAAACAATTCAACCACAGCAGTGTCAACGAGCGGAGTTTTATATCTATTGGTTATGGGGGTGAAATAATGGCAAATATTGACGGTTTTCCGGATAATCCGGTGGCTGGTAGCGATTATATCGACAAAATGTTAGAACAACTCAAAATGATATACAATTCATACAATATGGGTATCCCATACAGTTTCGACGGAACTTTAACATTAGAGGCAAAATTTAATGTACTGTTTAAAACTGTATACGATTTTCTGAATAATAACAGAGAATTGATTGAAACGTGGGGCGAATTATATAATTGGATTAAAAACTATTTTCAAAATCTGGATGTGCAGGAAGAAATCAATAACAAGTTGGATCAGATTGTTGCAAGCGGACAGTTTGATGATATACTGAATAGCTATTTTGATTCAGTCGATAAACGGATAACGGCAGTAGAATCTAAAAATACATCGCAGGATAGGGAAATCGGGACTCTTGAAACAAAAGTGGCACAACTGCTGGAAGATATGGAAAATTTAAAGTACAAAAGATTGATTGTCGTAAGTAAAGAAGAAAATGAAGGACAGTTTCATACAATCAATGGTGCTATTGACTCAATTTCCGATAATTCAAACAGTAATCAATATGTTATCCTGATACTTCCCGGAGATTACAACGAAACAATTTCACTTGAGAATACACACGGTCTGAATTTTATCGGATTAAGTAAGGAAAGCACGAAAATTCACGCTTCCGGCGTATATCCGACTTGCGTTATTCAGGTCACGGGAGATTGCGTTTTCAAAAATCTGACAATTAAGAATGATAATGATAATACATATGCAGTTCACTCAGACGTTGGAGTAAATTCCTACACCGGAACGCTATTGTTTGAAAATTGTAAAATTGAAGGCGGTTCTTCTGCTATCGGATATGGCGGCGGCCAGGATTGTACAATTTATCTAAAAAATTGCGAACTTTCGGCTTCTGGAAGCGTTCTGTATATGCATAACAATCCATACAGTAATAAAAGCAATCAGAATATTATTGTCGATTCCTGTTTTTTCAAATTGACAAATAATAATGTCATGACGTTTGATGATGCCTGTACAAGTAATAATAATAAAAATAGTATATGCAATTTAATTTTCAATAACAATTACACAAATATTAATGGTTTTGCTAAAGTTTCTTTCAGAAAAAATACAACGACTCAAACAGAATATTCATATTTTCCGACTAATGACGCTAACATCAAATTATCGTACAATTCAAACGGAAACAATAAAATTCCGGCGTTAAATTACAATGAGGGACAGTATTCGGCAACAAGCTTTTTGCTGATTCCCCCGCAAAAAAATGCTTCCGGATATTATGACGTAGCTTTTCCTATTTTTATAGACGCCGTAAATTATAATGCGAAACTGACAAACGTTACTGTGCCCGGTGTAGGTGATGTGACTCAATATTTTACGATAGGCACGCCGTACAAGGGGGCTGTTACGATCACAACGCAATCGGACGCATATGCAGGCAAAGTAGTTAGCGTGTCAATCACACTGACGTGCCCATAACAAAATAGAGGGGCTTGCGGCCCCTCTACTTCATCGGAATCTTTATGTAGTAGGTTTTATAGCAATACCTACTACTTTTTTGATTCGGCGTATATACGACTACACCGTCCCCGTATTTTCCAGAATACTTGCGGATTTCACACATATTCCCGTTCCGGCTTAAATAGCCGTTGCAGAGGGCTGTATGGTCTTCACACAGCCCAGCAGTAAAGAGATTCAATATCCTATTACTGCATTCTCCGGAGTACAGCAGTTCGCCTACCGTACTACTCCGCTGGATAGCGTCAAATACATCTGTATTAATCATCAAACTTACCCCCTTCAATGGCTTTGTAAAGATCCGCTATAACAGTTTCAAAATCACCGCTAAACGTATAACGGAATTCACCGTAGTACGTTTCACGATCTATCCAAAGACCAGTGCCAAAGCCGCCGCCGATGGAGTAAAAACAGCCGTCATCAGCAACTCCCAGCGGCATGTGTTCGATATACCCTCCGCGCTCTTCCAGTTCGGTTCTAGCGTCATCTATGGCGCTCTTGCTAAATCTTAACATTCTTATTTCCTCCTATCTTTTGATGATATAATGATATCACATCTCCCTGAATCCGTCAACAGCAAAAGTGCACAAAGTGATATCACTTTATTTGTGCAGTCTGCTATCCGCCAGGGACGGACACTTGCCGCCCGCTGTCCGCACACGGCAGACACGGACCCGTGTCCGTCTGCGGCGAACAAAAATGGCCGGTTGTCTTTGTCAATTGGTAAATTGCACAAAGATTATGAAAATGTTTGTGCAAGGTGCACTATTGACTTTGGGTGTCAATGGTCATTTTCACTAAATATTCAGCA
>ERZ1090880.822-NODE-822-length-16165-cov-14.464867_pt1 | contig 16165 bp, 20 predicted proteins | sample MGYA00478471_ERZ1090880 | MGnify/ENA primary metagenome ERZ1090880 (study PRJEB33644, sample SAMEA5815734) | chicken gut metagenome | biome: Chicken; feature: Gastrointestinal Tract; material: Caecum | place: Ireland | collected 2019-01-01 | study: A study of the... | reverse complement strand
CTGTCGCCGGATTTTACGGTATATGTACGGTCAGTCTGTGGTTTGCTTGTAGAGCCGCCGGGCAGCTTAAGTACATCGCCAGGGTGAATTACCGTGTTTGTGCTCATGCCGTTGTATGCTGCAAGCTCCCTATACCTTGTGCCGTCTCCTAGCTGCTCCTCGGCTATCTTCCAAAAGCTGTCGCCGGATTTTACGGTATATGTACGGTCAGTCTGTGGTTTGCTTGTAGAGCTGCCGCTGGAGCTCGAAGCAGAAAACCCGTTTTTACCGTTGCGTTTTATTGCCTCCGGCAAATCCCTGTAACACTCGTTTAAATCCACATTTCCCGATATGCCGTCAACCCTGCCGCTTGACGTATACTGCCAAATATCGCGTTTAAGCGATGTATTTGGGTTATCCCTGTAGTCGGCAAGCCATATTGTGTACAGGCCGGACAGTTTATTATGGTCCAGCTTATTGGTAAACCAATTTGTGTTGGCGTACACGCCCACCCAGTAACCGGCTTCCTCCAGCGCTTCGCAGAATGTTGTACAAATATCCGTCAGCAGCTCTTTTGACAGATTACCCTGTCTCTCGTTGTTCTCTATATCGTAGTAGATAGGATATTCAAACTGTTTATCCTTTAATAGCGATATACAGAATTCAGCTTCCTCTTTGGCCTTGGCGACACTGTCAGCCGCACTGTAGTAATATGCTCCCAGCGGCATACCTACGGATTTAAAACCTGCATAATGCTTTTCAAACATGCCGTCGGCTTCCATATCCTGCTTACCCCAAAGGGTAACACCGCATCGGATTATTGCGCCGTCAATCCCTGACGACTTTACCGCCGCATAATCAACATTTTTCTGCCATGTCGATATGTCTATCAGCTTCTTTGTCATTTCTCATCTGCCTCCATTTCGTTTTTATCATCCTTGGCCGGCTCTATGTATGTCATAGCCCTTTTGCTGTCCGAAAGCCCGTCCGTCGTCGGGTCGGTCACAATCCCGAGGATGGCGAGCACGGCGAACAGCGAGTTTACAACGGTTATCAAGCTGTTTCCAAATTCACCGAGGTCTAAGGTATAGCCGAACACTGCCGCCACGGCCTGCGCCAGCAGCAGAACTGCCGGTATAAGTGTTACCCAAAATGTTTTGTTCTTAATTCGCACGATCCAGTTAATATTTATCATGAAATAATGCCTCCAAAAAATTGTTATTTTTTATACTTCAACTTTAACCCCTCGTATTGAGACGGCTCCTACGAGCAGCATTCAAAGCCGCATTCCGTTTCATGATTTCGCGCTTACTTCTTCGCTTAGGCGGGTTGCTCTTCACATTGCATACCCTGATAAGTGTGAGAAGTTTATTGAGGTGCCATTTTTGAAACTCCACTGGTATGTTGAAAGCGATCATCCAGTAATAAATGAGCTCAGCCGTAACAATTTCCCGGCTGTTTTTTGGCAGCGAATCTTCTGAGAAGAAAGTCGCTGTCATCGGCGCTTCGATATAAGCGTTAATCGCGTCGTAATTTGCGGCAGTGAGCCTTTTGTATACCTCGGGATTCACATTCTGGGTAAGCGTCATGCATTTGACATAGTCCAGAATTTCTTCTTCTGTTTTGTCTTGTTTGCCAAGAAACGCTTTACACCATTTGGATTCCCATTTTGAAAGAGAGACCAGAGAATGCTCCAACTGCAAGGTCTGCTCTTTCGTGTAGATGAACTCTTCGTTGACTTCATCCCAGAATTCCTCAGCAGGTATTGTAATTCGAAGCATTCTTCAGTCCTCCATAACTGTCGAATCAATTGTTGACAGGAGCGATTGCCGGATGCTGGCTTGCTGCGGGTTTCTTATTCGGGATCACGCCGTTTATAAACTCGGCGGCCTTGTCCGCATCGGTGGAAAGTTCCATATACAACTGAGAGTATGCCTCGGTCTGGGAGAATGCGGTGGAAAGCTCCTCAGACTTGACGAACCGTTTACCATCAGGACTCTTCTCGCCATATGCCTTAAAGATAAAGTCTTTGAACACCTTGATGATGGTCGGCATGTCCTGAGCCGCGACAACTCGGCGAATCATATCGCCGTAACCGCCGGTTGTGCTCATCTCCATTTCGAGAGCCTCGGCTTCCGTGATGTTGAACCAGAAATCCTCAGTGCGCTCAAGACCGTTATAGTCGGTATAAGTGATTGTCTTTTTAATCATGCGAAATTTCTCCTTTCAAATAAAAAAAAAAAAATACAAAGCCGCCAGCTTACCTGAATACGGCCTTGTACCTATTCTTAAATCTTTTGTTTCTTATGCTTAACCGGCGGGGGTCATCAGAGTGATGATCTCATCCGGCAGAGGCAGACGGGGATCTACGCCGTCTTCTGTTTCGGGGCCTGTAGGATCTTTGCCATACAGAATCTCTTCCAGCGCTTTCAGCTTACCAGCATCCACCTTGGTAGAGTCGATAATCACGCAAGCGGTAGGCTTAAAGCCGGTTACGTTGACAGGAGTCGTGCTGACTTCCCAAGAGAAGGTGATGGCTTCGGGGCTGTCGTTGATAGTCGTATATCCCTTTTCGGAAGGTGCAGCCAGAGCGCCGTAAATCAGATGCAGCTTATAGCCGTGGTCGTTGCTGTCAACATCGTTACCGATGACAGTACGATAGCTGAGACCAAACACCTTTCTGGCCTGCTGGCCGATTGTCACGCCGGTTGCAATTTCAGCAGAGCCGTCGCACTCAGCGAATTCATCAGGATAAGTATAAGCCTCAATCGTCACGCCGAACTCCTCAGCAGACATCAGGTTCAGATACTTGATGTTATCTGCGTAAATAGGAGACGCCTCCGCACCGGAGGGGCTTTCGGTAACAGCGGTAAGACCATACCAGGCAACACCCTTATTGTAAAGACCGCCGGCCTGAATAGGGTAGAGAACGCCATGGTCTACGCCGGTTTCGTACAAACGTTCACCGGTTTTATCCCAAACAAGTTTACTCATAGGTTCGTTCCTCCTTGTTAAAAGTAAAGTGTAAAAACGTAATGGTTCAGGTTATCGCTTTTGTAATGCCGCACAAACCGGCAAGTAGGCAATTTCGCCACTATGTCGATAAAAGAACTGTCCGGATTCTTATCGATAACCGTCACCAGATATTTGCGGTTAGACAAATATACCCCGTCATCTGCAAACGTGTTCTCGATATCTTCGAGAGCGTAAACGATGGCGGGGTAATTCATCTTGACTGACTCGGGAGGTTGGTAATACACATTTCGGCTTCCCAGAAGATCTTCCAGCAAAGCCTGTAGATCTAGTCTATTCGTCATTATATACCCCTCCTATAGTCAGTATTAGTCTAGGGTACTGAACTTCGACACTTTCTATCTTCCATTTAGCACCCATAAACCCAACGTACTTCATCAAGTGAAAATTCTCGCGAGCAAATGGATCGGCCAAAATACTAATCTCATTCGAAACGTTGATGTTGTCGTTGAGTTTGTCGGCTGTCTGAAGTCTGCTAGTATTTCTGACAAGTTCGCCGAAATACATGCGCTCGGAGATATGGGGCTCCCATACGCCTGGGGTCGTTTCTTCAGTAACAGCATAGCCGATTAGTCCATAAAACTTCGCCATTTTGAATTTTCACCCCTTTAGTCAGCGGAATACTCCTTGGAATACAGAGTAGTCGCCGCAGAAGCAGACGCGGAAACAGCAGTCGCAAAGGTTACGGATACGCTGCCGCCAGACTCTTCCTTGAAGAACAGCGGCATGTAATACGTGCTGTTATAGTTGATAATTACGCCCTTCTTGCACAGATTGAGAAGGGTATCTTTGTCAACTTTATTCGCTTCCGAACACTTACTGTCCGTATACAGGTAATTATCAGCCGTCTTACCATAGAGAATAACGTTTTTCACATATTTCTCTTCAGCGTCAGCGTAAACAACAGTCATGTTATTCATTGATTAGTCCTCCTTGCTATTTTTATGTTGTTGATTTTAACCGGCAGTGCTCAGCTCAAGAGCGATAGCGGAATAAGGCTTGATAAGGGCGCCGGAACAGCGGGTCTCAATCAGATACTTCTGCTGGTTGTAGTCGATATCGAAATCGTCGAACATGTTCACAGCGCCGCCGCGATCCGCGCCGACATTGTAATCTGCCAGATTAACGATAATGCCCATCAGAGCGCCGCCGTTCTTGCCATTTACACCCTCCATAACCGGAACGGTCACAATCTCCTTAACGCGGAGCTTCTTTGCAAGCTGAGCGACATCAGTGTAGAGATCGCGACCGGTGGTATCGGTCAGAAGCAGGCAGTCGGTAAGAATGTCTTCAGTGGTATACAGAGTAGGCTGACCAGAACCCTTATAGTTCTTGCGGGCCTTGATAGCGGTACGAATAAACTCACGGGCCTTGTCGTCCTCAGTAGCGGAAGACTGGACGCTGACGGTAGCCTGAATGGTGTACAGCTCCTCGTCCTTGAGAATGGGACGGATGTTCTGCTCATTGATCTTATCGTCGCTAGAAGCAAGACGGCCGTCGCCAATCAGATAAGCGCGGGCCAACTCCTCGTCCAGCATCATGCGCATTTCAGATTTTAGCCACGCCACAACGTCGAAATCGGTGATATCAACGACATCATCGCGATCCATCTTCTGCTTCTTGTAAACAGTAGTCGGGGTAGTGGTGCGCTTCAGAAGACCAAAGACCTCTTCCTTCTTCAGCTTGCCTTTGAAATAACCCTTTGCGCGGGCGTCATCTTCAGTGATATCAGCAAAGATGGACTTGATGCGGGAGAACGGAGTGTGATGCACACCGCTCATAACCTTCTTTACCCATCCGGTATCGCGCTGAATAAATTCAGGAGTGTTGACCAAGGTCTGAGCGTCCGGGAACAGATAGTCCACATTGTCGATGCCATGGGCAAGCACACTGTCCTTCAGGCTGCCGTAGCGCTTGATATCGCCAAAGATGGTAGAAATCTCTTCGCTGGATACTTCGGACCCATCGGAATGAACGAGAACATTCTCCTTCTGACGGTCATCCTTATCAAACACATTATGTTTCATAGTATTAGTTCCTCCTTTAGAATCGTCATCGTTATTGTCTTCAGACTCGGGATCAGATTCCCCCTGGTCGTCCATAGCCTGACCGATCATAGCGTACATAACGTTTTTCTGCTCTTCGGTCATGCTGTTGATTACATCGGCGACAGTTTTCTCCTCATCGGAATCGGTCTTCTTCTCGGGCTCGTCCTTCTTTTCGGAAGTTTCTTTCTTTTCACCGTCGTCTGCCTTGTCTTCCTGCTTATCAGCATCGGAATGCGACAAATAGAGCGGCATACCCGTATAGATGATCGCTTCATCATCCGAGTCTTCGCCGTGCTTGAGCATAGAATCGATAAAAGCGCCAGGATTTGCGCCGGCATGGACCAGGCTTACTTCACGAATCTCTCCATGAAGAACGTCGCACCCTCTCTGCTGAAGCTGATTGGCGTAGATAGACAACGCACAAATGTCCCCATGCTTTACAAGAATCTTTCCAATCTCGCCGGATTCGGAATCGTTGAAAAAGCCGTAGGTATAAACACCTTCCGGACGATTTTCCAGCCATGCATGACCAAGCACATTACGTGGGTCATTGTGCTGATGATTCCATACGAGAGGGACTTTGATTCCATCGTCATGTTTGAACGCGTCTCTACGAATCACTCTTCCGTCAGAGCATTTAAGGTCGTTTCTGGTTGCCCATCCGCTGAAATCGCAGGCTTCAGGCTGAAATGCTCTTTCCATTTTGAATTTCCTCCTTGTTTCGTTTTTGTTTTAGAGACCCTACTCTCGAAACTACTCTGTTTCCACATTTTCATCTTCGACAGGCGGATTGGTTTCCGGCTCTGACTCGCTCGGGGCGCTGAGGTTTTTGTTCCTAAGCTCGTCCGCTCTCGGGTCATCCGAAGGCTTCATGCCGATAACCTGCCGAATTTCATTCGATGTCATAATTTCGTTTCGAGTGAACTTATCAGCAATTTCAGCGATATCGTTGACAGGAACGAGTTTGAACGGGTCTCTAAAGAACGAAATCGACTGGGATTGTGATCGGGCGGTTTTTGTTAGAAACTTTCGTTTCATTTCGTCAACAATGGCTGAAATAATAGGCTCAATCGTTCGGTTATTGTAGTTCAGCATCGTTTTCTCGTCCGCCGTACCGTCCAATATGCTTTGAGTGATACCTAACTGGCTGTATAGCATACTCGTTAAATATTCAATCTGCGACATAAGGTTGTTGTTGACGGAACGATTCAACTGCGTAATACGCTCGGTACCGTCGGCGTAAGCAATACCGTATTTAGTACCGGACAACTGAGCTTCAATATCTTTTCGCCTGTTTTCGGCCTGTTGGCGCCTTGCTTCCGTCTTGATGACATAGGGTAACTGGATAATCAAATCTAATTTTCCAGAACCGCTCTGCTCATCGATGACGTCAAGTAGGTTAAGTTTTCGAATAAGCCGCTGCATAGTAGAGTTAGGCTCATTCACAACTGCGTACAGAGGATTTTCAACAATCGCTACTGTACTCTTTTGTAGCAGTATGTTTTCTTTTGCCCCGGTCCGCTCGTTATAGAGGCGAACCCTAACATGCTGCGGATACCAATCTAAAATTTTACCGACTCGCATGGTTTGAATGTCATACGAACCGGTAACGGAAGGATCATAAGTTGTATCAACGGGCACAATCGCCACGCAGCCTTCATCAAGCATGGATACAACAATGTCCTGAATAAAGGCTCTGGCGGTTTGATCGATATTTGCTTCTACAGTAAGGCAGGTGTTCAAACCATCCTGAATAACGGATAAGAAGCGTCCATTTTCGTCCAGACGAATATGCTGCACATTTAACGCCGCAACGTCCAGAGCAATCCGGTTATACACAGAAGTGATAATGGACCGCTCGTTGCCTTTGGTAAGACGTATACGGTCGGGTCTGGACGAATAGCCAGGTCCAACATCCTGATAGGTTGTATAATCAGTTCCCGTAAATGCGTTCCAAGCATGTTTCAATCTGGAACCAAAAGACATTCCCATTTTGAATCATCACCTCCTTTTTAGTCGAACGCGTCACGATTGAGCTTGTACGCGATGTATGCATCAATCATCGCGGCAACAGCGTCAATCTTTTGCTCGTATCGTTTCTTAAGCAATTTTCGATTTCCATTGGTATCTTCAAGGGTAATACAGTTACCCATAGCAAAAGTCATGAGTTTCTCATCGAAGAGAAGCATCCTTTCTTCGGAAAGCTTCTTTAATTCCCCAAGAGGAACCGATTCCGTTTTGGCACCCTGAATAACTTTTTCAATGCCAAACGGACCATTTTCCTGTTCCCATCTGGCGACAAATTCTTTGGCGTTATACGGGTCAAAACCAAGACAGCGAACGTCATAGCCGCACTCTGAAATATGATTGTCGAGGTCTTCATAAACGTCCATCATATCGAGCACAGCGCCCTCTAAAACAATTAAACTGCCTTCGGCCATGAACTGATCGTATTTGATCCTCATAGCTGCGGGCAGTTTCATCAACGTCATAGAAGTTATATAATTTCGTGTCTTAATACCAAAAGAACCGTTTGACAACGGGAACAAAAACGTAAAAGCGCAGAAGTCATCGCCCTGCGATAAATCTGCACCAAGAGAACATGGCATCTGCCAGTAGTCTCTCTTTCGGTGAGGAAGCGTTTCTTCATAAGTAAAGTAGTAGGTATATCCCTCCATGGGTAATCCAAAACGCTTTGCGAGAATATCGTTTCGTGCAGCGGGGGCTTTCTCGGCTCTTTCCACGTCCAATTGGTAAGTTTCGTAACTCACTGTTTTGCCAAGATTCGGATTGGCCTTAAGCCACATTTCCGGATCTCCAACTTCGTCAATCGAATCGAGTTTGTACCACCATATGGATACATGTGGATTGATGTAATCTCCTTTGAGAATGTCCATCAACTCCATTTTGATAGTATCACCGCTTCCGTTGCGGACTGTACCCTCGGAACTAATTGCTACAATGATGTAGTCATTTACTTTTGAAGCGCCCTGTTCAATTGCGCCGATAACATCCTCTCGAATGTCGCCGGAAAGCCATTCGTCAACCGTTGCCACCTTGATCTGCAAGCCCTGAAGCTTAACGATGCTCATTGGCCGAACTTCAAGAAGAGAACCGGTAAGAAAATTCTCCACGCCTTTTTTGGTTGACGCCAATTTGGTGCGATTTGCTTTTGAACCGGTGGTGTTCTGTAAAGAACCTTCCGTCAAGAACTGGAACAACGGTCCGCGAGAACGCGTTATCGCAGTACGCAAAGGAGACATAACTTCTTCCGCCTGCTTCATGGTCGGCGCCGTGGTGATTTGGTGTGTGGTGGAAGTGTCAACGTTGAGAAAGTATCCCTGTAGTGTGGAAGCGTACATTGATTTTGCGGCACCTCTGGCTACAATAAGATACTGTTTATTGATAAGACGCTTCTTAACGTTCTTCCGAACGTAATGTCCGCCGTGGCCGTCTGGATTTGGCTGGTATACGCTTCGTTCGACAAAGTAATACCATCCAAAAATCTGTTCGCCCCATAGCTTGAATGTGTCCAGCAAAGAAAGATCGGAACCATCAGTAAGAGTCAGCTCCGCTTCGCAATAGGCGATCCATCCTTCAACCGCTTGGTCGTCATAGTAAACGCCGGGATTGGCAATAAGGTCGTCAATGCGATTCATCTCCATGGAGATTTCTTTGTTTACCGGGATTTCCCCTCGAAGAACGGCATCACGAAACATGCCGTAATATTTGGGGACGGCAGTGTTTGATAATGCCATGGTGAGTTCTCCTTACTTCTTCTTCGCCATCTCTTCAACAATCTTTCTAATCTTTCCCGCATTATTGTAGATGGTGATAGCTGTAGTAGTTGCCGTAGCAACGCCAGTAGCTACTTTCATAGCTTCGGAAATAAACTCTTTTCCTTTATTGATGTCGGAATTAGTTAACTGGCTATACTGCTTTTCCATTTGAAGACGATTCAAACGTGTACGAAGCTCAGCATCACTCATGTCGTTAATACTTTTTCCTCTTTCGTACAATTCAGCAAGTTTTTGCCGGTTTCTATCGCCGACGGCTTTGACCGCTTTGGCTTCGGCAGTATATCCGTACTTTTTCAAATCCGCTACGTCTCTATCATTAGCGTCAATAGCGTTTTGAAGTCTTTTGGCTCGTATCTTTCCAGCCAGGGTCAAAGAGCCATCTTTGTTTTGGTAACGTCGAACGCCCCATTTCATTCCTTTGATACCATGATGAGAAAGCGAAGCATTATCCATTTTGATTTTCTCCTTTCTCTGCTGGTTTCGGGTCGACAGAAACATTGATCCTCCACTCAAGCTCGCTTATCTGTCTGTTGATAGACTCGATAACTGCTGAACTAAGCGGAGGATCAAAAGCCAACCGAACCTTTAGATAAATGTAGGTTTTAACAAACTCAAGACGGAAATCATCTTGCAGAAATTCAGACCATTCGGCACTGTCATCTTCGATACGGAATCCCTCAGCAGGACCGACACCAAGTTGAGTAAGAACAGAAAATACCGAATTGATATGCATGATGATATCCGGATCAAAGTGCTCGTATTCTTCTGTAATTCCGAGCAGTTTTTTAATTGATGTCAGTATGCTGTCCATATCGAATTACCTCACTCTCTAACGGCGATGAATTTCTTCATGCAAAAGCCTTCGATACCGGCAACTGTACAGACCGCATACCAATCATCATTGGAATTTGCCATGTCGATTTTCAGCTCATCGAGAGCCTTTGCTTCCGCGATTACATTTGAATCGGCAGAAGCTTTTTCTCGGATATTCAACGACAGGCAATTAACCACTACGCCAATAAGACCGTCGCAGACATCGCTGCCATCTCCGGAAACTCCGTCGGGGTTTTCCATATCGACATCTTCATACATCGTGCTCATAAAATGTACTCCTTTCAATTTTTTCGCCAAGGGCAAGTATCATTGCGGCTCCTTTGAACCGGTTTTAAGATAAGGATACTTTCGTCTCCGTAGTGAATAGCATTATGTGTTTTTAGCTGCGTGCATATCACATTTTCCAAATCAAAGACGCAAGGATTTCGATTTATGATATCCTCATAAGTAATCGGATTGATGTGGTGTATTAGTACCGGTCCAAATATTTCATGGCCGGCAATTCCCAAATCGCACCCATTATCTCGAATAATAACGTCGTCTCTAAAACTCAGCCATTCGCTGGAATGATAAAATTCTTGATTAAGCCACCTTTGAAAACCGAAAGTAGCTTCTCCGATTTTCCCATCCAACTTCAGATAACGGAATCGTTCCTCAAATGTCGGAAGAGATATCAGTTCCGTATAAGTTCTAACACTCATCTTCATCGCCCCCGGCACCAGAATAATGACGCATAGCGTTAAGAGCATTGGTGTAGAGTTCTTCGACACGTTTTGCGGATTGAAGATTTTGTGTTTTAGCCTCGATAAGCTCTTTCTGCTTCTCAAGAATTTCTTTTTCTATCTTTTCCTTAGTCGAACCAAGTTTCAGATAATGAGTAATAACCTGAGAAGAAGCAGTTCCTTCTCTTAACTGCTTTTCAGCAAGATCAACAGCCAAAGAAACTAACTGATTTTCTCTAGCCTCCGGAGATAAAGCCGGTCTCATCTTTCTTGACGACTCAGAAGAGCTTGCAGCTTTACCTTTTGGCATCCTTACTGCCTCCTCTCTGTTTGTTGCCATGTACTATTTGTTTTGCAAGTACCTGTTTCGCATAGGTTTTGATACAGTATTTGAGAAAACTTACAGAGCTGGCTTCCATCAATCACCAAAAGGAGAAAAACATGAAAGGAAGAAGGAGGAGCACATGAAGAAAAGCTGCCACCAACCCTGTAAGCTCGCTCAAATACTGCATCATTTCCTAAAAGCGAACCCCAAAAATAACCCCCGGGGATTTTTTTAAGACCGCCGCGATGTGGGAGGGGGTGAAGTTTTTTCGACCCCCCCCTATACCCACGAAGCAGCAGTACAGTCGTATCGCATGGCGAAGAAATCGCCGAAAACTTATTTCACAAAAAAGTAAGAATCAACAGCAAAATAAAAACGACAAGACGAGCGATGGTATCTATCCATACTCTAGTCAAGTCGTTGCTGAATTCCTTTTTACTTTCTTGTAAATGTTCATGAAATCATGTTTAATGATCTCATCAATTGCTCGTTCAATCTCTTGTTCATTCTCTTCATCTGAAAACTGTTCAGAAGTTTTTGCGATTCGAGCAAGGTAAGAGCAAGTATTGTAGCCTTTTCCTACATCGAACAAGAACCAATCGGAGAACCGTTCAAACGGATCGTAAGGATTGTCAAATGTAGTAAGAGCACATGAACCATTCATACTAGGTCACTCCTTTCATTTCAGATAGTTCGACACAGTGCTCGTAGAGATTCCCAAAGCTTCAGCGATTTCAGATGTGCTGTAACCAGAAGCATTCATAGAAGTAATCTTCTGCATCTTAGCAGTGCTCAAAGTGGTAGATGCTCTAGGTGTAGCACGTTGCCTAAGCACATCAATGTCCGCATTGTCTATGATTTGGCGCAGCCTGTTCTCGCTGATAGCTCCAGCCTGGATTGCTTCCCATTCTCGGTCTGTTATTTTGATGGTTTCTTTCTTTGCGCCCACCATAGACCGGGCCTGGGTAAGAGCTTGTTGACTGGCTTTCTTGATTTCGCCGCTTGTCATGCCTGGATTATCCTGTTTCTTGGCGGCTACTACCGCATTAGCTATAGTCTGGGCCTGCCTCTCCCTGGGGGCGTTCTTTAATGCAACATTAAGCTTGGCGGTCAACGAATCGACCTCAGCCCGGTAGGTCTCTTTAGCAGAAGCAGAATATGGGACCTTACCCGTAGATAACATTTCCAGACGCGCCTGATTTGCCAGGGCCTTCATTTTATTAGCATAGTTCGCATAGGCCCTCTCAATTGGGGAATCCACGTCAGATACAAGTGTGTAGGCGTCCTTTGTTTCAGCCATCTTGGTACTGGGTTGTGTTCTAACCTTAGTCCTACCGGTCCTTTTGTCCACATAAACGGGGTCATCAACCGGTTTCCACACAAGTTCTCCGGTCTTTTCATCAATCTTGGGGCTTCCTTGTCTTTTGACCACCGATACCTCCGACTTTGCGCGGGAGATAAGGGTAGAAGCACCCTCATGATAACGTCCATCCTCCACAGTACCTTGATATTTTTTCTTTAAGGAACTAATACCATTGTCAATTTCACTCTGCTTGTAATCGAGCTTGTGTTTTTCAGCATCAATAACTACCATCGAATGCCGAACTGCTCTTGCAAGCTCTTCTCTGGTGGCACCTTTGATGGTCATATCCGTAATCAGATTAGAGATAACGCCCATCTCTTTCTGGGTATCCCGCATCTGCTTAAAGGTTCCTTCTTTCTTTCCGCCATATTCGAGCTTAGGATCGAAATCCTTGATTAGCTGCGGGGTAGAAGTAATCTTAACCTTGCTTTTTCCTGAGTTGCATGGAATGACCATAACAGTATCACCGTCAAAGTCGGCTCCAGAAAGGCGCTCCGCAACCTTGCTGTTAATACCGATGGCATCTTTCGGTGTATTACCAAGAACCCTTCGCGCTTCCGCCTGTTTATTGTTGACGGTGAGGATCGGGATTTCAAAGGTTCCGCCATGCGGGTAACGAACCAAAGCTACGGTTTCACCATTCTTATAGTTCGGCGCATAGACCTCGTTATCTTTCATCGAAGTAATTGGTAAGATAACTTGATACTTCTGGCGGGGAAGGGCGGCTGCTTGCAGATGGACAGCATCATAATCGCAGCTATCGGCGAAAGAACTGAGCAGCGATTTCTTGACAGTAGGGTTGGTTAGAGAACAAATCTCATCAAACTCGGCCATCTTATCGCTTATCGCAAGATTAAGCTGCTTATCCACCAAATACTTTGGCTGTTTAGAAAGAAACTGCGAAGGAAGCTTATCGGCCCATTCGCCCCAATCGCCTTCTTCAGCTCTTTTATTGATAAGAGAAAGGGACTGCTTCTTTCCTGTCACCGGGTCAGTGTACTTTCCATTTGGGTCGTCATAATAACTCTGACCGCCATGCTCCTTAATCGCCGAGCCAAACGGATTATCCGGGTCATCCTTTATTTTCTTAAGCACATCTTGTGTCGGCGTACCCTTCTTTTTATTAGTGTTAAACACAACGTCAACACCATCGGGAAGGTCATCGGAATAAACGGCCATCCCTTTAAGATAGTGCGTTCCGTCCACAAGAATACGAACCTGCGCATAATGTGCATCGCCAAGAGAAAGATCATCCACGCCTCTTCGAAGTTCGATAACGCCATCTTTCTGAATCCCGCCATCTTCTGCGTAACGAATTTGAAGCCGCTTGGAATCCATACTGGAGGGGTATTCGAACGCTTTTCTAAAAGACTCGCCTTCGTCATAAGAGATGTAGTCCCTCACAGAATGAACATTTTCAAAATTATAAATCTCTTTGTGTTCTGTTCCGGGAGGGCAGATAACTTTAATGTTGGTCTGCTTTCCAGGATTCGTAACCTGCGGAACACCGCCTCCATATATCGGATATCCTTCCATTTCCAAAATATAAAGAGCTTGGTTCAACTTTTCTTTAGAGATACCAAGTTCCCGCTCAACGCCGGTTCCAACATCTATCATCCCTTTTTCCTCAATCTGCTTTTTCAGGAATTCAGCCGTGGTTTTAGCCTGGTTCATGCGGGCTTCGGACGATTCGTTGAGCAAAGAACGGACGGAAGAATCATTAGCGAATCCCATCTTCTCCGCGATTTCGTTCAGACTGTAACCTTTTTCCCGAAGCGCCTTAGCAGTCGAAACGTCGGCAGATCTTCTTTCATCTTTCGCCAAGCTCATCTGTGTCCTGAACTGCGTTGTGCTCAAGCCCATAGATTTGGCAATGGCTACTTCACCAGTGTAAGTTTTCCCATCTTTATCTGTGAAAGTGAATCCAGATTTCTTCATCTCTTCCACTCGCGACAGAAAATCCCCGCTGTGCTGGTAAGGGTTATCTCCAGAACCCCAGGGATAACGACCGGAACGTCTCGGCATTCCGTAGTGCATCAGCATTTCCTCTACAAAGGAATTCATGGTTTAACCCTCCTGTTCTTTGATTTTTCGAATCACCTTGTCAAAAGTGATGATTTTGTCCATAATCGGAACGATGTCTTCCGCTGTCGGTTCATCGTACAGAATTTCATTGTTTTGGTACAAACGAAGTTCTATATCGATATCAGCAGGTTTTATTTTGTACTCCAAACAAAAAAGAGCAGCGTATATTTTAAGCTGCTCCATGTGCGCCGGAATAGCTCCGGTCTTTAAATCATGAATACGAAGGAACCGGTTTCGAAACATGATAGTGTCGGCGGTGCCAAAACAATTTTCTGAGTAAAACAGAATTTGCTCTGGTATCATTTTGAAACCGATCGCGTCATTGACATACATGTTCAGTGTTTTTTGAGACTTCGGCAATTTCTGCCCAAGGCGAATACACTGGCACGCAAATTCGTGAAGAACGGTTCCTTTTTGCGTGGCAAGGAATTTGGAATACGCTTCCGCTATCTTATCCTCGCTGTAGTTTATCCAATGATATTTGCTGGCACCGAGAAAAGCGTGTTGCCCTTCAAGATTCGAATGATTGTTGAAGATCATGCAGCACTTCCTCCTTGTTCTCCGGGCAGATGAATCTTGAGAACGACATCTCATCCATCTTCCCGACATAATACTCTTGATTCGGTTGTCTCTTTGCGCCAGCGCTTTGTTTACATTCCAAAGAAGCCCATTTATCGTTGTAGAGAATGAGCAGATCGGGAATGCCTTGCAAATATCCCGAATCGCTTTTCATAACGATGCAACCAGGAAATCTTTTCTTAAGCTCTTTAATGAGCTTTGCTTGGAATTGACTTTCAAGCATGGTTAATGGGCCTCCTTTCAGTGCTTTTTGCAAAACGGAAAAGGGAATGTCTATCTTTAAAAATAGCTATTCTATCCCTCTCTTCATAAAAGGGCATGTATTTTTCGCGCGGCAAAAATAGACAAAAGAAAAGGCCAAGACACCGTTAAGCATCTTGGCCGCGTCAATTATTCAGTTTTAGCGTTTAGCTGTTATTTCGAAGATAGCGTATCAAAATCCAAATGAGCCACAATCCTCCGGTACAGAGCACCAAAATAAAATCCAGCAGCAAACCGCCAAAGCCTCGCTTTTTACCATTCTTACTCATTGTGTTCCTCCTTGTCGTTGTTCTTTTTATGAAGAACCGATGGAATTTTTCCGACTCCTCGTTTAACAGTATCAGCAACATCCGATACCACTTGCTTTGTTTTTTCTTTCCTCTCAGAACGCCTTATACTTTTCTCAAGCAATAGTTCTGCTTTTCGTTTTTCGGACTCATTGAACAGACGCTGACTTTCATCGATAACTTCCTGCGTTATATACAAAACGCGAACAATAGTCCCTGGTTCGACTTTCTGTTTTGCTTTTGGCTCAGATTTAATCACCTGATTGTTGATACAGTTTCTATATTTTCCGTCGGCGTCATCAATAAGAGTCGGAGAGAGGACTGCCTTTAGCCCAAGGCTTGTCAGTATTTCTACAGCTTGCTCCGACGTGGTTCGATATTCCGAAGAATATAGCTTCGGCACAACGACCAGTTTTTTGCGTTCCTCAATCGTCTTATCCGCATAATCACGAACAGCTTCGATAGCAGGTTTGACAAGAGGCACTATGGATGCAGCCATAGCGATGCCTGTTGCGATATTATTAGTGGTTTTAGGTGTTTTCTTCTCTCCGCTCATTGTCCTATCCCCTTTCATAAGGGCAATAAAAAAGTGCGCCCTCACATGAGAGACGCACCGAAAAAGTAAATCCCTCATTGTTGCCACACAATCTCAATCAAGTCGCAAAGGACACATGAGTAAAGAGAGAAAACACTTTTTACCAAAGTAATTTTCCCTTGCAACTTGAAAACTATTAGATTGTGTAGCTCTTATAGTATAGCACAAAAGCTAAAATAAAGAAAGGACTTTATTTGCAAATGTCGGTTTGTCAATGATGTGTTACAGATTTGGGAAAGAAAAAAGAACCTGTT
>ERZ1090880.820-NODE-820-length-16188-cov-5.133143_pt1 | contig 16188 bp, 8 predicted proteins | sample MGYA00478471_ERZ1090880 | MGnify/ENA primary metagenome ERZ1090880 (study PRJEB33644, sample SAMEA5815734) | chicken gut metagenome | biome: Chicken; feature: Gastrointestinal Tract; material: Caecum | place: Ireland | collected 2019-01-01 | study: A study of the... | reverse complement strand
AAAGTACACATTTACTAAAAATAAAAATTTGGAGGCATGGGAAAGTGGCAAAATATGGATATGCGCGCGCTTTGCAGAACGGGCAGAGTTTAAACAAACAAATACAAATTTTTGCGCAATTCGGTGTGCCCAAGGAAAATATTTTTGTCGATGAACAACCGGGAATGCGCAATGCTTACGGTCAGCTTCTTCAATTGTTAAAAAAGGGTGATTTACTTGTAATAAAAAATCTCAATTGCCTTGGCGACGGATACGGCAGTATTGCTACCGAATGGATGCGCGTAAGCGAAACATTGTCCGCAGATATATGCGTTGCGGATATGCCAGCTTTGGATACAAGGCTTGGAAGTAACGGGGAAGTTATATCATCCGTAGTCATTCAGATACTGAACTTCTGCGATGAGAGAGCTAAGAAACAGAGCGCGTTGCAGGCAAAGGGCATTCAGTCGGCCAAACAGCGCGGGGTAAAATTCGGACGCCCACCAAAAAGTACAGCGATGAGTTTATAGCAACCGTTGCAAGATTCCGCGCCAAGGATATAACGCTTGAAGAGGCTCTGCGGCTTACAAATATGAAGCAGTCAAGTTTTTATTATCATGTACACCGCATAGTTGAAACGGGGCTGTTGCCGGATAAAAATGTGGCGCATTGAGTAATTGATTGTCAGAAATAAGTCATCCGTGCGAGAAGAATTTTATTGCGTGGATTTTGAAAATAGATAAAAAATGAGAGATTGAATTGTCCGCAGACAAGTGGTGTATTCAGGATGGGTGCGCGGACAACAGACAGGAGGATTTAAATGTCAGGAACAACATTTGCAACAATGCGCAAAGTTCTTGCAACGGCACTGGTTTTTATATCAGCCGCTGCAGTCATTGTCGCAATGGCATTGTTTGACGGCGTTGCGTATGCCGCTTCGGAGAGGTACGATGTTACTTCCACAAAGAGAAGTATATCTGCCGGAGTAACCGAAACGCTGTACTATACGAACGTATCTTCAAACGATGACCAGGTAGTAACCTACGCTGTGGATATAGACCTGTCACAGAACAGTCTTATAGCGGGTTACAAGGACTACAACAGCAAAGGCGAATGGGGTATGCAGACCGTTCGCGAACAGGCGGCTGCGGCAGAATCTGCGCGCGGGCTTAAAGTAGTGGCGGCTGTGAATGCCGATTTCTATAATATGGGAACGGGCGAGCCTACGGGCAGCCTTGTCATGGAAGGCAACGTGGTGAAAAACGCAAGCGGAAACTATTTTGCCATACTCAAAGACGGGACTGCGGTAATACGTACGGGCGCTCTGCGCGGGGATGAGCAGGAAGTAGTCGGCGGCTCCACGATAATGATAGAGAATGGCCGGATAGCGGCAATGTCAGGCGACTACGATACGACAAAATATCCCCGTACGGCGGTGGGTATCAAGGCCGACGGCAATGTGCTGATAATGGTGGCCGACGGACGTCAGGCACCCTATTCTACGGGCTATACGCTTGCCGAACTCGCTCAGAAGATGCTTGACCTTGGCTGCGTGTCGGCAATGAACCTTGACGGCGGCGGCTCTACCACATATCTTGCAAAGTATGCCGGTTCGGATGAACTTGAACTTGCCAACAGTCCTTCGGACGGTCAGGAACGTTCGGTATCGAGCACCCTGCTGGTTGTGTCTTATGCCGAGCCTACCCACGAGTTCGGTTCTGCGGTAATCAGCCCCGACAATGAGGTGTATACCCCCGGTTCAACGGTGGAATTTACAGCAATCGGTGCAGATACTGCGGGTTATTCCGTTGAAATACCTGACGGTGTGACGTGGAGATTGGCCTCCGAAGACGCAGGAATGGGCGAAATTGTTGAAACGGAGAGCGAAGAGGGCAAATCTTCTGCCATATTTACCGCTGCTGAAGGAGTGGTTGGAAATGTCACGGCGGAGCTTGTATATAACGGAGAAGTCGTAGGCAGTGCAAGCGTGGAATTGCAGTGGCCCGATGAACTTACAATGACCAACAGCGTATTCTCGCTCGATTTCAGCGAGCGCACGGATTTTGGTCTGACGGCACATTGGAATGCACGCGAAGTGCACTTTAAGACGGGCGATATAGTCTGGAATATAGGCGGCACGGGCGATGATAAATATCCTTCCATAGGCGCTATGGACGGAGATGTCTTTGTTGCGGACGCGGAGGCTACAAATGTATCGGCAAAGGTTACCGCAAGTCTTGCGCACAATTCTGCGGTAAGCGTATCGGCACAGGTATCGGTAGGTCAGCTGCCCACGGTGGTATGGGACTTCGAGGACAGATACGATGAAAACGGCGAGCTTTTGTATACCGCGGAAGAATACTATTCGACGGCCGATACGGGGCGATTTATTGTTTCAACGGTATCCAATGCACGCGGCAGTGCGCAGATAGTCGATGCAAAGGCGGGCGAAGTGCGCGTAGGGCAGAAGGCATTGCAACTTAATTATGACTTTACCCAGGCAACGCCCACGGCAGGCGTGTATTTCGGACCCCGTGAATCGGTTGCAATTCCGGGACATCCTACGGGACTCGGCGTGTGGATATATGTACCCGCAGGCATGGCCAATTTCTGGCTGCGCGGATATTTTTCGGGCACCATGGAGGACGGCTCTCAGGCTCCCGGCAATGCCTGGGGCAACAACTATGTAGTCAACTTCACCGAATCTACGGCAGGGTCGATGGAGGAGGGCTGGCACTATATAGAGGCAGATTTTTCAAGCTTCTCAACGCCTGCATATACATACTATCTCGGCACGCAGACATTCAGAATAATGTATACGACGACTACGGGTGCGGCTACGACGGGATTTATCTATCTCGATAATTTCCAGTTCGTGTACGGCGCCAATACCGATGACCTCAATGCCCCCGAGATAAACAACATAAAACTCAACGGAATAAACGGCGAAGAGATTTCGGACGGTACAGTCATTTCCGAAGATCCGTTCTCGCTGTATGTTTCCTATAACGAATTTGAAGAGACGTACGCAACGGGCATAAATACCGAGGACGTGCACGTCTATATAGACGGCAACGAGGTGGAACTTGCCGACGCCACCGAAATAGAACTGTGGACCAGGGATATAAGTCTTCCCGCAGGAAAACACAGAATAACGGTGGAGATAAACGATAACTTCCAGAACGCGGCCACAAAAACAGTCGTAGTCAATGTGGAAAATGACAAGGAGTACGCCTCCGTATATCTTCAGGGCAGCGACGACGCCCCCTATCTCGGAGCGGACTATATCCTTCAGCTCTTTGCTCAGCAGCCCGAAAAGGTGGATATCGTATCCTTTGAACTGAGGCTTGCTGCGGGACTTACCCTCTCTTACGGCGAAGTTGCGGAAGGGTTTGCTGTCACCGAATGCGAACTTGTGCACGTAAATAACAATATATTCAGGGTAACGGTAGAGCGCATATCTTCCGGCGAGGCCGTGACATATGCGGGAGAAACCGTTCTCTGCGAACTCAAGGTGCATTGCCCTACCACTCTTACAGAAGGGTCTGTACTGACATATTATGTGGAGTCGTCTGAAGTAATATATTCGGACGGGTTCCAGAACACCATTCTCAACAGTTTCTATACTGAAAGTTATAATGTTCCCATCGAATCGTATTACACGATAACCGCGGACATAATGGTGGTAGGTTCCGATGGCGGCTATATATACGTAACCGACCCCGAAGGCAACCGTGCGGCGGGCGTACACGTTACGATAGACGGCGCGGAAGTCGGCGTAACCGATGAAGAGGGTAAATTATTTACCACATCTTTTGTAGGCGCAGCCTGCACCAAGGTGATTGCCGCTTACTCGGATATGGGGTATTCGTTCGGCCGCTACATAAACGGCGTTCTTGCGGGCGGTGCAACGGATGAAAGCGGAGCATCGTCACCCGCTCCCGTATTTGTGCGTTCGGTTGCAACCGTAAACGGCAATACGGAACAGCGCATTGTCTGGATGGTCAATCCGCTTGCGGTGGGCGCGCTAGACAGAGCATATGTAAAATATGCAACGGCTGCCGATTATGAAAACAAGGGCGAAGCGGCTTTCAGAACGGTAATAGGACAGACCGCGCTCGTTGAATTCAATGACGGCTATGCAGTACGCATAAATACCATGCTCCTTGAAAAACTTACGCCCGGGACGGCTTATGTCTACATTGTCGGCGACGGCGCAAACTGGAGCGAACTCAAAACATTCTCGACAACGTCCGTCAACGGTGAAACCAATTTCATAGTAATGGGCGATACTCAGGCGGACAATCCCGATGTGTTCAGTGCATATAATCAGGCCATATCGTCAAGCGGCATAAATTATGACTTTGCAATACAGACGGGCGACTTTGTGGACGACGGCGGCGAATACACTCTGTGGAGCAACATCCTCTCGCTGTTCTCGCAGTATTTCGGTGATACGGATTTCGTTCAGGTATTCGGCAACCATGAGTATGAAGGTAACGAAGACGGCCACTTCCCCGAAACGGTAAACTTCACTCCCGGTGAAAAGTATTACTCCGTAACCTACGGCAATGTGTATGTTGCGGTAATAAACTGCTATCTGGTTGAGGATATGGAGGAGGCGGCCGCGTGGATTAAGGCCGATGCCGCCAAGAGCGACGCCGTATGGAAAGTGCTTACCCTTCACAGACCTCCCTATTATACCAACACGATAGGCGGAAGTGAAAATTCGCACAACATAGTGCCCGCGCTTGCCGATGAAGCAGGCTTTGACGTTGTCTTTTCCGGACACGACCACACATTTGCCCGTACCAAGCCCATGAAGGGAGGCGAGGTGAATGAAAACGGTACGGTATATTACATAGTCGGCGCTGCAGAGCAGGGCGGCAAATATTCCATAACCGATAATCCCGAATTTAATTTTGCAAGGGTCAGCGGCGACTTCAACGCACTGTATTTCTCTGTTTCTGCAAGCTATACGCAGATGAAACTTACGGTATATAACCTTACAGATGACGGCTCGTTTGAAGTATTCGATGAATACACCATAACCAACGAGTGCTATCCCGATAATCACGATTTCGTGTTCAATACGGCAAGCGGCATGCTTGTCTGCGAGCGTTGCCACTATGAAATATCCCCCGAAGAGAGCAACTTCTCCGGACTTGTACCCACGGACGAGGGAAGATATGTGATGTTTGCTGCAGGCGAAAGAGTTATCGACAGCTGGATGACTATCGGCGAAGACGAGTACTACTTTGATAAAGACGGTTTTGCCGCCGAAGGGCGCATGACCGTGAAAAGTAAGTACGGCGAGATGTTTACATTCGTTTTTGAAAAGGGTGTAGTCGTCGGCGGAGATACAGGCTGGACGGCAGACAGGACCAGATATTACGAAGACGGCATTATGGCTCAGGGCTGGAGGGAGATAGACGGTACTATCTACTATTTCCTCACCGGTAACGAAACCAACAATCCCGATAAGATGGGAAGTATAGCCACGGGTGCAGTTCTTATCAAGACGCCTACCGTGCCCTATATGACCAACTATCTTATGTATTTCAACAGTGACGGCAGTTTTGCTCACGGCGATTTCCACAAGACCGGTGAAAACAAATGGGTATATACGCGTGTCCGCAAACCTTCCGACCCCGATGGATTATGGGTTGCTTATTGCTACAACCAGTGGGTGGAAACGGAATATGGCACGTTCTATGCGCAGATGAATTCCGTTCTGGTAACAGGCGAATGTGTAATTGACGGCGTAACGTACAAGTTCAGCGAAAGCGGCTCTACTCCTTATGAAGGTTTCGGCAGACTTGTTGGCAGATATTATACCGTGGAATTTGTGTCTGACGGCAAAACGGTATCTGAAACTCTTATTTATCAGGGCAATGCCGTTACTGCTCCCGAGGCGCCTTCAAAGCAGGGCAACAGCATCAAGTCGTATGAGTTTGTCGGTTGGTACAACGGCGAAGAAAAGTTTGAAGAAGGTATATACGCAACAGCGGACGCTGTTTATACGGCTGAGTTTGAAGCTGTATATACCGAAGAATACAATAAGTTCAACGAATTGCTGACAACTCTTTCCTCCGCTCAGACGCCTTCCGAAAAGCACAACGCGGTGGACGTAGTAAAAGACGCATATAACAATCTTACCAAAGAGCAGATTGCTGATATGAAGGCTGAAAAGTCGGATATATTCGACCTCTACGAAGAGATGAGCGCAAAGCTTTACACCATAACCTTCGTGTCTGAAGGTCCGACGATAAGCATATCTACGCTGTACGAGGGTGAGACCGTTGCGGCGCCTTCAACTCCTGCAAAGAGCGGCAACAGCATAAAGTCATATAAATTTGTCGGTTGGTTCAGCGGAGAAGATAAGTATGAAAGCGGTGCGATTGCCGCAGCCGATACGGTATATACGGCAAAATTTGAGACCGTATATACGGATACGTACAATAGCGTAAACGGACTGCTCAACGCGCTTTCTCTGGCTGTAAGTCCTGCCGAAAAACATGAGGCGTTAAATGCGATGAATGCGGCATATGTGGCACTCAATGCCACTCAGTTGGCCGATATGAAGGCGGAAGAGCTTTCCTTTGCATTGTATGAAGAAATGCTTGAAAAGCTGTACACCGTAACATTCTCATCGGAGGACCAGACGCTCGGTTCGGCAACGCTCTATGAAGGCGAAACGATAGTTGCGCCCGAATCGCCTGCAAAACAGGGCAACAGCATAAAATCTTATGCGTTTGTCGGCTGGTTCAGCGGCGAGACAATGTTTGAAGATGGCGTTGTCGCAACGGCAAATGCAGCATATGTTGCAAAGTTCAATACAGAATACACGCAGGAATATGTCGCAATGGAGACAGCGCTTGGCGCTCTTGCCACAGTGGCAGAAGGCACGCTTGAACAGAAATATACTGCATTGACGGCAATATATGACCTGCTGAAAACGTTCAGCGCTCAGCAGAAGGCGGATGCAGAAGCAGAGGGTCTTTCCTTTGCACAGTATGAAGGCATGCTTGCAGACTACAATGCTATTGCAGAAGGCGCGGCAGAGGATGCGGAAAAAGCTGCAGATTTTGCTGACAAGATAGTGAATGCGGCGGCGGCTGTTTCGCTGTTTGCTGCGGCAGCCTATGTAACTTCCAAGGAGGTAATCTTATGAAGATGAAGTATATCGTAGCGGCCGTTATCGCTGCCGCGACAGCATCTGTCGTTCTTTCTGCCTGCCAGCAGAGCGACTATGGTACCATCAACAGAGCATTCGGTTATATAAACGACGCTGCAAGCGCTGAAAAGCTCATAGAGATTACCAACGGCGGAACGCTTGTTGCCTCCGTGGAGGAAAAGTACGAGCCGTATGGTTCTGGCTATCAGGTGACAACGACATCCGTCACTTTGAATCCGATAGGCGAAGGGGACGGCATGTATTCCACTACCGTGGAGGGGCCCGTAGAACGTTCCTACATAATAGCAGGCAATTTCCCTGCCGAAAGAATGCTTGAAGGAGTGGCATATGAAGGCGAAGGACAGTCACTCTCCTTAAGTGCAGGCCTTTCTTCTGAATATCTTGCAGCACTCGGACTTTCCGCCGAAGATTGCACGGGGGATGCCTCAATTACGGCGTCTCTTTCGTCGGGCAATTTTGCGGAGATGGTAATAACATATTCAACAACCAACGGAAACAATGTTTCCATAAAATTTGTTTTTGAATATCAGTAATTTTTCTTGCGGGTTGTCCGCTTTTCCTGCGGGCAACCCGCTTTATTTTCATTCATATAAATAGCGGCGCTCGGCGCTGTAAACGGGAGAGTAATTAAATGGAGCTTAAAAAGGTATCGGTTATAGTACCTTGCTATAATTCGGCAAAGTTTCTTGAACAGAGTCTTAACTGCCTTTTTGCGCAATACTACACTAATATCGAAATTATATGTGTAAATGATGGCAGTACGGACGAAACTGCTGAAATTCTTGTCCGAATTGCGTCAGAACGCGACAATCTTAAAATTGTCACGCTGGAAAAAAACAGGGGGCTGTTCAATGCAAGAATAGCGGGAGCGGAAGTTGCTTCAGGTGATTATATTGCATTTATGGACAGCGATGACCTTGTAACCAAAAACTGGATATATACCCTCATAAAAAAGGCTGAACTTACCGGGGCGGACCTTGTGTTCGGGGATATGCGGAAGAAAGGCAATGTCCCCGGGGCAACTGTCAATCCTGAAATTCCGTGCTATTATAATCTTGACCCGCTGCGCAATTCTCAGCTCGATACAGACGGGGAGGGAATACTCCGTCTTTTTATGCAGACGCACGGACTGTGCTCGCATTATCACTATGTGTGGAACAAACTCATAAGGCGCGACTTATGGCTTAAAGCTCTGCCTGATTTGTGCGGGCTCAACCAGGTGCGCGAACACCTTGTAATGGGTGAGGATATAGCTTTTTCTGCAACGCTGTTTATGTTTGCGCAAAAGGTCGTCAACGTACATAACGCCTACTACATTTATTGCATACACGACAGCCAGAGCGTTAATACCAGCAATATTGCAAAGTATAAAAAGAATACCGATGACCTTTTTGTTGTGTTCTCATATCTCAAGGCTCTGTTGGAAAAGTATGGTTATATGGAGCAGTACTCGCGCGAATACAAACTTTTTGTGCAGCGTTACGGCATGATTTATATCCGCCTTGCAAGAGAACTTGCTCTGCCCAAATCGCTGATAAGGCGCATTTCTCATGAGTTTTATCAGAGCGAAATCGAGGATATGAGCGATATCAAATCGGAGCTTTTTTTAAGACAGATGACCAATGTCGCGGGAATAGACAACGTTTATTTTTCGCTTCTCGATAAGATATGGTCGCCCGAAGTAAAGGTGATAAGCTTTGACGTGTTCGATACGCTCGTTTCAAGGCCTTTTGCAAAACCTATGGACATATTTGTTATGCTCAATAAGCCTTTTACAAAGCTTTTCGGCATAAAATCTTATGTGGATTTTGCAAGCATACGCCATAATTCGGAAGAGCGTTGCCATAAAATATGGAAATCGCTGAAACCGGGCGTTGAAGAACCCCGTCTTGACGATATATATAATGAAATATCTTCGACTTACGGTTACGACCGCGAAAAGTTGCGCATTATAGAGCAGCTTGAAATACAGAACGAAATCAGATTTTCATTCCCCAGAAAGAGCGGTTGCGAGCTTTTTGAACTTGCAAAATCGGCAGGCAAAAAGGTCATTCTTGTAAGCGATATGTATCTGCCGCGCTCGTGCATAGAGGCAGTGCTTCAAAAATGCGGCATAAGCGGATATGACAAGCTTTATCTTTCCAATGAATATCATCTCACAAAACATTCAGGCAGATTGTATCGCGTGATTGCGCGCGACCTGGATGGGATTGCTAAAGGCAGGCAGATACTGCATATCGGCGATAACTATGATTCCGATGTGAAAAGAGCGCAGGAGGCCGGGTTTGATACGCAGCACTTCCCTGCGGCAATAGGTTTGTTCCAGGGCAGAAATCCCGGTATATATACGGGAAAATCGTTCAGCAAGATTTTTGATATAGCTGACAGATATACAGATATGAATCTGTCTTATTACAGCTATACGGGTCTTCGCTGCTGTCTTGCCATGGTGGCAAATAAGATTTTTGATTTCCCCTTTGTAAGTTTCAATAAAAACAGCGACCTCAATGCCGACCCCGTATTTGTGGGCTACTATGTCGTTGGCATGCATATCTTTGCGCTTGCACGCTGGCTCATACAGCAGACAAAGGATAAGGGCATACGAAAAATACACTTTGCGGCCAGGGATGGCTACCTTATAAAGCAGGCATACGATATACTTTCAGAGGGGCTTGAAGGCGTGCCTGAAAGCAATTATATAAGGGTTTCGCGCAAGTCGTTTGCCATTGCGGATATATACAGTTTTGCGGATATGCACTCCGTAGTGCAGAAACTCAACTATGCAAGCCAGACGCCCGACAGCATTTTCGAACTTTTCAGACCCGTAATGAGTGAAAAATCAATAGAAAAGTATGAAAAGCTGAGTACATCGAAAAAGTCTTCCTGCAATTCACGGTTTGTTGATAAGGATCAGTTTGCAGCCTTCATGAAAGACTTTTACCGCGATTACCTTGCGGATGCTGATTTTGAATCTTACCGCAATGCCGTAAAAAGTCATTTCGCCTCTGTGTTTGCTCCCGAAGATGTATTCTTCGATGTCGGCTACTCGGGAAGGGTGGAACTCGTGCTTAACAAGTTACTAGGGTTCAGAATCAGGTCTTTCTACATACATTCCAATAATGAATCTCTGGAAAAAAGATGCGCTCTCGGAGATATAGAAAATACTGTTTTCTATGATTTCAAGCCGCTTGTAACCGGCGTTGTAAGGGAGCATATTATTTCCGAACTTGCACCCTCCACGATAGGTTATACCGTTGAAAACGGTGTGTTTGAGCCTGTATTTGATAAGTTTGACATGAACTATCCTACCGTATTCGTAACGGATGAGGTGCAAAAGAGTGCTGTGGAATTTGTAAGAGATATGCGCAGCGCGTTCGGCGAGGATGCGGTGTGGCTGTATGCCAGAAATTACGAACTTTCCCGTCCTTTTGAATATTACCTTCATTTCTCGCGTTCATTTGACAGAAATATATTCGGTGACCTTGAATTTGAAGACGATATGGGCGAGGGGCATACCGTGAGCGGCATAGAGTTCTGGAACAGAAGTCTTGCCAGAATACATTCAGACGTATCTGCAAATTATACAGAGCCCGTGTTCCCTTCAAAAGTGCGCCGTAAAAACAAACTGATGAGGGCGTTGTATCTCTTTATATATGACCGCACGACTTTCTTCAAAAAGCTGAAAGCAAAATTTAAAATAAAATAATTTTTGGTAAATAAATGAGTAAGACATTATATTTTCTTGTTGCCGCATTGCTTGTGGTGTGCGGCAGTTGCGGTGAAAAGAAGGATAAGGTAATCGAGCTTGTAACGCAGTATTCAGGGGCTGAACTTGACTTGTGTGGGGATGAGCTGCGCGAATATCTTTCTGAAGATGATTTTACCGCTCAGTGCAATTTTCTTGTTGAACACGAGGGCGAATATTACGACTGGCAGAATATAATGCTTATCTGGAATGACTGCGGCAGCCGTAGCTATACCGTATACATTTCAGAAGATTCTTCGTTTGAGACTTCTTTGGAGTATACTACCGAGGAATGTGAATATTATTACGGGCTTTTCCGTCCCGGTAAAACTTATTACTGGAAGGTTGAAGGCTCTGACGGGGCTAAGTCGGAAACAGACAGCTTTTCCGTGAGTGATATGCCTGTTGCGCTCTATACGATAGAAGGCGCTGCCAATGTGCGCGATATAGGCGGTTGGAAAACTTCGGACGGCGGCAGAGTGCGATACGGCCTGCTTTTCCGTGGCAGTCAGCTCAACGGATACGGCCCTTCTGAACCGATAACTGAGCTTGGTAAGTCGCAGCTTGCCGATACTCTCGGAATAAACAGCGAAATTGACCTCAGAACGTACAATGTCGATGATGACGGACAGACATCTAACTTCTTCAATGCTGAAGGAAAATATCTTAAAGCTCCTTTCCATCCGTATACGCACATCATACCCGAATACAGTAAAAAGGACCCGAACAGATATTTTGATGAAAGGGTAAGGCAGTCATTTAAAAGCGTCTTTGAGTTTCTTGCCGATGAAAGCAATTATCCCGTCTATTATCATTGCAATTCGGGTGCCGACAGAGCGGGAACGCTTACTTTTCTCATAAACGGAGTGCTCGGCGTGCCGTATGAAAGCCTCACCAAAGATTTTGAAATAACCTCTTTCATGGGCATGGGAAATCGTTGGCGCGGCAGTGCCGAGAGCGGATTTACCGACGGGGTAATGAGCGATACTTATACCGAAACATATGTGGCCTGGGGCAAGATGTATGAGCTTATGATGCAGTATTATGCCACCGAAGAAGGCACGCTCTCTTCCGCCATAGAAAATTATCTTTATAAAGTCTGCGGAATATCGCACGAAGTCATAGAAAAGCTCAAAAGTATCATGCTTGAATACTGATCGGGGTGAATGATGGCAGAATCTGAAGATAAAGTAAGCATCAATGTATGGGGCTGTTGCGTATCCCGAGATTCCGTTGCTTTCAGACAGAATAAATATGTAGTCCCGCGTTATGTCCAGGTGATTTCCCCGCTTACTGTAATGAGCGGAAAGCCTTTGGATTTAAAGATTGAAGACTTTTCGGCTTATCCCAATGTCCACAATTTTACAAAAAGATGTATTTGTCTTGATGCAAACAAAAATGCGATAGACTATTTGGTCGCTGATAAAGGCACTTGGTTATTGTTTGATATCGCTGAAATCAGGCGTACCGTGTATTTCTGGCCTGAAGCCGATATCGTGCTCACAAAGAATTCAAAATTATGTCAGATGCTTGATGTGCTTGCTGGCTTTACAAATGGTGAAATCCCGTCTGAAATTTATCCGAGCAAACTATCCGATGAAGAACTCACCGCCGCAGTCGAAAAGCTTTGCGATAAGTTTTTAGAGCATTTCCCGCCGCAGAACATTATTTTGAATGAATTTTATAATGTCGATACTTATCTCAATGCAAACAATGAGTTGCAGGAGTTTTCGGAAACAGAAAAGGGATGTAGTCGTCTTCAGAATAAAGTTTTAAAGCTTGCAAACGAGGTGTGCAAAAGAAAGTTTAAAGGATGCCATATAATCACAATGCCCGCTAATAACTTTGCGGATGAAAAGCAGAGGTGGGGGCTTTCTTCGCTTCACTATACAGCATTATATTATGATTATGTTGAAAGATGCATTTCAGCGATTGTAAGCGCAGCCTCGCGCGAAGAGGAAACTGAACGTCTTTCTGCGCTGTATGAGCTGTTCAATGAAAAGATGCTGTCTTGCTGTATGTGGGCAAGAAAGAACAGTTACCGTAAAGATAAGCACAATGCGGAAGCAAGACTTGAGGTGGCAGAAAAACGGGCATCGGATGCTGAAAATAAAGTCCTTGTAGTTCAAAAGAATAACAAAAATCTTGAATTGCGTAAGGCCGAATTGGAAAAGAGTTGTTCAGAGCTTGATGGGAAAATTAAGGAACTTAAGCAGACAGAACAGTCTTTGCTTGAGGCTAATGCTGAGCTGGATAAAAGGGTGACAACTCTTTCAGGGCAGATAAAGGCTACAGAGGCTACGTTATCGGAAGAGTTGCAACGACACAAACTGGCAGAGCAATCTTGGCAAGAGGAAAAGGCTGAGCTTGATAAAAGTGTAAAAACTCTTTCCGCAAAGATAAAAGCCGCGGAAGATGAATTATCAAAAGAATTATTGCGCCGTAAACAGGCAGAGCGTGAATTAAGCAACATCATAGTTTCTAAATCATATAAAGTCGGGCGCTTTGTTACGTTTTTGCCGAGAAAATTAAGGGATTATTTTAAGCGATTAAGAAAAAAATAAAATATTTTAAATTTCATAAAGAATTTGATTTATTTTAAGCATTCTGTCAGCGAAAAGGCAAATTGCCGGATTTCAATTAAAAAACGCCCGTTTTCAGTCGAAAACGGGCGGTTTTCTTTTCCCAAAAAAACACTCGCTGAGCGAGTGGATAAAGAGCTTACAGCTATGGACAAAAAATAACTCCCGTAATGCAATTTCAGCGACTGGAATCGCAAAAAAGTAAACCTTGAGGTATCCGGTGAGGGATGCAGATAGGTTATCACATATAAAATGGAGACGCCAATGTCACATAGTGTTTGCTCTGAAATATCGCTGGCAAATAATACACGGTAAATACAGAGAATACGCTCCGTCATTCTTTCACGACGATTCGTGGGTTGCGGCGGGGAGTGGCAGGCTGGACCTCATAGGTACGCCCTGGGGCGAAGCGCTCTATACAAAGGTGGCTTTCGACCTGGAGGATAAGCCTCAGATTGCCGTCGTGCCCGTAAATCATACCAAAGAAAAACATTCGCCTTCCGCATGGCGTTTCTCAAACGCAATACCTTCGTGGAGCTGGAACGGGCTGGACGGCAAAAAAGCAAAAGTGGAAGTTTATTCCAAAGCGCCCGTCGTAGAACTCTATGTCAATGGCGAAAAAGTCGGTAAGAAAAAGTTCAGAAAAAATTGTTGCTTCAATTTCAGCGTCATTTATAAAGGCGGAAAAATAGAGGCGGTTGCCAAAGACAAAGATGGAAAAGAGCTGAGCCGTAACAGCCTTGTCACTGCAGGAGAGGAAACCATTCTTGCCGTAATTCCCGAAAAGCGGAAGGTAAGCGCAGGCGAGGTCTGCTTTGTGAATGTGGCATATACCGATTCGCTCGGCACGGTTAAACCGCTCTGTCATAAGGATATTGAAATAAAAGTAGAGGGCAGCGAGCTTTTGGCATTCGGCAATGGCTGTCCCGTCAATAAAAATGGCTTTAACGATACAAAGACATTCACCTATTACGGCCGCGCAATGGCAGTCATAAAAGCTGGCAAAACAGATGTAAAAGTGACGGTAAGTGACGGTACGCTTACTGGTGAAGCGGTGATTAGGGTCTGATTTTCTGTTTAAAAGTGCGTGGGCATTGTTGACCATGCACTTTTCATTTGTTGAGTGTTATAGAGAAAATTTTTATATTTAATCAGGTAAAAAGATATAGGCTTTTTTTTGCGGAGCGTAAAGGACGACGCATTCGTCTGTGACACGCACGAGCCACGGTGAGATGTTATAGTTTATACGGGGGGCATTTTTTGCCGGGGTATTGCAAAACAATTTCGGCTATGATATAATTTAATAAAAAAATAAGAGTTTTAATGGAAAGACATAAAAACAGTCAGCCGAATTTATGTCGCTGTCCGGAAAATATGACAAGGAGGAAAAAGCAGAATGAAAAAACGTGCAGCAATCATAACCGTAACTTTTGTCTCTGTGCTTGTCGTTGCCGCCGCAATCTTTGTCGGCCTGTTTTTCGGCCTTAGAACAAAAGCCGATTTTAACGCGAACATTCACCGTCTGATGAACGGTACGCAGTTGGCAAACGATGAGTTCGTCGGCTTTGCCATTCACTCCGCTCGTCAGAGCGGTGACGGTACAGCCTCCCGCGTAATGCGCAGCAAAGAATCAGCCGCGGAAACAGTAACGGATACTCTGTTCGCCGTCGATGAGGATTTCACCGCCGAAGAAGTACAGTTCAACAATCTTTCCGTTGAAAATACGGTGGAGATTACACAAAAAGATATAAATGAATACGGAGCGATTACGCAGATCGCCGTAATGAACAACATTCTGTTTATACAGATTACCGCACGCGATGCCGTAACTTCCGATGAAATCAAGGAAGACTCTTATTTTACGATAAGCCCTTTTTCCGCGGTATTTGCCGTTGATCTGGAATCCAAAAAGGTATCTTCCGTCAGGGACGCCTGTCTGGACGTCGGACTGCAGGAAGCCGGGGAAATTATGTATTTCGACATCAGATACGGGCTGTTTTTCACCAATCCCGGTATAACGTCGTGGCGACAGGAAACTTATCTCATACAGTTGCAGGACGGTATTTTCCGAATTATAAAAGTTGCCGATACGCCGAACGGAGAATATATACAGGACAAATACAAGAACATTTATCTGTTCGACAGCGAGTATATCAATCATAAAGATTACGATATGAACCTTGTCACTCTGTTTACCTTCGACGACAAGATTTATGATTATTTCATGTCCTCGGATAAATGCATTTTCAGAGCGTTGAAGAGCGACAGGTATTCTAACGGAAATTATTTTACCGTGGAAAGCCTTCAGGCGGATGGCCGTTGGGAGGAAGAAACGTCCTCTTCCGATAAAATTCTTAGAAACCAACTGACATATTCCAGCGCTTTCCAGGGCGGAGAATGGATGCTGAAAGAAGGCAACATTATACGTATTGCCTATAATGTCGGCGGAACGCTGGATTGCTATAACGTGGACGGCAAGCTGATAGCGCATCTCAAGGGCGACAGCGAAGAGGTTGTTCTTTGCATAGGCGACGAAAATCAGATTACGGCGGACTTTGAGTACATAAATTTCGATGCCGACGGTTATGCCGACTATGAAAAGATAGTTTGCTATGAAACCGACAGCCCTGTATATCGGCTGTCTCTTATACACATCTGACGCTGCCGACGATCTTACGCGTGTA
>ERZ1090880.817-NODE-817-length-16214-cov-6.497865_pt1 | contig 16214 bp, 5 predicted proteins | sample MGYA00478471_ERZ1090880 | MGnify/ENA primary metagenome ERZ1090880 (study PRJEB33644, sample SAMEA5815734) | chicken gut metagenome | biome: Chicken; feature: Gastrointestinal Tract; material: Caecum | place: Ireland | collected 2019-01-01 | study: A study of the... | reverse complement strand
GGTGCTGTTCTGACGGGCGAGAGGCGGGGGTGAGAGGGGGAAAAGGGACAAAAAATGGCACTATAATGGCGCGGGGGAGCGGCGGGATGTTAAGTGAGCCGTTTTTGATACGCACCGTGCCAACCCTATTGAAATGCCGTTCGGGGGCTGTTATAATCACTCATAGGAAAGAGATCGCAAGGATCGTGAGGGGCGATGATGATTTTTTTTCGTGTATCAGTATGCCCTTCGGACGAGCCTTCGGCCCGTCCGTTTGCTTTTCTTTCCGCGTATTTTATCGGATAATACCGGGCTTATTCTCGGAATTATTAAAATACCAACGGAGGTAAAAGGATGAAGTCAACCGATTTCAAACGTATCGGTAAACATCTCGGCGTAAAGCTGATCATGGTTTTGCTCTGCTTGACGCTGATATGTTCATCGGTGTCCGTTTTCGCGATGACGCAGATCGCGGAAGAGGACAGAATGGGTCACGGCGATAACGGCGACGGTCGTTATTATTCTTCGTTCACCAGCAACGATGAACTGAAGGCCGTTACCAAGGAGACCAATATCGAGATCGCCGGCGAAGGCGCCATTCTGCTTAAGAACGGCGGCGGTGAGAACGGAGACGAAGATAAGCTGCCTTACGCGACGATGAAGAACATCAGCGTGTTCGGTATCAACTCGGATGCGTTCGGTTACGGCGGTACGGGTTCCGGCTCCGGCCAGCTGGAGGAAGGCGCGGACATCTACACGTCTTTCGAGGCTGAAGGCCTGAACATCAACCCCAAACTCAAGGAGCTCTACCAGAAGTACTCGGGCGGCTCGCTCAGCGACACGTCCGCATGGAGCGTCCCCACCTACGAGGACAAAGAGCTTCCCATGGACTACTACACCGAGTCCATCCAGAAGACCTATGCAAACTATAGCGACGCGGCGTTCGTCGTCATAGGCCGTCTGGGCGGCGAGGGCGCCGACCTTGCGGTCGAGAACGTGCCCGACCGCGTGCGTCCCACCGGCGCGAACGGCGCTCTCGAGGAGAGCAAGAACGAGCACTACCTCGAGCTCACCTATAGAGAGGAACAGCTGATCGAGCACGTCAAGGAGAACTTCGACAAGGTCGTCATACTGCTCAACTCCGGCAACATCATAGAGCTGGGCGAGCTTGAAGACGATCCCGGCATCGACGCGATCGTACATATCGGTCAGACGGGCGACTACGGCTTCCGCGGCATCCTCAAGGTGCTCAAGGGCGAGGTCAACCCCTCCGGCCGTACCGTGGACATCTACACGCGCGACTTCATGGCCGATCCCGTCATGCAGAACTTCGGCGGCGGCGAGCAGTACGACGACGTGTACGAAGGCGCGGCGAACGTGTCCTACAAGTGGAAGCCCAAGGACAGCACGGAGACCAATTTCTCCAAGCTTCCCAACGCAGGCAGTAACGTCCTCGAGTACGAGGAAGGCATCTACATGGGCTACAAGTACTACGAGACCATGGCTGCCGAGATCGAAGGCGGAAGCGTCGATCTGACCGATGCCGCCACCAAGGCCGCGCTGGAAAGCGCAGACCTCAACGGCACGGGCAGCGCTTACAAGGCTTACACCGACGCCGATGACTGGTACAACAGAAACGTCGTGTATCCTTTCGGCTACGGCCTGTCCTACACCACCTTCGAGTGGTCTAACTTTAAAGTCGAGATGGACACCGACACGCTTACCAAGGATACCAACTTCACCGCATCCGTCACCGTGACGAATACGGGCGAGGTTGCCGGTAAGGACGTCGTCGAGATCTTCATGGAAGCGCCTTACTATGAGAACGGCATCGAGAAGGCCAAGGTCAGCCTCGTCGGTTTCGCCAAGACCAAGACGCTCGCCACGGATGAGTCCGAGACCGTTACCGTCAAGTTCGACGCTTACGACATCGCGGCTTACGACTGGAACGACCTCAACGGCAACAACAACACCGGTTACGAGCTGGATGCGGGCGACTATGTGTTCTACGCTTCCAAGGACTCGCACTCCTGGGCGGATGAAGGTACGCTTTCCGCGAGCGTGAACCTTGCGAACACCACCAATTTCGACAAGTCGCAGTACACCAACGTGGATGTGGACAATGCGTTCATCAATCCCAAGGATCCGGAGGCGGTCTACAACTACTCCTCCATCAGCCCGACGATGACCATCATGTCCCGTTCGAATATGATCGGCACGTATCCCGCATCTCCCACCGAGGCAGAGCGCACGCTCGAACCCGGCAAGGATAACTACAACAAGAACACGGTCGCAGGCAAAGCCATCCGCACCGAATACCAGATCACCGAAGAGGAGATCTACAACAAGATCAACTGGGGCTTCGTATTCGGTCGTGACGACGACGCGCACGAGATCTGGAAAGGCGACGTGGGCGACATGACCGGTTGGACCCAGGCCGCAGACGACAAGGGCACCGTTTCCATCCGTCTTGCCGACCTGATGGGCACCTCGCCTTACAGCGAAGAGACCGTCAAGAGCGACAACGCCGCCATCAACGGCAAGACCGAGAAAGAGGCCTGGAAGCTGTTCATGAACCAGCTCACCTACGAGGAAATGAAGGCCCTCAACTCCATCGGTTTCTTCAAGACTCAGGGTATCGATCGTATCGGTAAGGAAGAGGCCGTCGACGCAGACGGTCCTTGCACCATCGGCGGTCAGACCAAGGACGGTTACATCTCCGCGCGCGGCTCCTCCGGCACCCGTTACTGGTGCTCGGCTCAGATGGTCGCGGCTACCTGGAACACCGAGCTCGCTCACAGACAGGGCCTGCTCATCGGCGAGGAAGGTATGTGGAACGGCTACAACGGCTGGTACGCTCCTTCCATGAACACGCACCGCTCGCCTTTCTCGGGTCGTAACTTCGAGTACTACTCTCAGGACGGCGTGCACGGCGGTCTCATCACCGCTGCGGTGCTGTCGGGCGTTTCCTCCAGAGGCGTGTATCCTTACATCAAGCACTTCGCCCTCAACGATCAGGAGACGAACAGAGGCAACGTCCGCACCTGGGCTGACGAGCAGACGATCCGTGAGATCTATCTCCGTCCCTTCCAGTACGCGGTAGTCTCGGGCGGCGCGTCCGGCGTCATGACGGGCTTCAACTGCATCGGCGTCGTCGCTTGCTCGGAGAACTATCCTCTTATGACCACCATCCTTCGCAATGAGTGGGGATGGGAAGGCACCGCGGTCACCGACTATCAGGTGGGCACCGTGGGCAACACCCTCAACAACCTTGAAGTCATGCACCGCGCCGGCACCAACATCCCTCTGGGCGACAGAGCTGCCAACGCGCGTGGCTCCGGCGTTTGGGATGCTACTCTGAACAACGGTAAGGGCGGCGTCAAGGTCAACGCCTGGGTGGACGACAAGCAGTCCACGGACGTGTTCGTCACCTCCGCGAACGAAGTTTCCATGGGCTTTGAAAAAGGCTATGTCGCAAGACAGTACTGGTTCACCCGTACCCGTGCGATGGAGCTGCTGTACACGCACATGCGCTCCAACGCCATCGATAACGGCGCCGACTTCCAGAAGAACTTCCCCGCGCAGACCGTTGAACTTCCCGCAGGCATCTCTTACAGCTACGCGCTGGAGACCGGCTTCGGCGAGTACGACGACGTCAAGTTCGAGGTGACCGACAGCAAGCTTCCTACCGGCGTGACCTTCAACGCTTCGTCGCTTACCTTCAGCACCCGTAACAACGCTGTTGCGGGCAGCACCGGCTCCGTCACCATCAAGGTCAGCTACGACAGCTGGGCAAACAAGGAAGTCAAGATCAACGTTGCCGTTGCAGAGCCCATCAAGTACGACGGTTCCATGACCGTTCCCGTGGGCGAAGCTTACACTGCTACCGTGTCCCAGAAGTACTGGACCGTTACGCCCGGCGCTACTCCGGACGGTAACGTCGCCGGTACCGTGTCCGTGGTCGGTTCCGTGCAGGGTCTGCCCGAGGGCCTGTCCTTCGACGCAGCCACCGGCAGGATCACCGGCACGACCACCGCTGCGGGCGAATACGACGTGACGCTCAACTACGCAGTCACCGTGCGTTCGTACAACTGGTGGATGGGTTCCTTCTCCAACAGAACGACCAACTACAAGAGAGTCGTCACCCTTGAAGTGGGCGACCTCGTGACCGTCACCGCAGGCGACGAAGTCATCAAAGTCGCGGCCGGCTCCACGATCACCGCTCCCGAGGCGCCTCAGGCTCCCGAGGGAATGCAGTTCGTCGGCTGGTACAACGGCGAGACCGCGTTCGACTTCACGCAGCCCGTCACCGCCGACGTCACGCTCACCGCAGTGTTCGAGCCCATCCCCGACTCCATCGAGTTCCGCGTGAACGAGGAGACCGGTAAGATCGAGGCCTCCATCAACGGCGGCGAGTGGGTCGAAGTGGTCTCCCTCGACGAGATCACCGGACCTCAGGGCGCTCAGGGCGATAAGGGCGACAAGGGCGACCAGGGCGCACCCGCTGAGGGTTGCGGCTCCTTCGCAGGCGCTGCCACCGCCATCGCCGTCGCGGGCGCGTTCGGCCTTGCCTTCATCGGCATCATGATCGCGAAAGCGGCCAAAGAGAGAAAAGGAAAGTAAAATAGTTCCGCGTCGGCAGGGAACGGAATGAATGCCGACCGACTCCGAAGGGCGGGGGAAGCTCGTCTTCCCCCGCATACGGAGTTCGTTTTTAATGCGGCGGTGCCGCTTCGTTCGGGGACAGGCCCGTCGCTTTTGAGGGCCGTACCGAAAAAAACAGAGAAAAGAGAACAGGGAAATACAACTATATCGGGACGCGTTCCCGAAAAAAGAGAAAATGCTTTCGCAGTAAAGAGGATGACGGAAGGTCGGCGGCTTTTGCCGTTTTCGACCGATCGATATGGAAATTAAGTTCATTTTATATAGGAGGAACTTGTCAAAGATGAAGAAGCTGATAAGGCTGTTTCTGCCCGTTGTAGCTGTCCTCGTGCTGGCGATGTCCCTGTCCGGCTGTGCGGTGGGTCTGACCTGCCTCAGCCACATTGACAGAGACAGCAACGGCAAGTGCGACAACTGCGGCTTTGAAATGCCTATCTCGAATGTCGAGAATCTTACGATCAAGACAGAGCCTACCAAGACGTATTACGCATTCAACGAGACCATAGATCCGGCGGGCGGCGTGCTCCTCGTGGAGTACAAGGACGACACCCCGGACGAGGAAGTGCCTTTCACGGACGAGCGCGTCACCATCGAAGCCCCCAACATGAGCTCGGCGGGCAAGAAGATGGTCCGCGTCACGTTCGACAACGCATCCGTCAATTATGTCATAGAAGTAGGTTCGCAGCGTTTCACCATAACGCTGGACGCCAACTACCCCGACGCTCCCGCGCTCGAGCCCGTGCTCGCGACGGTGGGCAGCCATGCCGAAGCGCCCGCCGACCCCGTGCGCGATGGCTGGAGCTTCAACGGCTGGTACACGGACGCCGAATGCACTCAGAGCTTCGACTTCGCACTTACCACCATACAGAGCGACATGACCCTGTACGCCGGCTGGACCCAGAGCTATAAGGTCACTTACGACGCCAACTACGAGGGCGGCACCGATCAGGTGCTGGACAGCGTCAACGGTCACGTGGACAGCTCCGTGCGTCCCGCCGATCGTGATGGCTACGTGTTCATCGGCTGGTATACCGACGCCGATTGCACGATCCCCGTGGATTACGGCACCGCTCTGACGGGCAACGTCACCGTCTACGCGGGCTGGGCGGACGCAAGCGCGGGCCTGCTCACCGTAACGTTCGATCTCAACTATGAGGGCGCTCCCGCCGCTACCACGGCTTCCGTCGTTTCGGGCGGCACCGTACAGCAGCCCGCAAGGCCCACTCGCGCCAACGTGACGACCAAGGGCCACCAGGCTTCCGGCTTCACCTTCGGCGGCTGGTACACCGACTCCGCTTGCACGACCGCGTTCGACTTCTCCAGCTCCGTGTCCACCGACATGACGCTGTACGCGAAGTGGACGGGTGAGTTCATCTTCGAGGCCGAGCACGTCAGCCTGACGGTGGACGGCCAGCCCGGCAGCGATCCTCTTCGCGGCATGGGCGCATCCGGCGGCGCGGACGGTCCCGACATGGTCGAGGGCGTGCCTCTCGATCACCCGGGCATCAACTCCAGCAACGGTTATCACGTGTCCTATCTGTTCGCGCCCGGTCTTGCGATATACTTCAACATCCAGTCCGACCGCGCAGTGTCCGACGCCAAGATAGTGCTTCGCATATCCGCCGAGAACGTGGGCTATGCCATCACTTCGACCGACGTGGGCGGTACGACGGATTCCGGTCTGCCTTATTCAACGTACATGATATCACTTAACGGCACGGCCATAGATTACGGTACCATCGAAGTGGACGGCGGCTGGCCCGAGTTCAAGGACTACACGCTCACGCTCAACGCGTCCCTCGCGAAAGGCCTTAACACCATCACCCTCATGACCGCCAACAACAACGGCATGGGCGGCACGATGTCCGGTACCGCGCCTCTCGTGGACTGCGTCAAGATAACCACTTCCGCAGACCTCAGCTGGACGCCCGTTACCGACAACGAGTTCGGTCAGTGATCGGATAACGACAGGAAAGGGGGAAGGCTCGCCGCTCCCGCGGGAGCGGCGGCGTCCTCCGGCCAATAACCAAACAGGAGAGATCTATGAATTTCTTTAAGACGATTTTCAAATATACGAGATCGAGGGTATGGTTCATCGTATCCGTCTCGGTGATAGTGTTCTTCGTCGTAGTCGGGTTGCTCGCCGAATTCGTGTTCTTTACCGTCATCGGTAACGTGCTCGGCGCCCGTCCGGTGGAAAACTTCGGCGGTAATTACTACGTATCCGATTACGAAGACAAGGACGACGCTTTCGAAAAATCCAACCTGATCAACGAACAGATAGCCGAAGAAGGCTTCACGTTGCTCAAGAACGAATCCAACGCTTTGCCCCTCGCCGAGGGCGCGAGAGTGTCGGTGTTCGGTAAGAACTCCGTCAACCTCGCTTACGGCGGTTCCGGTTCGGGCGCTTTCACCGTGACGGACGAAACGCCCACCCTTTACGACAGTCTGGAAGACGCGGGTTTCGTGATCAACCCCACGATGCGCGAATTCTACGACAGCTCGGCGTCCGGCGCGGGCAGAGAAAGCTCCCCCACGATGGACAACAGCCGCAGCACGATACCCGGCTTCTCCACGGGCGAGACCCCGATCTCCAGCTACACCGACGCGGTAAAGAGCAGCTATGACGAATACAGCGACGCCGCGATCGTCGTGTTCACGCGCATAGGCGGCGAGTCCTTCGACCTGCCCCGTACGATGCACGACGGCAACGGCAACAAGGTGGACGGCGCGATGGACGCGAACGACCATTACCTCGAACTGGACGAGAACGAGCAGGACATGCTCATCGAAGCCTGCAACAACTTCGAGAAGGTCATCGTGATCATCAACTCCTCCACCACCATGGAGCTGGGCTTCCTGGACAGCGCGGACGACCACGACACCACCCTTAAAGAGGGCATGAACGGCATTTCGAGCAAGATCGACGCCTGCCTGTGGATAGGCGGCCCCGGCTACTCGGGCATCAACGCGCTCGGCCGCATACTGAAAGGTTCGGTCAACCCCTCCGGCAAGACCATCGACACCTATCAGCGCGACTTCACCAAGGATCCCACTTATCAGAACTTCTCCGACTATCTGGTGAACAACGGTAACGCGTACATGCTCAGCGACAGCTCCGTGTCCGTCAGCAAGGTGGAACACTACATAGACTACGAGGAGAGCATCTACGTCGGCTACCGCTACTACGAGACCCGCGGCGCGGGCAACGAGACGTGGTACGACGACAACGTCGTGTTCCCCTTCGGCTACGGCCTGAGCTACACCACGTTCGAGTGGACCGTCAAGGATATGTCCTTCGAGGACGGCGCGTCGCTGTCCTGGACGGCGGAGGACGACATGTCCTTCTCCGTGACCGTCAACGTCAAGAACACCGGCACCGAGTACGCCGGCAAGGACGTCGTACAGGTCTACATGACCGCGCCTTACTTCGCAAACGAGATCGAAAAGTCCTACGTCACTCTGGTGGGCTTCGCCAAGACCCCGCTGCTCGAACCGGGCGATGACGCGGACGTGACGATCACGTTCAAGGGCTACGACTTCGCAAGCTACGATTACGACAACGCCAACGAAAACGACTACACCGGCTACGAGCTGGATGCGGGCGAGTATGAGGTCAAAGTCATGCGCACCGCGCACGAGGCCGATTCGCTGGTCGGCAGCCGCTCCTTCACGCTGACCTCGGACGTCTACTACGAGAACGACCCCGTGACCGGCACCAAGGTGGAGAACCTCTACGACGACGTGAGCTTCGAGGACGAGTACGGCATGGAGAGCCTGCTCTCGCGTAACGACTGGGAGGGCACGTTCCCCGTGAACGAAGTGCTCGCAGGCTCGGACGCCGAGCGCACCATCTCCACCGAGTTCTACAACAAGATCATAAGCACCGATACCAACAACCCCATCGCGACCGATCCCAACGTCGAAATGCCCACCGTGGCGGAAGTCGGTTCCCCCGCGAGCACGATGCAGATATTCCGTCTGCTCGACTTCGATGAGGAAGGCAACGCCGTCAAGGACGAGGTCGGCACGCTCATCGTCGACTATAACGATCCCCGTTGGTCGCAGTACATCGAACTGCTCACCGCCGAGGAGATGATGGACTTCACGATGTGGGGCGCGTTCCAGACCATCGCGCTGGAAAGCATCGGCCTGATGCCTTCGCTGGCGTCGGACGGCCCCGTCGGCTTCGTGTACTTCATGGCGGCTTCCGACAGCCTCAACCCCGTCTACCAGACCTGCTCCTACGCGAGCGAGTGCGTCATCGCGGCAACGTGGAACGTCGACCTTGCGTACGAGATGGGCAAGAGCGTGGGCAACGAGGGTATCATCGGTAACGCCCGTAACGGCGGCCGTCCTTACTCTGGTTGGTACGCTCCCGCGATGAACATCCATCGCAGCCCGTTCTCCGGACGTAACTTCGAGTACTACAGCGAAGATCCGTTCTTCTCGGGCAAGCTCGGCACGGCAGTCGTCACCGGCGCGCGCAGCAGAGGCGTCTACTGCCAGGTCAAGCACTTCGCGGTCAACGACGCCGAGACCAACCGTTCGGGCGTCTGCACCTGGCTCACCGAGCAGTCCCTCCGCGAGATCTACCTCAAGCCTTTCGAGATCACCGTCAAGGAAGGCGAGACCATGGGCATGATGAGCTCCTTCAACCGCATCGGCACGCTGTGGACGGGCGGCGACTACCGCCTGCTCACGCAGATCCTGCGTAACGAGTGGGGCTTCAAGGGCATGGTCATCACCGACTTCAACACCGAGTCCTTCATGGACACCAAGCAGATGGCTTATGCGGGCGGCGACCTCAACCTCGCCAACCAGCCCAAGCCCTGGACGCCTTCGTCCGCCGCCGACTTCACCGTGCTGCAGACCAACGTCAAGAACATACTCTACACGCTCACTCGCTCCAACGCCATCAACGGCCATAGCGAAGGCGCGTACTACATCACCTACTATGCTTGGTGGGAAGTCCTCATCTTCTTCTTCGACATCGGTCTTATCGTCGCCGCCGCCATCTGGGGCTTCTTCGTGATAAGGAGCGTGCTCAAACAGGCCAAGCGCGAAAAGTACGAAGCGGAGAACAAGACGATCTCCAAATAACTCAGCCGTCTGATCCGGTCCGACGCGATACCCCTCATCGCTCGGACAACAGCAAAGCACCGCCGCGGGATATCCCCGCGGCGGCGCGTTTTTTTGCCCCGCGGGCTCGCTTTCGCGCTCAAAAAATGATATAATACGATCGGGGAATATCTGCCGACGAGCGGTGACGGCGATGACGACGTGGCATACTAACGACGAAAGAAGAGGGGAGCGTCCGCGTCGGCGCGCTTCGATGCCCGCGCGATACGTAAACGCGCGGCGATGTCCGCGTGGACAGGTTACGGCATGGCGGGGACAGGTTGCGACAACATTGTTGTCGGGCAGTCGGCGCAAAGCTATACTTACATAATAGGATGTTCTGACATTTTAACGGAGGGGGATAGATCGATGGTACGTATCGCGATCGTCGAAGACGACGAAAAGCAGGTCGAGCAAACGAAAAAGTACGTCGCCAAGTTCCGTGACGAAACGGGTACCGAAACGGTGATGACGACGTTCGGCGACGGACTGGATTTTCTCGAAGGGTACCGTCCCGTGTACGACATCGTGCTTTTGGACATCGAATTGCCGTATATGGACGGGTTGGAGGTGGCGCGCAGACTGCGCGAGCTCGATCCCGTCGTGTTGATCGTTTTCATGACCAACATGGCGCAGTACGCGATACGCGGATACGAAGTGGACGCTCTCGACTATATGGTCAAGCCCGTTACTTATTTCGAATTCGCGCTCAAGATGAAAAAGGCGTTGCGCAGGCTGGGGAGGCTGGTGGGAACTTACGTCAACGTGCCGCAGGAGAACGGCGTCATGCGCCTGGAAACGTCCCAGATCACGTACGTGGAGGTCATTGACCACAGGCTGGTGTACCATGCCGACACGGGCGATTATTCCACACGCGGCTCGTTGAGCGATCTGGAAAAGAAATTGCGGTCTTACGGCTTCTCCAGGTGCAATCACTGCTATCTCGTCAACCTTAAGTACGTCACCGGGATACACGACAACATGGTGGTGGTCGCGGGCGCGGAGCTGCAGATCTCCCGTCCCAAACGGAAGATGTTCCTGGACGATCTGGCGACGTACCGCGGGGGTGGCGTGTGATGGAGATAGTCCAAGCCGTAGTCACCTTCATGAGCAGATTCGCCACGCAGTTGCTCGAAACCATGCTGATGTTCGCGCCCGTGCTGAACAGACGCTCGCTTTTTCCTTTGCGTATTACTCTGTACGTGTCGTTGTATTCCTTTTTCCCGTACCTTCTCATGCTGCTAGACCCGGGTTCGCGCATATACCATTTCGAATGGCTGGAATTCGGCTGGTTCAACCTCAACTGGATGGCGGTGTTCCTTGCGTGCATGGCGGGGTTCTTCTTTTGTTTCAAGGTGTCGCTTACCGATCTGCTGTTTTTCGGGACGGCGGCGTACGCCATGCAGCATCTCGCGCGCAACGCCGCGACGCTTACAAACGCGGTGTTCGGGTTGAAGGGGTTCTGGGCGTATTTCGACATATTCGTCGTGGGCGTGGCGTTGTACGTCCTCGCGTATTTCGTGTTCGTGCGCCGCATAAAGAAGGGGGACGAGCTGGGGATAAACAACAAATACATCCTCGCGCTGTCCGTCGTGACCATACTCATAGTTTACCTTCTCAGCGTATACGTATCGAGGGAGGAGCGCACGGAGTATTCGGGCAAGATATACGCCATCGTGTGTTGTCTTTTGCTCCTCATCCTGCAGTTCGGGCTGTTCGAGCGCGGCAAGGACAAGCGTGAGCGCGCGGAGATAGAGAAGATGATGCACGGCAAGCAGGCGATCAGGGAGATAAACAAGGAGAACATAGACATCATCAACCGCAAGTGTCACGACCTGCGGCATCAGATAGCGGCGATCCGCGCCATGACCGGCAACGCGGCCATAGAAAAAGAGCTGAAGGACGTGGAGAACGCCGTGCTCATATACGACAGCATCGCAAAGACGGGCAACGACGCGCTGGACACCATCATAACGGAGAAAAGCCTGTACTGCGAAAAACACAACATAAAGCTGACTTATCTGGCGGACGTGTCCGGGCTGAGCGTGATGAGCGACGTCGATCTTTATTCGCTGTTCGGCAACGCCATGGAAAACGCCATCGAGAGCGTCATCGACATACCCGATCCCGACAAGCGCGTCATATCAATGAGCATCGGCAGACGGGGCGATCTCATATCCATACACATAGACAACTACGTTGAGCGCCCGCCCGTGTTCGAGCACGGTCTGCCCGTCACGACCAAGGCGGACAAGCAATACCACGGCTACGGCCTTAAAAGCATACAATACATCGCCGAAAAGTACGGCGGACACATCTCCGTGCGCGTGGAGGATAACGTGTTCGAGCTGGACATCGTCATACCCGCAATAAAGTGAATATACAGCTTACGACCGGCCGAGGTCAGCTTGCGACAACCATGTTGCCCGTCGTGTATTCTTGTGCTAATATCGTTTCGGATCCGAAAAAGAGGGGTCCGGAACGATATTTTTTATGACAGGAGGAAAAAGTATGACGAAAAAAGGCAAACTGACATTCGTTTTTGTCACGTTGCTGCTTATCGTCGCGCTGGCAGGGTCCGTTATGGCGGCATCCGCCGACGCGCTCAAATACGACGGTAAGTACTATTCGGACTTCGAAGACCACGACGAAGTGGTCGCGGCGGCCGAAGAGCTCAATATCCAGATCGCGGGCGAGGGCATGGTGTTGCTTAAAAACGACAACGAAACGCTGCCTTTCGCGAGCGACGTCAAGAACGTGAGCGTGTTCGGCGTGCGTTCGGACAACCTGCTGCTTGCCGGTACCGGCACGGGCAGCGTCCGCGCGGACACCGCTCCCAGCCTGGAAGACTCGCTCAACGAGGCGGGATTCAGGATCAACCCCGCGTTGAAGAGCTTCTACGCGGCCGATTCCACCACCACTCCCAAGGACGAGATATCCAAGTTCGGCAGAGAGGTCACCGATTCCTACAAGTCTTATAACGACGCGGCGATCGTGGTGTTCTCCCGAGTGGGCGGCGAGAACGCGGACGTCTCCACAGACATAGGCGAGAAGGCGGACGCGGGCGAACACGTGGACGGCATCGTCAACAAGCATTATCTGGAATTCACGAATGCCGAGCAGAAGCTCATGGAGCACGTGGCCGCCAATTTCGATAAGGTCATCGTCGTCCTCAACGCCTCCAATCCCATGGAGCTCAAGGAACTCGACGAGGCCAAGTACGGCGTGGACGCGGCGTTGTGGATATCCCAGCCCGGCCAGAACGGCATCATGGCCCTCGGCAAGATACTTAACGGCGAGGTCAATCCCTCCGGCAAGCTGGTGGACACGTTCGAGCGCGATTTCACCTCGTCGATAGTCTGGAACAACTACGGTACGGGCGCGCAGGCCGTCACCAACGAGGGCGAACCCGTTTACGACGCGGAGACCAATCCCTATCCCAACGTGTACCGCACCATGGACGGCGAGGTATACGGCACCGTGCCTAAGGGCAACACTCCCGGTTCGGGCTTCACCGAAGTGCAGTACGAGGAAGGCATCTATCTCGGATACATGTTCTACGAGACCATGTGGTATGAGATGGAGCAGAACGAGGCGGGCAGCGGCGACGCGTGGTACGACGAACAGATGATGTATCCGTTCGGCTACGGCCTGTCCTACACGAGCTTTACGCAGGATATCGTGGGCGTGTATGCCGACGAAGCCTGCTCGACCGAGCTTGCAGGCACGCTTGCGGGCGATGAAGGCACCGTGTACGTCAAGGTGAACGTCTCCAACGTCGGCGAAGCCGCGGGCAAGGACGTCGTGCAGATATACGTCAACGCGCCTTACTACGAGAACGAGATCGAGAAGTCCTACGTCAAACTCGTGGGCGTGGGCAAGTCCGCGATCGTGCTCCCGGGCAAGACCGACACCGTGGTCGTACCCGTCAACGTGCAGGACATGGCGTCCTTCGACTATAACGACGCCAACGCCAACGACAGCTCCACCTATGAGCTGGACGAGGGCGACTACAATCTGTTCGCGATGAAGAACTCTCACGAACGTTACGACGCTTACGCGTTCTCCGTCGCGCAGGATGTCATCCTGAGCGAGGACGACTTCAGCGGCGAAGAGGCGCAGCCTCTGTTCTCGGGCGAGGACGAGTACAACAGCCTGGATTACTACGGCGGCTACGAGGAGTCCGACCTCACGATGGACCTCGTTTCCCGCATGGATTTCATCAACGGCACTTACGCGCAGCCCGAGGCGGCGACCATCGACGAGCTTAAGCGCGACGACGCGTGGTTCGACGACGCCATCACGCGCGACTACTACGCGGTGGCCGATGACGGCCGCACGGACGGTGGTTACTCCGATACTCCTTGGGCGGACGTCACCGTTCCCGCGGATTGGACGCAGGGCGAAGGCGTGCTCGACGCGGACGGCCACTACGAGACCATACTTTCGGACATGACGGGCGTCGCGTTCGACGATCCCGCGTGGGTCGAATTCATGAACCAGCTCACCTGGGAAGAACTGACGAGCGTGGTCAGCTTCGGCAGCCACGGTACCGCGGCGGTACCTTCCATCGCCAAGGAACAGACCCGTGAAACGGACGGCCCCATCTCGCTGTCGAAAGGTTTCGCATGGTGCGTCGCGCCCCTTCAGGCGGCAACGTGGAACGCCGTGCTCATCGAGCGTCTGGGCGTGCTTACCGCGAACCAGGCCATGCTCCGCTGGCAGGACGATAGCTACACCAACGCAAGCGACCTTGCGGGCTGGTACGGACCCGCGATGAACATCCATCGTTCGCACTTCCTCGGCCGTACTTTCGAGTATTATTCCGAGGACGGCATCCTGGGCGGCTACATGGCCGCGGCAGTCGTGGGCGGCGCTCAGAGCAAGGGCCTCAACTGCTGGATCAAGCACTTCGTGCTCAACGACCAGGAGATCTACAGAAAGGGCATCAACACCTACTGCACCGAGCAGGCGCTCAGAGAGACTTACTGCAAGCCTTTCCAGATGGCCATCCAGGAAGGCAACGCGACGGGCATCATGACCGCGTTCAACCGTATCGGTCAGATAGCCGCCGCAGTCAACTATCGTCTGATACAGAACCTTGTCCGCGACGAATGGGGCTTCGACGGCGCGATCGTCACGGATATGTACAACAGCAACTGCTGGCCCAGCACCATGCTGCTCCGCGCGGGCAACGACCTGCCTCTCGGCACGCTCGTTCCCGACGGCGCGTGGAACGCTTCCCTTCGTAACGGAGCGGGCTCCGTCGAAGTCGCGAGCGCAAGCAACTTCAGCACGCAGAAGGCTTATGAGGCCGGCGACGTGTTCACGACCGGTTCCTATCAGAGCCGCAAGCTGGTGGTAGTCTACTACCGCGTCAACGATGACATAGCGGCAGGCGAGCTCACCAGAGAGGAGCTCGTCACCGAAGCCGCAGCGACCAACGGCAAAGTGAGCCAGGTGCAGCTTGCCGACGTTCAGGAAGACATCACGATGCAGAGCGACGTGCAGTATTATTACGTCCGTATGTGCGCGCAGCGCGTGCTCTACACCGAGGCCAACATCATGGCGGGAAAGAACGGATACGATCTGGGCGCTTACGCCGACAAGACTCTTGCCTCCGTCGCGCAGGGCTCTGACGCCGACATCTCCGTCGCCATGGACTTCGGCGCCACCGAGGCTCGTTATGAGCTGGCCGGCGGCGCGCTGCCCGAGGGCCTGACTCTCAACGCGGACGGTTCCGTCACCGGTACTCCCGTGGGCGCGGCGGGCACCTTCAAGTTCACCGTTCGCATGATCCTCGACAAGTGGGTGAGGACCGAAGCCGAGATGACCCTTCAGGTCACTCCCGCGTTCTCGTATTCCCAGGCTGCCGACGCCGAGTACGGCAAGTCGTATGTGGGCGCGGTGGATACCACGGTGTTCGCGGACAACGACAAGACTTACTCCGTTGTAGGCGAGCTGCCCGACGGTCTTGAGCTGGATACGGCTACCGGTGAGATCTCCGGCACGCCCGCCGAGCTCGGCACGTTCGACTTCGTCGTCAACGTGTCCGTGGCGGACGGCAACGACACTCTCGAGTACGAGCTGCCCGTGACCATTACGGTGGGCGGAGAAGTGCCTTCGGCAGGCAAGACGGACATCGAACTGCTGACCGAACGCATCGAAGCGCTCGAGGCCGCTCTGGGCGACGCCGACGTTTCCGATGAGCTCGACGCCATCAAGGCCGACATCGCGGCGCTCAAAGGCTCCGCTTCCAAAGCGGATCTCGATGCGCTCGCGGCAAGAGTGGCTGCGCTCGAAACGGCGGGTGAAGAGGAAGGCGGTTGCGGATCCGTCGTCGGATTCGGTATCGCGGGCGGTGTGCTCGCCGTCGCGCTCCTCGCGTTCGTCGCGATGCGCAAACCTGTCTCTTATACACATCTCCGAGCCCACGAGACTGCAGCTAATCT
>ERZ1090880.812-NODE-812-length-16249-cov-6.789675_pt1 | contig 16249 bp, 15 predicted proteins | sample MGYA00478471_ERZ1090880 | MGnify/ENA primary metagenome ERZ1090880 (study PRJEB33644, sample SAMEA5815734) | chicken gut metagenome | biome: Chicken; feature: Gastrointestinal Tract; material: Caecum | place: Ireland | collected 2019-01-01 | study: A study of the... | reverse complement strand
TGCGCGCAACTCGTCGGCCGTGCGTTCGTAGAGAAGCTTTGCCCGTTCAGGCCGCTCCGCGTGCGAAAAACTCGGTCTGTTGCCGTGCGAACAGTCGCCATACAGCGTGAACTGCGAAACAAGCAGTATCTGTCCGCCCACATCCTTCACCGATAGATTCATCTTGCCCTTATCGTCTTCAAAAATGCGCAGTCCCGCAATTTTTTTTGCCATTATTGCCGGCATGCCGTCGGTATCCCCCTCTTTTACGCCCAAAAAAACTGCAAGCCCGAAGGGTATTTCAGAGATGAGGTTGCCATCCACATAGAGCGCGGTGTGCCTCACCCTTTGAATTACGGCTTTCATAAAAAATTACTTGCCGACACGCGACATGTATTCGCCAGTGCGGGTATCGATACGGATAACTTCGCCCTCTTCAACGAACATAGGCACCTTTATGGTTGCGCCGGTTTCAACAACGGCGTTCTTCATTACGTTGGTTGCCGTGTTGCCCTTTACGCCCGGTTCGCACTCTATTATCTTGAGCTCTACAAAGTTTTCAGGCTCTACGGAGAATGCCGTGCCGGAAAGGAACTTCATTGTAACGGTATCGTTCTCTTTGATGTACTTCAGAGCTTCCTCTACCTGGCTTAAATTCAGGGTAATCATTTCGAACGTATCGGGGTCCATGAAATAATAGAACTCGCCGTCCGTGTAGGAATAGGTCATCTTGCGCGTTTCAACCTGAGCCGTTTCGAGCTTTGCCGTGGGGTTGAAGGTTACGTCGGAAAGAACCTGACCGGTTACGACGTTTTTAAGCGTAGCCCTTACGAATGCAGCGCCCTTGCCGGGTTTAACGTGCTGGAACTCAGTTACGGTGTACACACCCTTGCCGTTATATTCAAATGTTGAACCTTTGCGTATATCGCCTGCCAAAATTGATGCCATAATCTATCTCCATAAAAATAATTTTAATCGTTTTGAATTGATATGTTTTTAACGCAAAAAACTTATCCGTTTTATGCGCCAAGCAGCTTAAAGAATGGTGAGCTTTTTATCGGAATCGGTGAGTGAAACCACTTTACCGCCGCAGAGTGCTATGCTGTCCTCTATTCTTATTCCGAAATCGCCTTCGAAATATACGCCAGGCTCGTCGGAAAATACCATTCCGTTCAGGAGGACGTCTTCGCTTCTGGGGGAAAGACGAGGGAATTCGTGAATGTTTATGCCTATGCCGTGGCCGAGCGAGTGGGTGAAGTACTTATCAAGCCCGTACTTTTTGAGCACGTCCCTTGCAACGGCGTCTGCGGCTTTGCCCGTCATGCCGTCCGTTATCTTCTCCTTTGCAGCCATATGTGCCTCGAGCACGTGTGCGTAGGCCTTTTTAAATTCCTCGTGCCTGCCGTCGTCGCCGAAAAGCAGCGTTCTTGTGCAGTCGGAGCAGTAGCCGCCCCACTTGCAACCGAAGTCCACTAAAATTATATCGCCGAATTTGAGCTTGCGGCTGCCCGTTTCGTGATGGGGAACGGAGCTGCCCTCGCCGAATGCCATTATTGTCTCAAACGATGTGCCGCTTGCGCCGTACTTGCGCATACGATATTCAAGCTCAGCTGCGGCCTCATTCTCGGTCATACCCTCTTTGAACGCGCCGAGCAGGTCTGCATAGGCTCTGTCAGTTATCTCGCACGCCTTTTTGATGCACGCGAGCTCGCTCTCTTCCTTGACGCCCATGGCTTTTACGAAAGCCGGCGTGCAATCGGTTATTTCCTTGCAGCGGGCAGACAGCGCGATATATTCGTTAGCGGTGATGCGTGAAAGCGCCGCCGCTACCTTGCCACCCTCCGCCAGAGGGAGATAGCCGCCCTCGGGAGGCTGTTTTACGGCGATACCCGTGCCTTCAAGCGCGGCCTCGGCCGCCTCGGAGTAGCGAGAATCGGTATAAAAAACTGTGCCGTTTTTATCGGTAACGACCATGCCGTCCGTACTGGCGAAACCCGTCAGATAAAACCTTAAATCGGGGGCGGTTACAACGAGTTTGTCCGCACCCGTCTCTTCAAAAATCTTTTTTGAACGATCTATAAGCATTTTATACTTCCTGCCGTGCGCCGCGGCCAAACGTAAATACTGCGCAAACGCCGCACGCATTGTACTTTATAGCTGTTTTGCTTATCCGCATTACATAGCTATTTTACCAAAATCGGTGCGATATGTCAAATTTATATATAAGTATAGTTGTGTTTTAATGCACCTTTGAGGCATAAAACCTCAAATTTTTAAACTGCTATAAATTTCCTTCATTGTGCGGGCGTCCTCTGCCTGGGTACCGTCCGACTCGCTCACTATATACGGCTCGAGCTTAAGCTCCTTCAAAGCAATGGCAAGCGGTTCAAACTCCGGTCCGTACACGTCGTCCGCAAAGGTAAGGTGCTTTATTTCGCCCTTCCCGCCATACATTATCTTGGAAAAATGCACGTGGAAATACTTTACCTTATCATACCCGAGCTCGGAAATCATATATTCAAGGCGGGATTTGTAATCTTCAACCGTTTTAAGACTGCCCTGCTCGCGGGAGTTAAGGTGACCGAAATCGACGCACGGAATATATACGGGGTCGATTTTGCAGAACCTTACCACCTCTTCAAGCGTGCCTATCTGGGCAAGCTTTCCCATTACTTCGGGGCAGAAATACAAATCTTCAAGGCCGTTCATATAGATGTAGTCGCGAAGCACTTTGAGGCGCTCCTCGGTAAGGTTTACGGCGTCTTCGCGGGAGGCTTTGCCCTGCGCCGCAGGGTGAAAGACCAGCCTTTTGCCGCCAAAGAGTTTTAAAAACCTGGCGCTGTCCAGAACATAGCCGTAAGATTTCTGAGCGGCCTCGTCTGCGGGGTTTGCAAAATTTATGAAGTAGGGGGCGTGTACGGAAATTTCTATTTCCTGCTCTTTGAAGGCCTCGCCAATCGATATGGCTTTGCCCTCAGACATATTTACGCCCCTGCCAAAGGAATATTCGAAGCAATCCAGCCCGAAATCCTTTACATACTTTGCCGCCTGCTCGGTGTGCTTGTAGCCCATGGCATAAAAGCTTTCACTGTTTCCGCTCGGTCCGAACTTTATCATCTTTTACGGGTGTCTCCTCTCCTGCGGTCGGCCTTGCCGCGGCTGCGCTTGCGCTTTTTGCTCTTCTTTTCGGAAGGCTGAGCATTTTCAGCCTCACCTTCTCCAACACTCTCGGTCTGAGCGTCTTCCTCCGCACTGTCCTCTTCGTCCTGAGGCTCTGCACTCTCTTCAAACACTTCTGCAACAAGCTTTTCTACAACTATATCTTCGGCAGGTGCGGCTGCCACGCTCTCCTCGCCCTCAGGGTCGGAAACTGCATCTGCAAGTGCAGGCTCTTCAACGGTCGCAGGCTCTTCAGCCTTATCTGTACACTCTTCAGTAGGAGCGGCTACCTCAGCGGGAACGTTCTCCTCTGCGTGAGCGGCTTCTTCCTTGTCTTCGGTTATGGCCTCGGCGGCAACGGCGAGTTCTTCGGCAGGCGTCTCAACCTCGTCCTCTACAACTTCTACCATTTCGCCCTCAGCAGTAGCCTTTTCAAGCTCTTCCTTTACTTCTTCAGCCGCAACTGCCACTTCTTCTGCAGTCTCTTCCGCATTGTCTGTACACTCTTCTGCTGGTGCGGTTTCCTCAGCGGGCGCAGCTTCCTCAACGGGTGCAGTTTCCTCAGCGGGCGCAGTTTTTTCAGCAGGAGCAACTCCCTCCGCAGGAGTAGCTTCTTCTGCGGGAGCAGCCTCCTTGTCTTCGGTTATAGCCTCGGCGGCGACGGCAAGTTCTTCGGCAGGCGTCTCAACCTCGTCCTCTACGACCTCTACCATCTCGCCCTCGGCGGGAGCTTTTGCAAGCTCTTCCTTTACTTCCTCTGCCGCAACTTCTACATCTTCTGCTGTCTCTTCAGCATTGTCTGTTTCTTCAGCGGTAGCAACTTCCTCCGCAGAAGTGGCTTCTTCTGCAGGAGCGGCCTCTTCAACGGGAGCGGCTTCCTTGTCTTCGGTTATGGCCTCGGCGGCAACGGCGAGTTCTTCGGCGGGCGTTTCCACCTCGTCCTCCACAACTTCTAACATTTCGCCTTCGGCGGGAGCCTTTTCAAGCTCTTCCTTTACTTCTTCTGCCGCAACCTCTACATCCTCTGCAGTCTCTTCGGCATTGTCTGTGCACTCTTCCTCGGGTGCAACTTCTTCAGCAGGAAGAGTCTCCTCTGCGGGAGCGGTCTCCTTGTCTTCAGTTATAGCCTCGGCGGCAACGGCGAGTTCTTCGGCAGGCGTTTCCACCTCGTCTTCTACGACCTCTACCATATCGCCCTCGGCGGGAGCTTTTCCAAGCTCTTCCTTTACTTCCTCTGCCGCAACTGCCACTTCTTCTGCAGGAGCAACCTCTTCGGTTGCAGGCTCTTCAGAAAGATTGTCAGGAGAGCCTATCTTAGTAACATCTTCAGCTATCTGTGCGGAGAGAGCCTCTGCACTTTCAAACTTGCGTATTTTGCGGATAAAGTTGATAAATTTGATTGTTATATTCTGGCCGTAAATTTCCTTGTCAAGTCCCTCGAAATACGCTTCGAGCACGGTTGCATCCTCGCCGAAAGTAGGGCGGGGACCGCAGTTTGCAACGCCCTTATAAGCCTGGCCGTCTATTTCGGCCTCTACTCCGTACACACCGGGAGCGACAACAATTTTATTTGCAGGATATACGATATTGGCCGTAGGGAAGCCGAGGCCCGTGCCGCGGCCGTGGCCTTCGCAAACCTCGCCGGAAACAAAATATTCGCGGCCGAGAAGTTTGTTCGCCTTTTGTATTTCTCCAGCCTCGAGGCACTGTTTAATAAGCGTGGTACTTACTTTTTCGCCATCGATTGCAACGTCTTTGACGGACATATACCAAACGCCGTTTTCCTCGTCGTCGGCATAATTTTTAAGAGTGGAGCTCTTGCCCTTAGCGCCTGCGCCGAAGCGGAAATCCTTACCGCTCATATACGCCTTGACGTTGATGTGCTCCTCCAGATTATGTAAAAAGTCGGCGGCAGTCGTCTTTTTGAACTCGTCGGTGTAGTCTATCTTCAGAACAAATTTAACATTGTATGCAGCAAGGAATGAAAGTCTTTCTTCAAACGAATAGACCTGCCTTCCGCCCTTGCCTTCGGCAAACATCATTACGCCGAGATCGAGGCCGTTTATCTTGGCCTGGAGCTTGGCTTTTTTTAACAGCTCCGCATGCCCCGCGTGTATAGCATCGAAGCAGCCGAGTACGACAAGTGAAGGAAAATTGTAATCGTCCTTGTTATAATTGATTATTTCTGGCATAATTTTAACCTCGATTTTAAATTTGTGCCATCGGAAAAGCCCACGCCGTGGAACGAGCCATCCTGACGGTAGATCCTGTACAGCCCTTCAGGCAACCCGCACGGGGCGGGTACGCCGTTGAGGTATAATTTTTCTTCCCGAGCATCCAAAGTTTTGCACGGGTAGGGCAGAACGGAGTCTGCAGGGACAAGAAAATCTGATATATTTTCGCGGTTAAGACACCGCGTTTCAACCGAGTTTTCAATTTCAAAACATCCGCTTTTTGTACGGACTAATGAATTCATTGAGGCATATGTGCCTACCAATTCGCCAAGGTCGCGCGCAAGCGAGCGTATATACGTTCCGCTGCCGCACTCTATTTCAAAGCAAAAAACATTCTCTTTTACGCGGCCTTTCAAAATAAATTCGCCAACGCTTACAAGCTTGGGGGCAAGATCAAACGTTTTACATGCACTGGCAAGTTTATATCCGCGATCGCCCCCTACGCTCTTTGCGCTGTACGCAGGAGGAACCTGCATAATACCGCCCGTGAGCCTGGGCAGCGCTTCTGCTATTTCATTCTCTGACGGTATCCTGCCGCCTTCGGCAATCACCTTGCCCGTTGTATCGAGCGTATCGGTGAGAATACCGAATGTAAACTGGGCAAGATAGCGCTTGCGCTTAGATAAAAAATAGTCAAACAGCCTGGTTGCGTTGCCTACGGCAACGGGCAGAACGCCGCTTGCCATCGGGTCAAGAGTACCCATATGGCCGCAGGGCAGACCTGTCAGCTTTTTTATTACGGCCACCTCGCGCGCCGAGGACACACCCTGCTCCTTGTTTACGTTTATAAATCCCGTTCGGGTAAATAAATTTTCGCTCATAACTGCTGATATACGGCGTAGGTGAGCCTTTCTATAACCTCTTCATATTCGCCGAAGAGCATACAGCCGCTTGCGAGCACGTGTCCGCCGCCGCCGAAGCCTGACGCAACGGCGTTTACGTCTGCACCCTTGCTGCGCAGCGATGCCTTATACTGACCCTTCTTCATTTCCATGAGCGCTACGGCAACTTCCACACCGTCTATCGTGAGGAGATAATCTACGAACCCCTCCGTCATATTGCGTACTGCACCCGTCTCTTTTATAGCCTCGTCTGTTACGGTGATAAAGGCAAGCTTGTCCTCAAGTGCAAAACGCATTGTGGACAGCACCTTTGAAAACAGCAGTGCGCGCTCCTTCCTCTGACGGGAAAACATCTCGTAATTTATCTTTGTGACGTCCGCGCCGAGCGAGCGAAGGCGTGCGGCAACCTCGAAGGTGTGCTGTGTTACGTCGGAATGAGTAAAACTGCCGCTGTCTGTCACCAATCCGAGCATGAGCGCGTTGGCCGATTCGGGCGAGATTTCAAGGCCTGCGGCCTCTATGACCGCGGGCATAACCTCGCACGTGGCGGAACAAACGCTGACGAGATTGTTTTTTGCATAGGCAGTGTTGGATATGTGATGGTCGATATTTACCGTTTCGCCGCGGAATTTGGAAAAGTTATAGCCAAACTTACCCATTCTGGACACGTCGGCGCAGTCTACGGCTATGAACAAATCGAAGTCGCCCTCAGGAAGCTCTGTACTTACACCCTTCATCTGAGGGAGGAAAAAAAACTTTTCGGGAGGGACGTCTTCACAGACAAAACATACATCCTTACCCGCCGCAAGCATGGCAAGCTGAAGCCCGAGGCCGCTGCCGAGCGAGTCGCCGTCCGGACGGGAATGACAGAATATTGCGGCGCGCTGCGCCTTTTTTATCTGTGCGGCAACTGCCGCCAACGCATTTTCAGTGTTCATCTTCCGATTTTACGTTTAATTTACCTAAAATTTCGTCTATATGAGCGCCGTACTCCATACTGCCGTCCAGAATGAACGTGAGTACGGGGACGGTGCGTATGCGCAGCATACCGGAAAGTTCGTGGCGGATAAAGCCTGCGTTTTCCTTTATTGTCTCGAACGAGGCAAGCTTTTTCTGCTCGTCCTTATCGAATATGCTCACATATATTTTGGCCGTCTTGAGGTCGGGCGCAACGTCTGCACCCGTGACGCTTATTATTGCCGAAAGGCCGGGAACCCTGTCGCGCAATCTGCGGGAGATGACCTCGTAAATTGCCTTCTGGAATTCGCTTGCCAGCCTTTCTCCCCTTAAACCTTTCATAACTTTCTCCCGGGCGGAGCAAACGCCGCCCTGCCGCGGCTACCGCATTTAATTTACTGCTTTCAGGCGCCGCAGACACTGTTTATTAAAATATTTATATTTTTATCAATTCTGTGCAGGAGTCTTGGTCGCGCCTGATTTATATCAATTAAATGCAGGCGCATTGTTCACGCCTGATTTATATCAAGCCTGCGCAGGCGTGTTGTTTACGCCTGCGCAAAGCCGCAGGCGGATTTTGTATAAAACCCGAACAGCGCAGAACAAAAATCAATACAATTCAATTCAGCCGCTCATTGCAGTTAAAACAAATTTTACGCTCTGCACAGAGAGGTTGCGCTTTTTTATAAAAATTTATGCGTTACTGCTTGGCGGGAATCTGCTCCACCATGTAGCACTCTATAATGTCGCCAACCTTGATATCGTTGAAGCCTTCGATTGAGCAACCGCATTCAAATCCGCGCGCCACTTCCTTGACATCGTCCTTGAAGCGCTTGAGCTGCTGAACGTTGCCCTCAACCACGAGAACGTCGTCGCGATAGATGCGCAGTTTGCCGCCGCGCACTATCTTGCCTTCGAGAACGTAGCAACCTGCTACATTGCCAACGCCTGTGATGCGGAATACCTGGCGGACTTCGCACTTGCCGAGGTAAACTTCGTGATATTTGGGCGAGAGCATACCCTTGAGGGCGGCCTCCATATCGTCGAGGAGGTCATAGATTATGCGATATGTGCGGATGTCTACCTTGCTGCGCTCTGCAAGAGCCTTGGCCTTTGCGTCGGGACGAACGTTAAACGCAAGTATTATTGCGTTAGAGGAATCGGCGAGCATTACGTCCGATTCGGTCACCGCGCCCGCGCCGCTGTGGATTACCTTTACCTGAACCTCGTCATTGGAGAGTTTGAGCACGGATTGCTTTACAGCCTCTACCGAGCCCTGCACGTCGCCCTTGATTATGAGGTTGAGCGTCTTCATATTGCCTTCTGCAATCTTGCCGAACACTTCGTCGAGCGAGATTTTCGAGGTCTGCTGTACGCGCGCCTCGCTCTCCTTTCTCTTTCTCTCGTCGATGACCTGCTTCATAAGTTCCTGGGAAACGGCGTAAATAGAGTCGCCCGCGTTGGGTACTTCCTCAAAGCCGAGCACGGATACCGCCGTGGAAGGACCTGCCGATTTAACCTGCCTGCCCTTGTCGTCTATCATGGCGCGCACGCGACCTGTTACCATGCCTGAAATTATGTTGTCGCCCGTGTGAAGCGTGCCGTTCTGCACGAGTACGCTGGCCATGGGACCCATGCCCTTATCGAGTTTGGCTTCTATTATTGTACCGCGCGCCTCCCTGTCGGGATTGGCAAGAAGTTCCTTCATCTCAGCGACGAGAAGGATATTTTCGAGCAGGTTATCTATGCCCTCGCCCGTCTTGGCGGATACGGGGCAGACAATGGTGTCGCCGCCCCACTCCTCGGGTACAAGGCCGTAGTTGGTAAGGTCCTGCATAACCTTGTTTATATCAGCCTGGGGTTTATCCATCTTGTTTACGGCGACGATAATTGTTACTTCTGCCGCCTTTGCATGGTTGATTGCCTCCACGGTCTGCGGCATTATGCCGTCGTCCGCTGCGACGACGAGGACTACTATATCTGTAACCTGCGCGCCGCGCGCACGCATTGCGGTGAATGCCTCGTGACCGGGCGTATCGAGGAAGGTAATCTTTTTATCGCCGACAGATACGGAATAGGCGCCTATGTGCTGCGTTATGCCGCCCGCCTCGCCCTCGGTGACCTTGGTCTTGCGGATATAGTCGAGAAGGGAGGTCTTGCCGTGGTCGACATGACCCATTACCGTTACGACGGGTGCGCGGGGCACAAGACTTTCTATCTCTTCAACCGTATCGGCCTGCTTTTCTATGAGCTTCTCTTCGGCGGTCTTTTCGGGCTTGTATTCAAGCTCTATGCCGAGGTCGGCGGCTATCATGAACGCCGTTTCGTAGTCGATAGAGCCGTTTACGGTTGTTACAATGCCGTCTTTGAAGAGACGCTTGGTTATTTCAACGGCGGTAACGCCGAGCTTTTCAGAGAGCACTTTGATAGGGATATTATCGGTAGTAACCACGGCCTTATCAATTTTAACAGCCTGAACTACCTGCTTTACCGCCTTTTTGGTGCGAGCCTTGCGGTAAACGCCCCTGTCGTCGTCGAAGTCCTCTACGCTTGCGCCCTGCTGTTTCTGCAACGAACGCTTATTGAGCGGCTTCTTCTCCTTTTCGTAATAAGTTCTGTCGCCGCCCTTCTTTTTATCGGGGCCGAAATTTTTATTGGGCTTTGCCGCTGCCGCGGGAGCTGCAGGTCTTGCCGCAGCTGCGGGGCGGGGAGCCATACCCTGGCGCTGACCGAACTGACCGGCGGGACGGGGTGCCGTGCCTGCAGGACGGGGAGGACGGGAATCCTTGTTGACAAATGTTCTGTTGTCGCCCTGCCTTTGTTTGCCGGAGGTCTGTATGCCGCCCTGGGCGGGGCGGGAATTTGCGGGGCGTTGCTGATTATCCTGGCGACGCGGTCTGTCGGCCTGAGATGCAGAAGGTCTGGCCTCCTGCTGTTTTGTAGCAGCGGCAGGCTTTTCAGGCGCTTTTTCTGCGGGCTTTTCAGGCGCTGCGGGCTGAGGAGCGGGCGCTGCCTGCTCTTTCTTTTTTGACTGAACGGGCTTTGCCTCTTCCTTAACTTCCGCCTTTGCCTCTGCCTTGACCTCTGCAGCCTTCTGTTCGGCAGCGGCCTTTTCAGCCTGCTCCCTTTCCGCCTGCTCGGCCTGCTCGCGGGCTAAACGCTCTTCCTCTTTCTTTTTGGCCTGAATCGCGCTCTCCATATCGGAAAGCTTTTTAAGGATTTCAGACACTCTCTTTTCAGATGCGCCCACCTTTTTACCGAGCTCGGAAAGTTTTCCGCCGGATATGAGCTTCCCTATATTTTCAGCGTTTTCGTATTTGTTTGCCATATATCAGTTTATGCCTCCAGCATATATTTCAAAATTCTCGTCCGCGGCGCCGACGATTGCTTTTGCAAGCTGAAAATCGGTGACCGCCGCAATTTTACAACCCGGCTTGTTTACAGCCCTGCCCAGTCCGCAATGGCACACCATAAGCGGACACGAATGCCTGCGGGCAAATTTCTGCGCAAGCGAAAAGCAGTTCTGCGAACCTGTGGAACACACTATTATAAGGCAGACGCCCCTTTTAAGGCAGTCTACCGCGCCCGTGCCGAGTGTTATTTTGCGGGCGCGCAGGCAAAATCCTATATAGGACTCGGCCTTGGATTTATTTTCCAAAGTATTCCTCCTCTATGCGCGAATAGACCTCTTCTGGCACCTCGCACGAGAAAACTTTGTTTATAAGCCGCTGCTTTTTCAGTTTTTTTATGCAGTCGGGATTGTTGCAGATATATGCTCCCCTTCCCGGAGCCTTGGAGGAAAAATCGAGGAAAATTTCGCCCTGCGCGTTTCTTACTATGCGCAGCATATCCCTCTTTTCCTTCAGCTCGCGGCAGGCTATGCACATTCTTAAAGGTATCTTTTTAGTTTTCGGCATTTTCCTCTGCGGCGGATACTTCGCCTTCACCCTCCGCTGCGGGCGCTATGCCCATCTTTTCTGCCGCGCTGCGGCTCTTAACGTCTATCTTCCAGCCGGTGAGCCTTACTGCAAGGCGGGCGTTCTGTCCGTCTTTGCCGATAGCGAGCGAAAGCTTGTCGTCGGGCACTACCGCCATTGCCGTCTTTTCGCCGTCGAGCTGCGTTACAGAGAGCACCTTGGCGGGAGAGAGAGCCTTTGCTATAAATTCAAGCGGGTCTTCGCTCCAGGGAACTATATCTATCTTTTCGCCGCCCAGTTCGGCCACAACGGCGTTTACCCTTGCGCCCTTGTTGCCTACGCAGGCGCCTATCGCGTCTACGCGGGGGTCTGTGGAGTAAATGGCCATCTTGGTGCGCGAGCCTGCCTCGCGGCTGACTTCCTTGATTACGACCGTACCCTGCTTTATTTCGGGCACTTCCTCTTCGAACAGCTTACGCACGAGGCCGGGCGAGGTGCGGCTTACTATTACCTGCGCACCGTTGAAACCGCTCTTGACTCTCTTCACGAATACCTTGACCTTGTCGTTTACGTTGTAAACTTCGCCGGGAACCTGGTCTGAAGGGAGAAGAACGCCCTCTATCTGACCCTTGCCCAAATCGAGGTAGACGTTTTTTGCGTCCTTTTTGCGGACTACGCCAACGAGCAGCTCGCCCTCTTTATCGGCAAATTCAGACATGGCCGCGTCGCGCTCGGTTTCGTGCAGTTTCTGCATTATCACCTGCTTTGCCGTCTGTGCGGCAATGCGCGAAAAATCTTTAGGCACAAACTTTTCGGTGAGTTTGTCGCCAACCTTTACGCCCTTTTTGATTGCGCGGGCATCCTCCAAAGAAATTTCCTTTTCGCGGTCGGTGACCTCCTCCACGACATCTCTTACCGTGTAGAAATCGAGAGTACCCTTTTCGGAATTGAGCTTTATTTCAACCGCGCCCGCTGCGCCGGCATACTGCTTTTTGCACGCCGAAACAAGGGCGTTTTCCAACGCCTCTAAAAATACCTCCTTGGGTATTCCCTTCTCTTTTTCAAGATCGTCCAGCGCCAAGAAAAAATCTTTGTTAGTCATTTTTATAATCTCCTGTTTTTGTTGAAAACCGCATGATAAGCGGGGTAAATTCTTGATTAAATTATTGCGTTATCAGATATAAACAGTCAAAAAGGCCGGAAAATTACTCAAATTTTATGGCCTTGTTTATTTTTGCTATCTTGGTTTTGTTTATCTTTTCCGCCGTGCCGCCTATATCAAGCGTTACGGAATGTTCGTCAAAGGCGGAAAGTACGCCCTCTAAAAACTTTTTACCCTTCAGGGGTGCGTAGAGCTTTACCTCTACCTCTTTGCCGAGGTTGCGCTCGAAGTCGCGAGCGGTTTTGAAAGGTCTGTCAAGCCCGGGGCTGGATACGTTGAGAGTGTACGGAGCGCCGAAGCTCGGGTCAAGCTCGTCAATGAGGTCCATTATGGCGTTGTGGAATTTTTCGCAGGTGTCGAGGTCCATGCCCGCCTCCGTATCTATAAATACGGTGAGGTTATCGTTTTTGGTCTCCACATCCACTATTTCTATACCCATCGAATCTGCCGTGGGTTTTAAAAACTCAGCTATTTCATTTACAGGTTTAAAATTCATAACTACCCCTTTGTCTGTGCCCTGCTGCACGCCATTTTTTGCAAAATGACCCTTTATATGAGTATTGAGTGCCTGAAACAGGCACTCAATCCTAAGCATAGTATTAAGTCTGTATACAGTATACCACGCCCGATTATTTTTTGCAACCGTTATTTACAGATTATGGCAGAGATTTTTTAATTTTTATAAGCTCGATAAAAATTTTGGCCGTGGCGAGGGCGTCGTCCTCCGCTCTGTGGTGGTTGAAAGTTATACCGAAGTAATCGGCCACAGTATTGAGCTTGTTATTGGCCAGCCGCAAAAGTTTTTGCGAAAGAAAGAGCGTATCTATCACCTTGGAATCTACGGCGTAGCCCAGTTCACGGCAGTAAAAATCTATAAATTTGAAGTCGAACCCGACGGCGTTGTGGCCTACGAGAACGGAACCGTCACAGAACTTTACAAAGTCGGGCAGTACGTCCTTGTAGCTGGGCGCGGAGTTGACCATTTCGTCAGTTATACCCGTGAGCTCGATTATGCGAGGCTCGAGCGGAACAGTCCTTTCGGGATTTACGAAAGTGGAAAATTTTTCGCGTATTTCGCCATTGATAACCTTGTACGCGCCAATCTCTATTATGCCGTCCATTTCGCCTGCGACGGGCGTAGTGTTGAGGCCGGTGGTTTCGAGGTCGAACACCACGAAAGAGGTGTTTTTAAAACATTCGGGCAGGGAAGTATCGGTGAAAAAGTCTGCCTGAGTGTAATCTTCAAACTGTTCGGGGAACACGGTGTGGTAAGCCTTGGGTACGGGGCGCGCCTTGCGCTTTTCGGGCACGAAGTTTTCTGGAGGTGCGCCGTAGTTTACCTGCGTTGCGGTATAGCGCAGCATGCCGTTATGCACGTCGCTGCGGCAGTTAAGGACTATGCTTTCTCCAGCCTTGATCTCCCTTATCTTATCCACGCTCTTTTTGCGGGCAAAGTAAGTCACGCGCAATGTGGAAGTGCCGTCTGAAACAGCCAGCGCAAAATAAGGCTTTTCCTCGCCGTTGGAACGGGTGTAGGAGCGCTCGGTTATATCTATTACGCTGCCGCAGATTACGGCGTTTTCGCTGACGAAGTTAAAGTCAGCCATATATATCGCGCGCTTGGGAGCGTCGGCGCTCTCTATCGGCGAAAAGTTTTCTATGGGGAAGGTGCGCACGGGCGCTTCAAAGCTCTCCTCCGTGACCTTCTCCTCTACGGTTATGCTCTCGGCGTCTATTCTGTTTTTTGAAACGAAGCCGCGGAACTCGCCGCAGTAAGTCTTTTTAAGCCCCTCCTCCACGGCGCGGACCATACTCTCCGAACGGGGGCCGCCGAGAGTGGACACATAAAAATCAAAACCGGTATCCGTCTTTTGCACAGAGACGTCCGCCTCGCCTATTACCGAAGAGAGCGCGGGCGACTTTTCTGCTATCAGCTCCATAATTCTGCGCTTTACCATTGCGCCGTCAGGAGTGAGCTTGGATACCTGAAGCTCAAACGAAAAACATTCGGGAATATATTTTCTTATGACGGTATAGGCGGAATTGAAGTCCTCCTGCGAGTACGGCAGGTCGGTTATCAGCTGCACCGTAACGACGGACTGGGCGCTTACCAATTCCACCTTGCCCATTATTGCATTTCTGAACCCGCTGCACCCGCGGACTTCCGAAAGTATATCTTCAGTCATTTATAAGACTTTGTATCTCCTTTAAAAATTCGTTCTCCGCGTCCTGCACGGGTACGCGGCGCAAAAGACTGCCCTTTTTGAATAATACGCAGTAGTCCTTTGCCCCTGCAATGCCTATATCTGCTTCAGAGGCCTCTCCCGGACCGTTAACCACACAGCCCATAACGGCTATCTTGAGCGGCTTTTTGCAGTCCTTTACATAGTCCGCCACCCTTTCTGCAAGCCCTGCAGAATTCCACATACACCTGCCGCAGGTCGGGCAGGATATTACGTCGGCAAAGTCCTTTTCCAAACCCGCCGCCTGCAGGATAGCGCGTGCGGCATAGACTTCGCGCACGGGGTCGCCCGTGATTGAGACGCGTATGGTATCGCCAATGCCGGTAAGAAGGAGCGCACCCAGCGCAACCGACGATTTGACTATTGCGCTGTTGTATGTGCCCGCCTCTGTCACGCCGATGTGGAGCGGGTAGTCCGTGCGCTTTGAAAGAGCGGTATATGCGGCGTATGTCATGGGCGCGGACGAGGCCTTTACCGATATAACTATTGAATTGACGCCGTATCTTTCCAGCATATTGACGCTTGAAAGCGCGCTCTCCACAAGCGCCTCTGCGCTTACTCCGTACTTTGAAAGGTACTCCTTTTCAATGCTGCCCGTATTTGAGCCCACGCGCACGGCAATGTTGTGCGCCTTTATGCAGTCAGCCACTAGCCTGACCTCTTTTTCGCCGCCGATGTTGCCGGGGTTTATGCGAACTTTATCGCACCCCGCCTCTATTGCGGCAACCGCAAGCCTGGCAGAAAAGTGTATGTCAGCCACAACTGGCATCTTTGTGCGGAGCTTTATGCTCTTTATTGCGGCAGCGTCCTCTTCGTCCAGCACGGAGACGCGTATAATCTCGCACCCCGCGCGCTCGAGCGCGGCTATCTGGGCGCACACCTCGTCTGTATGGGATGTCTTTATTGTGGTCATAGACTGAATTTTTACGCGTTCGCCGCCGCCTATAACCAAGTTACCTATCTTTACCTTACGCGTCATATGCGCTCCGACTAAAAGCCGCCCCGTAGGGCGGCATAATAAATAAAGTTTATGAAAATCAAGGGCAGTTCAAAACCTGCCGCACAGTTAACTGAAAAACTGTATAAATGCGCTGTGTCTGACCAACGCCATCAACGCAACAGAGCAATGGCTGCTGTTATTTTTTGCCGCTCTTGCTCTCCATAAGGTGCTGGAGCTCAGACATAAAGCTTGAAATATCGTTGAAGGAGCGGTATACGCACGCATAGCGGACATAAGCAACTTCGTCTATGTTTTTAAGCTCCTCCATAACCATCTCGCCGATGGCCTTTGAAGAGACTTCCTGCTCCATGGAGTTGTATACCTGCTTTGAAACGCTGTCAACAAGGGCGTCTATCTTGGCCATGGGCACGGGGCGCTTTTCGCACGCCTTTATAACTCCGTTTTTAATCTTCTGCGGGTCGAAGGCCTGCCTGTTGCCGCTCGATTTTATGACGAGCACGGGCGTATCCTCTATCGTTTCGTATGTGGTGAACCTTCTGCCGCATGCAAGGCATTCCCTGCGCCTTCTTATTGTTCTGCCCTCGTCTGCGGAACGGCTGTCTATAACCTTGCTGTCTTCACAGCCGCAATACATACATTTCATACATTACCCCTTGTGCAAACGCAAAAAAATTTATGCCGCGGTGAGATACACCACTGAATTTTTGCGCTTTTTATTTATTATACCACAATATTTTGTATATGTAAAGTATGCGGCCTGTCTCTTATACACATCTCCGAGCCCACGAGACTGCA
>ERZ1090880.800-NODE-800-length-16399-cov-9.870778_pt1 | contig 16399 bp, 13 predicted proteins | sample MGYA00478471_ERZ1090880 | MGnify/ENA primary metagenome ERZ1090880 (study PRJEB33644, sample SAMEA5815734) | chicken gut metagenome | biome: Chicken; feature: Gastrointestinal Tract; material: Caecum | place: Ireland | collected 2019-01-01 | study: A study of the... | reverse complement strand
TATTTATATTTACTCAAAACAAAATGATAGACGGCTTGGCTTCAACAGGCATTAAAATGTAAGGGAGAAAACAATGGAAAATAACAACGCGCAAAGCAATACGTTTTTATCGCTCCGGCATTTGGTTAAAGTTTATCCAAACGGCGAAAAAGCGGTGTATGACTTTAATCTCGACATTGAGAAAAACGAATTTATAGTTATAGTAGGTCCGTCCGGTTGCGGAAAATCTACAACATTGCGTATGGTCGCGGGGCTTGAGGATATTTCCGACGGCGATGTTTATATGGGCGACGAGCTTCTCAATTATAAGCCGAGCAGCGAAAGAAAAATGGCAATAGTATTCCAAAGCTATGCATTGTATCCGCAGATGACGGTTTATAACAACATTGCTTTCCCGCTTACGATAAATAAGTATCCTATGCCTGTGGTAAACGCCGTATTAAAAGCAAACGTTGAAATAGAGCGGATAATTGAAAACGTGGCGTTTGAAAAATTTATCGGCGTTTTGTTTAACGTATTCAATTCAAAAGGCAAGTACTCCGAAAAAGAGGAACGAGTAGCTACTATTTTCAATATTTCGCTTGAAGCGGCTAAATTATTGTGCAATGTTTACGGTAGCTATAAACAAGAAACGCTTGAAGCGTTACAAGGTAAAGAGGAAGAAATAAAAACGGCGATTCGTTCCGAATTGCAGCCGCTTGTCGAAACGGAGCAACAAAAGGTAAAGGAGAGCGGTGCGAAGTACGATGCCGATTTTAACGAACTTGACGAATGCGGAAATATAAAAATCGAACACCGCAAGTACACGCCTTATGAAATCAGGACAAGAGTTTACGAAACTGCGGAAAAGCTCGATCTGACGCCTTATCTCGATAAGCTCCCGAAAGAACTTTCGGGTGGACAAATGCAACGTGTCGCGCTCGGAAGGGCGATTATAAAGAACGTACCCATTTTCATGATGGACGAGCCGCTGTCAAATTTGGATGCGAAATTGCGCCTTACCATGCGGTCGGAAATAGTTAAACTGCATAACAGCATAAATGCGACGACTATATACGTGACGCACGATCAAACGGAAGCTATGACAATGGCAAGCCGTATTGTGGTAATGAGCAGAGGCTTTATTCAGCAAATAGGAACGCCGGAAGAAGTCTATAACAATCCCGCCAACATTTTCGTTGCGCGGTTTATAGGTTCGCCGACGATGAACGTGTTTAACGTGCAGTTGGATAAGGCAAATAAAATGCTTGTGAACGGCGATCTGAAAATTCCCGTATCGGATGAATTTATCGCACGGCACGACAGATTTTATTCAGATGCAGTAGATGAATACCGCGCTCTTGCCGCCGATTTCGACGAAAAGGCGAAAGAACACATACTCAAAACTTTGTCCGTGACGGGAGAGTATTCCGATAGACAAAAGCACAAGAAAGAAAAAGTTAATTTTATCAAGAAAATAAAAGCGCTTATCGGCAAGTTCAAGAAGGATAAGGAACCTGTCGATCCGTTAAAGTTCGAGCGTGAAGTTTGTGCGGAAAAACTTGCAAAACTTGAAAAATACATTGGCGAAAATCATGAGCTTGCGGTCGGTATTCGCCCCGAACGTATCAAGCTCGAGAAGAAGATAGAAGGCAAGAAGTATGGAAATTGTCTTATAGTCAAGCCTACAGTGTGCGAACTTTTGGGCGGGGAATATAACGTGCATTTTACGTTCTGCGGCAAGAACATGGTCGGACAAATAGATGCCAAAGAAAAGATAACTACGCAAGATGAAATTGCAGTAAAATTCTCTATGGACGATCTTTATATTTTCGACCCGATTACGGGTAATGTTATATGAGCAAGAAGAACGTCAGCTTAAAAACGATAGCGGCGGAATGCGGCGTATCTATTATGACCGTATCCCGTGCGCTTCGTGATTCTTACGGCGTATCGGATAAAATAAAAGAAAAAATACGCAAAAAGGCAATAGAGCTTGGCTATATGCCTAATCATGTCGTGCAATCAATGTCGAAAGACGAAAAGCCCGTAATAGCCGTTTTAATTGATTCGTTTAACAATTTGTATTTCAGTACGCTTATAAACGAGTTGATGAAATTATTATATGAGAAAAATGAATACGACTTTATGTTTTTGTATTCTAAGAAATTCGATAACGACGTTATTAAGCAATGTATATTACAGCGCATAGATTTAATTGTTACGCACATTGAACCGGATAAAGAAACGTGTGAAATGGCAAAAATGAACAATATACAAATCGTATTCGTAGGAAGCAGTAAGCTCGATTATGATATGGATATTGTGTCGGTAGATAATCAACAAGGAAGTATACTTGCGGCAAAATATTTACGTAACTTTCATAATAGCGATAAGTACGTTTATATCGGCGTGAACTATTTTTTATCCGAGCAGCGGAAAAAATGGTTTATAGACGAATTAAAAAATTCTTACGAAGAAGATTGCGATATAAAATGCTTTAATGCCGACGAGGAAGAAATCGAAACACTATATTCCTATATTGCGGATGGATACAGAAGTCTGTTTATTTACAATGATATGCTTGCTTATCAAGTTTTAGACGGATTGGATAAAATAGCTTTTGATATAAGAAAAGCATTCCCCGATTTGCATCTCATAGGTTTTGACGGTTTATGCGAGTATATACCCGGCTTAAAACAAATAACGACTATCGAAATAGATTTTTTGGAATTTGCAACAGTGACATACGATGTGATTTGCAATCGGTTAGAGAATGAGCGTTCGGAAAATCAACGCATAATTTTACCCGTCAAAATACATCGGCGTAAAGTTTAATGAGGAGAATAAAAATATGAAAAGAATTTTACCCGCGTATCCATTATGGATAATTGATCCTATGTTCAGTGTGTGGTCGAACAGCAACGAGCTTAACGGCAGCGATACGGTATTTTGGACGGGGCTTAAACATAAAGCATACGGACTTGTAAGATATGACGGTAAGACATATTGTTTTATGGGCAGACGTGACGATGCGGAATATATACAACAGACCGATGTAGCGATAACCGCTTTTGATTCCCGTTACACATTTGAGTGTGACGTATTTATTTTGAAGGTGAGATTTATATCGCCGCGGCTTTTGACCGATTTGAAAATAATGTCTTGCCCTGTATGTTTTACGGAATACGATATTACGCCGAAAAGCGGAAGGATTCCAAAAGATTTATCCGTTGCAATCGTAATGGATGAAGATTTCTGTTACGACGGCGAGCGCGCCGAAACCGTGGGCGGTGTTTTGCCGCTCAAAGGATATGAAGCGGCGTATTTTACACGCAAAAGGAATATGGTGCTTTCCGATACGAGCGATATGGTTGCGCCAGATTGGGGCAGTACATATATTACGGGCGACGAAAGTTTCTACATAACGGACACTGCGTTCAACCGTTATGTGCAGGACGGCGTGATGAAATATTTCCGTACCGCTAACGAGCGTAATTATATTGTAGGAATAAATAAAGCGTCGAAAGGATATTTTGTGACCGCTTTCGACGATTTTGTGAGCATTTTCTATTTCGGAGAATGGCTCAAAGGGTATTTTTTCAAGGACGGCGCGACAATCGTGGATGCTTTGAATTGGGCGCAAGAAAACCACGACGGCATACTTGAAAAATGCGAAACGTTTGATAAACAGCTTAAAGCCGATTGCGATAACGTGGGTAATGATTATTATTTACTTGCTTGTGCTTCGCTTCGACAAAGCGTAGGCGCGCATAAACTCGTAGAGAATAAAAAAGGCGATTTGCTATTCCTGTCCAAAGAGTGCAACAGTAACGGTTGCATAGGTACGGTGGACGTTAGTTATCCGTCGATGCCTTTGTATCTTATATATAATCCCGAGCTTGTAAATGCCATGCTTGTAGGAATATACGATTTCGCAAGAATGCTCGTATGGAATTATGATTTCGCGCCGCACGACTTGGGAACGTATCCTTGGTGCGCGGGACAATCGTACAGCGTAAGCAAGGAAGATAATAAATACAGTTGCGGGCAAAACTATGTAAGCGGCGTGCCTAATACGAAACAGATGTTGTATTTGCGTCCCGCCGAAAGCAACGTGTATTCTATGGACGAGCAAATGCCCGTAGAAGAATGCGGAAATATGCTTATTATGACGGCGGCGGCTATGCTTGCAAGCGGCAGAGATAAACTTGCAAAGGACAATTTCGATTTATTGCAAACGTGGGTTAAGTATCTTGAGAAATATGGGTTGCAGCCCGAATTTCAGTTATGTACGGATGATTTTGCGGGGCATCTCGCCAACAACGTAAATCTTGCGATTAAAGCGTTAGTAGGCATAGAGAGCTTTGCATTGATTTGCAGGAATATCGGCGAAAAGCAGCTTGCAGATGAATATACGGCAAAAGCGTTTGAGTTTGCACGGCAGTTCAAGGAACTTGTAGGCGACGGCATCATGCCGCTTGCTTACGGACAAAAGGACACATATTCGCTTAAATATAACATTCTTTTTGATAAGCTGTTCGGCTTTGAATTGATAGGGCAAGATATTTGCGAGAGAGAAACCGATTACTACATTAAAAAGACTAATAAATACGGCGTGCCGCTCGATACGCGCAAGAATATTACAAAATCCGATTGGATATTATGGGTAGCCGCTCTTACGGACGATAAGGAAAAGTGTGAAGCGTTATATTCTCCCGTAGTCAAGTATCTTGCGGAAACGCCTTCGCGCGTTCCTTTTGGGGATTTGTACGGAACAGAAATAGGCGAAAAAAGAGAGTTCTATAATAGAACGGTTCAGGGGGGTAATTTCGCTCCGCTGTTAAAAGCCAAATTTCATAAATACAAAATTTAGTAAACAGGAGTTTTAATTATGAAAAAAATAATGGTAAAAGATTTGACCGCCGAAGAAAAAATAAACCTTGTATGGGGCAAAGATTTTTGGCATACAAACGATCTGAACGGTAAACTGCCTTATATACGTGTAACCGATGCTTCGATGGGTGTGCGTATGCCGGAAGATGCTAATTCGGGCGTAGACAAGATCAGAAAATCGGTGGCGTATCCTTCTATTCAGGTTCTTGCAAATACTTGGGATTTAACGATCGTAAAAAAATATGCCGAATGCGTTGCGTCCGATTGTTTGGATGCCGGCGCGGATATTATTCTCGGTCCGGGCGTAAATATAAAGCGCTCGCCGCTTTGCGGAAGAAACTATGAGTATTTCTCGGAAGATCCTTTTTTTGCGGGAGTTATGGCAAAAGAGTATGTTTGTGCTGTTCAAAATTCGGGTATAGGTGCGTGTGTTAAACATTTTTGTGCCAACAATCTTGAGTACAACAGACAACAGCAGTCAAGCGAAATAGATGAACGGACGTTGCGGGAAGTTTATTATCAACCGTTTAGGACTGCTTGCGAAGCAAAGCCCTTGTCCGTTATGTGTTCTTATAATAGAATTAATGGAGTAAGAGGCTCGGAGAATAAAAAAGGGTTTGATATATTGCGTAACGAATACGGATTTGACGGAGCAGTTATTTCCGATTGGGGCGCGGTATATGATAGTGCCAATGCCGTTAAAGCGGGGTGTGATTTATCTATGCCGTATTGGGATGGCTGTAGAGATGGGTTAGTCGAAGCATACAAAAGCGGCGAGCTTTCCGAAAGTGAACTTGACGATTGCGCACAGCGCGTTCTCGATTTGATATATTCTTGTATACAATTAAAGGCGGACAAAAAGGCTGTATATTCGTTAGACGAGCGAATCGCTTTTACGCGTGAAGTTACCGAAAACGGAATTGTTTTGCTTAAAAACAATGGAATATTGCCGCTTAATACCAAACTTAAAATTTCCATGTGCGGTCTTTATGCAAGACCCGAGGCAACAAATTTCAAACAACCCGGACTTGTTATGGGAGAAGGCTCCGGCAAAGTCGAGCGTATAACGCCTATGTTCGATATTCTTACACTGTTGCAGAAAGAATGTGATAATACTATTGAGTATGAAACGGCTTTTGCCGATGAGGTTCTGGACGGAATGAAGCCCTACGAAGCAATAACGAATGCCGCGAGAAGCGACGTCAATTTGGTGTTTGCGGGTACGGGCACAAGAATCGAATCGGAAGGGCACGACCGCCTTACCATGAAGTTGCCGGACGCACAGGTTCGTACAATTATTGATACGGCAAAGGTAAATAAAAACACGGTGGTGGTTTTGTTTGCTGGTGCGGCTATCGATATGAGAGAATGGATAGACAAAGTAGCGGCTGTGGTTTACGTCGGTTTCCCGGGTGAATGCGGTGGCGAAGCTGTTGTAAATGTATTAACGGGAAAAGTCAATCCGAGCGGTAAACTTACCGAAACTTTCCCGCTGTGCTATGAGGATACGCCTGCGGCTAAAGGTTATGCGGATAGCGTTATAACCCGTTACGATGAAGGTTTGGACGTAGGGTACAAATATTACGAAGCGAACGATAAAGACGTGCTGTTTCCGTTCGGGTACGGCTTGTCTTATTCCGAATTTGTGTATTCGAATCCGTCGGTTAAAAAGACGGGCTCATTGTGCGTTGACATTTTATATGATATACGCAATGTTTCAAAGACAGACGGCAAGGAAGTGTCGCAGGTTTATATCCATCAATGCGGTTCCAAAGTTTATCGCCCGTACAAGGAATTAAAGGGGTTTTCCAAAAACTTAATTAAGGCGGGTGACACGGTAAAGGTTTGTGTTTCTCTCGACAAATCGGCATTTGAATATTGGTCTAACGCTTCCGACAGGTGGCAAATAGATGACGGCATTTTTGAAATATTGATCGGTTCATCGTCTGCGGACATAAAACTTACAACGACAGTTCAAATAAAAAACGGTAAAATTGTCGGTTGACGGAGTATCTGAACACAATGAATTTTGACGTAACAAAATTATCGCCCGAATTTACAAAGGGCTTATACGAATTAAAAGCCGACTATAAATTTTCAACGATCGGTCATACCGTATTAACTGCTAAGTTGGGTAAACCGGGCATAATGAAAACCGTAGACGGATTTGAAATTTCATACGTGCGTAAATGCGAGTTTTACAGAGAATTTGTAAAACTGTTAAGCGGAACTGTAAACACAAGCGAGGAATGCTTTTTTAAGACGATGGGCGTTATGCTCGACTGTTCCCGCAATGCTGTGATGACCGTAAATTCCGTTAAACGGTATATTCGCTTGTTGGCGGCTACCGGTTATGACGTACTTATGCTGTATACGGAAGATACTTACGAAATAAAATCCGAACCTTTTTTTGGTTATATGCGCGGAAAATACAGCATCGAAGAAATTAAAGAAATTGACGGATATGCAAAGATTTTCGGCATCGAGGTTGTGCCTTGTATACAGACTTTGGCTCATTTTGATGCATTGAAACGATGGGATAGGTTCAAGCCGATAATCGATTGTAACGATATTCTGCTTGTTGATGACGAACGGACGTATGAATTTATAGATAAAATGTTTGCAACTCTCGCGGCGGGGTTTTCCACTCGTCGCGTGCATATCGGAATGGACGAAGCGCACATGGTGGGCTTGGGAAGATATTTGGACGCACACGGTTACCGGAATCGTTACGAAATCTTGTTAAGGCATTTGACAAAAGTGTTGAAGATTGCCGAAAAGTACGGTTTTAATAGTTGCATTATGTGGTCGGATATGTTTTTCCGGCTTGCTAATAACGGGCAATATAATGTGTTGAATGACGGGCTGCCTGCCGAGATAAGTAAGCTTATCCCCGAAAATATTACGCTTATGTTCTGGGATTATTACAATAACAGTAAAACTCATTACGAAAAAATGTTTGCGGCGCATAAGTCAATGCACAAAAATATTGCCTTTGCCTGCGGAGCATGGCGTTGGAACGGTTTTGTTCCGTCAAATAAAATGTCGACGGAACGTAATAAACTTGCTTTCGACGCTTGTAAGCAACACGGTATAGAGGAAGTGCTTATTACCGTATGGGGAGACGACGGGGCGGAGTGTTCGTCTTTTTCCGTCTTGCCTACTCTCGTCGCAAGCGCAGAATACGCTTACGGCAATGCCGACTGCCGCAAATCTTTTAAACAAATTACAGGCGTCGGATACGACGATTTTTTATGTTTGGAAAAGATAGAGGCAATGACGGAAAACAATAATTTGTTTTACGGCGGCAATTTTTCCAAAATATTTCTATATAACGATTTGCTGTGCGGCATATATGATTTTGCAGTTCGTCCCGATTATAAAAATAGGATGTATTCCGCAATAGAAGAAATTACCGAAGTAAGTAAGCGGGCGGGCAGATATGCTCAATTGTTCTTTACCGTTGCGGCGCTTGGGAAAGTAGTCGCATCAAAGTACGATATAGGAACTGATATTTATCGAGCTTATAACCAAAGAGATAAATCTACACTACGTAACTGTGCGGAAAGAATTAAAGAAACGGTAAAATTACTTGACAAATTTTATAAGCAGTATAAAAAACAGTGGTATAGCGAGAATAAGATTTTCGGATTTGAGGTTCAGGATATCAGGTTAGGAGGCTTAAAACAAAGACTGCTGCATTGCCGTCAACGTCTGATTGAGTTTTGTAACGGAAAATTTGACGGGCTACCCGAACTTGAAATTGAAAGATTGTCGTTGTGCGACTATTCTTCCCGAACGGAATTCCGATGCGATGACTGGTGGAAAGACATTGTATCGGCAAATATGATGTAATCTACCGTAAATAAGGAGCTTATATATGATTTCTGTTAATAACAAGACGTTCTATTTGAATGGCAAAGATTATACCTATGCTATTTTTGTAAATGAGGCAGGGTATTTGCAACACGCTTATTACGGCAAAAAAGTCGGAAGCGAGGTTGTAGATTATACCGTATCGCAGGTCGGTGAAAAATTCGAGCCTAAAAAAGATGACTTTAATGCGGATATGCGTTTCAACTCAATGCCGAGCGAATGCGGTTTTTTCGGACGGGGCGACTTTCGGGAAGCTACGGTTATCGTTCAAAGAAGTGACGGCGCTTGTATGAGCAGATTGCGTTATAAATCGCACTCGATATATAACGGTGTACCGAAATTAAATGGTATGCCGCACGCAAGGAGCGGAGGACAAACATTAGCAATTGCACTTTCGGATGATTTTTCGCCTACGGAAATCGTGCTGAATTACACTGTTTGGGACGATCTCGATGTCCTTGTTCGTAATATTGAGATAAATAATATGGGAAATGAAACGATAAAAATAAAAAAAGTTTTATCGTTTTGTTATGATTTATATGATTCCGAATTTAAGTTTTTGCAATTTTGCGGCGATTGGGGCAAAGAGAGAACGCCTGTTATCGCTCCGGTGCATTGCGGAATAACCAAAATACAATCATTACGTGGGATTTCTTCTCACCAGACTAATCCTTTTTGTGCATTGCTTCGCAACGACTGTACCGAAACATACGGTGAATGTTATGGCGTGCAATTAATATATAGCGGGTCTTACACAATAACTGCGGAATCATCGACATACGATCCGCAGTTGCGCGTTCAAGGCGGAATAAACGATACCGGTTTTGAATGGTTGCTTGAGAGCGGAAAGAGTTTTGTTACGCCGCAAGCCGCGTTGTGTTATTCGAATGCCGGTTTGGGCAATTTATCTCGTAGCTATGCGGATTTTCTGCGGCAACAAATTATAAATCCTAAATATGTTTATAAATCGCGACCTATTGTAGTCAACAATTGGGAGGCGACTCATTGCGATTTTAATAACGATAATTTAATCCCGATAATCGACGCTGCGGCAGAATTGGGGATTGACACTTTCGTGCTTGACGACGGGTGGTTTGGAAAAAGAGATGATGATAAATCGGGATTGGGCGATTGGTTTGTCAATGAAAATAAACTTAAAGGCGGGTTGAAATTTTTAATAGATAGGTGTAAACGGCATGGGTTGAAATTCGGATTGTGGATTGAACCCGAGATGGTTAGCGAAGACAGCGATTTGTATCGTACACATCCGGATTGGGCAATAGGCAAAATAGGTATAGAGCCGAGCCGTCAACGCAATCAGCTTGTACTTGATTTTACCGATAAAGATATTGTCGATTATATTTATAACGCCGTTGAGAAAATATTGAGCGATAATGATATTTCTTATGTTAAATGGGATATGAACAGAAGTTTGACGGAGTATTTTTCCAATAGGCTCGATTCGCAACACCAGGGAGAATTTATTCATAGGTATGTGTTAGGTGTTTATGATTTGGCGGAACGCTTGACTAAAAGATTCCCCAATGTACTGTTTGAAGGCTGTTCGGCAGGGGGTGCGCGGTTTGATGCCGGGATGCTTTATTATTTTCCGCAAATTTGGACAAGCGACAATACCGATGCATTTGAGCGCGCAAAAATACAGTGGGGGACATCTGTTTGCTATCCTGTATCTGCTATGAGTTGTCATGTATCGGCGTGTCCAAACGAGCAAACGGGGCGCACTGTGCCTTTGAAAACGCGCGGTGCGATTGCATCGCTCGGAGCAACAGGCTATGAACTTGATTTGTCAAAACTTACAGATGATGAAAAAGCTTTAGTAAAACAACAAATAAAAGATTATAAGCAGATAGAAGAACTTGTTTTGAGTGGAGATTTATACAGATTGAGTAATCCTTTTATGGATGATTTTTTCTGTCAAATGCTTGTAAATAAAGATAAAACATACGCATACGCAGTCGGAGAAAGATTGCGCGGAGTTAAATACGAATACGACAGATTTATAAAATTAAGCGGATTAAACAGTAAAGCAAGATACGTCGTAAAAGAACTGGGTGTTGAAACAAGCGGGGAAGCATTAATGCAAATAGGTTTGTCGTTACCGAAGATGGGCGATTATGACAGTTGGGTATGGCATATAGAGAAAATTTAAGGGAATACAAATGAATGTAGTAATTACAGAAAATTATAATGAATTGAGTGAATGTGCAGCTCAGACGATATTATCAATCGTGAAAAACTATCCTTATGCTGTTTTGGGTTTGGCAACGGGAACAACACCTTTGGGACTTTATAAACTTTTGGCACAGGATCATAAAAAGAACGGGACAAGCTATAAACATATCCGCGCAGTTAATTTGGATGAATATAAAGGCTTGCCGTCGGAAAATAGCCAAAGCTATGCGTATTATATGCGTAATAATTTATTCGATTATCTGGACATAGATATTGAAAACACTTACATAGAAAACGGCATGGCAGAGGACGAACAAGCGGAGTGCAAGCGGTACGATAAATTGCTCGAATGTATGCGTCAAGACATACAGCTTTTAGGTTTAGGCGAGAACGGGCATATAGCGTTCAACGAGCCGAACACGCCGTTTGACAGTACGACGCACGTCGTCAATCTGACGGAAAGCACGATAAAAGCAAATTCGCGGCTTTTCAAAGATATATCCGTAGTCCCCCAACAAGCCTATACTATTGGGTTAAAAAGTATAATGCAGGCGAAAAAGATTTTAATTCTTGCAAGCGGAGCAAACAAGGCGGAAGCGGTGTATAAGACGGTAAAGGGCGAAATAACCGAAGAAGTGCCTGCAAGCATATTGCAGGCTCACCCCGATTGCACTATAATTGCAGACAGAGAGGCGGCAAAACTTTTATGAATATTTATACTGTTGATTTATATGAGCGTTACGGCATACCGCGCAATGGCGCAAACGGGGGTTATTTAACTTCGTATATCCGCGTCGAAAGCGCAGAAATAAAAAAACGCGTGCGTCCGTCGGTACTCATAATACCCGGAGGCGGATATCAGATACTTTCGGACAGAGAAGCCGAACCGATTGCAATTAAATTTTTGAACAGCGGATTTTGCGCGTTTGTGTTGTCATACAGCTTGCAGGCAAAATATCCCGCGCCGCTCAAAGAGGCTATGCTCGCCATGCGTTTTATTATAGATAATGCCGAAAAGTACAGCGCGGACAAAGACAAGGTCTGTGTTGTGGGCTTTTCGGCGGGAGGTCACCTTGCGGGTCTGCTTGCTACCCTGACGCAGGAGGAAAGCGTAATTTTTGGCAAAGAAGTTAAAAGCGTTCGTCCCGACGCCGTTTTATTGGCATATCCCGTTGTCACTATGAATAAGTTTACGCACTGCGGGTCGAGGGATACGATAACGGGCGGAGAAGGCGCGCTTTTAAATAAGTTATCCGTCGATATGCGTGTTGACAAAAATACTCCGCCTACGTTTATTTGGCATACCGTCAAAGACAGTTGTGTGCCTGTGGAAAACAGCCTGATGCTTGCGACGGCGTTAAGACAAAACTCAGTTCCGTTTGCGCTTCATATCTTTGAAGAGGGCGAACACGGTTTGAGTACCGCCGACGAAGAAACCTGCGATTTTTCTGTCGGACAGGAAAATGTAAAAACAGCCGCCAAGTGGTTCGATTTGGCGATTGATTGGTTGGGGACGAAAGGCTTTAAAGTAAAGGTGCTAAAATGATATTAACGAAAAATGCAAAAATCGTTTTTGCGGGCGATTCCGTAACTGATGACGGAAGAAAATATCCCGTCGGCGAAGGCGACGGTTTAGGCAACGGATATGTCAGTCTGATAGATACGTTTCTTGCGGTCGATTATCCCGAATTAAATTTACACTTAGTCAATATGGGTATAGGCGGCAACACGTCGCGGGACTTGCTCGCCCGTTGGGATACGGATGTAAACGCGCTTAACCCCGATCGCGTCGTCGTGCTTATAGGCATAAACGACGTTTGGCGACAGTTCGATAGCCCGACAAACCCCGAAGCGTCGGTTTTGCCCGAAGAATACGAGTCAAACCTCAATGCGATTTGCGATAATACAAAAGCAAAACTTATTTTTATGACGCCGTACTATCTGGAAACAAACGTAAACGACGCAATGCGAAAAAGATGCGACGAATATGCGGCTATATGCAAAAAGGTCGCAAACGCCCGCGATATACCCGTAATAGATTTGCAAGCGGCATTCGAGCAAATATTGAAATACCGCTACCCCGCATATATAATGTGGGATCGAGTTCACCCCGGCAGAATAGGCAGCATGATAATAGCCCGCGCGTTTTTGCAAAAGATCGGTTATGTACCAAAATACGACTTCAAGGTGTGATATGACTCTCGACGACAAAGCAATAATATATATCCCCGACGGAACGGAACAAGAGAAAGCATTATCTCGCACCACGCATTTGTGTATCGCCGCGCATCAAGACGACATAGAGTTCATGGCGTTTTCCCCCATAGCCGAGTGCTTCGGCAGTAAAGATAAGTACTTCTGCGGCGTGGTGACGACCGACGGCGCGGGGTCTCCGAGAAACGGCTTATACGAAAACTACACCGACGAGTACATGAAAGCCATTCGCATAGACGAGCAAAAGAAAGCGGCGGCAGTGGGCGAGTATACCGCGCAAATACTTTTGGGCTATTCATCAAATGAAGTCAAGGACAAGAACAACGGACAAGTAATAAAAGATTACGTCGAGATATTAAAAGCGACAAAGCCCGAGTATGTGTATATCCATAACCTTGCGGACAAACACAATACCCACGTCGCAACTGCGGTAAATGCTATTAAAGCGTTAAGGCAATTACAGCCCGACGACCGCCCGAAAAAGGCTTACGGTTGTGAAGTGTGGCGCGATCTCGATTGGCTCAACGACGACGAAAAAATACTGCTCGATTGCAGCGGGCATCAAAACCTTGCGCGTGCACTGTCGAGCGTGTTCGACAGTCAGATAATCGGCGGCAAGCGGTACGACGTAGCGGTGGAAGGCAGACGGCTTGCCAACGCGACATTCGGACAAAGCCATTCTTGCGACACATACGCGGCGTTAAACTACGCTATGGATTTAACGCCGCTTATTCACGACGAAACAATAGATATAGCCGAGTATGTTACGGGGTATATACAACGGTTTTCGGACAACGTAAAAGCCAATCTAAACAAACTATCATAAACGGGAGCATTGTACGAAAAATGCCCTACACCGTAGAACAAAAAAAAGTTGCTTGTGCTATGGGATATATTGTGTCGAAACACAGACGAAGCCCACGCATTGAATACCGATGAAATTATCGAAATGCTTGCCGAAAAAGGCATAAACGTCGGACGTAAAGTGCTTGTTCAAGATGTAGACTTGTTGAACCGATACGGCTATGAAGTAATGTCGTATAAGAAGAAATACCACTATTATTATGTAGTAAGCAGAGTGTTCGATATAGCGGAAATCGCAAAGCTCGCCGATGTAGTGAAAGCATCGAAACTAACGAGCACGCAATAATCGACGCTTATAGACAAGATGTCGGAAACGAACGGGAAGTACGCATTGCAAAATTGTACTGTACCAAATACGCCCAAGCGTAGTAATAGTTATATCGTTTACAATGCAGATGCTATCGAATGCGCTATAACCGAAGATAAAAAACTGTCGTTTAAGTATTTTTCATTAGACTATCAAGCAAAACGAGAATAACGGAATAACGGGAATAGATACACGGTAAATCCTATTGCAACCGTATGGAATAAAGACAACTATTATTTGCTGTCTTACATCGATAAAATCTCGGATATAAGAACGTATAGAATAGACCGAATGACAGACGTCGAGATCGAATCGGGGCGGCGTGAGCAACGAGCGGATATAGATAAAATAGATCACGAACAATATAGAACGCAAGCATTTTCGATGTACGGCGGCAAGCTCGAACAAGTAGGTTTGCGATTCACCAAGTCGCTGATCGACGAGATTTTCGATAAATTCGGCGAGCAAACTCGGATAGATAAAATCGACGAAAATGCATATAACGCAAATGTAAGCGTGCAAGTAAGCAGAACATTCTTTGCGTGGGTAGTAGGGACGCAAGGAGAGATGCAAATATTCTCGCCGTAAACCGTATGCGAGCAGTTCGATAAATTCGTAGCGACAATAAAAGAAAGATATTAAAATCGTTCTCAATTCGAGGACGATTTTTTATATAAACTCCGTTCACTGCCCTTGCAAGGGAAGTGAGATGATTGTAGAAAGTCGTAATGTATGCTATAATACGCCCACAAGCTAAATTGAACGCAAAGTTCAATTTAAGGGAGTTGGCACAAATGAGAACATTAAACCCAAATATTCTATGCCGAATGGAGAAATATATAAAGGAGTACCAAGTGGAGAACGGCAGATCGCCAAGCTATCGGAACATAATGCACTTTATGAATATGAGTTCGCTCAATCTTGTACAGCGGTATGTACTTGCATTGGAACGCGAGGGCAGAATATCCTTGATGCAAGTTATGGTGGGAAATTCCAAAAACCAGTTCCAAACACTGCAATTCACATTGACGTTTTTTCTTCCATTGCGACTAATCCGATGTGGGGAGATTTAACGAGAGAACAAAAGATCGCAATCGATCAATATCCACTATTCCAAAAATTGTTCGATTGCCTTTCTCCGAATCTTGTGATGGTTTCGATTGAAAAAAAGACAATGCAAAAAGTGTTCCGGCTTTCCGATCAGATGGCTGTCGGTACGGGAAGCAACAAACTTGAAATCTACCACAAAAACAGTACAACGTATATTTATGGCAGAAACTTTAAAGGGACACCCTTTTATGCCCGACAAGAATGTGTTTCTGTATTACAGAAAAATATCTGTGGAAATCTGAAGCTTGCTGTAACTCATCTCAAAAATAATCTCCCTGCCTTCTTTGAACATAAAGGCGAAACATATGAAGAACCTGAATTTGAATACATCCTGGTAAAAACTTCTGAAAATAGTGTTGCACAGCGCGGAAATCTCTATGAAGCGACCCGATATGCCTGGAAACTGAGCTTTGAACGGGCAAGGCATTATAAATATGTATTCAGCGTTATCGACGGTATCGTTCGAGAAGTTTATTTTGTTTCCGAATGGCGCGTAATTGCGCAGGGAAATTATAGCGGGCGGCTTAAATTTTCCGGGGAAATCGCCGACAGGAGAATTGCCGACCGATTTATAGGAAAACATATTCCCGCGAAGTACTGTAAACAGGGGTGCAGTAGCCCCGCTCTCTATAAACAGATATAAAGTTTTATGACGACAGGTGGCGCATTGGAAAACCAATGCGCCGCTCTATGTCTATTGATCATTGATAGCCCGCTTTGTAAAAGGCACTGCTCCGTCTTTTAAATAGTTTCGATTCAATGCAAGAAGAGTGTCAGCATCGTCTGTCATAGGATTATACAACACAAAACGCTCTGTGCCATATTCTTTTGCCTTTTCCATTGCGTGACGTGAGCCGCTGCCCCCCTGTCCCGGAAGATGGCTTGCGATTAAAAGAATTTTTCCCGCAAACATCGCCTGCAATCTGTCTCGTTCGATAAATCGTCGAATCCTGTCATAGC
>ERZ1090880.798-NODE-798-length-16434-cov-5.798339_pt1 | contig 16434 bp, 10 predicted proteins | sample MGYA00478471_ERZ1090880 | MGnify/ENA primary metagenome ERZ1090880 (study PRJEB33644, sample SAMEA5815734) | chicken gut metagenome | biome: Chicken; feature: Gastrointestinal Tract; material: Caecum | place: Ireland | collected 2019-01-01 | study: A study of the... | reverse complement strand
CCCCCCCCCCCCCCCCCCCCACCAAAAACAACCCCAAATAATATCTTTTATTTTTTTTCTATAATTCTTTTTTTGTTTGTGGGGGGGGGGGCCGGGGGCGCCCCCCCCCCCCCCCCCCCCCGACACTTGTATAAAACCTAAGCGCACAAACTACAGCCTCATAATTTAATTTTGTTTTTTTGAAGAGTGTTTATGGTTGTTCTGTATGAATTTTAAGCAGACAGCAAGCCTTACTGTAGCACATATCCTTTTAGCCGTATTTTAAGTTAATAACTGACTTTATTTGCAATCAATCAATGGAGAATAATATTAAGATCTGGGGACATATAACTTGATTAAAAATTAAATTGATGCCCACATATGCCGCAGTTATTTAACATTTTTGTGTTGAGCATTTTATTTTATTGGGCGATTGTTATAGGCCAAAGTTGAAATTTGCAGACTGAATATATGAAAAATTTCAGATATTTGCAACGTAGGATTTTGAATTGTGTATTGCAATGCTGCGGTTGGTATGGTATTATAAAGTTGCTCTGCAATTTAATTCCGCGTTATGTACGGGTACAGAAATGTACCTGTTTTAAGCATATATTCCTGTCATTTTTATTTAAAACTCTGGTTTGGCGGCAAATAATTTGCAGACGCGCATTATAATTTCGGAGGATGTTATGATAACAGCGGTTCAGCAGTTTGCCGTAAGGAAGACGCTTTGCAACGAAAAGCAGGCGAGAGAAACTTTGAATGCCGCAGAGGAGTGCGGTTATGACGGAATAGAGATGTGCGGGTTTCTGACAAGAAAAATACCATTGCTTATAAGGGGATTTGCCGCTATGGCGGGAATGCCCATAGGTCCTTGCTGTAAACTCGACTGGAAAAAACTCATAGCTGAAAGTAAGTTGAAAGTGGTAAGCGTGCACGAGGATCTCGGGACTATCAACGACAGAACAGATATGGTGGTTGCCGAGGCGGAATCTTTCGGGACCAGGAATATTGTAATTACAGGCATGTTTAAGTATGATTATTCGGATAAGCGTGAAGTACTGTCTCTTGCGGACAGTCTGAACGAGGCGGGCAAAATGCTGAAATCGCGCGGGCTTAAACTGTTATACCATAATCATAACTGTGAGCTTTGTTTCACTTCAGAAGGCAAGAGGGCTCTGGATTTTTTGTCGGAGAACACGGATCCGGAATTTGTCAATTTTGAATTTGACTCGTACTGGATAGCGGAAACGGGGGCAGATCCCGTTGAGTGGATGGACAGACTGGGCAAGCGTATAAAGTTATGGCATATAAACGACCGCGGATTTCGTGCTGCGGGCAAGACATCTTCAATACGAAAGTCTGGCGGCATGGAGTTGGGAAAGGGAAATATGCCGCTTAAAAGACTCGTTGAGAAAGCAAAAGAGCTGGACGTGGAGGCAGTAATACTTGAAAACCATGCTGACTGGATTGACGGAGACCCGGTAAAGTCTATGAGGATAAGTTCGGAATTTCTGAACAAATATGCAAAATAAACTTTGTACGCGAAAAAAATTACCCGTTGATTTTTTTCCGTTGTTATGATATAATTGGTATGCTCTACAAATTTCAGACGGACGCGTATAAGGTTACAACGGCATAAGTGTACCCTTTTTCCATTATACGCGGAATTGTAGAGCAAACAATTAAGGGTGACATTTTGCAGGGCACCCACAGGTGCCCTTTTTTTATATGTAAGGAGAGGTGGAACAATGTATTCGATAGCCGTAGTAGATGATGATGATTCCGATATAGCCGCGCTCACAGGGTATATCAAAAAGTTTTTCAAGGATGATGAGAGTAAGTACTGTGTTGCCACTTTCCGTGACGGGAGCGAGCTTATGGATGGCTATTCGCCCAAGTATGACATAGTGTTTCTCGATATAGACATGGAAAAGCTGAACGGCATGTCTACGGCTAAAAGGATAAGAAATACAGACGAAAAGACGGCCATAATTTTTGTCACGCGAATGGCTAAATATGCTATCAAGGGATATGAGGTAAGCGCTCTCGACTTTATTGTGAAGCCTGTGGAATACAGCAGTTTTGTGCTTAAATTCAGCCGTGCGCTTGCATACGTTGACAGAAACCGAAAGAATACTATATCCCTGAAGACGGGCTCCGGCACAATTTATTTTGATGAATCGGAAATAAAATATATAGAGACCTTGAGCCATTATCTCATATATCATACGGTCAAGGGCGATTACAAGATACTTGGGACTTTAAAAAATGCTGTTGATTCGCTTAAGGGGGAATCATTCAGTATGTGCAATCGTTGTTACCTTGTCAATATGTGTTATGTCACGGCTGTAGTTGAAAATACTGTTTATATAGGTGACGAAAAGCTCATAGTATCCCGTTACAGGAAAAAAGAGTTTATGGAAACTCTTGCGCATTTTTTAGGCGGAAAAGGCTGATATGCAGGCGCTCATAAATGTATTTTTTACCATAAAATTTTTTCCCAGTCTTCTGATAGCGTCATCTATTTTCGCCGCTTTTGCTCCAAAGAGAAAGTATTTTGTCTTAAGATTTATATCGTCTTTCTGTGTTTTTTGCGCCGTTGCCGTTATGATATGGCGCGCGGTAAGGGACAATGCGGGAACGGGATTTACCGGCGGCCTTGCATACGTTGCTTGCGATGTGTTTTTCTTCTTTGCCGTGATTGCATTCCTCTGTTTTAATTTTCGTGTGTCTTTTTTTCAGGCCGTGCTCTACGATGCAAGCGGGTGGGGCATAGAACATATCGGTAATTCTCTTTCCATAATTCTTGCTCTTTTGCTGAAGGTGGAGAATATTTATATCAATTACAGCGTAGAGTATTTTACTCTGACTTTTCTGGTTTACACAATCGTATACGTTGCGGCGGCGATAGTTTCGTGGGCATTCTGTCGCGAATCTGCCGTAAATATAAATAAAAAACGCATACTTCTGCCCACCTTGCTGATTCTGTTCACTACGATAATACTCGGCGTCTATACGCCCGTTGCCGATACGCCTTCCAACGTAATGGTAATACTTAAACTTTTTGCCGTTATATGCTGCATAATAAGTCTTTGTCTTTCGATAAGCATCTTTGAGGCGGGAAGATACAGGTATGAACTTGACGCCATAGAGCTTGCCGACAGAAAGAGGCGTGAACAGTACGAAATCTCAAAGGAAACCATAGACGCAATAAATGTGAAGTGTCACGACCTTAAAAAGATGATAGGTTCTGTGCTCGGGCAGAAGAAGGCCCTCACGGACGAAGAGATACAAAACCTGAATAAGCAGATATCCATATACGACGCGATAATAAAGACGGGCAACGAGGCCTTTGACCTGATAATAACCGAAAAGAGTCTTTACTGCGAAAAAAACGGAATAGCGTTTACCGTAATGGCGGACGGAGATTTGCTTGGCTTTATTTCAGACGCGGATATCTATTCGTTGTTCGGCAACATTCTCGATAACGCGACGGAGGCTTCCGTAAAAATGGAGGCGGGATGGCGCGCAATATCTCTCAGGGTAAAAAGGTCTGCCAATATGCTGCTTATTCACGAAGATAATTATTTCAACGGCAGACTCAAATACAGCAATGGTAATCTGGTGACATCAAAAGACAACACTACAGACCATGGATACGGAGTTATGAGTATAAAGCGCGTTGCCGAAAAATATGGCGGCAGCGTATCGCTTTCGACATCCGGCAATGTTTTCAGTCTGGACGTGCTGTTGCCACTAAAAAATGAATGCTTTTGCCACTGAAAAATAATTGAATACTGCAAGAAGGCTCTCCTTTGAAGGGGAGCCTTCTTTTGCTATTCGCGTATGCCCCGACGCGATTCGGGTATGGGCTATTGAATTTTGTCGCCTTCGGCTTTATAATCTCTGCAATGTTAAAAAATATCATAAGGAGAAAGTTATGAACAGGTTTAAGAAGATTATGCTTTCCGTTCTTGCAATAACTGCGGCAACGGCTGCGGTGTGCGGAATTTCGGCATGTGATGATGGTGAGGAAAAGAAACCCGATAATGGCGGAGATGAAGGCACCGAGGCGACCATAAGTTACCAGTTCACCGGCAACTATACCGATGAAACGCTCACGGGACTCGGCTTCGACTATTACATAATTCTCAACCTTTACAGCGACAATACCGTTGCAGGCAGCGGTTACAACAAGCTCAGCATGGACAGTTCTGCCTACACGGATAACAGCGGTTTCTATGAAAAGTGGTGGAAAGGTACCTGGGAAGAGACCGAGAACGAGGAAGGTCTTGAGTGCATAGAACTCAAAGTAAGGTATGACAGCGATGCTCAGAATATAATGGGCGGCGGTCTGCTTACCGGCAATTTTGAGTATCAGTTGTATGAAGGGGCTGACGGTAACATCACATTTACGATAGACTGCCCCATATTCTCAGGTCGCAAGCAGGAAATCACCGGCAGTTCGACTGTAAGGTATAACGACCTCAACGCATTCATCCAGGGCAATCTGTATCAGTTTGAAGAGCCTGATTATGTAACGATGTTCCAGTCGACGGGCGACAGCATCACATCCAGAATTTATTGCCAGGAAGACGGAACGGCGCTCTTCTGTACGGGTAAGGAAGACCCTGCAACGGAGACTGAAAAGTATCTTATCAGCGAAACGTGGACGTGGACTTATGCTGACGGTGCGCTTACTTTTGCCAAGAGTGCAACCGAAAAATATACTGCAACGCTCGACGGAAATTCCGCAACCGTAAATTACGAAGTTTCGCTTATGGGAAATACGGTGAAGTATACGCTTGCATGCGCCGATATATCCGATCTTAAAGAAATCGGCGGCGCGCAGCAGCCCGAAGCGCCTGTTGTTCTTGCCACATTTACAAGTGAGGGCGGTGATACAATAACGGTATATAAAGACGGAACGGCAAAGATGAGCGCATACGGCGGCGCGCTCAAACCTTCGTTCAATTGGACATATGCGGGCGGCACGCTGACTTTCACGGATGCGGAGAACGCGCAGAAAGTTTACACCGCAACGATAAGCGGCAATTCGGCAACAGTAGTTTATACGGATAAGCTGGGCAACATTTCGGTTAACATTTCCTTTACCTGTGACGACATAAGCGCGCTTATAAAATAAGGCGGTGCACTAATGAAAAAAAATTTGCTGAGAGTTATGGCTGTGGCGTCATGCGCCGTGCTCGCACTGGGGTTGCTTGCGGCCTGCAAGCCTGACAATCCAGAAGAAGGACCCGGCGAACCGGAAAATCCTGGCCCGACTGCCGAAACTGTTGATAAGAGCGACCTTGCTTACGTTTCTTCGCTAGATAAATATAAAAAGACCGACTGGAGCGGCGCAAAGTGGATATGGGCGGACAGAACCACGGCAAACTCATACGTGGCTTTCCGCAAGACGTTTGAACTGGACGGCGCTCCGAAGACGGCTGTCGCCGATATTGCGGCAGAGAGCAAGTATTATCTCTGGGTAAACGGCGAACTTGTGGTGTACGACGGTGCAAGCAAGCGCGGCGCAACGCTGTATGACGGCTTTTATGAACAGGTTGACCTCACCGATTACCTTGTAAAGGGAGAAAATACCATAGTCATTCTTGTCGGATACAACGGCAGGAGCGGAAATTCAAGCGTTGACCCGGGTGCGGCAGGACTGCTGTTTGAACTCAATGCGGACGATGTAACGATAGTGTCAGACTCCACATTCAAAGCCAACAGATTGCGCGCCTACAAAAACCAGGGCTTGCTTGGTGCGGACTGGCCCAACTATTCGCAGTCGTCAATGCTTGCGGAATGGGACGTCTACTATGACGCGCGCGACAGCGTGGGCGATTATATGGCTGCCGACTATGACGATTCCGACTGGGCAGCGGCCACCGTGGTGGCGGAAACGGGTGTTAAACCGTTCAACGACACATATCTCTCCGTCATTCCGCTCATGGCGTTCGATAAGGAATACACCTTCCTCGAAAGCGAGTATATAGGCAAAAAACTTACCGAAGATACCACAATCAGAATAAGATTGCCTGAAAATATGCAGTTCAGCCCCTACTTTGAGCTTGATGCCGATGAGGGAGGACTGAGATTTACGTATTATACCAACACGCTCACAAGTCAGGGCATAGATTCGTTTAAAGATGATTATGTCACGGCCGAGGGGGAGCAGAGTTATGAAAGTTACCCCTGGAGAAGCGGTTCTGAGCTGATAATAGAAGCTCCCGCGGGCATAACGTTCAAAAAGATAGGTTTCCGCAGAAGCGGTTATGACAGCGAGCGTACGGGCAGTTTCGTAACGGATAACGATGCCGTGAACACGCTGTGGCAGAAGGCGGTCAATACTCTTCTGATATGCATGCGCGATACATATATGGATTGTCCCGAGCGCGAGCGTTCTCCTTACATAGGCGATGCTGCAAACCAGATATCGGAAACATTCTATGCTCTTGACGAAAATTCGTGGGCGCTTACCAAAAAGACCATACTCAACATAATAGGATGGACCAAGACTGACAGCTGCATTCCTCTGCGTTCGCCCAGCATAGTCACCAACGAATGCCCCGCGCAGACGCTGAATTTCCTTGTTTCCGCGTATGAGTATTATCTCTTTACAGGCGACGCCGAAACAATGAAACTGTTTTATCCCGTGGCGGTTGATTATCTCAAACTCTGGAGTCTGAATTCCGATGGCAGCATAGTTTACCGCAACGGCACGTTCCAGTGGGTGGACTGGGGCAACGGCGCAGACAGCGAAGTTATTCAGAACTGCTGGTACTATTACGCGCTGTCCTGCACGCAGAAACTTGCAAAAGGACTGGGAATATCCTCTGACGAAGCGTTTTTTGAGGAGCGTCTTGCCTCTGTGAAAAATGGCTTTGCAAAGTTCAGAAAGGAAGGGGGATATACCTCGGGTACGGCCTATGACGACAGGGCAAACGCTCTTGCCGTTGTCAGCGGACTTGCGGAAGAAAGCATGTATCCGCAGATAAAGCAGGTGCTCACTTCAACGTACAATGCAAGCCCCTACATGGAAAAATTTGTGGAAGAGGCGCTGTGCGTAATGGGTGAATATGATGCCGCGCTGGAAAGAATGCTCTTCCGCTACGGCGATATGATAGAGGACGAGGACAGCACTCTCTGGGAGCTGTGGCAGAAGGATGCCGGAACGATAAATCACGGCTGGACGGGCGGTTCTCTCACCGTGCTCAGCAAGTATTTCGGCGGCGTAATGCCCGAAAGCGCGGGATATGAAAGTTACAGCATAAAGCTCACCGATATTTTCTCTTCTCTGTCCATGACTGTAACCACCCCCAAGGGCGACATATCCTATTCCGTAAGCGAAAAAGGAAATGTCAGGACGATAAGCGTCACCGCAATCAGTGCGGAAGGCAGCATATACATACCCGCATCGTGGGGCAGCGTAAGCGCGTCCGATTCCGATTGCGTGATTACCACCGAGGACGGATATACCGTCGTAAAGACATCGGGCGGAAACTTTACCCTGACTGTTTCATCTTAATTGTTTGCTCTTATAAGCGGAAGAAGGAGCTCCTCCGTAACGGAGCTCCTTCGCTATCCGCGCATAACTAATGACTGTTCGGGTATCCGATATTGACTTGAAGACTAAAAAAATTAAAATAAAAAGCGTTGATAAAAACGAATTCAGGAGGAAATTATGAAGATTAAAAAACTTATTGTGGCTGTTGCCTGTGCAACAGCAGCTGTTGCGGCAGCGGCAATGCTTTCGGCGTGCAGTGGCGGCGGTGCAACGTCAACAGGCACCTATCTTTCGGAAAATGAACTTACTTATGCAAATTTTTTACCCGAAAAGAATTACTACTTTGCCACATCCACAACTCAGCAGCTGGATACGTTCAGCGACAACACCTATTGCCTTACAATAACCACCAGCACCTATTCCAACATCAGCCTCGGACCCGATGTTGCGACGGGTGATGAAACATGGAATGACCGCGGACAGACCATTACCCGTTTCTACGGCTCCTGCACGGTTGAGACCGACCCTTCCGACGATACGCTCAGCTTTGTTACTATATCCGCGCCCGAACGCGTTGTGTTTGCTTCCTTCGGCTCTTTGACTCTGGATACGAGCAACTGGACGGATGAAATGACAGGGGCGGCAACCACGCTTGCATCAAATCCTCTCGGAGGACTTGGCATTCAGATCGGAAAGGACGAAACCGTCAACGCCGACAAGCTGCTTGAGGCAAAAGTGGGCGAGTTCCCTACAGACGGCATTGAGATAATGGTAAATCTTTCTGCCTGCTCGTTCGATCAGGTAAGCTGGTAATCGGCTTATAAAATAAGCGCCGCGCAATGCGGCGCTTATGTAAATAAATGGTAAGGAGCAGAAAATGAACAAAGAAAACAAGTTTCTTAAAGTTCTCGGCGCTGTAACGGGAAAAGTCAATTTATGGCGTGGCCTTGCAGCTGTTTTCGGACTTTTCATGGCAATTTTTCTAGTAGTCACTAATCTCGGCTGGCGCTATGAAGGGTTTGTGAACGACAGACTCAACGTTACTCCGCCCGTTGTGGAAGGGGACGAGGATACTGTTGTATATAAAAGCAAGTTCGGTGAACTCAATGCCGCAAACAGCGAAAAGCTGATTGAGGCGGAAAACGATTTCAACATCCGTGCAATGCAGGAAGGCGCGGTAATGCTGCGCAACGAAGATAACGCATTGCCTCTTTCCTCTCAGGAAAAGAGCATTACGCTTTTCGGCAATTCTGTAAAGGATCCCTTATATGCCACGAATGGCGGCGGTTCAACCTTCAAGGCTTCACGCGGCGGCGGCCTTCTGGACGCATTTAAGGCGGCAGGTTTCGAGATTAACATGGCAATGTATAACGCCTATCTCAACAGCAATGTTGACAGGGTGTCATCTGCAACTCCCGGACTTTCCGATATAGGCGAAGTGGGTCAGAGTTTCTATACGAAGGAACTCAGAGATTCTTATGCGGACAACTACAATGATGCAGCGATAGTTCTGCTCACACGCTACGGCGGCGAGGGCGTTGACCTTGATTATACGAAGGATGCCGACGGAGTGCCCCTTCTCTCTTTCCACGAAGAGGAGCGTCAGCTGCTTAAAATGATAAACGATTCGGGTAAATTCGGCAAGATAATAGTGCTTGTCAACAGCCCGTTCGCAATGGATCTGGAGTGGATTGAAGATCCGCAGTACGGCGTTGACGCCTGCCTTGCATTCGGTGCTGCAGGTGATGTCGGCTTTATCGGAATAGCCAACCTTCTCACGGGCAAGGCAGACCCTTCAGGCCATCTTGCCGATACATATGCAACAGATTCCATGTCTGCCCCCGCAATGCGCAACTTCGGCGACTTCACTTTTTCCAATCACGACACAAAGTATGAAAATAAGTATGTAGTGTATGCGGAAAACATTTACGTCGGCTATAAGTATTACGAAACGCGCTATCACGACCAGGTGCTCGGCATAAATAATGCAACGGGCAGCGCAGGCGTGTATGCAAGCTCCGGCAACAGCTGGAACTATGCCGAAGAAATGGCATATACCTATGGTTACGGCCTTTCTTATGCAGACTTCACGCAGGAAGTTCAGTCCATTGAGTGGGACAGGGAGAACCATCAGGTTGTTGCCGAAGTAAAAGTTACAAACAACGGTCCTGCAAACGGTTCGGCATATACCGGCAAATCGAAGAGCGTGGTACAGCTCTATGCAAGCCTTCCCTATGAGGATGGACAGGCTCAGAAGTCGGCCATACAGATGATAGGCTTTGCAAAGACTGCTGAACTTGCCGCAGGCGAAGATTGCGTTGTTACCGTAACGGCTGACGACTATCTCTTTGCCGCCTACGATGAAAATGCCGTGAACGGTGCCGATTCCACCAAAAAAGGCTGCTATGTTTTTGACGCGGGCGATTACTACTTTGCGATAGGCGACAATGCTCACGACGCGCTCAACAACGTGCTTGCAGCGAAGGAAGGAGATGCTATTGAAGGCAAGCTCACCGATGAAAAGGGCAACGTGGTTGCAGGTGATGCGGCAAAGGCGGTTGTTCAGACTCTTGAAGAGACCGACAACACGACTTATGCAAGGTCTGAGGCCACGGGCGAAGTGGTAAGCAACAGGTTCGACGAAATTGATTATAACTACTTCGCGGCAAATACCGTTACATATCTGACGAGGAGCGACTGGAATACGTATCCCAAGTCGTATACCAATCTCTCCGTTACCGATGAACTTAAAAACCTTCTCATAGGCGAAACGTATACAAAGCCCTCCGACTCGCCCTCTGTGAGCTCTATAACGACGGGTGCGAAGAACGGAATAGAGTTTGTCCAGATGAAGGACGTTGCCTATGACGACGACAAGTGGAATGATTTTATCGACCAGCTTTCGATAAGCGAGCTTGCAACCATAATGGGCGAAACAATGGGCAACGATAAGATTGCTTCGGTAAACAAGCCCGCAAACGCTAACACCGATGGTCCCAAGGGGCTTGGTTCAAGCTATAACAGGGGTAACGGCGAACCCATAACGCTCTACGTTGACCAGGTTGTAATGGCATGCACGTGGAACCTCGACCTCCTTGCAGAGCGCGGCGAACTGTTTGCCGAAGACGCGCTTTACGCAGGTTATTCAATGATATTCGGACCGGGCGCTGACTGGCACCGCACCGCTTATTCGGGCAGAAATTCAGAATACTATTCCGAAGATGCCAACATGAGCTATCTTTGCGGCGCGGCTCAGGTAAAGACCATGCAGGAAGGCGGCCTTCTCTCCGCAATAAAGCACTTTGCCGGCAACGACCAGGAGACCAACAGGCACGGCGTTGCAACGTTTGCAGGCGAGCAGGGCTTCCGTGAGGGGTCCTTAAGGTGCTTTGAAGGCGCTCTCCGCGACGATGTGGGCGGTGCGCTCGCAACGATGACTTGCTTCAACAGAATAGGCGCAACGGCCGGTGCCGCAAGCGAAGCTACGCTGAAAGCCATTCTCCGCGATGAATGGGGATTTAAGGGCGTAAATCTTACCGACTCCTCCAAGGATGCGGCAGATTATGTCCATACGGAGGAATGCACGGTATACGGAACGGATATGTTCAACAACGACAGCGGTCGTACCAACGAGCTTATTAAGCTGGTAAGGCAGGGCGGAGACGGCACTATTCTGAACGCCATGAAAGAGGCCAACAAGCATTTCTATTACGCATATTCCCGCTCCAATCTTGTAAACGGACTTCAGGTGGGCGTGGCCGTTCCCGATTTCGTTCCCTGGTGGCAGGCTACGCTGATAGCTGTGGACGTTGTGCTCGGCGTGCTCGTGGTCGTTTCGGTTGCAGCCGTTGTGTGCGGCAATGTACTTAACCGTAAAAGGAAGGAGGAAGAGTAATGTTTTCCGTTAAACAGGCCTTTAAAAACAGAACGGTAGGTTTCTATATAGGATTAGCTGCGGCGGTTGTGGCTCTTCTCGGCGATATACTCTATATCGCGATAGACGGGGCCGACAGAACATTCACGTCTGCAGGGTTTGCTCTTGTGCTTGTGGGCGCAATTACCGAACTTCTCGTTGTGTTTACCGAGTTCAGATTTGCTCCGCTCATTCCCGCAGCATTCTATATCGGCGGATTTGCTCTTGCACTCAACGTTGCACTGCCTTCGCTTTCCGACGTATGGAACGGAGTCACATTCATAGGCGGCAACGCTACTCTCGGCGTAATCTTTTCTGCAACATTCCTTATCTGTGCAATTGCGCAGACGGCTTCTTGCTTTATGAATCAGAGAAGCGCAGCAGAGAAAGAAACTGAATCGGCGGCTGAATGATATCGCTGACCGTACAGATAACGTAAAAACAAGCGGCGCGGATTTATTCGCGCCGCTATATATCGCGGCGAATGCCGCAAAACGGAGGTAAAATATGAAAGTAAGAAAGTTGCTTGCAGGCCTCGTGCTTGCAATTCTTGCCATCGGCGCGGTGTTCGCTTTTGCCGGATGCAAGAATGAAGGAGAAGATGACAAGAAACCTGTAGGTGGCGGTGAAGTTACCATATCCTATCAGTTTTCAGGCGTAATGGACGGAGAGGACCTCGATTCGTTCAGCTTTGCAAAGGGCGCATTCTGGCTTAAGCTCATGTCGGACGGCTCTGCCGTAATGGACCGCTATAATTTTGGCAATTATAACGCTTCTCCCGCGGAAGAAAATGATGACTATGTGCCCGGGTATATGTCAGGTGAATGGGAAACCGTAAACCGTGACGGCGTTGAGGCTCTTTCGATAGAAGTTTATATGCTCACAAACGGCGTAAAGACTAACACCGCTACGGGTACTGCTTATAACAAGGGCGGTACATATTCCTGCTCGCTCAGGCTGGAAGTTGTGCAGGGTTCGGGCTTCTACAGGGCTGTTGAATTTACCGGCGGCACTACGCTCTATGCCGATGCAGATGAATTCATCACCGAAAACGCACAGACCTTTACGCCTCCTGCATCGCTTATAACCTTCACGGCAGAAGGCGGCACGGTATATGTTCAGGAAGCAGGTAAGGCACTCATTTATGCCGGATATTCCCAGATTGCCGAAGTAACGTATGCAAACGACGGTGAAGGTAATATGACAATAACCGCTGCAGGCAAGACTATAGATGTAGCGGTGGATACAGAGAAAAATACTGCTACGTTTGAGTATGAATATTCGATGTACGGCGAGTATACCACAAAGTTCACCTTTGTTTGTGCCGACTACTCCAAGATACCCGTGGTTGCCGCTCAGGCTCCCGCAGAAAACGTATATACGGGTACGTACAGCGGTATGACCTGGACGCTTACCCTTACGGATGAGGAAAACTGCACTATCTCTGCCAAGATGGGCGGCTTTGACGTTGTGTTCAACTGCACCTATGTAAAGGATGCAGACAATGTTGTCACTCTCACGCCCGCGGCTGACATGGGTGATGCATATAAACCTGCCTGGGCAGTCATAGACGGTGTCAAGTGGCAGCTCGGAGAGGACAATGCAATGACGGCCATTGCTCCTCAGACCCCTTCGCAGCAGGGCTGAAATTTGTCTTTATAAAATGCGCCGCAGCCAGCCTTACGGCATGGCCGCGGCGCGACAACGGAGATAGTTATGAAAAAATTGTTTTCAAAGAAATTATGGATTCCGCTTACTGCGGTTTTTGCATTTCTGATGATAGTCTGCATAGTGGCTTACTGCGTGACGGACTTCTTCAAAGTTGCAATAAACGCAGCATTGCAGACTACCGATTATAAGGTAATCAAGGACCCCGATGCACAGATTTACTATGAGCCGCTCGCATACAGCGATGAAGCTCTTGCCGAATATGAAGCTCAGCTCTGCGAGGACATCGAGGGTGAGGGCGCGGCGCTCCTTTTCAATAAAAACAATGCGTTGCCTCTTGCAAAAGACAGCAAATTCAGCTGCTTTTCTCAGTCCTCAGTCGACCTGCTCTATGGCGGCACAGGTTCTGGCAGCATGGACGCAAACGATGCAACCACGCTTCACGCAGCGCTTACGTCAGCTTTCGGCGAAGGCTGCATAAATCAGGATTTGTGGACGTTCTATGTTACGTCGGGTTATAAGCGCGTCAATGCCGCAACTACAGGCGGCAATCAGGGTCAGTACCGCATAAACGAAGTACCCTGGAGCGAGTATGAAAAGGCCGGCGTAACCTCTTCTTTCGCAAATTATGGCGATGTTGCCCTCGTGGTTCTCGCCCGTTCGGGCGGTGAAGGTGCGGACCTCCCCGATGATGAGGCTTGCTTCACAAATAACGGGGCTACCAATTTCGACAGCACGGACGGCGATTATCTTCGTCTCTCCGCCGAAGAAAAAGATATGCTCGACCACGTTATGCAGTACAAGAAGGACGGTACTTTCAAAAAGGTCGTACTTCTGCTCAACTCGGCAAACTCCCTTCAGCTTGATTTCCTCTCTGATTACGACATAGACGCGGCTTTGTGGATAGGCGATGTGGGTATGACCGGCATAAATGCCGTTGCCGATCTGCTCTCCGGCGACAGAGTTCCTTCCGGCAGGATTGTCGATACTTTCCTCAAGGACAATCATTCCGCGCCCGCAATGGTAAACTTCGGCTCGTTCACCTATTCCAATGCCGATGAACTCGGCCTTGAAACCGCGCAGAACAATACCGATGCCGGCGCTAAAAAGGCAAACAGAAATTACGTAATCTACCAGGAAGGCATATACGTCGGTTACCGTTACTATGAAACCAGGTATGAAGACTATGTATTCGGAAACGGCAACGCTGGCGATTATGATTATTCTGCAGATGTGGCTTTCCCCTTCGGATACGGCCTTTCCTATACCACATTCGAGTACAGCAATTTCAACGTTGAACCTTCCGATGACGGAAAGACGTTCGAAGTGAGCGTAGACGTAACCAATACAGGCGATATCGCCGCAAAACACACCGTTCAGATATATTTCAGTTCTCCTTATACTCAGTATGACAAGGATAACGGCATAGAAAAAGCTGCAGTAGAACTCTGCGGTTTCGATAAAAAACTCATCAATGCCAAGGATACCGAAACCTTCACCATAACCGTCAACAAGGAAGACCTTACTTCTTACGACGCAAACGTTGAAAAGACTTATATCCTTGAAGACGGCGACTACTGGTTTACAGCAGGCCGCAACGCTCACGATGCCGTGAATAATATCATTCGCGCAAAGGCACAGGACGGCGGTATCACGCTTGACGAAAACAAGCTCTTCGGTTTTGAAGGCGACGGTACAGGTAAGGCCGAGCTTGTTGCAAAATGGACTAACGGTACGTTCGATAAGACCACGTTTGCAAAATCTTCGGCTACAGGCAATGCCATAACCAACAGATTTGACAATGCCGACCTCAATAAGTATGCCGGCACGGCCGACCAGAAGATAACCTATCTTACCAGAAATGACTGGACGGGCACGTTCCCCAAGGAAGTAAAAACGCTTACCGTTACCGACCAGATGTGGGCTGACGGTCTTACTCACGACGAATCGGGCGACAGTGGAAGAGCTGCGCTCGTAGAACGCTACAAGCAGGCGTACTGGTCCGATGTAACCACTCTTCCCCAGCAGGGCGTAGAGGGCGATCTCAATGCGATAGATATGCGTGAAGAAGAGTATGATTCCGATGTATGGGAGCAGCTCCTCAATCAGATTCCTTATTCTGAAATGACTGCCCTCATCGGGGATGGCTTTCACCTTACGCAGCCCGTTCAGAGCATTAACCTGCCCGGCACGCTCGATGAAAACGGCCCTCAGGGACTTACGGCAAGCCTTGTAGGCGGTGAAAGTGCAATGGCATATACTTCCGAAGACGTAATGGCCGCAACTTTCAACCGTGAACTTGTGGCTGAAATGGGCAAGTGCATAGGCGAAGATTTCCAGCGCGCACCCAGTAACGGCGAAAGCGTTTATACCGGCATATATGGCCCTGGCGCCAACATACACCGTACTCCTTATTCCGGACGTAACTTCGAATACTATTCCGAAGATGGCTGGCTGAGCGGCGAAATGTGCGCAGTTGAAGTGGCTGCCATTCAGGAACGCGGCGTATATGTATTTACAAAGCACTTTGCTCTCAACGACCAGGAAGAGGGACGCTATGGTATAAGCACGTGGTCCAATGAGCAGGCGATACGCGAACTTTATCTCGAAGGTTTTGAAGGCTCCGTGGTAAAGGGCGGCGGTCTCGGTGTAATGACGTCGTTTAACAGGCTGGGCGTGGTATGGTCAGGTTCTCACAGAGGACTTATGACAGACGTGCTCCGCAACGAATGGGGTATGAAGGGCGCTGCCATAACGGACTGCTCTGTAATGGCCAACTATATGGATTACCGCCTCGGCGTACTTGCAGGTCAGGACCTTTGGGATGGCTACCGTTCAGGCATGGATACTCTTGCCGGACAGCAGAATGACCCCGCAATAGTGTCTGCCTGCCGACTTGCAACAAAGCATATCATATACAGCGTTATAAACAGTCATGCAATGAATATCGGCGATGCTCAGATAATACCTGCAATGCCCTGGTGGCAGGCTGCCATACTTTCGGCAATGATTATATTCATTGTATTCACTGTGGCAAGCACTTCAATGCTTGTGGTAAGCATAGTAAAATCAAAAAAATCAAAGCAATAACTATTTTGCTCTAAGAATCAGAGACCCTGTACATTTGTGCAGGGCCTCTTTTATTATTTTTAAATTTTTTGTGGCGGCGTTTTAAATTGTAAGGTCGGAATCGCGTGTAATGATTTTTGGCACACAGTTGGCACAACTTTTGATTTTTATGTAAAATAAGGCAAAATTGAGCAAAAATAGCTTAAATTTGCTTAAATCTGAGTTTTTCTTGTGCGTTCAAGTCCAACAAGCGGAGCCATTCCGGTGATAATGGCGACGAGGATCCACC
>ERZ1090880.793-NODE-793-length-16495-cov-10.646533_pt1 | contig 16495 bp, 8 predicted proteins | sample MGYA00478471_ERZ1090880 | MGnify/ENA primary metagenome ERZ1090880 (study PRJEB33644, sample SAMEA5815734) | chicken gut metagenome | biome: Chicken; feature: Gastrointestinal Tract; material: Caecum | place: Ireland | collected 2019-01-01 | study: A study of the... | reverse complement strand
CCAACGACAAGCACCCGAAGCAGATTTATTCCTGTAAGACCTACAACGCCTACGGGAAACAGCACTGTACCCAGCACCGGGTTGAGTACGACACCCTTTACAGCCTTGTACTGAACAAAATCCGGGAGTGCGCCAGAGCCGCCCTGATGGACGGGGAAGCCGTTGCCGGGAAGCTGACCGACACCTGCGAAGCCGAGCAGAAAGGCCAGCGGGAAGCGTTGGAGCGTTCCCTTACCAAAGACGAGGAACGGATTGACGTTCTGGAAAAGATGGTGCTGCGGCTGTATGAGGACATGGTTGCCGGACGTATCAGCGAAGCGAACTTCAATCTGCTGATGGAAAAGACGCAGGCGGAACAGGCCGAGTTGAAAGCAAAGGTCACGGAAGGCCGGAAGAAGCTGGCCGATGAAATCCGGCTTGCGTGTGACGCCCGCCAATGGGTGGAAGCCATTCAGGAATACGCCGACATCACGGAACTGGACGCCGCCACCTTAAACCGCCTGATTAAAGAAATCGTTGTCCATGAGAGTATAGACAGCGATAAGACAAGACACATTTCTATCGAAATTCATTTCAATCTCAAACCCATCCCGGAAGTGGAGCAGGTCACGGCCTGACCTGCCCCCGCCGGGGCGGTTCTTAAAAACTCCATAGATATTTCTTGACACGCCGCCGCCCGCCATCGAGCCGTTTTCCTACACCTATTTGGGGATAAAACAGCTCATGGCAGGAGGAGGCGTGATTTTGATCGGCACCCAGCTGATCCCGCAGCTCTCCAGCCTGTTCTAAGCGGAGAAAGGAGAGAAAGGAACCATGCTCGATTCTGTATTTGAAGCAATCGAAGAATGGATACGGACTCTTCTGACGAACATGATCAACTCCAACCTCACGACAATGTTTACCGATGTCAATGACAAAACCGGTCAGATCGCTACACAGGTAGCGCAAACGCCGCAGGGCTGGAACAGCAGCATCTATACGCTGATTCAGAATCTTTCAAACACGGTTATCTTGCCTATTGCGGGTATGATTATCACGTTTGTCCTGTGTTACGAACTGATCTCCATGCTGACCGAAAAAAATAACATGCATGAGATTGATACCTGGATGTTTTTCAAGTATTTTTTCAAAATGATGATTGCTGTATATCTGGTCAGCAACACATTTACGATTACAATGGCTGTATTCGATATGGGACAGTCGGTGGTAAATTCCGCCGCCGGCGTCATATCGTCGGATACAGCCATTGATATCTCTTCCATGCTCACACAGATGGAGACGGTTATGGAGACAATGGAGATCGGGGAGCTTGTCGTGCTGGCCCTGGAGACGTTGCTTGTCAGTCTCTGTATGAAAATCATGTCCATTGTGATCACGATTATCTGCTATGGGCGTATGATCGAGATCTACTTATATACTTCGGTTGCTCCGATTCCGTTCGCCACAATGACCAACAGGGAGTGGGGACAGATTGGGACAAATTATTTCAAAGGGCTGTTTGCCCTGGCTTTTCAGGCATTTCTGATGATGGTGTGCGTGGGAATTTACAGCGTACTGGTGGCTACGATTCAGATTTCCTCCGATATGCACGTTGCTCTTTTCGGAATAGCAGGATACACTGTCCTGCTCTGCTATACGCTGATGAAAACATCTAGCCTGAGTAAGCAGATTTTTGGAAGCCACTAAAAGGGGAAATCAAAAAGAAAGGGAAGCCAAAAGGCGGTGTACCCCGCATAAAACGCCTTTGGTAAGGGAAAATGATGGCGTATGTGAGTGTGCCAAAAGACCTCACGAAAGTGAAAAATAAAGTGGCGTTTAATCTGACAAAACGCCAGATCATCTGCATCGGAATTGCGGCGGCCATAGGGCTGCCTTTTTATTTCCTGACCAGAGAAATGATCGGCAACAGTAATGCGGCGACAGGAATGGTAATTTTAATGATGCCGGCGTTCCTCTTTGCCATGTATGAGAAGGATGGGATGCACCTGGAAAGAGTTCTTCTCAATATCATTACGGTGCGACTTTTGCGGCCCGCTATCCGATGCTATGAGATAGAAAATCTATATGAAAAAACAAAAGAACGCAGGGCAGCGGATAAGCCGCCGGCATCAGAAGGGAAGGAAGGAGGGGCTAAGCGTGCCAGAAAAAATAAAACGCAGTAAGAAAAAAAATCGGAGAACGGATAAAAACTTCAAAACCAAGAAAAAGCAGGCGGTAAGAGAAAAGCATATCTCCGCCCAGCAGTCTATCCCCTACCTGGAAATGGGAAGGGACGGAATCTGCCGGGTGCAGGATAAACTCTACTCGAAGACCATACGGTTTTACGATATTAACTACCAGCTGGCAAAAAATGAAGATAAAAATGCTATCTTTGAAAATTGGTGTGATTTCCTCAATTATTTTGACAGCATGATTTCCTTTCAGATTTCTTTTATCAACCATAAGAGCAACATGATGGAATATGAAAAGATTATCCGCATTGCTCCGCAGCAGGATGATTTCGATGATGTGCGTAGGGAGTATGCGCAGATGTTAAAAGATCAGCTGGCAAAAGGAAATAACGGTCTGATGAAGTCCAAATATATTACCTTTGCGATAGAGGCAGAGAATATACGGGAAGCCAGGCCGAAGCTGGAGCGGATTGAAGCAGATATTCTCGCCAACTTTAAAGTACTTGGCGTTTCGGCATACCCGTTAAACGGTGTAGAACGTCTCCAGATTTTATATGAGACCTTTAACCCGGAGCAGCCTGTACCGTTTTCTTTTCAGTATAATCAGCTGCTTACCAGCGGGTTGTCTACCAAAGATTATATTGCGCCGACCAGCTTCACGTTCCGAAACGGCAAATACTTTGCCATGGGCGATACGCTGGGAGCGGCCAGCTATCTGCAGATTTTAGCGCCGGAACTGACGGACAAGATGCTGGCGGAGTTTTTGGATATGGATAAAGATCTGATTGTGAATCTCCATATCCAATCCGTTGAGCAGATGAAGGCCATTAAGCTCGCCAAAAGCAAATTGACGGATATCAATAAAATGAAGATCGAGGAGCAGAAAAAGGCGGTCCGTTCCGGATACGACATGGACATTCTTCCCTCTGACTTAAATACGTATGGCACGGAGGCCAGGCGGCTGTTAGAGGATCTGCAGTCCAGAAATGAGAGAATGTTCCTGGTAACCGTGCTGTTTTTGAATACAGCGAAGACCAGGCAGGAACTGGAAAATGTCGTGTTCCAGACGGCGGGCATTGCGCAGAAATATAACTGCGTACTCCGCAGGCTGGACTATATGCAGGAACAGGGGCTGATGAGCAGCTTGCCGCTGGGCGTGAACCAAATTCCCATTAAGCGGGCACTGACCACAACTTCCACAGCGATTTTTGTGCCTTTTACCACGCAGGAATTATTTATGGAGGGAGAATCCCTTTACTATGGCCTGAACGCTCTGTCCAATAACATGATTATGGTAGACCGGAAGAAGCTGAAAAATCCTAACGGCCTGATTCTGGGAACGCCAGGCTCCGGTAAGTCCTTTTCGGCAAAACGAGAGATCACGAACGCCTTCTTTGTTACAGAAGACGATATTATTATCTGTGATCCCGAGGGAGAGTATTACCCTCTGGTTCATAAACTGGGCGGACAAATTATCCATATTTCGCCGTCCAGTCACGATTATATCAATCCGATGGATATCAACCTGGATTATTCCGACGACGATAACCCGCTGGGTTTCAAGTCGGATTTTATTTTGTCCTTATGCGAGCTGATCCTGGGAAGCCGGAGCGGGATTGAGGCAGAGGAAAAATCGGTCATTGACCGCTGCCTGCCGGTAGTATACCAGAAATATTTTGAAAATCCGGTTCCGGAAAATATGCCGATTCTGGGCGACCTCTATAAAGCGCTCCGGGCGCAGGATGAAGAAAAAGCGCAGCGGATTGCCACGGCATTGGAGATCTATGTCAACGGTTCCCTGAAAGTGTTTAACCATCGGACAAACGTACAGCTTGATAACCGGATTGTCTGCTTTGATATCAAAGATTTGGGAAAACAGCTGAAAAAGCTGGGTATGTTGATTGTGCAGGATCAGGTCTGGAACCGGGTAACCATTAACCGGTTCGCCCGTAAGTCCACTCGGTACTATGTGGACGAATTCCATCTGCTTTTGAAGGAAGAGCAGACCGCTGCCTACAGCGTGGAAATCTGGAAGCGGTTCCGGAAATGGGGCGGTATCCCGACCGGCATCACACAAAATGTCAAAGACCTGCTGGCATCCCGGGAGATTGAAAATATTTTTGAGAACTCCGATTTTATCTATATGCTCAACCAAGCGTCCGGCGACCGGCAGATTCTGGCGAAACAGCTGAACATTTCCCCGTATCAGCTTTCCTATGTGACCAACAGCGGGGAGGGAGAAGGGCTTTTGTTCTATGGCAATATTATTATCCCATTTAAGGACCGCTTTGACAAATCGCTGAAACTCTATGAACTGATGACCACAAAATTAAGCGAGGCAGGGAATGTGTGAAAAATATATCTGAATAACGCAGGCCGGAAAGGAGGCGGATGGCAGTGGTGAAAGGAGGAGAAGGAAATGTCAGGCGTCCATGGGAAGAAGAGAAAACCGGCAGGAAAAATCCGCAGGAAAAGGGCGAAAGAAATTCTCTTAAGCCGGAAGAGGAAGAGCTTTCTGGGCAGAGCAGAATTACGCAGAAAATACTCTCCCGGGAAGATACCGGGGACGAAGGAAGCGAAGAAGCCCAGGAAGCAGAGGGGGGCCAGCCGGTAACAGGCTCCGCACGGATGGGGAATGTCCGGGAAAAATCGGTCTCTCAATCAGAAGACGGGGGAGAAGATATTCTCCGGCATTCCCATTATAAGAAACAAATCAGGCAGTATTCCCAGAAGGAAAAGCGGAGAAAACAGCAACTGCAGGAGGAACCGGCAGAGGAGAAGTTATTCTCCGGGGAAAGGGAGCAGATACAAAGGAAACAGAAACAGAGGCGGTTATCCTTTGAGGCGGAAGGAAAAAGGGACAGTTTTGTATATGGAAGTGGAGCCGGATTTGGCAGAAAGGCCGCCGCCTGTGCGGCGGGAACGGCTGTACAGAGGGGGTCCTATGCGCTGCACCGTAAAGTCGATGAAGCGGAGGAAGAAAACAGCGGCGTGCAGGCTGCTCATGCCGGGGAGCGGCTGGCTGAACAATCCGTAAGGATAGCGGCTTCTTCCCGGCTACGTCAGCAGAAAGCCAAGGGAAATGTTGGAAAAATCCGTGAGGAAAATTTTGGCGCTCAGAGACTCCGTTTTGGAGAAGAGCCGGTAAAGGCGGCCCAAACTGCCAGACAGGAGGCAAAGAAAAAGTCTGTGCTCCGTAAGTTTTACCAGAAAATGCGGTACCGACGGATGTACGCAGCGGCGAAAAAAGAGGGAAAAGCTGTCGAGCAGGCAGTGCGAAGCCAGCGAAGCATCACGGCAAAAGCGGCTGCGGTGGTAAAGGAAACTTTCCGCCGGAACAGCAAAGTGCTGCTGGGTGTCGGTATCCTGGGGCTTTTGCTGGTTGTCTTTGCTGCATCGGTGGCGAGCTGCTCCGCTTTTATACAGGGAAGCGCCGGGAGCATTATTTCTACCACGTATGCGTCTACGGATGTAGAGATTTATGAGGTGGAAGATGCTTATACGGCGTTGGAACAGGCGCTGCAGCGGCAGATCAACAGCATAGAAAGCCGGTATTCCCAATATGATGAGTTCCGGTATCAGATTGACGAGATTTCCCATAATCCCTACCATCTAATCTCCTACTTGACCGTCAAATATGGGGAATTTACTTATGAACAGGTGGAGAAAGAGTTGGAAGAGATTTTTGAGGAACAGTATAGCCTGACACTTTCCGGCGAGAGAGCAACAATTACCGAAACAAAGACAGTGAGGGTCGGGGAGTCTCTGGGACAGGTTGTGACCAGCGGTTACTGTAACTGCGCTGCGTGCTGCGGTCAGTGGGCCGGTGGGCCAACTGCCAGCGGCGTATATCCAACTGCCAGCCATACCATAGCGGTGGATGCTTCCCAGCCGTTTGTGCCGATTGGCACGCATGTGATCATGAACGGTGTGGAATATGTGGTGGAAGATACCGGAAATTTTGCACAGTATGGAGTTGAATTTGACGTGTACTATGGTGATCACGCTTCTGCGCAGGCGCATGGGCATCAGACCTGGGAGGCCTATCTGGCGGATAGTAATGGAGAGCGGGAAATCGAAGTGACCACAACGGAAACGGTCAACCAGCTCAGTGTGACGCTGGCAAACCATAACCTGGATACCGTACTCAGAAACCGTCTGAACAGAGAACAGGAGGAATGGTACGACGCTTATAACGCAACCTATGGCAACCGGAATTATCTGTTTGCTTTGGATACATTACCATCCTACGGTTCGGGCGATTACAGTATTCCGCCGGAGGCACTTTCAGACGAGCGGTTCGCACGGATGTACAATGAAGCGATCCGGTATCTGGGTGTGCCTTATGTATGGGGTGGCTATTCGCCCAGTGGTTTTGACTGCTCCGGTTTTGTCAGCTGGGTTATTAACCATTGCGGCAACGGTTGGGATTATGGAAGATTGACAGCGGACGGGCTGTTATCAGCCTGTGCGTATGTATCGCCGGAAGACGCAAAGCCGGGGGATTTGATTTTCTTTGAACGTACCTATAACACGAGCGGAGCAAGCCATGTGGGAATTTATCTGGGGAACGGGCAGATGATCCATTGTGGGAAACCAGTGCAGATTACTTCCCTTAGCCAGTACTGGACAGACCATTTCCTGCAGTTTGGAAGACTTCCCTAATATATTAGGAAGAAACACATGAAAAAAGTGGTGGCGGAAGGAGGCGAAGAATTGAGTAAAAGGTTAAAAAGGCTGATCGAGGACGAAGAGAGGACGATGGCAAAGCTGGAGGAGCTGCAGACACACTTAAAAGAGGTCCGGATTGCCCGGAAGCAGGAAGAAGACCAGGAGATTGTGCGCAGTATCCGTACCATGAAACTGGGAGCGAGGGATTTGATGGAGCTTCTCTCCGGTATCCAGAGCGGCAGCATATCCATTGAGACCCTTCCTGTGGAAGACGAGGAAGAAGCTGTTGAGGAAGAAGCTGCCTTTACAGATGCAAAAAAATTTTTGAATGCGAAGGACGGAGAATCAGGCAGTGAAAAAATTACAGGTGCAGAGAAAGCACCGGAAAGTGAGGAAAATATCCATGAATAAAAGAATCAGAAAATGGCTGGCAGCAGCGGCAATTACGGTATGCGCTTTCTTTGGAAGTGTGACGCCGGCATTTGCCCAGGTAGACCCGGACTGGGAAGAAACCACTATGGCGGTAGAAGAAAACCTGGAAGAGACGGGAGAAACGGAAAGCACGCAGACGGAAGAAACAAAGGAGGCAGAAAGCGATACCAGTTCCGAACAGGAAGCCGCCTTTTCCACGCCGGGGAACGGGGAGCTGGGAGACGCAATCACTTCTGGTAACAAAGATTTTTATACGATCCAGACCAAAAATAATAATACGTTTTATTTGGTCATCGACCACTCCGGGAATACCGATAACGTGTATATGCTCTCCATGATTGACGAAAATGACCTTTCGGAATTTATGGTTGGAGCAGGCGAAGAAGCAAAGGAATCCCCGGTGGTTGTTGTGCCGGAGGAAACGCAGGAACCGGAAGCAGAGATGGAGCCGGAGACAAAGACGGAAGCAAAACCGGAGGCGGAGAAGAAATCAGGAGGCAATTCCGGTATGGCAACGCTTCTTATTCTGGGAGCTATGGGAGCAGGAGCGGCGATTTATTATTTTAAGGTCTATAAGCCGAAAAAAGAAGAACAGGAGTATGAGTCTGAAGGCATGGAAACAGACGACGGGCTGGAAACGGAAAATGAGGACGAAGAAACTGAATCATAATGTGAGTACCGGGCGCAGGGAGAGGATTTCCTGCGCCGATTTCATTTGGAAGGAGTGACACGCATGTATTTAGTGATCAGTGAGAAACCCAGTGTAGCACAGACCATTTCCAAAGTGTTGGGAGCGTATCAGAGGGAAGACGGATATTTATCCGGCAGGGATTGTATTGTCAGCTGGTGCCTGGGGCATCTGGCGGAGTACGCTATGCCGGAAGCTTATGATGAAGGGTATGGGAAATGGCGGTTTGACGATCTCCCACTCATTCCGGGAGACTGGAAGCTGGAGGTGGCACAGGATAAAAAAGCGCAGTTTATGGTCTTAAAAAAGCTTTTGTCCAGGGATGATCTGGACTATGTGGTCAATGCCTGCGATGCGGGAAGAGAAGGAGAACTGATTTTCAAGAGAGTATATGATCTGACAAAGAGCCGGATTCCGGTAAAGCGCCTCTGGATTTCCTCGATGGAAGACAGGGCAATCCGTGCAGGGTTTGCTCATTTGAAAAACGGGGCGGAATATCAAAACCTTGCGGACGCCTCAGTTTGCCGGGCGCAGGCAGACTGGCTGATCGGCATCAACGCCACCAGAGCCTATACGACAACATACTCGCACCGTCTGGTTGTGGGGCGGGTGCAGACGCCGACTTTGGCAATGCTGGTGCGCAGAGAACGTGAGATAACGGATTTCAAGAAAGAGCAATATTATATCGTTCATCTGCAGGTAGATGGGATAGACGCTCTCTCCGAGCATATCTCCGAGCAGCGTGAGGCGGAGCGGATAGCTGAAAGCTGCCGGGGAAAAGAAGCCAGGGTACTTTCCGTTCAAAAAGAGAAAAAGGCACTTGCACCGCCAAAGCTCTATGACCTTACCACGCTGCAGCGGGAAGCAAACCGAATGTTTGGCTTTACTGCAAAGCAAACGCTGGAACTGGCGCAGTCTCTTTATGAAAAGAAACTGCTTACCTATCCTCGAACGGACAGCCAATATCTGACAGAGGATATGGAGAATACGGCAGAGGAGATTGCGGCGGCTCTGCCAAAAGTGTTGCCGTATCTTGGCGGCATGGACATCTCCTGTGAATGGGACAGGATCATGGACAATCGGAAGGTTTCCGACCATCACGCCATTATTCCGACCCTTGAAATCGCAAAGGCCGATATCCGGGAATTGCCGGATAACGAGCGGAAGATTCTCCTGATGGCAGCCAGCCGCTTACTCTGCGCCGCAGCGCCGAAACATCAATATCTTGCTGTTAAAGCGGTGCTGGAAAGTGGGGAGGATCAGTTTAACGCCACCGGGAAAAGCGTCCTAGAGGATGGCTGGAAGGCACTGGATGAGAATTTAAAGGAATTCCTGCAGGCGGAGGATGAAGCGGACAAAGAAGCGAGTGAGGACAGAAAAGAAAGCAGCCTGCCGGAACTTTCAGAAGGCCAGATTTTTGAGGAAGCCATGACAAAGGTAACACAGTACTGGACAAAGCCGCCTGCCCCTTATACGGAGGACAGCCTGCTTGCGGCAATGGAACAGGCCGGCAAAAAAGAGATGGAAGAAGGGGTGGAGCGGAAAGGACTGGGGACGCCGGCTACCCGGGCCAGTATCATTGAAAAGCTGGTTTCTTCCGGATACGCTGTGCGCAGGAAAAAGCAGATTTTAGCGACAGAGGCCGGATCAGAAATGATCGCCCTGATGCCGCCGTACCTGACTTCCTCCCGGCTGACCGCAGAATGGGAAAACCGGCTGCTTGCTATGGAACGGGGAGAAGAAACGGTAGACGCTTTTATGGGAGACATTGTTCATTTGCTGGATCGGATGTTAGCGGAGTGCCGGGAGATACCGGAGGAGAAAACACATCAATTTGCGGCAGAAAAAAGCGGACGAAGAGAAGTCGGAAAGTGTCCGGTATGCCAAGAGCCGGTCTATGAGGGCAGGGAAAGCTTTTACTGCGGAAATCGTGATTGCTCTTTTCGGCTCTGGAAAGAAAATCGGTATCTGTCTTCCATGAAAAAAAGCATCAGCAGAATAATGGCGGAAGAATTACTTTCCAAGGGGAAATGCCATGAGAAAGACTTCTATTCTGCCCGGACGGGAAAGACCTTTGCGGCGGATCTGATTCTGGAGGTTCGGCCGGATGGCAGAGTCTCTTTCCGAATGGAGTTTCCCAAACGGAAGGGAAAAAGAAACCAATAAAACAACAGGAGTTGAGGCTCCGGCAGTGGCGGGGCCTCGAAACGAAGGGAGGAAAACTTCTTGTCAAAATATATGGATATCCGTGCGTTGGCGGAAGCTCATGCGCAGGAGATCAGCCGATCTCCCAGGGACTGGATGGATTATCTGAATACGGCGGCGAATCTTTACCGATATGACTTTTCAGACAGTATGCTGATCCACGCCCAAAGGCCGGAAGCGACTGCGTGTGCACAGCTGGAAACCTGGAATAATAAAATGGGACGCTGGGTCAACCGGGGAGCCAAAGGGATTGCGCTGATTGACGATACCGGGCCGAGAAAGCGTCTGCGGTATGTGTTTGATATTACCGATACCCATCTGACGGTGAGGGGACGTACTCCGTGGCTCTGGCAGATGAAAGAAGAATACGAGCGGCAGATTACCGATTATCTGGTGGAAACGTATGGCTTTGAGTTTCGTAAAATCCGCTCCCTTTCGGAAGCATTGATGGAGGTGGCGGAACAGTATGCGGAGGATAACCTGGAAGAAGCCATGGAGGGACTTGCCTATGAAATACCGGATACGTTTCTGGAAGGATTGGGGGAAGAGGCTGTCCGCTCTCAGTTCCGGGAGTTGCTCATTTGTTCGTCGTATTACATGATGGCCAGGCGCTGTGGAATTGACCCTATGGAGACGCTGGAAGATGATGATTTTACGGGGATTACGGATTTTAATCGGATTTCTGTGTTGTCTTTTCTGGGAAATGCGGTGCATGAGATTGCAGAGTCGGTCCTTCGGGGAATCGGCCTGGAAATCGCCGGAATTTATCGGGAAAACCGGCGTGAAAATACGGAAAAAGAGCTTGCAAATGAAAATAAACAGCGTTATAATCAATTTAACACATTAAAGCGTGAAAGCGAAAAAGACAAGGATAGCAGAGGAGGCGAAGACGATGTCAAAGAGCATGGAGATCACATATCAGAGGAAGGGAGATTATCTGTTTCCGAACCTGATGATCGAGAACAGCCCGGTCAGCTACGGGAAGTACGGGATGCTGCGCAGACAGTTTCTGAAAGAGAACCGGAGGAGCTGGTACCAGAGCATGTTGCTCTCCGGGAAACTGGACAGCCATCTGGCGGAGATCGACGAGAAGGCGAACGAACGGATGGAACAGATGACGGAGCAGATGGCACAGACAGAGAACGTTACGGAGAAGCTGAAAGCCGAGAACCCCATGGACTGGACGGCGAAGATGAACAGCATCCGGAGCCGGGCCGAGGAGATCGTGCTGACGGAATTGGTTTACAGCTGACCGAGGAGAAAACTGAACAGCAAATGACAGAAGCAGAGGAAGAAATCGCCTCTGCTTTATCTTTGCCCGAATATCCCACAGCCGCAAAGCAGAAAAGGATGATTGAGGAGCGGGCGGCTGTCTATGCCGGGGAGAGTCCTGTCCCGGCGGAGGCAGTGGACGAGATTTTGCGTACCGGAGGAAACCAATCCCGGAGCCAGCTGCGTATTATTTATCAGTTTATGAAAGACGGGACAGAGGAAGAAGATACGGAGTTTCTCCGCCGAGAATATGGAGAAGGCGGGAAGGGGCTTACGATTGATGGTACAGATTACGCAGTATGGTTTGATGAACTGGGAATGCAAATTGCCGCAGGGCATTCCACACAGGAATTGTCGCTGGACAAGGTATTCCTTTCCTGGGAAGAAGTAAGCGGCAGAATCCGTCAGCTTTTGAATCAGGGGGAGTACGCCCCACAGAGCGTGCTGGACGCAGCGCAGGATAATGCGTTGGCGGAACACGCCCAGGCTCTGGCCTATATGGTAGGCGATATGGAAGACGGGGTAGCAGAGCTGGTTTTTGAGGATATGGAGCTGTTTTCCGGTGTATATCCGGACAGGACGGAACGCATTGCGGAATATCTTTCCAGACCGGAGAATGTCAGTGAACTATTGGAGCGGCTGGAAGGATTGGCGGAAGCCTATGAGGAAGACCCTTCCGTGATGCGGTTCCATCATTACCAGCCCAAGCGGGTGCTGCATCAGTTCCGCCAGTTTGCGAAAGAGGCAGTCCCGTTTCAGGCAAGGGAAGGTTTTATGTGGAAAGAGCACCCGGTGTTTATTACCCAGGACGAAGTGGACGCCTTTCTTGCCGGCGGAGGAAGTTATACGGATGGAAGACTGGCGATTTATGCGTTTTATCTTGCTCATGAAGACGCTCATGAGAGAACCGGTTTTGTCAAAGAGCAGTACGGGACAGGTGGCCGGAGCCATGCTCTGTCCGGGGCGGATCAATCGTATGCGGATTACAGCGGAAAAGGGCTGGAACTGAAGAGGGGCAGCCTCATGGACCCGGACGCAACATTACTTTTAAAATGGCCGAAGGCAGCGCAGAGGATTGCCTATCTGATGGAAAGTGACCGCTATCTGACGGCGGCTGATTATGCCCGGATGCCGGCGTATGAACGGGAGCAGATGGCAAACCTGGTGGTTCGTTTTTACAGCCGTCTTCCGATAGAAATTGAACGACCCTTTACAGAAAATTTTTTTGGCAATGACGCCCAAAAAGAAGTTCTGGCGTTGCTGGAAGACGCTGACGCTCTGGAAGAGCTGCTTAGCAAGATGGATACCGCTCTGGCAGAGCTGCCGGAAGAATTTGAGGATTATGAACGGCGGGTGCAGATTTTATCATACCTTCATAGCTATGCGGATGGCGCTTATACCCTGTTTCCGCAACCGGCTCAAAAAGCGGAGCCAAGTATAGAGACAAACAGGCAGATGAATCTGTTCGACTACTTTGGCGCTGGTATAGAATCGGAAGATACAGTGGATGCGGTGGAAAGCCGAGAGGTAACAACAGCAGAGACTGATGAGCAGGAACAGGAAAGCGAAACAAGGACAGCAGAAGAGGTTGAATGGCAAGAATACGATCAGGAAATAGAAGAACAGGTATTTAAGGCGCTGCGGGAAGCCGGCACAGTATACGAAGACTATTCGCCGGAACAGATGGACGTGATATATTCCGCAGCGGAACAGGGGCAGTCGTTGCAGTCTCTCTGTCATCCGGAGTTTTCTCCGGAACAGATACAGCTTATTGCGGATATCCAGACAAGGATGGAAGCGCACGCCAAAGCTTCACTGGGGGAAGTGTTTGATTTTATTACACAAAACCAGGTGTCAGTTTCGGCGATCAATGAATTGCGGGCGGCAAACCGGCTTCCTCTGGAGAATGTTCCGGAAGGGAGAGAAGAGGAAACACCGGATGGGGCGCAGAACGGGCAGGCGCCTATCAACTTCCGTATTACGGACGATGATCTGGGAGCCGGTGGGCCAAAGCATAAGTTTCGGGCTAATATGGACGCAATTTATCTATTGAAAAAGCTGGAAAACGAAGAAAGGCTGGCCACGCCGGAAGAACAGGAAGTCCTCTCCCGTTTTGTAGGCTGGGGCGGCATCCCGCAGGCTTTTGATCCGGAAAGCCGGGAATGGTCGGGGGAATATGCGGAAGTAAAAGCGGCGCTTACCCCGGAAGAGTACCGGGAGGCAAGGGCTTCCACACTGAACGCTTTCTATACTTCCCCTACTGTGATTAAAGCCATGTATGAGGCGCTTGCCAACATGGGCTTATCGTCCGGTAATGTATTAGAGCCAAGTTGCGGGGTTGGGAATTTTATGGGGCTTCTTCCGGATTCCATGGAAGGGGTTCGGATGTACGGTGTGGAGCTGGACTCGATATCCGGCCGGATTGCCAGACAGCTCTATCAGAAGAACCTGATTGCAGTACAGGGATTTGAGGAGACAGAACTTCCGGACAGCTTTTTCGACTGCGTGATTGGGAATGTGCCTTTCGGCCAGTATCAAGTTAATGACCGGAGATATGAGCGGTATCATTTTTTGATTCATGATTATTTTATCGCACGGTCCTTAGACCTGACGAGGCCGGGCGGCGTGGTGGCGGTAGTCACTTCATCTGGGACAATGGATAAGCAAGACGAGTCCGTGCGCCGGTATCTGGCGAACCGTGCGGATTTGATTGGAGCGATTCGACTGCCGAACAACGCTTTTATGAGGAATGCAAACACGGGCGTGGTAACGGATATCCTGTTTTTCCAAAAACGGGATTTTGCAGCGCTAAGCGAACCGGACTGGGTGCATCTTGTCACAACTCCGGAAGGATATCATGTCAATGCCTATTTTGCGCAGCATCCGGAGATGGTGCTGGGCGAATTTACCGAAGAAAATACGCAGTATGGCAGGCAGGAAGTGACAGTAAAGCCCATCGAGGGTGCAGACCTGACGGAGCAGCTAAAGGAAGCAATCGGACATTTGCACGCCACCATTGAAGAAGTACAGCTGACGGATTCGGAACTGGATGATGAAGAGGAGGTTTCCATTCCGGCAGATCCGGATGTGAAAAATTTCAGCTTTACCAATATCGAGGGAAAAGTCTATTACCGGGAAAATTCCAGGATGCACCAGATGCAGCTGCCGGCGGTTACCACGGAACGTGTCCTCGGAATGATCGCAATCCGCAATACGGTGCAGCGCTTAATGGATGTACAGTTAAGCAATGGCAGCGATGCGGAAGTAGCTTTGCTGCAGGGAGAGCTGAATGAACAGTATGACCGTTTTACCGCCCAGTATGGGCTGATCAGTAGCAACGCCAATAAACGGGCCTTTCAACAGGATTCCAGCTACTGCCTGCTTTCTTCTCTGGAAGTGCTGGATGAGGAAGGGAACCTGGAGAGAAAGGCGGATATTTTCTCCAAGCGGACCATCCGGAGAGCGGAGCCGGTCACATCGGTCGATACCGCCAGCGAGGCGCTGGCGCTTTCCATCGGAGAAAAAGCCGGCGTTGACCTTCCATATATGGCGCAGCTTTCCGGGAAAAGTGAGGAGGAGATCATTGAGGAACTGCAGGGCGTGATTTTCAAAGACCCGCTGACGGGCCGGTATGAAACCTCCGACGCTTATCTGTCCGGCAATGTGCGGGAAAAACTGGAGATTGCCCGGAAGTTTGCGGAAAACGCCTCAGAATATGCCATTAACGTGGAGTACCTGGAGAAGGTGCAGCCCAAAGAACTGGATGCTTCCGAGATTGAGGTGCGTCTTGGGGCAACCTGGGTTAAGCCGGAATATATACAGGAATTTATGGGAGAACTGTTCAAGACTCCGTGGTACCTTCTGGGAAAAGAGATTCAGGTACAGTATGCGCAGGTAAACGGGCAGTGGAATATTTCGGGGAAGAACCGAGATTCTTATGGCAACGCCCTGGTCACTTCCACCTATGGAACCAGCAGGGCCAATGGGTATCGCCTGTTGGAAGACGCCCTCAATCTGAAAGATACGAAAATTTATGACACGGTGGAAGACGAAGAGGGCAGAGACCGTCGGATGCTGAACAAAAAAGAGACGATGCTGGCGCAGCAGAAACAGGAAATGATCCGGGAGGCGTTTAAAGAGTGGATTTTTCGGGATATGGAAAGAAGGGAGGCGTTATGTAAGACCTACAATGAATTGTTTAACAGTATCCGTCCACGGGAATATGACGGTTCCCATATCCGCTTTGTGGGCATGACGCCGGATATCCAGCTGATGCCGCACCAGAAAAATGCGGTGGCTCACATCCTTTATGGAGGAAATACTTTGTTGGCGCACTGCGTTGGCGCAGGTAAGACCTTTCAGATGATTGCCGCAGGAATGGAGAGTAAGCGGCTGGGACTGGCACAGAAATGCCTGTATGTAGTACCGAACCATCTGACAGAGCAGTGGGGCAGCGATTTCCTCCGGCTGTATCCGGGAGCCAATATCCTAGTGGCGACAAAAAAAGATTTTGAGCCGGCCAACCGGAAAAAGTTCTGTTCCCGCATTGCCACCGGGGATTATGACGCCATTATCATAGGCCACAGCCAATTTGAAAAAATTCCATTATCCAGAGAGCGGCAGATTATCTCCATACAGCGCCAGATTGATCAGCTCATGATGGCGATTGAAGAGGCGGCCACGGAAGACGGAACCAGATATACCGTCAAGCAGATGGAAAAGACCAGAAAGACCCTGGAGACAAAACTGGCAAAATTAAACAACCAGGAAAGAAAAGACGATGTGGTCACGTTTGAGCAGCTTGGCGTGGACAGGCTTTTTGTGGACGAGTCGCATAATTATAAAAATTTGTTTCTTTATACAAAAATGAGGAACGTGGCGGGGATTTCACAGACGGATGCGCAGAAAAGTTCGGATATGTTCATGAAATGCCAGTATATGGATGAGCTGACTGGCGGCAGGGGTATTACGTTTGCCACTGGAACACCGGTCAGCAATTCTATGGTAGTGCGCCCGTAAGGGGCTGTAATAATCTTACCTTGAGCAAGTAATAGGG
>ERZ1090880.788-NODE-788-length-16561-cov-20.223070_pt1 | contig 16561 bp, 11 predicted proteins | sample MGYA00478471_ERZ1090880 | MGnify/ENA primary metagenome ERZ1090880 (study PRJEB33644, sample SAMEA5815734) | chicken gut metagenome | biome: Chicken; feature: Gastrointestinal Tract; material: Caecum | place: Ireland | collected 2019-01-01 | study: A study of the... | reverse complement strand
GGCACAAAAAAAAGACCTACTTCCAGTGTCGCTACACAAGCGTATCATAGAAGCAAGTCTTTGTCAAGTTTTTTCTTTATTCTGCGGCAAGGTCTCAATGTAAAACATTACTTGTCAGGACAAAGCCAACCTGTCAGAACAAATTCAAGTCTATATCATTTTTATAAAACACAGGGATCCTTTCTAGGGGAGCGTCTACATTTACCCATGTTCCACCTTTATATCTCACTTTTGTATAGGCCTCTGTCCACTCTGCCCCTTTGGGAAGATATACTTTTCTCTGCACTGCGCCTTTTTCGATTGCCGGAGCCACCAGGAGTTCCGGCCCGAACATATACTCATCCCCGATTTCATAAGTTGTTTCGTCCTTGTAGAAATCATAAAAGAGCGGACGCATAACTGGTCTCCCTGTTTCACTGGCACATGCCATCTGTTCCATAATATATGGGATCAAACGCTCTCTTAGATAGAGCAGGCTGCTGATAATATCATAAGCTCTTTCGCCAAAACTCCAAACTTCATTCTCGCCTCCTGAACCACAGTACCCATCCGGGTTAAAAATATCTCTCACCGGATAGGGCAGCCGAAATCCATGAAGCCGGAAGATTGGACAAAATACTCCAAACTGAAACCAGCGGATGATCAGTTCTCTAAATGTTTCATCCTGTGGATCTCCATTGATGAATCCCCCTATATCTGTAGTCCACCAGGGAATCCCGCACATAGCCACATTCAGTCCCGCCTTGATCTGTTTACCCAAACTCTCAAAGGTGGAAGCAATATCCCCTGACCACAGCACTACTGCGTACCTCTGACTTCCCAGCCATGCACAGCGGACCAGATTACATACCTCCTGCCCTTCTTTTCTCAGTCCATCATAAAAAGTCTTTGCATATCCTACACAATATAAATTGCTTACTTCCTCCCCATTACCTAGATACATTCTCACATTGTCATAATCATAAGGGCGCATTTCCGGCTCGGCCTCATCCAGCCAAAATGTTTTTATCCCATAATCATAGTAGTTTTTCTTTACTCTCGACCAAAAAAATTCCTGGGCTTTCGGTGAGGTTGTATCCACATAGGTCTGCGGGCCAAAAAACATAAACACAACATCTACACCACGTTCTCCTCTGATCAGATAATTATGGTTTCTCATATATTCATAATTCTCGCTTCTCGGATCTACAGTGGGCCAAATAGATACCATAAGCTTTATCCCCATATTATCCAGTTCTTTTACCATAGCCTCCGGATCCGGCCACTTTTCAGGATCAAACTTCCACTCTCCCTGAACAGTCCAGTGAAAATAATCAATTACGATTACAGATAGGGGAAGTCCTCTTCTTTTATACTCCCTTGCGACTTCCAGAAGCTCCTCCTGATTTTCATATCTCAGCTTACATTGCCAAAAACCTGCCGCCCACTCAGGAAGCATAGGCGCTCTTCCGGTAATTTCCGTGAAACACTGATTTATCTGATCCGGACTGTCTCCTGCAATTACTATATAGTCAATTTGTTTTGCACATTCCGCATGCCACAAAGTATGATTTTTTACAAATTCTGCTCTTCCTACCGCAGGATTGTTCCAGATAAACCCATATCCCTTTGAAGAATATACATATGGAATGGTACATTTCCCGTTTTTTTGCAGCAGCTCCACTGTTGATCCCTTCAGATCAAAACAGTCATTGGCGTCCTGTCCCATTCCGAAAAAATGCTCGCCTTTTTCCTCTTTAAAATACAGGTCTATTTTAAACTGGTTTCCAGAAGTCACTCTATATTCCCTTGCTCTCCTAAGAGGTGCCGTATGAACTCTTCCGTCAATCCAGGATTCTTCTAAAAGCACTCTGCCGGTATTTGTTTCAAAATATGTCACGGTACCATCCCCGGTAATTTCAGCTCCTATTTTTCCGTTGGTAATCTTTGCCCTTTTTTCATTTACATCAATTTGAACGTTTCCCGGATTTCCAGGATCCAGAAGAGTCCAATTCAGCTTTTCATCAATATGAAGGCTTTTGGTTCCTCTGAATCGCAATGCATTTTTCCCATAAGGTTCTAAATATACGATTTCCCCGGCAGTTTCCCATATAATCCTGCTTCCTTGGATTTCACCCTCAAATTTGGGAACTGTATAATAAGCCATATTCTCCTCCTACCTTAAAGCCTACCAAACCTTCTTTTTTACTTATAAGCAGTAATCTTCAGATCTGTAGTGTTGTCGTTTATTTCAAGATAATAAACCTTTTGTTTCCAGTTTCCAGAAACTTCTTTGCCATTGATTTCTGCACATGCTACCTTTACTCCATGGATAGCAAATTTTACAGGACTCTCTATACCTCTTCCTGCGATCAAAATTTTATCATTATCACTCTCCATAAGAATTTCTATATCGCTCTCGTATAATTTCAGGCTGTTTGCCCCTTTACCGGGATAACAATGAATTTCAGAAAGGTCAGTATTTTCTTCTCCGATATACTGTGTAACAGGCCCCATGGGAATGATCGCGTTTTCCCTTATATAAACAGGCATCTCTTCCAGTTTCTGTGTTTTTTCAAAAGTACAGGGACCTTGGATTTTTTCCTCTGTAAAATAGTCCGTCCAACTCCCCTCAGGCAAATAGACCTGTACTCTTCCTTCTGCGTTTAAAACTGGCGCGACCAGAATATTCTCTCCAAATAAGTATTCCGTATCGATAGTTTTTCCAAAAAAGTCTTCCGGATACTCATAGATCAAAGGTCTGTGCATTAACTTTTGTTCTCTTCCTGCTTTCAGTGCTTCATTATAGATATATGGGATCAGCCGATATCTGAGTTGGGCATATTTTCTTACGATATTGACAGCTTTTTCCCCAAAATCCCAGGGCTCTCTGGAGTAAAATCCATGTAGCCTGGCATGAGAACAAAACATTCCAAACTGGAACCAGCGGATATACAGCACAGGGTTACTGTCAAACCAGAAGCCGCCCAGATCGCTGGACCAAAACGGGATCCCACTCACAGAGGCATTTAAACAGCCTTTCACCGAATTTTCCAGACTTGCAAAATCAGTCCCCGCATCGCCTCCCCAGTGTATCGGGTACTTTTGAGAACCAGCCCATGCGCTCCTTGCCCATATTACCGCTCTTTCCTTGCCCAGTTCCTCTTCCATCGCTTCATATACTGCCTTATTATATAGAAGCGCATATAAATTATGCATTTCTCCCCCCTTAGCTCCTGCATATTTAAAGAATTCAGGAGCAGACTCTCCGAAATCCGCCTTAATCACATCAATACCCTGCCGCAGAAGGGGTTTTATTAATTTTTCCTTATACCACAGAACTGCCTCTGGATTACTGAAGTCTATCAGGCCATGGGGAAACTGCATATCTCCATTCGGTTTTTCTGCAAAATAACCTTCTCTTACGCCTTCATCATAAACTTCTGTAGAATAGTTTCCTCTTTCTACATAAGGTAACTGCCACAATGAAATTTTATATCCCTGTTCGTGGAGCTTTCTTGTCATCTCCTCTGGTTTAGGAAATCTTGTTTTATCAAATCTCCAATCACATACCCAGTTTTCAGCGAACCAGTCGGTATCAATATGTATAACATCGCAGGGTATCTGATACGCTCTCATTTTTTTCGCTATAGTTTCTACCTCTTCTCTTGTGCGATAGCTGATCTTACTGATCCATAACCCGAAAGTCCACTTCGGCGGCACCGAAGGATTTCCAGTCAGTTTAAAATAATGGGGAATGACTTCTTTCAGCTCTTTTGCCAATAGGATAAACATATCCAGGCCTGTGTCTTCTATCATAAAACTGTTGGCCTTAGAAAGGCTTTCACCCATATCGCAGCGTATAGGAGCCGAAGTATTAAAATAGAGGCCATAGCCTATTGTACTGTAATAAAATGGAATATATTTGTACCCTCTTTCGGTATTCACCCCCAATGCATTGGTATTCCAAAGATCAAAGTGTCTTCCTCTCCTGTCGGAACCGGTAAAATTTTCTCCCAGTCCATATATCGATTCATAAGTATCCGAGCAGACTGCTTCACAGGCATATCTTTTTCCTGTATTATTATCATAGAGAAATCCCATGGGGCAAATTTCATATGGCATATAAGAATGCTCATCCTTTCCCATCTGGCGATAGATGGTTTTCCCCTCCTGGTCTTCAATCCTCATATTCCATGGAGCTTTTTGCACAATCACTGTATTTATACCGTTTTCAATGCGGATTTCTCCGTTCTCCTCCGTTACCTGAATGGGCGTCTCTTCCTCCCTCCAGCCCGAAAGCATCTCCGTATTATGTTCCTGTATCTTAAAACCTTCTTCCATCCGTACACGAATGGTCTGGGGATCAGAAAATTTTATGCTTACCGTGATCGTAGACGTATTATCCCGCTGTACAAAAACCTGACGATAGTCAAAATACCGATATGTATATTTCTCATCTATATATACGGCTTTCACACAAAATCTGCATTCATTTTTTATAACTTCATAGTTTTTAACTTCTGACAAAAGCAGCAATGTAAGATTCTTATTTCGGCTGATCCTGGGAAATGAAGGCATATTTTCGTAGATTTCTGTATCCGAAGCCAGATTTTGTTCCGATAATCCGTGCATGATATTTCCCAGTTCATCTCTTTTATTTTCCATAACTCACCTTATCCTTTCACAGAACCTGCTGTCAGGCCATTTACGATATACCTCTGTAAAAATACAAACACGACCACTATAGGAAGCACCACGATCGTGGCATAAGCCATTAAAATTTCCCATCTCACGCCTAATTCTCCCATAGCCTTATATAAGATCAATGGAAGAGTTTTTAATTCTTCGCGATTCAGGAATGTAAGAGAAAAAACCATATCGCCCCAGGCCATAAAGAGTGACATGGACATGGCTGTGACAATTCCCGGATAACTGATCGGTACCATAATCTTGATAAAAGTCTGCCACGAATTACAGCCATCAATAATCGCTGCCTCCTCCAATTCTTTAGGAATATCTCTAAAATAGGTCCGCAAAATAATAACCGCAAAGGGAATCGTAATAGTGGCGTCAGCCAGCAAAACCCCGAGATGATTATTAATAAGCCCCAGTTTATTAAAATTTACAAAAAGCGGCGTCAGTATTAAAGAGCTTGGCAGCATCTGCGCAACCAGGAAAATGAACAGCGCTACGCTTATCATCTTGTTCTTAAATCTTGCCAGACCATATGCCGCAGGTACACCCAGAAGTATCGTAAGAATCGTTGCTCCGGCAGATACAATGCAGCTATTCTTCAAATATGTTAAAATACTGATATTATGCTCATTTTTCAGTACGTAGGATTCAAAACTGATTTTAGACGGAAAAAATGACGGATTTGAAAATGTTTCCCCCGGAGGCCGTAAAGAGGTGGTTACCATCCAATATAAAGGAAATAGAAAAATCAATGTTATAACAATCCCAAATACAGTTAACAGAATCCTCTTTTTACTTTCCTTCAATTTCATAGTATTTCTCCTTTACATTTCTTCCTTTTCTTCTCCGGTTACAATTTTGATATAAATCAGTCCCACCAGCATAAGAAGAACAAATAAAACATTTGCCACCGCTGATCCTTTTGAAAAATTATATTCACTAAAAGAATACCGATAAGCCAGAGTGGAAAGCATTTCTGTAGATGAACCAGGTCCTCCGCCTGTCATGACATATACCAGATCAAATACTTTAAAAGTATAAATAAATCCCAATGTCAGGACAGAGATTATAGCCGGCTTTAGAAGCGGAACAGTGATATAAAAGAATCTCTGGATTTTGTTGGCTCCATCAATACTGGCCGATTCATATACATCGGAAGGAACCGTTGTCAGGGCTGTTGCCAGCAGGATCATGTTAAAGGGCACGCCTTTCCATACATTCGCTGTAATAATAGCCGCCATAGCAGTATTTCCGTGAGCCAGCCATTCTATAGGTTTTTTTATCAGATGCAGGTTCATCAAAATCTGATTCACAATACCAATATCTGTGTTAAACATATATTTGAAAATTCCTGCTACAGCAACCATGGGGATCATCCAGGCGATCACATTAATTCCTCTTAAAAAAGGAGCGCCTTTAAAATCCTTGCTGAAAAGTAATGCCATAGCAAAACCTATAGGAAATTGAAAAATCAGACACCATAAAGTAAACCACAGAGTATTTCCGATCGCAGTCCACATAGTCGTGTCCTGGAAGATATCCTGATACATAGACAGCCCTATAAATTTACTGTCTCCCGAGGCGAAATTCATAAGATTTACATCCTTAAAGCTCATAATAATATTGCTGCAAATCGGAAGTATGATCATTAAAGTCATATAAATCGCACCCGGAAGGACAAAAGCATAGAAGACCAGCTTTTTTCTAAAAAAATATCCCTTTTTCCGTTTCAATTTCGTCACCTCTCTTTACGTTTTTGAAGAGGCAGCTGTATAAACCTTTTCAGGAATATGAACCAACTGCCTCTTCCTTACCTTACTTAATCTCTTCTATTTCCGCAGCCGCCTTTTCCAATGCCTGATCGACAGTGGCTGTTCCAGATAACACATCCTGATATGCAGTCTGAATTGCGCTTGATATTTCCGGCCAGTTTGGATGAGGTCCTCTGGCTCTGGCCATTCCAAGCTGTTTTGTATAAACCGAAAGAATAGGATCTTCCGTCCACAGGGTACTCTCTGCCACAGAATCTTCTCTTGGAGAAATATATCCTGCATCTTCACAATATTTGCGAGAATTCTCTTTACTGCTCAAAAACTTCATCAACTCCCAGGAGGCTTCTTTATGATCATCTTTCATCATCATGATATTTCCTCCTCCAATAGGTGAATCCGCATTTTTATATTTGGGGAATGTTACGACATCATAATTTAAATCCGGATTTTCATTTTTTATATTGGTATCCAGCCAGCTTCCCGCTACCATCATTGCAGATTTTCCTGTTGCAAAGAGGGAAGCGCACATATCCGCCTGGGTCATAGAAATAAGCTCTTTACTCATATAGCCGTTCTGGTAAAAGTCATTTATCATAGTAAGAGCTTCCTTGGCCCCCTCCGAATCCAGAGAATCCCAGTCAGCTCCTGCCTGCCAGATAAAAGGAAGAACATCAAAGGTTCCTTCTTCTGATTTTATCAAAGACATTGTCAGTCCATAGTGCTGATCTGTAGTTGTTTCGGCAACCAGCTCCTTAAAGTCATCCCAGGTCCAGTCGCTCGTAGGATATTCCAGTCCCATCTCATCAAAAATATCTTTATTATACATAATGGCCAGGCAGTTGCTATAATAAGGAAGACCATAGTATTTTCCTTCATAATAAGCAGAGTTTCTGGGAGCCTCATAATAATTATCAATTTCTCCCCAGGCTTCTACTTCCTCCGTTATGTCAACCGCTGCTCCCATTGCCGCAAAAGATACGTTATCTACAGTGTCACATAAAGTAACGTCAGGAAGTTCATTAGCCGCCACGCCAATGGAAAGCTGCTTTTTGATCTCTGCAAAAGCCACACTTTGGGTTTCCACTTTTATATCCGGATTCAGTTCCTGAAATTCATCAATCATCCCCAAAAGGACTGTGGCCTGATCAGGTGAAATATGATACCACATTTCAATTGTTGTCTGTTCCCCAGCGCTATCGCTCTCTCCACCTCCATTATCAGAGGTATCCTGTGCAGCTCCGCCACAGCCTGCAAGCATAACCGCCGTCACTCCCAATGCTATAATAGCTTTCCGTTTCTTTTTTTTCATATTCCGTACCTCCTTGCTTTATTGTTATTTGATAGTTATATCTTATACGACTAATCGCAAAAATAATATTCTATTTTTTTAACTTTATTTTGTATATTTAACTAAAATATGGTTTGTTTTTTTAATATATCTTGCACATTTTTTCTATCAATTTTATAATTTGTTTATAGCCAATCAGCGTACTATACAAAAGGAGAAATCTCATGACCTTCTATACACTCAAGAAAAACTTTTTCAAAATCAGATACCAGATAGTAATCCTCCTCTTTTTTGTTACTCTTCTTCCCATTATATCTGTACAGATTTTTAACTACTTTGCTACCTCTCAAAAATTGCTTACAAAAAATACAGCTCTTCTTGAAGATAACCTTATCTTGACAACCAATAATCTGAATAACATATTGAGCGATTACAATCAGATCCTGTTCCAAATCTCAACAGATTCTGCCTGTATCGACGCCATTTCCCGCCTGAATACCATTGATGAATCTTCTATTGAATACAAACGGTTAAGTGATACATTAGCCACCGTGATCAGTTCCAATATTCTGATGTATCCGGAAATCAAAGCTTTGGGAATAATCGGTAAAGAAGATTCCTCCTATCTCTATGTCCAAAAAAGAGAAAATACCGAGGATCTCATTTCCTTTTTTCAGGAAAAAAAAGAAGACCTACGGCCTGACAAACTCCTTTCTTTTCCTGAGATTGACGTCATTCCATGGGATACCCCTTACTATGATTCTCAGTTCCCGTATTTTTATCTTACCAGCCGTGTAATCCATTACGAAAAATTATCTGTAATCGGAAGCATCGTACTGTTTATAGAGCCTTCTAAAATAAACAGCGAAATCAACAACCCTACCTCTAAAGCTTATGAATACTCTGATAAAATACTTATTGATGACCGGGAATATATTCTTTGTTCCAAAAATTCCTCCTGCGGAATCCCTGCCGAAAACTTTAGTGATTATGAGGGGATCGATCTTTCGTCTCTTCCTCGTAACACAGAAGATATTGCTCAGGAAAATTATTTGATCTCTTCCCTAGACTTAGACTACTTTAATCTTCATCTGATAAATGTTGTAGACTATACTCTTTTAAATCAAGATATCCATTCTCTTTGGCTGAAAATTATTTTTGTAATTTCTGTTATATTGATTCTCACCCTGCTTTTTGCCTTTCTTTTATCGCGAAATTTTATTCTTTCTATTGAAAAACTATCAGAAAACATTAATCAAGTTGATGAAAAACACCTGGATATCCATATAGATACAAAAAGTCATAACGAAATAGAAATTATAGAAAATTCTGTCAACAGAATGCTGTCCCAAATCCGAAATCTTTTATCAGAAAACAAACAGCAATATGAACATATTATAGAAATCACAAAAAAGGCCTGTGATGCAGAACTGAAATCTATGGAACTGCAGATCAATCCGCATTTTTTGTTTAATACGATTGACTCTATTAATTGGACAGCTATTCGGGAAAATTGTACAGATGTGAGTGAGCAATTGAAAAAACTGGCATATATTTTAAGATATACCGTATACAATATAAATACTGTAGTTTCTGTAAAAGAAGAAATTTCATGGCTGGCTCAATATTTAGACCTTCAGCAGCTTAGGTTTCATAATGCTTTCTCCTATTATGTTTTTGTTCAACAGGAAGCATACGATCTTCCGATTCATAAACTGCTGCTCCAGCCTTTTTTAGAAAATTCCTTAATACATGGTTTCGAAAACATCACCTGGCATGGACAACTTGAGATACGGTTTCGTATTATCAAAAAGGAATATCTGCTTATCAGCATCTCTGACAATGGATGCGGGCTTTCTGAAAATCAGGTATATTCCATGAATCAGTTTTTCAGCCAGCACTCCGGGGCCTTTACCGGCATAGGACTGACTAATATTGCATACCGCCTGAGAAGTTATTACCCTCACCATAAGCTTATGGTTTCCTCATCTTCCTATGCAACTGTATTCAAACTATTTATTCCTATCAAAGAAATGGAGGACACCTATGTATAAAGTACTGATTGTAGAAGACGAGAAAAATGCAAGAGACGGCCTTGCGGAACTGATCCGAAATTTTGACTCTGAAATACAGGTCATTGTTCGCTCCAACGGGCTGGACGGCTACCAGGAGGCACTTCGGTATCTCCCTGACATTGTCATCAGTGATATTAAAATGCCCCGCCTGGATGGTATTTCCATGGCAAAAAAACTCCACCAAAAACATTTCAGCGGAAAAATTTTCCTGCTTACTGGCTATGCTGAATTTTCGTATGCCCAACAGGCTATCCACTACGGTGTTGCTGAATATATTTTAAAGCCGATAACTCCTGATGATTTTCTTCCTCTCCTAAAAAGGACTTTGGAATCTATCTCCAGAGAAAAACTTATTTCCGGGCAAAAGAATCCCCACATTGCTTACCTCTTTTCCGATAAAGATGATGCCGCCCTAAAAGAACAGCTTTCTTTTCGCAATTATACAGACTGTTTTTTTGCTGCAGTTTATATCAGCGGGGGATCTCATCTCCCGGCTAAGATGAAAGATATTCTCCTGCGCGAACCTAATTTATTTCTGGTTTATCTGCCAGATAAACAGTTCCGCGGACTCTGTATCGGTTTTCGGGAAAACACAGTAAACCACACAGCTATTGCAAAGTTAAACGCCTTATTAAAAGAGTTTAAAGAATTGGTCTGCATATATACCATTACGCCTCTCTATTCTTTAGAATCACCAGAGGTCCTTTTTCAAAAGCTCCAAAAATCTGTTATATGGTCTATTACCTATTCCTCCAGATTTTTAAACTATACTTCTACAATGGAAAAAGCTCCGGACCCTTACAAAGAGGACGCCTTTTTGAAGTCACATCTTCAAAAACTTCAGTACGAACAGTCCTATCAGGCATACGGCGCTCTTCTGATGGAACATATAGAAAAAATGCGAAAAAAACAAATACATCCTATAAACATTCGAATGACCGCTGTAACTTACCTTATAAAAATAGGTAGTGATCAACATTATTTTCATACTGCCGAAAGACTGGCGAACGCAAAAACTATCCATGAAATCACAACTTGTATCCGCACTTATTTTTCTCAACAGCCAGACTCCAATATGGAACAGTATTCAAGCATTGTACGTCAGGCCATTTTAGAAATACAAAAAAACTATCAAAATCCTATTTCTTTAAACTCTACCGCTCAAAAACTAAAAGTAACACCTCAATATTTAAGTCGCCTTTTTAACCAGGAAACAGAGTATACTTTTGTAAACTATCTGACCGAATATCGAATAGAAAAAGCAAAATTTCTCCTTCAGCATTCAGATATAAAAATTAATGTTCTTTGTCAAAAAGTGGGATATCCGGATCCAAAATATTTCTGTACTTTATTTAAAAAAACCACAGGAGTCACACCAAATCAATATCGAAACAGCCACTCCCGATAGTAAAGTATAATACCGAAGTATCTCGTCTAAAATTAAAAAAGTATCCTGTAAAGATACCGACTTTTCAGCTTCGAATCTTTACGGGATACTCTTCTTCATTTAATCTTCCTTGTTTTTGTGCAAGATCCTGTCCGTGTCTTTTTGATAAGTCACTTCATTTTTTGCTGCTTTCATGTAAGTTTTGCCGCTTTTTATATACTGTCAAGGTCATGAGCAGCTATCAGTTCCTGTATTTTTTCTTCCTCTTCTTCCAGCTCCTCCGCTATCTGAGAAATCGTTTTACCCTTTTTCAGTTTTTTCGTGATCATTTTGCAAAGCTGTTTCTCTTCCCCTCGAAGTATCCCCTCACGGACGCCGTCTTCCCAGGATTCCTGCTTTTCCATTCGGATATGCTCTTCTCTGTCATATTCATATATGCTCACTTTCTTCACCTCCGCACGGTTCTTCTCCAGAAACTCCTTCAGGACGCCTTCCTGTATGCATTCAGTGATCGCCCGCTCTACAGCCTCTTCCAGGTCCATTTTCTTGGTATATCTCCGTACCCTGTCTACATATTCCGCATAATCCTTCAGATCCCGGCAGTCCTTCATCAGTTCTTCGTTGTGATCCCGGTTTACATTCAGCATCTCTGCCTCCAGTTCCAACCCCCACTCTTCCGTCTTTACAGTGTAAAGATCTGATAATCTCAGGATCTGGCGGTCCGGCTGGGGTTCCATGCCATTATAAAAGGTAACTTTGCAAGGACGCTTCGTTCCTGGATCTTACCATTTCTTTTCCACTCCCGGACAGTGATTTTTCTCCACTGCCGCCCGGTATTCTACAAAGCAGCCGCAGATACGGCACATCCCATTTATAAGATTATCACATTCTTTGCAGAAAGCCAGGCGTCTTTGATATTCCTGGCTTTCTGTTTTTATCTCCTCATCCAATCCCTGGATATACTGTCTCATGTTCCTCAGAAAATCTTCTTCTGCGATATCTTCCAGAAGACATTTTTTACAAAATCTTTTGGGCTGATCCATGGTCTATTTCACACCTGAAGCGCTGTCGGAAAGCGCCCCCTTCCCGGATATCTTATTTTGAAAAATAAAATTTCTGAAATCTGCGAATCCTCCAGTCTTATTCCCATAGCAAAAGATACCGATTCTGTAGCCGATAAATAAATCCAGAGTATATTTCATCTGAAGCTGTGTTCCGATCATCTCCCATTTTTCTCCATCATACGACCAGTAGAAAGCCGCTCTATCCTTAAGTTCATAATAATTGAAATCAATTCTAAGAAAACACTGACCGGACTTTATAGGAACAGAAATTTCTACCGTTTCTCCCTGCCCCAGTTTTCCCTTGACTACTTCTACCGCAAAAGCACCGTTCTCCTGTGCTCTTATTCCTACAGACCCATAAGTTCCCTGAAACGCCGTAAGGCCGGCAAACTCCTGAGGCTTCATACCTGAAGCGTCTATTTCTATCGTAAAAGAAGAATATGGACTCTCTGTTTTTTGAGTCAGTGTTCCACGAGCTTCCATAAGATTTGCTGCCGGAACTTTGGAAAACAGTCTCAGGTATCCGGTTCTTTTCGTGAGGGACCAGCCGCCGGGTACAGGATTATGGTTCCATTCCCACTGAGGTTTTAAACAATCTTTCTCATAGGAAAAGCTATCGCTGATAATAAGGGGGTCTGCCTTATACTCTTCAAAAGACGTTTCAAAACTTCGGGGAATCTTTCCTCCCGGCGCCAGCACCGGCCAGTTCTCCTCCCATGTAACAGGCATCAGATATGGAATCCTTCCTACTGCTCCATGATCCTGGAACAGCATAGCATACCACTCTCCCTCTTTTGTGTCAATAAGAGTCCCTTGAGCGATTCCGTTGTTGAAGAATCCCATATCATCATCAACCAGCACTTTACACTCATAATCCCCTAAAAGCTGGGCAGAGCGATAACAGATCACCCGTCTCCTCTTCCTGCCGACAGTCGGCCAGTCAATAAAGAAAAAATAATGGAAATTATCCTTTGCAATCCAGCGGCAGCCTTCACATCTCAATCCTATCCCCTCTTTTGGGGTAGAAAACAAAAGACGCTGTACGCCTCCGCGCTTTATTCCCGACAGATCACTCTCCAGTTCCACAATTCTTATTTCCCCATTGCCGTAAACCAGATAAACATGTCCGTCCTCAAAGACAAAGGACATATCATGATAAATACCATCCAGGGTTATACGTTCCCAGCCTGTTTTTTCTATATCATCTGTGCTGTATATATATGTTTTCTGCAGATCATTACATGCAAAGCAGGCGTAGAATTTACCTTCATAGTATTTCAGACTGGTGGCCCACTGTCCCTGCCCATAGGCATTTTTTCCCTCTTCCAGCCTATAACCGGGATTATCTTCGATGACGTTAAAGATATAAGAAGTAATTTCCCAGTGTACCAAATCCCCGGATCTTAAAACAGGCGCTCCCGGTGTCACAAACATAGTTGTAGACACCATATAGTACATATCATTTACACGTATAATATCAATATCCGGCATATCGATCTCCATGATCGGATTTGTTACTCTCATCTTATACTTCCTTTCTTATCTTTTTTACTTTACAGATAAATGCAGGACACTGCAGGCCGGAATGGTAAAGGCCAGGCCTTTATCTGTGATCTTCACATCTGTAAATTCTTTTGTGCAGACAGTTTCCGGCTCCTCAAAAGTATTCATAGCATGCATTTCTTCTGTAAGGATCTCACCCTTTACTTCAGAAATATTCTTTTCGAGAATCGTAGTGTCAATCTCATAGTCCTCGGTAAGAGAAAGGTTGGTAACTGTAATATGCAGAACGCCATTTTCGTCTACAGAAACAGACTCGGTAAGATTTGGCACCTGATATTCTTCTTCCACACCTATGGTTTCTGTATCTATATAGCTGTCCACCAGCATAGCGTCCTGATGGTATTTGTACATATTAAATACATGATAGGTAGGAGTCTTGATCATCTTTTCTCCTTCTGTAAGGATTACTGACTGAAGTACATTGACGATCTGAGCGATATTGGCCATCCGTACACGGTCGCTGTGTTTGTTAAAGATGTTCAGGTTAATACCAGCCACCAGAGCGTCTCTCATAGTGTTCTGCTGATAAAGGAATCCTGGATTGGTTCCCGGCTCTACGGTGAACCAGGTTCCCCACTCGTCAACGATCAGACCGATTTCTTTTTTAGGATCATACTTGTCCATGATAGCTCCATGGCGGCGGATCAGCTCTTCCATATAGAGGGTTTTGCTCAGGGTCTTATACCATACCTTATCATCAAAGTCTGTGGCGCTTCCCTTGATCTCCCAGCCTTCTGGATGGGTATAATAATGAAGAGAAAGACCATCCATAAATCCATGCTGGAAAGGCTGGCTGTGGCGGAAGCAGGTTGACATAACTCCTTCTGTCCACTCATAGTCATCTACGTTTGGACCGCAGGCGATCTTGTAAATTTTCTTATCTGCTTTATAGTCTCTCACATAAGTCTGATATCTCCGGTACTCGTTGGCATAAAATTCCGGCGTCATATTTCCGCCGCATCCCCAGTTCTCATTGCCTACACCAAAGAAAGCCACATCCCAGGAATTTTCCTGACCGTTTTCTTTTCTCCAGTCAGCCATAGGAGATACTCCGTCAAAGGTCATATATTCTACCCACTCTGACATTTCCTGTACAGTTCCGCTGCCTACGTTTCCATTTACATAAGCCTCGCAGCCTAACTGACGGCACAGTTCCAAGAACTCATGGGTACCAAAGCTGTTGTCTTCTACAACACCGCCCCAGTGGGTATTGATGATCTTCTTTCTGTTTTCTTTTGGGCCTACTCCGTCTTTCCAGTGGTACTCATCAGCGAAGCAGCCTCCCGGCCAGCGAAGTACAGGAATTTTCATTTCCTTTAAAGCTTCCACTACGTCGGTACGCATACCGTTTACATTAGGGATCGGAGAGTCTTCTCCTACATACATTCCCTCATAGATACATCTTCCCAGGTGTTCGGAAAAATGTCCGTAGATTTCCTTGTGGATCTTACTTTTCTTTACATTTGGATTGATCACAAATTTTGTCATATATTTTCTCCTCTTTCATAAGACAATCCAAAATGACTGCCCATATAATATTCCGTATTTCTGCCTATCTGTTTATTTTCCCAGACGGATCACGTTCCAGGAAGCTTTCTTCAGAACGCTTGTGGCAATACCGCCGTCCAGTTTTGTTCTGTCGTCAGCGTTTACAGGGTAAACCTTCTGCTCAGTCAGGCTGTTCACTGCCTTCAGGTCTTCGTTCTCCATAACAATGTGTTCTAATACTCTGTATCCTTCAAAGCTTCTCACATCTGTTGTCAGCTCTACATCTTCCTCCAGATTACGGTTTACAGCAAAAATGGTCACTTCATCTTTTTCTTCGTTGTATACAGCGATAGATTCTACGTCTGTGATCTCATCATGTTTTGCTGTAGCATGCTTTGTTCCGGAAACTACCGGCTGAAGCGCAATGCCTCTTCCGTATTTGGAAGCATGCATAAACGGATAGAAGATAGTCTGCTTCCATGCGCCCCCTGCAGCGTCTGTCATAATAGGAGCAATAACATTTACCAGCTGTGCCAGGCAGGCCATCTTTACACGGTCTGCATGTTTCAGCAGAGTGATCAGCATAAGTCCTACCAGAAGCGCATCCTCAAAATTGTAGATATCCTCCAGCATGGGCGGAGCTACCTGCCATGGATGATTCTCTGTGATGTCATCATCTGCTGCGTTGGAATGGAACCATACATTCCACTCGTCAAAGCTTAAGTTCATGGTCTTTTTGCTGCGTTTTTTCGCTTTTACATAATCGCAGGTAGCGATAATGGTGCGGATAAAGTCGTCCATATCATCAGACTGAGCCAGATAATCGTTGCTGTCGTTATCTCTGTTTCCATAGTACTGATGCATGGAAATGTAATCTACATAGTCATAGGTATGGGACAGTGTAACTGCTTCCCAATCCGGGAAAGTAGGCATATCTCTGTTGGAGCTTCCGCAGGAAACCAGTTCGATCGTAGGATCGATGAGACGCATAGCCTTTGCAGTTTCTTCTGCCAGACGTCCATACTCTTCCATGGTCTTATGACCGATCTGCCATGGACCGTCCATCTCATTTCCCAGGCACCATACTTTGATGTTGTGAGGGTCTTTTACACCGTGTTTAATACGCAGGTCACTGTATTTAGTTCCTGATGGATGATTGCAGTATTCCAGCAGGTTGCAGGCATCTGAGATTCCTCTGGTTCCCAGGTTTACAGCCATCATCACCTGAGAATTTACCTGTTTTGCCC
>ERZ1090880.780-NODE-780-length-16634-cov-36.884553_pt1 | contig 16634 bp, 21 predicted proteins | sample MGYA00478471_ERZ1090880 | MGnify/ENA primary metagenome ERZ1090880 (study PRJEB33644, sample SAMEA5815734) | chicken gut metagenome | biome: Chicken; feature: Gastrointestinal Tract; material: Caecum | place: Ireland | collected 2019-01-01 | study: A study of the... | reverse complement strand
GGAAAAGGCTTTTTTAAGTAGTGAAAAATATTATAACACATATACACAAGATTATGCTTATAGTTATGCAGACCATACACAAGACCAATTTCAATATTGGATAAAAGATAACTTACAAAAATTAGGATTAAAACAATAAGGAGAAAAAGATGTTTGAATTTAAAATTAATAATACACATTGGACAATCGAAGAAAAAGATAAAGAACAAATGAGATTAAAAGCAGATAATGATTATACAATGGGATTAACTTGTTATATTGAGCAAAAAATATATTTATTGAAAGACCAAGCTAATCTTATAAAAAGTTTAAAACATGAATTAACACATGTATGGTTATATGAGTATGGTCATGCTCAAAATAATAATACTGAATATAATTATGAAGATATTTGTGAAATAGTGGCTTCTAGCAATGATTTTATAAATGAAGTTGTTAAAAAATATAAGGAGAAGGAAAATGGACTTTTACAATAACATAGCAAGTGTTTTAAGTAAAAAGGGTATAAACTTAACAGTTGGAACAATTTATGATCTAATGGCAGTATGGAAAAGTTGGTACCGAGGTAATGTAAATGACTTCCATTATTACACAGAAGTAGTATGTGGAAAGTCTACACAATGTGAAAGATTAACGATGAATATGCCAAAGAAACTTTGTGAAGATTTAACAAAACTATTATGGACAGAAAAGACACAAATAAATCTAAGCAATAAAAATGCAACAAAAAAATTATGGGAAGTATTGGATAGTAAAGAAAATGCTTTTACTGTAAACCTTCCTATTTTTATTGAGAAGATGCTGGCATTGGGAAATGGAGCAACAGTTGAATATAAAGACGAAAATAATAAAACAATAATAGATTATATAGATGGAGATGTAATTATTCCTTATAAGTTTACTAATGGATATATTACAGGAATGATAACAGTAAGTAGATTTGTAGAAGAAAAAGGCAAGAATAAAACATATTACACACATATAACATATCATGAATACGTAGATAACAAATATATTAAATTAAATGAAATATATAAATCGAACACAGATACAACATTAGGAAAGCAATTAAATTTCAATGATGTATTTCCTAATGTAAAAGAAAGTGAAGTAGTAATAACTAAAAATCCATATTTTCAAATATGGAAACCTAATTTAGCGAATAATTTTGATACAAACTCTCCTATGGGTATTTCAATATATGCAAATAGCATAGATAGATTTAAATCCTTAGATACAAAGTATGATAGTTTCTATAATGAATTTATTTTAGGCAAGAAAAGAATACTTGTTGACCAAGCTGCAATGAAAGGGCAAATAACAACTGACGAAGAAGGAAATCAAAGACTTATACAATACTTTGATAAAAACGATAAAGTTTATGTTGGAATAAATGCAGATATGAAAGAACCTGTTAAAGAAATAGATTTTACTTTAAGATATCAAGAACATGTAGATAGTATCAATGCAGACTTGAACTGGTTATCGGAAAATGTAGGGCTAGGAAGCAACTATTATAAATTCGATGGGGCTGGAACTAAAACAGCAACAGAAGTAATGTCTGAAAATAGTCAAGCATTTAGAACAAAAGTGCATTATCAGACAATTATAAACGATTGTGTATATGATTTAGTACAAGCAGTATGTGAGCTAGAAGGAATAAAAACAAACAAGATAACAATAGTACCAGATGACAGTATTATTGAAGATAAAAACGCTGAAATGACAAGAGCTCAAATGGAAGTGACTCAAGGATTAAGAAGCAAGAAATCTTACTTAATGGATATAAAAGGAATGAGTGAAGATGAGGCAGAAGAAGAACTTGCAAAAATACAAGAAGAAAAAATGAGCAATCAAGAAGCATTTGGATTTAATCAGGTAGAGGAAGAATAATATGCTAACACAAGGCGATTTTATAAACATAGAAAAGCAAGCTACAGCCCTATATGAAAACTTAGAGCTTGAAATAATAGAAGAAATAGCAACAAGGATAGCAAGGGTAGGATATGCAAATACTGTAGTACTAAACGATATAAGAATTGCACAAGAAATGGGAGCTTTATATACAGATATTATATCTCTAGTAGCAAAATATAATAATACTTCTTATGAGAAAGTTGCAGAGATATTTGAACAAGCAGGGGCTAAGACATTAAGCAGAGATGATTTTATATACAAAGAGGCTGGCTTAAATCCAGTACCAATGAAAAGAAGCAGACCAATAATGCAGATAATGAGTGTAACAATAGAAAAAACGACAGCAAATTTGCAAAACTTATGTATGACAACGGCAAACATTGCACAAGAACAATTCTATAATGCAATAAATATGTCATATATGGAAGTAAGTACAGGAGTAAAAAGCTATACACAATCTTTTATAGATGCATTAAGAAAAATAGGACATCAAGGCGCAATGATAGAATATCCTAACAGTGGTGTGAAGAGGAGTATTGAAGCAGCTGTGAGGATGAATATTGTAACAAGCGTAAATCAAACATGTGGAAAATTACAAGAGTTAAGAGCTGACGAAGTTGGCTGGGATTTAATGGAACTAACAGCGCATTCAGGAGCAAGACCAGAGCATGCGGAATGGCAAGGTAAGATAGTTAGTAGAAGTGGACAAAAAGGTTATTTAAGTTTAGACGATATCGGCTATGGGAAAGCTACAGGCTTTAAAGGAGTAAATTGTAGACATGACTGGTATCCGTACTACAAAAGCTCTATAAAAACATACACTAACGAGCAATTAAAGGAATGGGAACAAGAAAAACTTGAATACAATGGCAAAAGAATGAGTAAGTACGATGCAACACAAGAACAAAGAAAGATAGAAAGAGTTATAAGAGCAGACAAAAAAGAATTAGTAGCACAGCAAAAATTGCTAACGAGTAATAATAAAGATATAGATATCGAAGAAGTAAAACAGGAAATAAGAAATATCAAAGCAAGAGAAAAACAGCATAGAGATATGCTAGATGATTTTGTAGAACAAACAGGATTAAAGAAAGACAATAGTAGATTGGTTATTTAAGACAGTATAACAGCTGTCTTTTTTATATGCCTTTTACTTGGTAAGGCGCTAAAGAAACAAGGAAAAATCAGTCCACTCTGGACTTAAAAAATGGAGGAAAATATGGAAGAAAACCAAAATACAGAAAATCAAAACACAAATACAGTAGAAAACGCAAATGTTGAAGGAACTGGAAATGTAGATACTCAAACTACAAATCAAAATGAGGGGCAAGCTGAAAAGACTTTTACACAAGAAGAGCTTAACAAAATAGTTCAAGAAAGACTAGACAAAGAAAAAAAGAAAATGCCTAGCAAAGAAGAGCTAAAAGCATTTAAAGATTGGCAAGAAAGTCAAAAGACAGCTGAAGAAAAACAAGCCGAAAAAGAAGCTGAATATCAAAAAACACTTAATGAGCTAAACACTTTAAAACAAACAAATGCTGTTTTAGAAGCAGGAGTTAATAAAGATGATGTTGATTATGTTCTTTTTAAAGTAAGCAAGATGGAAGGCGAGTTTGATGAGAACTTAGCTAAGTTCTTGAAAGATAACCCTAAATATTTAAAACAAGAACTTGAAACAACAGAGCCTAAAGCTACTGGTGCACCAGTTAAGTCTATAAGCTCTACTAATGATGGTGTGCTTGGAATTTTAGCAAGCAAACACCCAGAAATTAATTTTGATAAATAGAAAGGAATGATAAATTATGGCAAACACAATAGGAACAAATGGAACACACGAAAGACAAGAAAGATATGCAAATGCAATTGTTAAATTAATGAGACCATCATTAAAAATAAGAAGTACATTTGCAAGAGATTATGAAGGAAACCCAGTAGCTGGAGCAGTAAAAGTTCCAGTAAGAAATACTGATGTAGCAATTTCAAATTATGATGTAAAAACTGGTGTAGCATTATCACAAAGTGCTACAACATACTTAAATGTAGCAGTAGATAATCATAAGGCAATAAATGAGTTAATAGATGGTTATGAAAGTCAAGCTGTACCAGATAACTTAGTAGCTCAAAGATTAGAAAGTGGAGCTTACACAATAGCAAAAACTTTAGAAGCAGATGCTATTGCACAATTATTAACTGGAACAGCTTCTACACAAGCTGACTGTACAGAAGACAATGTTTATTCTAACATTGTAAAAGATATTGCTATATTAGCTAAAAAAGGTATTCCTAAGGAAAGAATGTATGTTGCAATAGATTATGCAACAGAAACTTTATTATTAACAGACGAAAAATATTCAAACACTGCTTCTCAAATAGGTGCTGAATTAGCAAGAGAAGGTGTTGTTGGAAAAATAAATGGAGTTAAAGTTATAGTTCAAGATTTAGGAAAAGATAGTTCTGAAAAACCAGTTGAATATATTGTTTATGGATTCGATTGGTGTCAAGCTATTGACGAATGGCAAATTGCTCCTGCAATAAATGACTTAAAAGACGGTGCTCATATCGGTGCTTCTGCATTACAAGGTAGAATGGTATATGCAGATAAAGTAACTAATACTGAAGCTGTAATCGTAAAAAAAAAGTCGGCATAACAGACCCTGAAATAACAGGATTAACAATAACACCTGAAGAAGGATTACAAGAAGGTAATGCTAATGTAAACGTAGATGCAGTAGTTGCTACATTGTCTGCAGAAGGTGGTACAAGCCCATTTACATATAGTTTAGAGGCAGACGAAACAAACGGAGTAGATAATGATTCTTTTAAAATAGATGGAACTAATGTAAAAGTAAATACAACACCTTTAACAGAAAAAGATTACAAAATAAATGTAAAAGTAACTGATAGTAAAGGTAAAACATTTACAAACCACGCAACAATAAGTGTAGCAGCAGCTGCAGAATAGGAGGATAAGGTATGCTTAAATACATAACTCAAGATGAATATGTTAGTTTGTTGGGTGCTAAAAGCATACCTGACAACTTCGATAATTTAGTAATTGAAGCAAGTAACTATATTAATCATAAAACTTTTGGGAGAATTGATGAAAACAATGTTCCAGAGCAAGTACAATATGTTACTTGCTTAATTGTTGATTTAATCAACGAAGAAAACACAAAATTATCCGAAATAGGAAATCTAAAATCACAAAACATTGAGGGCTGGAGTGAAAGTTATTCTACACCAGAGGAAATCAAATCTGATTACGAAGATAAGAAGTATTCTACACTAAAACAATACTTGTGGAATGTAATCGGAACTGATGGAAATCCACTTTTGTACTGTGGGGTGTGTTAAATGAATAATCAAAAAAAGAAGTTTTTTAAAGATAAAATAACTATTTACCACACAAATGACGATGAGAATTTCACAATGCAACATTATGATGGAGAAGATTTGCCCAAGGTTTACTTTCGACATAACAAAAAGACTAATCTAGTTGATAAAGGACTTGAAAAAGGAAGCACAGGCTCTATAACAATTCCTACTACAGATAAGTTAGATATATCTACTAATGATTACGTTGTAGAAGGCATTGTAGAAGATAAGTTTGATTTATCTGCATTACAAGGAAAGTATCAAGTCTTTAAAGTAGTGAGTGTAGACGACAACCGCAAAGGCAGTTTACAACATTATAAAATAGGAGTTACAGAGTAATGGCAAGTGGATTTACAGTAAAAGTAAAAATGAATAAAACAAGCAAAATAATAAAAGACCACGGACTTGATAAAAATGGCAAAGTGACTCGCTTTTTAAGAGATACAGCAGACAGATTAATGAATCCATTTGTACCAATGGACAATGGTATGCTTAGAAGAAACAAAACTTATCCTAAAAACAATGAAATAAAGTATACAAGCCCTTATGCAAAGTATCAGTATTATGGAAAAATGTATATAAGTCCTACACTAGGAGTATCTGGTATACCATTAAAAAGTGGTAGATGGTGGTCTCCAAAAGGAGAAAAGAAAGTATTAACTTCTAAGAATTTAAAATATCATACTTCTGGTACAGGTCCTAAATGGGACAAACTCATGATGCAAAGAAGAAAGAACGACCTTGTAAAAGATGTGGAAAACTATATTAAATCAGGAGGCTAAAATGGCAGAAAAATCAAAAATAGAATTAATAAAAGAATTTATAGAAACTTGTCCATTGCTGAAAAACGGCAAAGTAAATGTGGATTATATAAAAGACAAGCCACAGAGTTATTCTATAGATGAAACCCCTGCTACTACTGTATTAATTCAGTATCCAGATGGAGGTAGTAGAAATCAGATATTATTTGATTTTTCTATTCAAGCTAATTTTAGCGTCTTAGAAAATATCAAAAACTCAAAATTTTGTGATGATTTTACAGCGTGGATAAAAGAACAAGATAAAATAGGAAACTTGCCTAAAATAGATGGTATATGCTGGATCAAGTGTACAGGAAGAGGAACGATACTCCAAACTACTGAAACAACAGCAATATACGTTATACCGATGCAGGTAGCATATGATGAAGACTTTTAGGTCTTCTATTTTTTTGTATAAAAAAAGGAGGAATTTATAAATGGCTTTTGAAGAGTTAGTAAAAAGAAATGGTAAAGTTGCATATATGGATATTTCAACAACATCTGTAGCAAACTTTCAAAGAATGAGAAAGTTTACAGAAATATCTAAGTCAAAAAATGCAACAGAGTATTCAAGAACTTATGTTGACGAGGATGGAGAGGTTACAGATGTAACAGGTTATTCAGAGGAAATAAGCTATGCCTTTGATTTGTATAAAGGAAATTTAGTACATCAAAAAATAGTTGATATAACTGATAATGAAAAAACTGGTAACGATGCACTTGTAAAAATATTAACAGTTGATTTTAGTAAGCCTGTTGAAAGTGGATATGAAGCTAGATTAAGAACATATTCAGTTGTACCAGATGCAGAAGGAGATAGCACTGATGCATATACATATTCTGGTGCTTTTAGAAAGAACAGTGGATTTACAATAGGTGTTGCAACAATAAGCAAAGATGGATTGACAGCTACATTTGCTCCTAAAGAATCAGTAGCAGAATATCCAGTTACATTTGTTGTTAAAGACAGCTCAGCAAGTACACCAATAGAAGGAGCAAAGATAACTATTGAAGGTGCATCTTATTTAACAGATGCAACAGGTATAGCAACTGTTGAATTAGCTGCAAAATCATATTCAACAATAAAAGTAGAAAAAGATGGATACACAGCGCAGGAAGATGTTAGTGTTACTGTAACATCAGGAGCTGTGCTAAAAGAAATATCATTAGTAGAGGCTTAATTGTAAGCCTCTTAAAAAATGGAGGATAATATGAAATTAAAAAATATTGAAGTGGATTTTAGCTTTACAAATGCAGATGATATAGAAAAATTAGAAAAAGGGATAGAGTTGGTAAAAAACAAAACAATTGAATATAAAAATAAAGAAATAAGTTTGTCAGAAGCAATTAGAAACGAATGTAAAGTTATAGAAGAATTTTTTGACAGCGTTTTTGGAGAAGGAATATCTGAAAAATTGTTTGAAGGAAGAATGGACCTACAAGAGCATTCTGAATTGTTTATAGAGATAGCAAATGAAAAAATCAGACAAAACCAAGGAATGCAAAATTTATATAATAACTTAGAATATAAAACTAAATATATGCCAAACAGAGAACAAAGAAGATATAATAAGTCTAAAAGGTAAAATCTATGTATTATAATATAATTTTAGGTAAATTGCCTGTTATTACTCCAAATAAAATGAAAATAAGGACAGATTTTAGAGAGAGCATAAAGTTTGAATTATTAATGCAAGATAATAACTTGACCGATGAAGAAAAAGTCAAAATGGCTTTAAATTTATACTATTATGAGCCCGAAAAATTAGTAGATGTAAAACAAGCCATACAGGATATTTTGTGGTTTTATAGATGTGGAAAAGAAGATAAAGATGTCGACATAGAAAATCAAAATAATGATGTAAAAGATAAACAGACGCAAATTTATAGCTATGAATTTGATGCAGAATACATATATAGTGCATTTATGGAACAATATAAAATTGACTTAAGCAGTATTGGTTATTTACATTGGTGGAAATTTAAAGCATTGTTAATTAGTTTAAATGAAAACGTACTATTTTCTAAAATCATGGGGTACAGAGCAATGGATATAAGCAAAATAAAAGATAAAGATATGAAAAAGCATTATAAAAAAATGAAAAAGTTATATGCACTTCCAGACATGAGAAGTGAAGAAGAAAAAGAAAACGATTTTGCAAATGCTTTATGGTAAAAAAGGTTGAAAAATAAGTAAAAATGTAATATACTCTTAAAAAAGAAAGAGGGTGTTACAATGCAATGTCCAAAATGTGGTAGTACTAACGTGAATGTACAAATGGTTACAGAAAGTGAATTAAAAACTAAGCATAGAAGTATCTGGTATTGGATTTTTATAGGCTGGTGGTGGAGAACAATTTTATGGTTATGTTTGACGATACCAATGCTACTAGGAAAATTGTTTGGTAGAAAAGACAAAAAGATAGTAACAAAACACAAGAGCATGGCAGTTTGTCAAAATTGTGGAAATAGCTGGAAGGTATAAGACTAGAAAAGAGGACATTATGAAAAAGTGGTTTTTGTGTCCTTATTGCAATAAAAGAATAGTAAAATATAACAAAGGCGCTTATTCACGAGGCGTCTTTTTATTGTGTAAAAAATGTGGAAGAGAAATAGAAATAAGGATAAATAAGTCTTTAAATTGAGCCTGTGAGCCTGACTAGAAAGGAATAAATATGTCAGACGGCTCAGTTATAATTGATACTAATTTAGATAATAGTGGAGTAGAAAAAGGCACAAGTAAATTAAAGAACACACTAAACAAGATAGGTAGTGTAGCAGGAACAGCAATGAAAGGCGTAGCAACAGCAGTTGGCGTTGCTACTACAGCAGTTGGTAGTTTAGTGACAGCCTCTGTAAATGCTTATGCAGAGTATGAACAGCTTGTTGGTGGTGTTGATACTCTTTTTAAAGATAGTAGTCAAAAATTACAAGAATATGCAGATGAAGCTTATAAAACAGCTGGATTAAGTGCAAATGAATATATGTCTACTGTAACTTCTTTTAGTGCTAGTTTGTTACAAAGTTTAGGTGGGGATACATCGAAGGCAGCAGACTATGCAAATGAAGCATTAATAGATATGTCAGATAATGCTAACAAAATGGGAACATCAATGGAAAGCATCCAATATGCATACCAGGGGTTTGCAAAGCAAAATTATACTATGCTAGATAATCTTAAGCTAGGCTATGGTGGAACAAAAGAAGAGATGGAAAGGCTTTTAGCAGATGCACAAAAGCTAACAGGAGTAAAATACGATATAAGCAGTTTCGCAGACGTAACACAAGCAATACATGCAATACAAACAGAATTAGGTATAACGGGGACAACAGCAAAAGAAGCAAGTACAACAATCCAAGGGTCTTTAAACTCTGTAAAAGGCGCATGGCAAAACTTATTAGTTGGAATAACAAATCCTGATGCGGATTTTGACGTATTAATACAAAACTTGGTAGATACAGTTACAACAGCTGGAGAAAACTTGCTTCCAGCAGTAGAACAAGCATTAATGGGGGTTAGTCAATTAATAGATTCTTTGTTACCTATAATTGCACAAAAAATACCTGAAATAATATTACAAATTTTGCCTAATTTAGTAAGTGCAGGAATTAATATAGTAACATCTTTAATAACAGGAATACAACAAAATTTGCCTTCACTTATACAAAGTGCAATGCAGATTATAACGCAGTTGTTAACAGCTCTATTTGATTTATTGCCACAAATATTAGATATGGGTGTACAAATATTAATGCAACTTGTACTTGGTATAGCTCAAGCATTGCCTGAGTTAATTCCACAGGCAGTAAATGCAGTAACAACAATTGTAGAAAGCTTAATAGATAATATAGATTTAATTATAGAAGCTGGTATGCAGTTACTTATTGGATTAGCTGAAGGATTAATAAATGCAATCCCACAACTCATAGATAAAATTCCAACAATAATAGATAAACTTCTAAATGCGATAATAAATAATTTGCCTAAACTCGTTGAAATGGGTGTTGAATTAGTTGTGAAACTTGCAACTGGATTAGTACAAGCAATTCCTACTTTAGTAGGTAAAATACCTCAATTAATTAGCTCTGTTTTAAACGCTATAGGTAAATTACCAGGAATGGTAGTTGATATTGGTAAGAATATAGTTAGTGGTATCTGGACTGGTATATCAAATATGGCATCATGGCTATGGAATAAAATTTCTGGCTGGTGTAGCGATATATTTAATAGCATAAAAAACTTCTTTGGTATACATTCGCCATCAAAACTTTTTGCCGATAAAGTTGGAAAAATGCTTGGCTTGGGTGTTGGAGAAGGCTTTGACGATAGTTTAAGCTCTGTATATAAAGACATGGAAAGAGCAATAAACCATGAAAACGCTAAACTTACATCTAATTTAACAAGTAATCAGATTGTTAAGACACAAATAGAAGATAATAGACAGGCTACATTACAAAGCATAGATGATAATAAAGAGATTATAGTTAATTCTACAACAAAACTAGACAGCAAAGTAATAGCGAGAGAGACCAACAAAGTAAATGCTCGAAGACAATTACAGTATAGTTATTAGGAGGAGAATATGGTTTTATTAAAACATGGCAATTTTGAATTTAAGAATATATTAAGTGGAGGTTATAACATAACAGAAGATGAGCCAGATGTGCTTAGTGAAAGTACAATGGCAGATGGAAGTATTAGACGAAATTATGGAAAGATGCCAAAAACTAATATAAAAATTACTTTTAGTCAGCTAGATAAAGATACATATGAAGAATATATGTCTCATTTTTCACAGAATGAAGATGTGTATTCTTATTTTTCTCCTAAGCAACAAAAAATGCTTACTAAAAAATTCTTTGTATCGTTCCCAGAAACGTCTATTTTATCTATTACCAAAGAACATAGATATGACGAATTTGAAGTTGAGCTTGAACAGTGTGGGGAGGTGTCTGAATGATAAATGTAACAGACACCATAAAAGAAGCTTATTCAAAAAGTACAACACAATACGATAAGATAATTTTAGATAATGTAGAATATGCAATAAATAATGTGGAACTAGACGACGATTGCTACGAGGAAGGCAATGTATTTGGTACAGCAATAGCAAAAGCATTAACTTTTGAAATAGATAGCAGTGTTGATTTAGAAGGAAAAGAGTTTAAATATTTTACTGGAATTAAAACAACAGTAGGCATAGAATGGATAGATTTAGGAACATATATAACACAAGATGTAGAAATAAATGACACAACGAGAATTGCTACAATAAACGCAATGGACTATATGCTAAAAACAAATATAGAATACACAAGTGATTTGCAATACTCTAATAACAACATAACATTAGGACAAGTAGCACAAGAAGCTTGTAATAAAGCAGGCATTACTCTAGCTACAACAGACTTTCCTAATGTGGATTTTATTGTAGATAGTAATCAATTCTCACAAGGAACTTTAATAAGACAAGTAATAAGTGCAATAGCTCAAATAAGTGGAACAGTTGCAAAAATAAAAAATGATGATAAGCTATATTTTATAACTCCTAAGACGACAGGACCTGTAAGAAAAGTGTTTAATCTAACAGACTATTCAGAAGCGGAAATAAAAAGAGCAACGCATCCAATTAATTTAGTTAGTTTGGGCATGAGTGATGTCGAAGGCGAAAATGTAGTCATGAAAGACGAGCAAAGTATTTTATTTGACGGAGAAAATAGTTTAATAATAAATGATAATCCATTTGCTTATACAGAAGCAAAAAGACAGCAGTTAATAACTGCTATTTTTAATGCTGTAAAAGGGTTTGAATATAAAGCATATGAAATGACAGCACAAGGATTGCCTTATTTGGAAACACTAGACAATATACAAATGGTTGATTTTGAAGGCAATACATATAATAGTTTCTTATTTAGATTTTATCATAAAAGTCCAAATGGACTAGAAACAGAAATGTCAGCACCGAGTATAACAGATGCAACTGTTGCATATCAAAACGTTGCAAGTGCTGAGCAAATAGCGAAAAGAACTGAAATAATAGTAAATAAACAAGAGCAAACAATAACAGGAATTATAGAAAATCAAGGAGAGTTTGAAAATCAGTTAACACAAATAGAACAAACAGTAGATCAAATACAACAACAAGTACAGGACACAATTGTTTATAAAAGAGAAGTAAGTGGAACAACGGAGATACATTTAGAAGATGCGGGAGAAGCGGATATATTAGAACTGGAAATACAGGGCAATAAAACATACGAAAGCAACCTATTCCCACGGAGAAAATGTATTTCCAAGTGAAAGCCTACAACCTAATATGGAGGTAATATAGATGCAGTATAAAATAATAGTAGACAAACAGCCTAGCTCTAATCCTTCAAGCGAGAAAAAAGAATATGTAATAGATATAGAAGAGCTTAGAGTAAAAGGAAATGTATATGATAGCTTAAATATAGAAATGGACAGAACTTATGTGACTAGAAGATTGTCATTAAGTGAGTATGGCGTGTTAAGTGTACTAGATGAGCCAATTATACAAGAACTAACAGATGTAGATATAAAACTCTTTGAAGGCGATAACTACATATATTTAATAGACATGCAAGGTAATAAGTTCTATGCAGAATATCTGGTAAAAAACGATTTTACAGACTTATATGTAACAACAAATCAAATGAACTCTGCAATAACACAATCAGCAGAGAGCATAGAATTATCAGTTAATCAGAAACTAACGTCTTATGCTACAACAGATGAACTAGAAGAACAAGTAACAGAACTTAATTCGACAATAAGTCAAACTGCTCAAGAAATAAATTTGGAGGTTAGTAAGAAAGTTGGAGATGATGAAATAATCTCTAAGATAAATCAGTCTGCAGAAGAGGTTCAAATAAATGCAAATAAAATAAGCCTAGACGGAAAGCAAATCAATTTAACAGGAGATAATATAAGCATAGAAAGTACTAATTTTAATGTGGACAAGGACGGTAATATGACATGCAACAATGCAAATATTACTGGTGGTAATATAAGTTTATCTGGAGAAGAAGATATTCCAAAATTTACTATTTTAAGTAATTCGAATAACCAAATACGAACAGAGCTTTCTCCAACACGACAAATTATGTATTACCAAGGTGTAGGTGCTATACAAATGTATGCACCTACAGGAATAATAGGAATAGTAAAATACGATGATCCATCTAAAAAAATAACATTAAATCCTAATATAAGCAGTTTTGAAGATGGAGTTAATACTACAACTATTCAACCTTCAGGAATAACAACGCCAAAACTAACCCAAACATCACTTGAGAGCATAAAGAAAAATATATCTAAATTCGATAAAAATGCAACAGACATAATAAATAACTCAGATATATATGAATATAATTTGAAATCTGATGCAGACACAGATAAAAAAATGATAGGATTTATAATCGGTGATAACTATAAAACACCAGATGAGGTAATAGACAAAGAAGGACAAGCAGTTAGTCTGTATAGTGCAATAGGAATATTGTGGAAAGGATTTCAAGAGCGAGAAGAAATAATAAAGCAATTGAAAGAGGAGAATAAGCGAAAGGACAAGATACTATCGGAGTTAATTTTAAGAGTAGAACAACTAGAGAAGGAGGTACATAAATGAAAAAAATACCTTTTGTTGACGGAACAAAAACGCAAGAAGCATACATTACAGTAAACGAACAAAATTATGAAGTAACACCAGCGGTGTGGAATGGTACAGTTCCGTTGTCAGCTCAGAACTTAAATAAGATGCAAGACAATATTGAAGAAGCAATAAACATACAAAGGGCAAGTGTAACATTAGGAAGTACAGTAAATGCAAATACAAACTACACCTTACCAGAAGGAATGTATTATAAAGTAGGTAATAACAGCTTAGAAGTATACTACTGTGATACTAAACTAAAAAAGGGAGTAGACTACAACGAAATAGGCAACGTAGGCGAAGTATCTAACGTAATACAATTTACAGATAGCATAGGCGACTTAAATATGAGCGGTGTAGAAGGTTTTGAAGATTTTGAGGAAACATTAGAATTTATTGTAAGGGGTGAGTATAGTGTTTGACTTTAAAAAAGTTTTAAATAAATTAAAAGATATTGACACAAAAGTCATAACAGGACAAGAAATAAAAACAAACGAGATTATAGACGGAAAAAGAGTTTATAAAAAAAGAATAAATTGTCGGTGCAGCACCGAACAACTCTACAAAAAGAATTGAACATGGACTAACGAATATAACTTTTATAAATTTTAGTGCAATTGGAAGAAACTATAATAGTGGTGCAATTTTTGCTTTCCCATTTATAGACTTACCAAACAATAGATTTGCTATTTGTCAAGTTGCATCTGCAGATATTGTATTGCAAACAAATTACAATATATCCGATTATCTCGTTAATGTAGATTTATATTATACGAAAAATTAGAAAGGAGCTGAAAGCTTTATGGATGTAGAGAGAGAGAGAGAGCAGTAATTTAGTAAACGGGGGTGGTAGAGTATGCCACTTCTAATCAAGAAGATTTTACAAAAGATAAAAGATTTCGAAGCAAAAGAAAAAATAAACGAGTTGAATGTTAACAATATTTTAGAAAACGACTGGGTACAACACTATTACAATAAAATTTACAAAAAAGACGGCATTGTGTTTCTAAATTTAGCAGTAAAATCCGGAACTGCTGTTAAAGTAGCAACATTGCCACAACGGATTCAGACCTAATACGCAAATTTTTATTGCAGCAACGAATACAGCAAATTCAAAAGGAGAAGCAACAGCTGTAACAATTAACTCTAGCGGAGAGTTGAACTGTTGTAGTGGTGATGTAGGAGGCTTGCTGCTTATAAATGCTACATATAAAGTTTAGAAAAGGACGGATAATGCGAGACATGGAATTGATAGTTCTGTAGGAGCAACTAATATACAATAGAATTAGAAAGGAAAAACAATGGAAATAAACATATTACAAATTGTTTTAGGTACTATTATTCCTACTGCAATAGGTGGAGTTTTAGGATTTATTACAGCTAAACTAAAAAAGAGTAAAAAGAAAGACATTGCAATAGAACAAGCAGTACAAGCTCTATTAAGAAATGAGTTAATAAGAAGATATCGTGAATATAAAGCAAAAGGTGAAATGACCATTTTAGATAGAGAAAATATAGAGGCAATGTTTAAACAATACAAAAATTTAGGTGGGAACGGTACAGTAAAGGAATTAATGGACGAATTACTGGAAGTGCCAACAAAAGTAATTAAATAGAAAGGAGGGTTAGTTATGGAAATAACATACGTAATTATAATAGCAATAATAGCTTATATATTTGGGGCTATAACAAAAATATTTATAGACAGTATACCTAATAAATACATTCCAATACAAAATGTTGCAATAGGTATAATAAGTGGTTTAATATGCTATTTTCTTGGAATAGAACCAAACATAGTACAAGCATTAGTTTTATGTATTGTGGCTTGTATGGGTGCAGGCGGAATTGCTGATTTAATAAATATTAAGAATAAGGAGTAGTGATAATATGGCTATAAAAGGAATAGATGTAAGCGAGTTCCAAGGGAATATTGATTGGGACAAGGTAAAAGCAGATGGCATTAAATTTGCTATATTAAAATTAGGAAATATATATGATTATGATGCGAATTATAAAGACAGTAAATTCGATACTAATTATAAAAACGCAAGAGCAAATGGCATAAAAATAGGAGCTTATATATATAATTATTGCAATACTATAGATACGTTAAAGAAAGGTCTAGAATGGGCAATAAAAAAACTAGAAGGTAAAGAACTAGATTTGCCATTTTACCTAGACATGGAAGATAAAGACATACAGGGAGAGACAAAAGAAACATTAACCAATCAATGTAATGAATTTGCAAAATATGTGGAAAGTAAAGGCTATAATGCAGGAGTATATGCAAATGTAAACTGGCTAAAAAATGAATTAAATCCAAGTGATTTTGACAAGGATATTTCTGTATGGGTAGCCCAATATTATAAAGAGTGTCAATATAAAGGAGAATATGACATATGGCAATATGCTTCAGACGGAAGTGTAAGTGGAATAAGTGGCAATTGCGATATGAACTATTTATACAATGAAGATATTATAAAAGAATCTGGAGCAGATACTGGCGATAAGAAAACTATAGATGAATTGGCACAAGAAGTAATAGATGGTAAATGGGGAAATAATGAGGCTAGAAAAGAAGCATTAGAAAAAGCTGGCTACGATTATGATGCAGTACAAGATAGAGTAAATGAAATTCTAAAAGAGAAAGACAATAAGAAATCTATAACAGAAGTAGCAAAAGATGTAATAAATGGAAAGTACGGTAACGGAGAAGAACGTAAAAAGAAACTTGAAGCAGAAGGATACGATTATGACGAAGTACAAGCGAAAGTAAATCAGCTACTTGGGGCTAATGTAACAAAAACTTATACTGTTAAGTCAGGAGATACACTATCTGGCATAGCAAGTAAGTATAAAACTA
>ERZ1090880.779-NODE-779-length-16638-cov-9.641287_pt1 | contig 16638 bp, 19 predicted proteins | sample MGYA00478471_ERZ1090880 | MGnify/ENA primary metagenome ERZ1090880 (study PRJEB33644, sample SAMEA5815734) | chicken gut metagenome | biome: Chicken; feature: Gastrointestinal Tract; material: Caecum | place: Ireland | collected 2019-01-01 | study: A study of the... | reverse complement strand
CCTAACTCCCAGGCCAGAAAGGAGGGAGCCTGCTGGCTCCCTCCATTGTTTCACGTGAAACATCTATTAATATCCAAATATTAGCCAGTGAATAACAAGTGCCGTGCAAAACAATATGACACTCAAACAAACACCTATAAACTTGATTAACCTCATATATTAATCTCCGAAGAATATTTACTTATCATATAGAACACAAAGCCGCACACTACCATAGATTCATCATACATTAAACCCTCTAAAAATTCACCCGTAACATTATTAAACAATGCAACGTTTCTACCATTCAATTTAACCAGAACATTGTCAACCACAATGCCATTTTCCAAAACTTCTATTTCAAGACCAAGTACATTAGCCGTATATATTAAATCTTCCATTTTCATAATGCCTTTTCCTCCTTATAAATAAAATATTTCACCCTGCTGTAATTTGTACTCTCCCAATTAGGGAGCAGTACCTTGAAACCTCTTCCGAACTTTCCTGTGTATGGATACACAGGAAGTTCTTCCGGTGATAGCTTTCTGCTGAGATAACCACGGTAGGTGGCTTCATGGTGTTCATAAAGAACACCGTTGCTTTCCAATCTTAATAAGTCCAGGAATGTATAATTGCTTTTTTTCATTTATCTTATCTCCATCAAACTAAATATTTAATTGTTACATCTATATTATAGTCAATGTCAATTACATTTCCCACACAGAACTATTACAAAAGATTTAAACTATGTAACAATTCTATTAAACATTATTTAATACTTTTGTAACAATTTCTACTAATACTTTTGTAACATTTATCTGGTATACTAATAGACGTAAAGGAGGAAACAAAATGAAAACATACCTTGAAAATATACACGAAAGCGAATTATATGCTTTAGATCAGACGATTAAAGTTTGGGAAAGGATTTTACTCAACAAAGAAGCGTTAATCAAAGGTAAGACCACTCTTGATACGCTTAAGTTTGCATATGCGAACGGTACAGTGATGCATGCCAATTGTATTTTGTGTGAACATTATGGTGGATGTGAAGAATGTGTTTTGAAACATTGTTATGGCGAAGAAGCCATATATAACAATATTCAGAACGCTATCGATAGTGCTAACGGTGTTATGCTTGAGCTATGGATTGAGCGTTTAATAAGCAAGTGCTACGCACGCATACGTGAATTAACGGAAATATATCGAGTGGAGTTGTATTTAAAATTTGATAAAGAAATTTTAACTGATGAAAAAACTGCATTAATTACAACAATTTATATGTATCTTTATTTGCAGTATCACACTGAGATAATATTACAGTACAACTCATTAAGCATGATAAAAAGCACTCTGTTTGAATTTGCTAACTGGTGGGTTTCAATGTGCCCACTGTGTGAATATTATTACAGATGTAGCAATGGTTGCCCGTTAGCAGTATGTTCAAGAGGATCTGCATACGATCAAATATCTGAAGGATGTAGAGAACATGATTTAGACAAATTTGAATCCGGATGTGCTGAAATCGTAAGACGCTGTTATAATCGATTAGAAGAATTGGAGGAAGAAAATGCTTAAAATTGAGACAGTAAATCGCAGGAATATACTTACCCGTTATAAAGAAAGTCTAGAATATCTTGCAATAAGAGACGATGGCGTCATTTTCCAGCCCCCAGAAACGAAGTCTCTAGCAGGACACAAGATACTACTTATTACGCCAGACGGTGCATACGTAGAAGAGGGTTTTTGTTTCGGCGGTAAAGATCAAATCACCGTAGGCAGGTATGATTTAATCAATGTCTTATGGTACGCAGTCGTAAATCAGCTGTTATATAGCAATCAGAAGGATATTGAAAAGAAGTCAATATCCAAATTGGTTGACAGATTGCTGAAAGACCATTATAATGATTATAGAGACACAACGTCTTTATAAAATATAGAATAAGAAAGGAAACAAAGAAATGAAAATCACAAGAAAGAGAGCAGAGCTTACCGTCAGGAAAGTGATCGGGTTCAGCGAATCGGGAGAACCGATTTGTGAAGAAAAGACGTACACGGTGTACATGCGTAACAAAGGACCTGAACAGGTTGAGATTGAGAGGGCTGTACGCAGAGAATACGGAGCGGCCGCAGTTGCGGGCTTTGTGAGTCGCTGGACGGCATATGACGTATGCTATGATATTCCTGATGAAGAACTCGCAAAGTATGAAGTATCAGTAAACGGAAACGATTAAAGAAAGTGAGGATATGAAAATGGAAGAAAGAAACGAGATCATGGCACAGGTAAGAAAAGATGACGCCGTCATGGCAATCGAAGGACTGACCGGAGAAGTCACGACTAGCTTTTACAGTGGAAAATGTGAAACCGCAGAGGAGAAGCTGAATCTGTACGATGCAGTGCAGAACAGCAAACATAAAATGAAGGAGATCATCAACACGCCCTTTACCGTGAAAGATGTTTATGCCGAAGTCGTAACGCTGGCAGACGGGACGAAAGCTCCCCGTGTTGTACTCATTTCCCCTGATGGGGACAGCGTAACTTGCGTAAGCAAGTCAGTCCTGGGAAGCCTTCAGAAGCTGTTCAACATTTTCGGACAGCCACCTTATGAAGAAGGAATCACAGTGATTCCGAGACAGATTTCGACAAAGAACGGCCAAGCGTACACGCTTGAGATCGTTCGAAAGTAACTATAAACTAGTCAGGCTACGCAACATACAATAGTAATATATAACATTCTTTTACCCTAATAAGGGAGTCGGTTCCCGGCTCCCTTTTAGGTTTCACGTGAAACATTTTGTGTTAATGTTTCACGTGAAACATTAAGTGCTAATGTTTCACGTGAAACATTAAATAAAGGAGGGTATATCTTGGCAAGCAATCGTGTTATAGAACAATATAAGAGAGAACGTGACAAGTACCAGCGTAAGATCAGAGCTATGGAGCGTCAAAACCCTGATTATGACTGGCGTGGTGTGCTGGGGTGGGGTGCAAATTTAAGGGATGTACGTAAACTGACCACTAGGGAAGTAAAGACGTTAATTAGAGACATGCAGGGATTTACTGCAAAGTACGGCCATGTTATGGAAGATCGAAAGGGTATCCGGGCACCACGGGCATACTGGGAACAATATGATCGTGCGTTGCGAAGAGAGAACGCAAGACGGGAACGGGCACGAAAAACGGCCACAACGAAATATGAAGTCCCTAACAATTTAAAGCCACCTGAAAGTGCAGGGGAACGGTTTGCTAAATTTGTAGCACATGTACTGGACTTAGCAGACCCTTTATATAGACAAGCAGTTACAAAGCAGATGCAAGATAATTATTTATATATTTTGCGTAGCACTAAATACATGTACGTAGAAGCATACAACAAAGCAAACCTTAATAAAGATGATCTGAAAAAGATTATCGATTTATTGGAAAATCTTATTAAGTACGTGTCTAAGTTACCACCGCAGGAGTTTTATCGTAAATATCTAGCTGACTCAGAAAATCGAATTGATTTTGAAGTAATTTATATACAAGACGAATGGGAGCTTGAGGACGTAATACAAGAGTTTACGGAAATACTCGATACTTGGCGGAGGTTATAGAATGTGTCAAATGTGTATGCAGATGATTTTGAAACAATCACAACGGAACCGACACGGGTCTGGTGCTGGGCTTCCGCGAATGTAGAGCGTGTCGAGATTGAAAGCAGAGGGCTGGACATAAAAAGCTATCTGGCCTATGCGGAAGCCAAGGGGGGAATCCACTACTTCCGAAATCTCAAGTTTGACGGAGAGTTTTTGCTTTTGGAATATCTGCGCCAGGGGTATGAGCAGACACAGGAAAGGAAGCCAAAAGCAGGTCAGTTTTATAGTGTTATCTCAGACGATGGAAAGTGGTATAGTGTTAAAGTAAAGACTCATAGCGGAAAAAACATAGAATACCGTGACTCTCTGAAACTGATACCCATGTCCATACAGGCCACAGCTAAGGCTTTTGGACTTGAAATTACAAAGGGTGAAATCGATTACCATGCAGATCGGCCTATAGGATACCGTCCTACACAGGAAGAATGGGATTACGTAGAAAGGGATGTGCTGATAGATGCAAGGGCGTTGCAGTATTTCCAGCAAGGTGGTTATACAAAGCTGACAATCGGAAGCAATGCAATGCATGTATATCGCAATATGATCGGAGGTCAAAAGGCGTTTGAAAAAATGTTTCCGCCGCTCATACCGGAAATTGACGAGGAAATCCGTAAGACGTATAAGGGTGGCTTTGTGTATGTCAATCCTGCATACAGAGAAAAGGAAGTAGGTGCAGGATTAGTATGTGATATCAACTCGCATTTTCCAGCCCGGATGAAATATGAAGTTTTGCCCTATGGACAGCCGAGACCATTTGCAGGTGAGCCAAGACCGAACAGTATATGGCCCTGTTATACGATACATATTAAATGTATGTTTTGGCTTAAAGAGGGGAAAATCCCGTCCATACAGCTAAAGCACAATATCTTTTGTGCAGATAATGAATACCTGGAATACAGTAAAGGTGAGATCATGGACTTGTATCTAACAAGGATTGATTACGAGCTTTTCAGAGAACAATATGACGTAGAGTATTTGCAGTTTTGCGGTGGCTACTATTTCCATGGCAAAGTGAATGATACTTTTGCGGGATATGTTGACTTTTTTATGGAAATGAAAGAGGAAGCCACGAGGACAGGCAACAAAGGTAAACGTGTAATTTCCAAGCTGTTTATGAATAATTTATATGGAAAATACGGAACATCGCCAAAGAAGGGTAAGAAGCTCATAAGCTATGACAATATACACGATAAGATCGTATACACAAGAGTCGAAGAATACGGCCCAACCGTATATGTTCCGGTTGCAACGTATATCACATCCGCCGCACGTGCTTTTACCATACGGGCCTGTCAGAAAGTGCGTGACTACTCCCTGGAAAAATATGGTTTTGACGCTTTTTTGTACTCAGATACAGACAGTTTGCACACCTTGTTACCCGAAGAGGATATACGTCAGCTTTTAGATTGCCACGAGACACGGTTAGGTGCCTGGGACATAGAAACGCATTTTACAAGAGCGAAATATTTGCGTCAAAAGTGTTACATCGAGGAAGTGGAAGTCAATGGAGAAAAGCATATTGCAGTAACCGTGGCTGGCTTGCCAAAAAATATGCATGATCTCGTTACCTTCGACAATTTTAAGGTTGGCGTGAAATATAGTAAGCCAGATGGCAAGAAGAGATTTAAGCATGTAAGCGGCGGAGTTATTTTGATTGATGTCGATTTCCAGATTAAGGACAGGAAACCCGTAAGATATATTACAGATTCTTGACAACATGTTACAGAAGTGTTACAATAATTATAGGGTTTAGCGTGGTAACTGTCGAGCGTGCGAACCGCTAGCAACGGTGCTCAAATGACAGTAATCCTTATCGCACAGGGAGCCACGCTCCCGCTTTGATATGGGGGTGACTGCTATGGGAGTCTTTTGGGATGTGCGAGACTATATAAACGATGAGACTGCTGTATATATGGCAGTCGGAATACGCAATATCGGAAAAACTTATAGCCCGGTTAGATATATGAGAGATCAAATCTTAGCCGGGCATGAAGTGCTTTATGTACGCAGACGAGCGGCAGGTGAACTTGAACAAGGTAAACGCAATTTGTTTGCGGGTGTAGAAGATATCGAAGTCGAATGCGTTGGAAATGTATTTTATAAGATCGAACATGTGCAGGCCACAAAGAGGGATGGCACCATTAAGGGTGAGATCATAAAAATACCCTGCGGCTATGCTATGGCGTTATCATCGACAAAGGGAATACGTGGTATAAACTGCGAAGCTGTAAACACCGTGTTTTTTGATGAGTTTACAGTAACAAACGCCGCTGGACGATATCTCAAAGACGAGTTTGTTATCTTTGGCGAATTTATGGAGACAGTTATGCGTCTGCGAACGGATGTAAAAATCATCATGAGTGGAAACGCTTTTAACTTTTATAACCCATATACTGTTGGGTGGAATATTAAGCTCGGAAAAAAACAGACAAAGTGGTTATCAAGAGATCACTTAATATCCTATCAGTTAGTACAGGGCGTGGAAATGCAAAAACAACGTGCAGAGTCTATAAGCGGCAAACTATTCCGGGGAACGGAGTATGATAAAGCCGCAGGACAAAATATCTTTGTGATTAATAATGATGCTAATGTGGGTAGGAAACCTGCGGATGCTTACCCGGTGCTGAGTGTTATCTGTGGTGGAAAAGAATTCAGCATATGGGCCTCAAGGCAAGGTATATATGTAAGCAACTCTAGCCGCAATACGACTGTACAAACTTATACAGTAGATCGCAATAAAGTTAGTTCCGGTACAACGCTTTTGGGACGTAAAACATACGCTTATTTATATATCCGCAACGCCTATTTAAAAGGCGTTCTGTATTATGAGTCAGAAGCGATAAAAGATGCTTTTGATAATGTTATCCGATTAATGTCCATTTATTAAGGGGGTGATTTATATGGACGCAAATGCCATTATTCAGGCAATCGGTTCTGTGGGCTTCCCGATTGTAATGTGTCTTATTATGGCAGTGTACATCAAGTACACAAATGACAAGCACACAGAACAGATCAAAGAGCTGAATGCTCAGCATACGGAAGAGGTCAAAAATATGGTTACGAGTATTGACAACAATACAAAAGCCATTCAGGAACTGACACTTTACATTAAGGAGGGCAACCCGGGATGAAAATATTTTTAAGTCCATCTGACCAGACAGGAAACCTATACGCAGGATTGAACGGTGTGTGCGAAGCGGATGTATGCAGACAGATTGCGCAGGAGTGCTTTAACTATCTGCGTAGCCGCAGTGATATTGCTTGTAAGCTCTCATTGGCCAATACCTATCAGGAGAGAACGGCTCAGTCAAATGCTTGGGGAGCTGATGTACACGTATGTATCCATACCAACGCAGGCGGCGGAGACGGGACAGTTGTTTTTTGTTACCCTGGTAACGAAAGCAACGAATGGGTAAAAGGCATTTACGATGCAATATCAAGCATAAGCCCGGGTAACGATGACGGGATACGGCCGGTCACGAACCTTTATGAGATTAATCGCACAACCGCAATTTGCGTTTATCTCGAGATTGAGTTCCACGACTCTGCATCGGGCGCAAAATGGTTGAGAGATCATGTATCATACATTGGTGAAACCCTTGCGGATGCTATTATTGAGCTTGCAGGTGGCAAGCAGGTATGGTACAAAGTCGTTGTTGATGCAACGGACGAAAATGACACAAAGTTACAATATGATGCTTTTGACCATTTTTATGTAACTTACAACGGCAACGCTTATTTCCAGGTTGGCGCTTATCGGGACGCTGGCAATGCGAATAACATGCTAGCAACGTTGGCCGCTCATGGATATGAAGCAAAAATATTAAGACAGGAGGGATAATCAATGACCAGAGACGAGGCGGTAGCATTAGTCATGAGTCATATCGAGGATGTCGAAAATCAGGAGGTTTCCGAAGCCCTGGACGTGCTAAGAGGAGAAGATCCTGAAGTTGTAAACTGGCGTGGGAAGTACAATGACTTAAAATCTGAGTACGTACGCAGGTTTACGGATGCAACGCCACCGGAACCAAAGCCGGAGACAAACACAGAAGATGATACTGTTGTATACAGTGTCGAGCAGATGAATTATTATGGAGGTAGTGAGTAATGCCAGTAAAACAGAGTACCGTAGCGGCAAAGGCCGCTGACATGACAAACATCAATATGCTTAATACAATCCGCAATGCGGCTGTACGTAGCATCAGTTACCAGGATAGGATTCCGGTGGCCACTCAGACAAATTTGTCTGATATTTATTCCCAGCTTTTGAGTGTGGACGCACTCCGGAATGAGTTTATCAGTGCACTTGTGTTGAGAATCGGAATCACATGGATTAATTCCAGGATTTTCCAGAATCCGCTCAGAGGCGTGAAATCAAGTGCAATGCCGTACGGCGCTTACGAACAGGAAATGTTTGTCAATATGGCAAAGGGGCAGGCCCTTAATTTCCGGGCAGGCTATGAAGCGCTTTATGCAATTTACGAATCTGAGGTTATGGCGGCTTACCATAAGATCAATTTTCAGGAGCAGTACCCTGTAACGATCTCTTTTGACGAGCTTCGCAACGCCTTTACATCTGCTTATGGCATCCGTGACTTATTGAGGGCCAAGGTAGACTCTCTGTACAGCGGTGCAAACTATGACGAGTACCTGGTTACCTTACAGCTTTGTGATAACGCCTACGATCAGGGACTTATCTACCCTGTTACTGTATCGGCCATCACAGACGAGACGAGCGCAAAAGCATTTTTGACGCAGGCAAGGGCGGCAATCAGACGGTTTGCATTCCCTCACCCTGAGTATACCATCGCAGGGGCCACGAGCTTTTCCGTACCCGAAGAGATCATCATGATTACAACGCCCGAAGTGGAAGCAAACGTTGATGTGCAGGCACTTGCGTATGCATTTAACCAGGGCCGGGCCGAAGTCAAAGTTGAAACAATCGTGGTTGACCATTTCGAAAATGACCAGATTCAGGCAATCATTTGTGATGCACGTTGGTTCCGTGTAAGGGACAACTTCCGGACGTTTACAGAAGGTTACAATGCGGCGGCGCTGTCTTGGAACTATTTTTACAACGTATCCGAGCTGTTTTCCGTTTCCCCGTTTATGCCATGCATTGCCTTTACTACAGAGTCCTCTGCTGTAACAGGGCTGGCATCTGTAACGCTTGATGGTACAGCAATCACTGCAAGTACCACAAAGTACACGCCTGGCAAACAGTACAGGCTTGGTGTTACCGTAAACGGGACTGGTTATGTGCCGAAAACAGTAAAATACACAATGACCGGAGCAGAATCTCCCGACACAGTTATTGTACCCGGCTCTAACATCCTTATCGTTGGTGCAGACGAGTCCGGCAGTCTTGTTATCACAGCAGAGTCGCTTGTTGACGATACCAAAAAGGTAACAGCCCCTGCAATCACAGAAGCATGATAAGCTTTCCAAACATTCCCGCCGTCACACCGCTGGCGGCGGCCACGGATGTTTGGCTGTGTTCCGGTATTCCGTGGGATTCTCGCTATCGTAATGTGCGTTTGTTTGACAGTGCAGGGGCGGCACAAACGTACATTATTTCAAAAGCCGTGTATTCCATTACTGAAAGCACGCCAATTCGCAACATGCGCATGAGAGTAAACGTGTCTGAAGATGTAATCAATCAAAACATTAATTACATTGCATATCGAAACACGCAACTGTCAAACAAAATGTTCTACGGGTTTATCACAAATGTGACTTGGCTGTCTATGCGGTCATGTGAGATCACGTTTGAGTTTGATGTATTCCAGACATGGTATTACGATTGTAACTTGGAGAGATCATTTACCGTGAGGGAGCATGTTGCAGATGATACAATAGGATTGCATGTAGTTCCCGAGGGCCTTGACATTGGCGATCTTAAATGTCAGGTAAGCGGTGACTGGGATTTAGTTGTTAATGCAGAGGATGCCTGGATTATGGCTTTGACGGCTGTAACCGTGACAGGCGGAGAAGTAGAACCTGTTAATAATTCCGGGCTATACGGAAATGTATTTTCAGGGCTTGGCACGGTACTTTGGCCAACCACAGACGAGGGTGTGACTAATTTCCGAAGTTGGATGTCAACTATACAAACGGCAGGACAGCTTGACAGTGTAGCGGTTGTTTGTATGGTGCCGAAACTTTGTGTTGATTCAACAACAGGCGGAGGAACATCTCAGCAAAATATCACAAGACCTACTGCCTTAAACGGCTACACTCCTGTTAATAACAAACTTTTGACTTATCCATACTTGCGGCTTGTAGTCAATGATAACATGGGTAACGACATGACATTAAGATGGGAGTGGTCAACAGATAGTGCAGGTGCAATTAATTTAGAGATTAACGGCTATCTTACAACAGCGCCTGTTATTGAGGTTAAAGCAATCAATTATGACAGTCAGACAGACAGCAATCTTAATTGCCTTACACTTGCCGATTTCCCGCAATGTTCTTGGCTATCCAACGCATTTTATTCGTGGTACGCCCAAAGTCGCAATAGCAGGGCATTAACTGCTAACGTTAATTTTGCAAAACTTGCGGCCGGAACGATTATGATGGCAATGCCTGGTTTAGGCACTGCCGCAGGAGCGGCTACAGTCGGAAGTGCAATCAGTAACATAGCAAGTCAGTTTGGACAGTACCAGGACAAACAAGCTGTACCTGATACAGCCAAGGGGCAGGTGCTTAACGACAATCTTAACTTTGCCCGTAACACGGTATCCCCTCGTTATTATATCTTTGCGCCTCAAGCAGATGTCGCAGAAAGCATTGATAATTTTTTGACAATGTATGGCTACAAAGTAAATAAGCTCAAAGTACCCGAAACCACAAGCCGAACCTCATGGAATTATGTAGAGACTCGGAATTGCACCGTGACCGGAAACGTTGCCCGGGAATATATCCACGTACTTGAGGACATTTTTAATAATGGAGTCACGATCTGGCACACGAACGATATTGGAAACTATAGTTTGAGTAACACAATCGTAGGAGGTTGACATGCCTGACATTAACGTAGCTTATAATTGGGAGGTTTCCATGTGCAACGCCCCGAACATCGGATACTCGCAAGCCTATCGACAGGGGCAGACGGTGAACGGCATCACCTATTACGATTGTTCCTCTTTTCAATCCGCCGCTTTAACGGCGGCGGGTTTTTTTGAAACAAACCCATGGTTTACTACGTTTAGCATGGGGCAGATGCTTGAGGAAGTTGGGTTTGTGCGTATGAATCCTACGGTTGAGTGGTTACCCGGAGATATCCTGGTGCGCAACAATGCATATGGTAATCACACAGAGATGGTATATCGAGACCGGAGAACAATGGGCGCAAGGGGAAGCAGTTACCCCCTTGATCAACAGGTTGCAATCGGCACATCAGATAGCAACCCTCTTACGTGGAGTGATTTATATCGTTACGGCGAGGGAGCATCAGGGACATACGACTGGATTGTATATGACACGGATGCCGCTGGAACAATGACGCAGTCGGAGCAGGAAAACAATGTACTTATCATTTACAGTATATTGACAACTGAGTACGGATGGAGCCGGGAAGCGATTGCGGGAGCGCTTGGAAGTATGCAGATCGAGTCCTACTTTAATCCTGGACAGTGGGAGATTGGACACAAACCTGACCCTGTCCCTGTCGATGGATATGGTTATGGATACGGTCTTGGATTAATACAATGGACACGGCCATACAGTGCAACGGTTGATTATCCCAATCCCTGGCTTAATTATTGTTACAATAATAACCTGGATTATCTGGACGGGACGGAGCAGGTAAAATACCTTAACACAGGCATTACGACATCCGATCTCTGGGGGTGGATTCCTACATCAACCTATCCACAGACGTTTGATGAGTACAAAGTTTCCACGGACACGCCTGAAAATCTTGCGCTTGTATGGTACTATAACCTTGAGCGCCCAGCAAGCGGAGACCCTACAGGCCCGCAGAGACAGGCATACGCAAGACAATGGTATGATTGGCTTGAGGGGAAAGACCCTGTTAGCCCGGGGCCGGGGCCGTTACCGCCTACGCCAGCAAAAAAATATCAAAGTAAAGATTGGTGGTGTTTTAAAATATGATTCCTGTGATTCCTGCGGCTATCCGCAACAATCCTTTTTATGCAGGTGGATGTGATGTAAAATGTGAACCGGAACGGCGTATTAAACTATATTATTTATACCGCCTGCTTAATCTGGCTGTATCCCGCTTTAAGTGGGAGGGACTGCCGGATGAGATACAGCCATATTACCTAGAGCAGATACTGCTCTGGAATGGAGCCGCTTTATTTGTGTATGACAAAAATGTGCAGATGTATGCTGTAAAGCAGTTATCACTTGGCGGGATGCCAGACATCTACGGTGTGCCTGATATTCGTCTTGGCTATACTCCCTCTGCTGAAACGCAGATCGAAGAGTATAACAAGCTTGAAAGTGTAGTCGTTTGGGATAAACCAATCTTATATCCTAATTATGATGCTTTGGATATTTTTGCGGATCGTCTGACAAAGTGCCATCTTACAAGTGATCTTAATTTAGTGGCGCACAGAACTCCGATTGCAATAACTGGAACAGAACAACAGCGTTTGACAATGAGTAACGTTATTGACAAACTTTTTTCCTGGGTGCCTGTACTTAAATTTAAGCAGGGGGCTTGGGATGGCGATCAGGTTAAAACGCTTGACTTAAAGGCCCCTCTGATATTCCCTGAGACAGAACGTGTACGGCAAATGATATGGGCCGAAGCGCTTAATTTTCTTGGGTTTGAAGCTTACGCACAAGCGAAGGAAGAACGGCTCACAAAGCAAGAGGGCGGTGGAAACATGGGTGGAATTGAGGGTGAACGAAATGTTTCCCTTGGCCTTCGGGAGAGAGCGGCAGAGCAGATCAACAATTTGTTCGGGCTTAACGTGTCAGTCAAGTTCCGAAGCGACTTGCCTACACAGCTTAATTCGCCTGATTATTATGCTCCTGATAAGGGTGACGGGCCTGAAAAACCAGATCGGCCTGATGATACAGATGGAGGTATGATAGACAATGAGTAGGTACACAACTAATCTGTATACTTATTTACAGTCAGTAGCGGCAAACCACTGTGACTGCACGAGTGACCCGGAAAAACTTATCAACAAATATTACACAAGTGTGTTTGATTTTGATTTTGAGTTTTTCGGAGATTCACAGGTTAAAATCACCTGGGAAAAGAGCTTCCTGCGGCGCTATCTGATGGAAGAGATAGGTTTGGAAACGATACCACTGTTCAAATGGTATTTGCAGGCAAGGCTTATCGAACGTATGTCCGAATGGAAAATGCTGTGGTCTGCACTGTCCATTGACTTTTCGCCTTTTGACAATTATAATATGTCCCGTACAAGGTATGGCGATGAAAACACCGCTGGAAATCTGGATGAGGACACTGAAAAGAATTCTCAGGGTAACACAACAAATACAGATACCCTCACCAGGGAGACAACAGCGGAGTCCGATACCACAGACAGCGCAACGTCTGAAAACACCCGGACGGATAATTTAACACAGACAACCAACAGTGATGGACAGCAGTTAGTTTCCGATACCCCACAGATAACAGTGCAGACAAACGACTACGCAAGCTCACTGACCAGAGATGAAGCGGAATCAACGCAGAATAATACCGGAACTGTGACAAACGAGGGGGAAACATCTGGAACCTCACATGCAGAAAGCACCGGAACGGAAACGGAAAGCGACAATCGAAACGAACAGCGCACACAAGACGATAGTGAAAAACGTAAGCAGACCACTTCCGGTTCAAAGGATTTCAGGGAAGCCGAAGAGAGTCACGGTTGGCAGGGTGTACTCCCAATTGATGTGATTCAAAAATACAGGGAGGGTGTGCTGTCTATTTACAAGATCATTAATGATTCCATGCAGGATTTATTTATGGGTATTTTTTAAAGGAGGTGCTGTAATGGCAACGAACAACTGCAACAATAATTGTACGAACAGCTTTGGAGTATGTGCCAAAAACAATTGGTGCAGGACTCCTATACCTGCCGAGTATGATACAAAGCTTACTGTGATGGAGCAGATCGCAAAATTAAACTCTGTAGTAAATCAGATTTTGTGTATGCTGGACTGCAATGGAGAGTGTGGTGGAGGATGCTCACCTTGTGGGCCGTCAGATATAAAGCCCCTTGTGGTTTTTGTCGAATCGTTCGGAGCAGTTGGTGATGGCGTATACAATGACACGGATGCATTTCAACAGGCGGCGCAGTATGCGGCTGACAATAACCTGATTTTGACCACCGCAGGCAGAACCTATCTGCTTGACCCGGATAAGATTGATCTCGATTGCAATTTTGACGGCAACAACTGTACAATTATTCCCTCTGGTGCTGGAAATCGTATTTTTCAGTACCCTGGAAGCAACGTGTCCTATACCTTAACGCAGGCGGCATTTTCCACTGACCGGGCAAATATCAATACGTTATGGGGCAAAACGTTTCTGGTACAGACTCCGAAAGTCGTAGCTAACCGGAGCGGCACTACGCCGTACTACCACCGTCAAATGATGGCTTGTGACCCTAACGGTAAGTTTATCAACGCCTGGATTTCTACAGAAGCCCTTATTGCTGGTAACTATACCGTTACGAATGTCAGAGATTTAAATGAGACGCCCCTGTTTTTCCGCAATGTTCGGATTGAGTATTCCAACTGCTTTCCATCCTTGCTTAATTGCGCCCGTAATAATGTGCATGTAAGCGGTATTACGATTAATGGCACATATACATCTCAGGTTTGGACGGATGCCTGCCTGGAATATCACGAGTGTTTCGGATGCACGGTTGAAAATTGCGTTGGCGGAAATCCTGTAGGGCCTGGTTCTGGGTATGCGTTGGGTGTATATGATGTATCTGACTTTACGGCTAGCAATGTAAGCTTCTATCAGGGCAAGTCCGACTCCTGGCCAGCACTCGGTATTTCATCCATCGTTAACGGTACATTTAATGATTGCGATTTTACACGGTTTGACTGGCATTATCAGATGTTCGGGATTTTGAGAGTGACCGGAGGAACTTATGGAGCTGTGTACTTGGGCGGTGGATACGGGAAGTTCATCATGGAAAATTGTTCCATTTTAAACTATACCGGAGCGCAATCTCTCATTCAGTGGAGAGGTGACTTCCCTGATATGCTTTCCGGTACTTACAATTTCCGACAGATGCATTTTGATAATCAGACAGCTAATGCAACGATTTTGGAATCGCCGTCCTGGACTCCTGATGTAAACAGATCGCTAATTGTAAATTTTGATGATATCTATTACTTCAACACAAGCGCAAGTTACTGGTGTGCAATCGATTATGCATACACTGCATATATTAATTTTACAAATTGTACTATCGGTAGTGTGAATACGGTACGTGCTGAGAGTAACTGTTATGTATCCTTGAATCAGTGTATCATTAATAATGGTGGAGATACGTTCCGGCCCGTGTATACAAGCGAAGCAAAGGTTGGAATCTGCCGTACAAGGTTGGTAAATTGTCAGCTTTACCAGACGCTTAATATTGGCAATAGCTCACGTTATGTGATTGTCACTGGATGCGATCTGATGGGACTGTTCGCAGGAGAAGGTTCGAAAGCCGTAATCGCAGGCTGTACAATTTCGAAGGACGTAGCGCCGCAGATTTCGGGTTCCTCAAATGTAGTTATGTATGCAAATGAGATCAACTATGGGACTGCCCCGACTAATCAAAGCAAATGGAATGTAGCTGTAGCATAAGGGGGTGTAATTATGGCAAAGTATTATTACACAAATATGATTTCTGCCCTGGCAACAGGGCAGATATCCTACAGAGATGCAATGTGTGAGATTCTCAAAAGACTGTGTGATTTAGAAAATGATAAAGTACAGAATCAGGCGGATTGGACGGAAACGGATAGCACTTCTCCCTCATACATCCAGCATAAGCCAAGTGTACAGGAGTTCCAGGCGGATTGGAATGAACAGAATAGTTTGGCTTATGGGTATATTCAGAATAAGCCAGGTGTACAGGAATTTCAGGCGGATTGGAATGAACAGAATAGTTTGGCTTATGGATATATCCAGAATAAGCCGGGGAATACAACGACTAATACGACATCGGGGACGTTAGTGCCGCCTACACAAGGCATATATAATGGCTTTGTCTTGCATAGTGATGGTACATGGTGGGGTTTAGCCAGTGATGTTATATTATGGTCTAAAGGTTTTAACTCTGCTGAAGGAGATAATTTTAAGAATATACTGCTACAATATGGGACATATCCAAGGAGTTCATGGTCAAGGTATACACAATGTTTTGCGTATCTGGCCACTTTACCTGCCGGAGCTAATAATGTATGGGGTTGCCAGATTGTACAAGAATGGATTCCTGGAAAATTTTGGCATTTTAAAGGTTGGGTGTTTAAAAATATAGCTAATAATAGTTCTATTACAACACCGTTTTTCAACTATGGGATAAACCTGGATTCTGTCGTAGAACACACTGACCTAACGGCAGAACAATTTGCTATTGCGTATAATGAAAATAGAGTTTATTCTGTAGCCAAAAAAATTGACGGATATCAGATAGACGGTAAGACCGATTGGTTTGGCCGTGTTAACCTAACAGACACGGAAATCGGGGGCGTAATGATGTGCAATTATGATGCTAATGCAACAACGGGGTATAAGGGTGTGTTGAGGTTTGGAGGGTGGAAGTATAGTGGGAGTTCAATGGCCTTAACTGATTATCCACTGGCACAACAGGGGGTTGGAGCGTTTGAGTTTGATATATGGGTGAATGCGGAAAGCTGATGAGAGATCATGTTAGGTTTTTGGTTAGACTGATAATTTTTGGAATTGTATTTACAATTCTATGCAAGAGTGGTATTTGGGTATTTGCGTTTATACTCATATATCTGGTGTGATATGGGAGGGAGCCAGCAGGCTCCCTTCTTTATGGGCTGGCGGTTAGC
>ERZ1090880.777-NODE-777-length-16647-cov-7.635065_pt1 | contig 16647 bp, 14 predicted proteins | sample MGYA00478471_ERZ1090880 | MGnify/ENA primary metagenome ERZ1090880 (study PRJEB33644, sample SAMEA5815734) | chicken gut metagenome | biome: Chicken; feature: Gastrointestinal Tract; material: Caecum | place: Ireland | collected 2019-01-01 | study: A study of the... | reverse complement strand
ATTTTTCTTCGTGCAAAGCCTGCCGAAGGGCATGAAAAAACCGGGGTCTACCCGGTCTTGTCTTTTCTTTTTCCGAGGGCTGCTCAGGCAGTCCGCGCCGCCGTTTCGGCAATACGGCAGACATCTTCCGCCAACGTCGCCACGAACTGCTCGTCCGCGACCTTGAGCTGCAAAAGCATATCCCCCTCTTTTTCGCCGACGATCGCCATGATCCCGATATCGCCCAGCTTCGCGCTTCTGTTTCGGAACGCTCCCGCCGGACGCAGACCTCCGTCCGTCAGCTTGACGGTACCGATATCGGCTATATCCCCCATGGTCGCGTCTATCGCCACCACGATGTCCGAGCGATGATAAGTCGCTATCATTTTTCTGTACAGGTGTAGGTTAAGCGCCGTTATAGGCTTTTCGAGAGTGCCGTAGACGAATGCCTGCACTCCCGCTTTTTTCAACATACTTCCGACTCTGGGTCCGACGCTGTCGCCGATTATACGCGGCGTACCGATACACACGAAGACCAATCTCGCTCCGCTTCCGTTCTTTGCTCCGTTCATGACTTTATTATTGCCGACGGTTCACCTTTTCAAACAAAGTTAATAAGATATATTGACTAACGACGCGATTTTTGATATATTATAGTTAAAGTCGTACGTTATAGGCGATCCGAATAAAGCGGAAACCGCTGTTTTCCTGCTTTTCGGACGCGAAACGAGAGGTGTTTGTTATGTTACTTGCGATAGATATGTCCTCTATCCCCGATCTTCCGATATCCTATCTCGCGATAGCGGCGATACTGTTTGTCGTGATAGGGTTGTGCATAGGTTTTGCGAGAGGTTTCGGGGCGGAGCTTCTCTACTTGATCAAATTCGTGCTGATGTTCGGCGGAGCGCTGGTCGCAATGTATATCCTCGAGCCGATCGTCGTCGACGCCGTGGCGGGAATGGGCGTGGATATGTCTTCCATACCTTCCGTCTACGTCAACATCGCGCTGTACTGCGTGGCGTTGATCGTGTTGTGGATCATAACCTCGATCATATGGTTTTTCCTCAAACGCATCTTCCTGCGCCACAAGGTCGGCACCGTGAGCCGTCTGCTGGGTATGATCCTGGGCGTAGTTAAGGCGTTCGTGTTCGTACTGCTCTTCGTCTGGCTGTTGCAGTCTCTCGGAGGTACGTTTGCGGAAGTACAGTTCTTCGTGGACAACGCGTCCGTCGATCCGATCGGAAAATTCCTTATCGAGAACGACTGGGTGACGATGCTGGCGGAGAAGCTGCAAGAGATAGCCGGAAGCGTGGGCTGACGGAACGCAAAAGGAATTGCGGCCGGATCTTCGGATCCGGTCTTTTTTTGCGCAGCCGCTCACGTTACGGACTGCGGCGCCAAGGGTTTCCCTCTCTCCCCCGACGCTTTTCTTCCGCCCCGACGGCTTTCCTTCCGCCCCGACGGCTTCGCGCAAAAGACGGCATTGCGCCTCGGCGAGCATCCGTCAGGCTATGAGCATTTTCAGGACGGAAAACGCGAACTGTCCCGCTATACCTCCGTATCCCGATATGAAACAGGAAAGCGCGCTGGAATAACCCGCCGCGATCTCCGCCACACAGTACAGCAATCCGCAAAGCACGTTGAGCCCCAAAGTGGCGACCACGCTCTTCTTGCGCAGACCGCCCAGAAAAACGGTCAGCCCGAAAGCCGCCGCTCCCGCGAAAAAAACCGCGAAATATTCGTATCCCATCATACGATATCTTTATGCCGCTCGCGCGTGCGTTTTGCTCTCGCGGAAGAAAAATCGACGGCTTTTGCGCCCTTATCCGCCGCTTTGCGGAAACAGGCGGTTTTTTGTTCATTTATTCCGGGATATATGGTATAATACTTTTATGGCGAAACGCTTTTCGAGATGGCTGCGGCTGGACAACAGCGCGAAGATATTCCCTCTTATGGCGAACAAGAACACGCAGAACTTGTTCTGTCTTACGTTCCGCCTGTACGAGGAGGTCAACGCCGCGGCGCTCAACGAAGCTCTCGTCAAAACGGTCAGACGCTTCCCTTCTTTCAACGTCAAACTGAAGACGGGCGTTTTCTGGAACTACTTCGAAGAACATACCGGCAAGCCGCGCGTTTACGAGGCGAAGCCCGTGGTCATGAGGCGCATATCGTCCCGCAACTGCAACGGCTTCGCGTTCCGCATATCCTATTTCGGCAAGAATATCTACGGCGAATTTTTCCACGCGGTGACGGACGGCGCGGGCGCGGCGGAGTTCATGAAAAGTCTGCTCTTCACCTACTTTACGATGCTGGGCAAGAACGTGGACGGCGAACAAAAGATAATGACGGTCAATTCCCCATCGAATCCCGACGAATACGAAGACAGCTTTCTCACCTACTACAAAAAGAAAAAGCTGTCGCAGCTGCCGATCGATTCGCTCAAAGGACAGACCGCCTACAAGATAGCGGGCGCCGAATTCGAAAACGCGGGCAACGGCGAGATAAACGTCTATGCGAAAGCGAAAGACTTCGTCGCAGTATGCAAAAAGTACGGCTGCACCGTCACGGAAATGATAGGCGCGCTGTTCATACTCAGTCTGTACGAAACCAAGATAAAACCGCGCAATCTGCCGTCGCAGAACATACAGCTGTTCGTGCCGATCAATCTGCGCCGCATCTTCCCGTCGGTCACTCTGCGCAACTTTTCGCTTTTCTCCCGCATCGGCGTGATGACGTCCGACGACATGACGGTGGAAGGGCTGACCGCGCATATACACGAAAAACTTGTCCGCGACACCCGCAAAGACGTGCTGGAAGATAAGATATCCACGACGGTCTATGCCGAAAAGTTCCTGCCGCTGAGGCTGACGCCGCTGTTTATCAAGAGGTTCATCTTCAACATATCCAACCTGTTTTTCGGCAAAAACAAAAAGACCGCGACTTTTTCCAGCGTGGGCATACTCTCTCTTCCCGAGAGCTTCCGCCCCCTGGTAAAGGACGCGAATTATGCGATAGCCGCCAACGACAAGAGTCCGATCACCGTCACTGCGGTCACGGTGTTCGACACGATATGTATCAACTTTACGCGGTCGATAACCGACACGGAGACGGAAAAACGCTTCGTGAAATATCTTACTGACGCGGGATTGGACGTCTCGGTTTCGTCCAACTACTGGGAGGTGGACAATGCGCTGTAAGTATTGCGGCATAAACGTGGACGACGACAGTAAGATCTGCCCTCTCTGCCACGAGATACTCGAAGACGACGGCAAGCCGGTAAACGAGAACTTCCCGCCCAAGACGGCGGCTTCCGCCAAAAAGCGCGATTCGCGGTTTTCGTTCAGCAACATATATATCGCCGTCGCGGCGGTCATCTTCTTTTCCTGTCTAGGACTCAATTTGGGATTGACTCCCGACGTGCTCTGGTTCACGGTCGTATTCGCCGTCCTTCTCTACGGATATCTCACCGTCGTGAATACGGTCATGTCCAGCAGCAGCCTGTGGCTGAAAATTTTCTGGCAGATCGTGATGATAACTCTCGTCCTGTGGGCGGCGCAGTCCGTACTCAATCCGCTGATGGAAGAGCGCAACAACTGGCTTGCCGACTACGCTCTGCCGATCCTGCTGACGATATCGGTGCTGGCGCTGGGCATAACGGCGGCGTGTCTGTTCCACAAAGAGCCGTCCCTGCTCGTGGACAATCTGATAATCAGTCTTATCGGACTTGTCCCGATCATACTCTATGCGGCGGACGTCATCGACGTCCTTGCGCCGACGATCGTCTGCACCGTCGTATGCGCCATCTCGCTGATAGGCTTTATCGCGTTCGCGAGAGAGGAACTGTGGGCGGAGATAGTGAGAAGGTTCCACTTCTGAACATGGCCGCTTCGGCGGATAATAAAACGGATAAACAATAAGAGGTAGTTTATGTATTACATCGGTATCGACGTAGGCGGAATGAGCATCAAAGGCGGTCTTGTGACCGAAAACGGCGCGATCGTCGCCAGACATACCGTCGAAACGCAGCGTTACGACGAAAATTACGGCATCGCCGACGACCTCCGCAAGGTGATAGACGGCGTTCTCGCCGCGGGCAATACGGATCTGTCGCAGATAGTGGGCATAGGGATCGGTCAACCAGGCTCCGTGGATTCGGAGCGAGGGATCATACGTTATTCCAACAATATCCCGCTCGAAAACATACCCGTCGTCGCACAGCTCAAACAATATTACGACGTGCCCGTCTACATAAACAACGACGCGAACTGCGCCGCTCTGGGCGAATACGTCTTCGGCGCGGGCAAGGGTTACCGCGATATCGTGTTCGTCACCCTCGGCACGGGCGTGGGCGGCGGCATCATCATCGACGGAAAACTGTTCGAGGGCAGAGAGTGCGCGGGCGCGGAAGCGGGACACATGGTCATCGTATGCGGCGGAGAACCCTGCAACTGCGGCAGGCGCGGATGCTGGGAAGCATACGCTTCGGTCAGCGCTCTGATAAGACAGACCAAAGCCGCAATGGAAAAGGATCCCTCTTCCCTTATGCACGAAGAAGCTGCGGCGGAAGGCAAAGTCAGCGGCAAGACCGCGTTCGTCGCGGCAAAGCGCGGCGACAGGACCGCACAGGAAGTCGTGGACAAATACATTTATTACGTAGGCGAAGGGCTGGTAAATCTTGCGGATATTTTCCGCCCCGACGCCATATTGCTGGGCGGAGCGATCTCCAAAGAAGGCGAGCGCCTCACCGTGCCCCTTCAAAAAAAGATGAATGCGGAGGCGTTCGGATCAAAATTCAACCCCGGGATCGCGGTAAAGATAGCTTCTCTGCGCAACGACGCCGGAATACTGGGCGCCGCGGCTCTGATAAACGCTTACCAACGCTCCTGACGTATATCGGAACTCCCGTACCGACGATCTTACAAGAGCGGTCCCTTGCGGACCGCTCTTTTGTAACGAGTTTTTGCGATCTCGCGGAAAGAAAAGAGGACGGCAAGCCGTCCTCTTTTCGCGTTTTCCGCAGATTTATTCTTCCGTGGTTTCGGCAACGCCTTCCGCGGTATCCGTCGCTTCGGTCTGCGGAGCGTCGGCAAGATCCTCGCTCTCCTCTTCGCTGTGCGGAACGACCGTGAACGCGACGACCTTGCTGTTGCCGTCCTTGATACGCATGACCTTAACGCCCTGCGTGTTGCGGCTCATCTTGGATATCTCGCCCGCCCTTACGCGGATGATGACTCCGTTGTCCGAGATGATGATGACGTCGTCGTTTTCGGGATCGACGAGTTTGAGGTTGACGACCCCTCCCGTCTTGTCGTTGAGCGCGCCGACCTTTACGCCGCCGCCCGCTCTTCCCTGTCTGCGGTACTCGGAGATATCGGTACGCTTGCCGTAACCGTTCTGCGTGATCGTCAGAGCCTCGCAGCCGTCTTTGACGATGGTCATGTCCACGACCTGCTCGCCGTCGTCCAGTCGTATCGATCTGACGCCCTGGCTGGTCCTTCCCGTCGGACGGACATCGTCTTCGCTGAACCTTATGCACTTGCCTCCGCTGGACGCCATGAGGATATCCTGTCCGCCCTTGGTCAGCTGCACGCCGATGAGCTCGTCGCCGTCGACGAGAGATATCGCTATCTTGCCGTTGCTCTGGATACGGACGAACTCTTCGAGTTTCGTCTTCTTTATCAGTCCGTGCTTGGTCGCCATCATGAGATAGCCCTCGCTGCCCTTGGGAACGGGCACGTAGGCGTTGACGGTCTCTCCCGCTTCGAGATTGAGAAGATTGACGATCGCTCTGCCCTTGCTGTTCTTGCCCGCCTCGGGGATCTGATAACCGCGGCAGCGGTACACTTTGCCTTTATTCGTAAAGAACAGAATATCTTCGTGCGTATTGGTAGCAAGCACGTTTTCCACAAAGTCCTCTTCCTTGGTCTTGTGCGCGCTGACTCCCACGCCTCCGCGCCTCTGGACCTTGTACTCGTCGGTGCTCATGCGCTTGATATAGCCGTTGTGCGTGATCGACACGACGATGTCCTCCTGCTCGATGAGATCTTCTATGTCGATGTCGCTGTAATCGTAGGATATCTCGCTGCGGCGGGGATCGTTGTACTTGTCCTTGATCTCGAGAAGTTCGGTCTTGATGATATCGACGACGCGCTGCGGCGTGGCGAGGATATCGCGGTAGTCGGCGATCTCCTTTTCCAACTCGTCCAGTTCTTCCTGCAATTCGTGCACGGCAAGCTGGTTGAGCCTGTGCAATCTCATATCGAGGATCGCGTTGGTCTGTTTGTCGGACAGGTCGAACCTCTCCATAAGTCTGGCGGCAGACGTCTGTCTGTCGGGGGACGAACGGATGATGGCTACGACTTCGTCGATATTGGCCTGCGCTATCACGAGTCCTTTGACGATGTGTTCCCTTTCGAGAGCCTTGTCGAGGTCATACTGCGTACGGCGGGTGACGACCGATTTCTGGTGCTTTACGTACGCTTCGAGTATCTCTTTGAGGTTGCAGATCTTGGGCGTGCCGTCCACGAGCGCGAGCATTATCATGGAATTGGATATCTGCAGCTGCGTGTGCTTGTACAGAAGATTGAGCACGACCTGCGGATTGACGTCCTTCTTGACCTCGATGACGATGCGCATACCGTCCCTGTCGGACTGTTCGTGTATATCGCTGATACCTTCGACCTTTTTCTGTTTTACGAGGTCGGCGATCGCCATGATGAGGTTGGCTTTGTTGACCTGATAAGGTATCTCGGTGACGATGAGACGGCTCTTGCCGTTGTGGCTCTCCTCTATCTCCACGCGGGAACGTATGATGGCGTTGCCCCTGCCGGTGCGGTACGCTTTTTTGATACCGCTCCTGCCCATGATGAGCGCGCCGGTCGGATAGTCGGGCGCGGGGATATATTCCATCAGCTGCTCGATGTCGATGTCGGGATCGTCGAGAAGCGCGACCGTACCGTCTATGACTTCTCCGAGGTTGTGCGGAGGAATGGACGTCGCCATACCGACCGCTATACCGTCGGAACCGTTGACCAAAAGGTTGGGATAGCGCGCCGGCAATACCGTGGGTTGTTCACGCGTGTCGTCGAAGTTGGGATAGAAATCGACGGTGTTCTTGTCGATGTCCCTTATCATCTCGTTGGCTATCTTGGACAGTCTCGCCTCGGTATAACGGTATGCCGCCGGAGGATCGCCGTCCACGGAACCGAAGTTGCCGTGTCCGTCCACCAGCGTACAGCGGATCGAGAAGTCCTGCGCAAGCCTGACGAGCGCGTCGTAGACCGAACTGTCGCCGTGCGGATGGTATTTGCCCAGCACGTCGCCGACGATGAGCGCGCACTTACGGTAGGGCTTGTCCGAGGTCAGACCGAGCTCGTTCATATCGAACAGGATCCTCCTGTGAACGGGTTTAAGACCGTCGCGGACATCGGGAATGGCTCTCGATACGTTGACCGCCATCGCGTAGGCGATGAACGACTTTTTCATCTCGCTTTCGAGCTCGATGTCTACGTACTTGGTGCCTCCGAGCATTTCGTCTATATCTTTCTTGTTGCTCTTGTCTTCCATAATCTCTCCTTAAACGTCGAGGTCTTCGACGAGGTTGGCGTTCTGTTCGATGAACTCGCGCCTCTTCTCAGGCTCTTCGCCCATAAGGACCGTGAACAGCTCGTTCGCCTTTTCCGCGTCGGTGATGCTCACGCGAAGCATCGTGCGGGTCTCGGGATTCATCGTCGTTTCCCACAACTGTTCCTGGTCCATCTCGCCCAGACCCTTGTAACGCTGTATCTCCGCCTTGCGGTCTATGCTGACGAGGTATTTTTCGAGGTCGGCGTCGTTGTAGAAATACGTCTCCTTTTTCGTGCCCTTCTGCGTGACCTTGTAGAGCGGCGGCTGCGCGATATAGACGTGCCCTTCCTCTACGATCGGCTTCATGAAGCGATAGAAGAACGTGAGCAGCAGGATACGGATATGACTGCCGTCGACGTCTGCGTCCGTCATACATATGATGCGGTCGTATTTGAGCTTGGACAGGTCGCAGTCCTCGTGTATGCCGCAGCCGAAAGTGGTGATCATGTTTTTGATCTCCTCGCTTTCGAGTATACGGTGCAGGCTCGCCTTTTCGACGTTGAGGATCTTGCCTCTCAGCGGAAGTATCGCCTGGAAACGTCTGTCTCTGCCCTGCTTTGCGGTGCCGCCCGCGGAATCTCCCTCGACGAGATAGATCTCGCACTTCTTGGGGTCGCGCTCCGTGCAGTCGGCAAGCTTGCCGGGCAGCGTGGTGGATTCGAGCACGTTCTTCCTTCTGGTCAGATCGCGCGCGTTCCTCGCTGCGTCGCGCGCCTTTTTGGCGTTGACCGCCTTGGTGATTATCTCACGTGCTTCGCGCGGATTTTCCTCGAAATATTCCTGCAATCTGTCGCCGAACACCTTGGTCACGACCGTACGCATGAAACTGTTGCCCAGGCGGGTCTTGGTCTGCCCTTCGAACTGGGGATCGACCAGTTTGACGGACACGACCGCCACGATACCTTCGCGGCAGTCCTCGCCGCTGAGCTTTTCTTCGTTTTTGAGCAGCTTGAGTTTTTCGCCGTAGTCGTTGAACTGCTTGGTCAGCACCGCCTTGAATCCGTCCAGATGCGTGCCGCCCTCGTGCGTGTTTATGTTGTTGGCGTAAGAGAAGATAGTCTCGCTGTAGCTCTGGTTGTATTGCAGAGCTATCTCCACCTGATAGTCGTCGGTCACGGTGTGTATGTACAGCGGCTGATCGGGAATGCCCCCTTTGGTGTTTATGCTCTGCACATACTCGACGATACCGCCTTCGTAGTGGAACGTCTCGCAGTTCTCCTTGAGCGGACGGCTGTCTTTGAGGATGATCTTAAGCCCTTTGTTGAGATACGCCAGCTCCTGCAATCTGTGGCGGAGCGTCGCATAGTCGAATTCCAAAGTCTCGAATATCTGATCGTCGGGATAGAACACGACCTTGGTCCCGCGCCTTTCGGTGTTGCCTATACAGGCGAGCGGACGCTGCGCGACGCCTCGGTTGAAGCTCATCTTGTACAGCTTGCCGTCCTGCGCGACCTCGACGTCGAGCCACTCGGAAAGCGCGTTGACGCACGATACGCCCACGCCGTGCAGACCTCCCGAAAATTTGTATCCGCCGCCGCCGAATTTGCCTCCCGCGTGCAGCTTGGTCAATACGACTTCGACCGCGGACTTGCCCTCTTTCTCGATTATGCCGACGGGGATACCTCTGCCGTTGTCGGTGACGGACACCGCGCCCGATTCGAGGATCTCGACCTCGATCGTATCGCAGTATCCCGCCATCGCCTCGTCGATAGAGTTGTCGACGACTTCGAATACGAGATGATGCAGTCCTCTTTCGTCCGTGGAACCGATGTACATACCCGGTCTTTTGCGGACGGGCTCCAATCCTTCGAGCACCTGGATATTGCTCTCGGTATAGCCGTCTTGTTTGGACATTTTTACCTCCGTTGTCCGCACGCGCGTACGCGTATATGCGCGCGCTCGCACAAGATTATAATATTTTAACAACTGCATTATATCACACGTCGCCGCATACGGGCAACCGTTTTGCGGAAAAAAGGCGCCTCATCTCCCCTCCCGACCGAGTAACGCTCTCGCCGCATATCCTGCGCGCGCATACTGTCCGCAAACGATCGGTCCCGTGCGGGAAAAGCTGTTTACACGGACTTGTCCGTATGTTATAACAGATTTGTTGAAAAGACGCGTCTGCGCGTCTGACGGGAGGGGAAAATTGCTCGAACTGAAAAACATATCCAAAACATACGGAGCCAAAACGGCGCTGTCCGACGTATCGGTCGCTTTCCCCGAAAAAGGGCTGGTGATCGTCTGCGGAGAGAGCGGCTGCGGCAAGACGACTTTGCTGAACATAGCGTCGGGAGCGGATATTCCGTCGTCGGGAAGCGTACTTTTCAACGGCAGGAAAATAACCGAAGCGGACATTGAGGAATACCGCCGCGGATACGTTTCGAACATATATCAGGATTTCATGCTTGCGGAAGAACTGTCGGCGGGCGACAATCTGCGGCTCGCCGCACAGGCGGTCGGCAAGGATCCGACCTCGGACGAAATAGCGGCTTTGCTCGAAAAAGCGGGTCTGAACGCAGGTTTTTCCGACAAAAAGGTTCCACTATGTCGGGCGGAGAAAAACAGCGCGTAGCCGTCGCCAGAGCGCTGATAAAAGACGGCGCGTCCGTCTTCGCCGACGAACCTACCGGCAATCTCGACCGTAAAAACGGCGAACTGATAATGGCTTTGCTGAAAAAGATCGCCGAAGAGAGGCTTGTCGTCGTCGTCAGCCACAACGAACGTCTGAACCGCGAATACGGGCAGTATTTCATAGAGCTGGAAGACGGCTGCGTCGTGCGTTCCGATCTGCCCGAAGCCGAACCGAGCCGGGCAATACGCGAACCCGGGCCGAAGATAAGACCGAAGCTTTCCGCGCGTACGGTCGCGGTCCTTGCGGCGACGGGATACCGCAAAAACAAACTCAAAAGCGTTTTCGCCGAGATATCGGGCGAGAGCTTCTCTACCGTGCTCCTGCACAGATTCGAAGTACAGAACGCTTTTTCCGTATCGGGAGTTTACGATCGCCTCAACGAATCGCGTTATATCATATTCCTGCCGTGTTTCATCGCTTTCGCGATCGGGCTTTTTTCGGTAGGATTCGCATTTTTCGGCTTCCTGCTCTCTTCAAAAGACGATCTGTACGCGGTATTGCGCGCCGTGGGCTTCGACGCGGGATCGGTCTTTGCGGTGATGCTGGCTCAACTCTCACTGCTGTGCGTTATCGGTGTCGCGGCGGGTCTTGCGACGGCCTACACGGTGACTCATCTGTTCGGGATATATCTCACCTCGAACGCTCTCATCACGGAGGTCGTGCTTCCTCTCGGCTGGCACGCCGTACTTATCTCGACGGCAGTCGCTCTCCTGTCCGCGATCGCGACGGCGTTTTTCAAGGCCCGCAAGATGTTTTCGGGAACGATAGCTTCCAACAAATCGGAATGACTTTTTCCTTTCGCTCTCCCGCACAACGCATATAAACGGAAACGGGCGGCGCGTTTTGCGCCGCCCGTACTTTTCAGGAATTCAATCCTTCTGTTCTTTATCCTTCTCTTCTTCGGTTTCTTTCTCGTTTTCGGTTCCTGATGCGGACAAGACCCTCACCGTCATCTCCACTATGCGGTGGGATCTGACCTTGCTCACTTTGATCTCCAGCCCGTCCTCGGTTATCTCGGGAGTATCCCCGTCGTCGGGTACGGTGCCCAAAAGTCCGCATACGTATCCCGAAAAAGTCTCGCAATCCTCCTTGTCCTCGTCGGGAAGATCTTTGTCCAAAGCCTCTTCCACCTTTTCCATCGGCGCGAGACCTTTTATCATCCATGTGTCGGAGCTTATCTTTTCGATCGAATATTCCTCTTTCTCGTCCTTGTCCGCCATATCGCCGACCAGAAGTTCGAGAAGATCGTTTATCGTCACTATACCGCTCATACCGCCGTATTCGTCCAATACGACCATGACGTGTTCTTTGGTCTCTTTCATGCGGTAGAACAACTCGTCCGCAGGCATGCTTTCCGGCACGAACACCGCCGGCTGGACCGCCTTTGCGAGCACTTCTTTGCGCGAGCGGTCTTTCATACGGAAGTATATCTTGGTATTGAGTATACCTATCACGTCGTCGGCGTCCTTGCCGCAGACGGGATAATAGATATGACGGCTTCCGTAAACGGTCTTTTCCCATTTCGCGTCGTTGTCGTGGGTGAAAACGATGTCCACGTCCTTGCGGTGCGTACACACCTCTCCCGCCGTATTGTCCTTGAAGTCGAATACGTTCTGAATCAGCTCGTTCTCTTTTTCGTCTATCTGTCCCTTTTCGCTGCCCGCTTCCGCCATGAGCATTATCTCCTCTTCGGTCACGGGTTTTTCGTCCTCTTCGGGCTTTATGCCGAACAGTTTGAGGATCCCGTTGGAAGATACTGTGAGCAGCCACACGAAAGGCGTGAATACCACCGACACTAATTTCAGCACGCCCGATATGCCGAGCGAATACTTTTCGGCGTATTTCATCGCGACGCGTTTGGGAATAAGCTCGCCGAAAGTGATGTTGAAGAACGCCAGCACGACGGTGATCACCACCATGCATACGGTCTCTATGACTCCTCGCGCCGATTCGGACACGCCCGCGTTCATGATGGCGGCGGCGAGAGGTTCGGCAAAATAGTCCGCCGCGAAAGCGCTGCCCAAAAGTCCGGCAAGCGTTATCGCCACCTGTATCGTCGATAAAAATTTGGTCGGACGCGCGGTAAGGTCTATTATCCTCTTCGCGCGTTTGTTGCCTTCCTCCGCCATCTTTTTGAGTTTGGTCTCGTTGGTCGATATGACCGCTATTTCGGCGGCGGCGAATATCGCGTTGAGCGCGATAAGCACTATTTGTAAGATTACAGCTCCTGCCATTTTTCTCCTTTTATGCAAAAAGGCACAATCCGCGTATTCTCATCGGATCATGCCATGTGTTTGCGTTATATATTCAGTCTACTGTGAGAACCGGGGTCCCCGTCGCTCACGCCGTTTCCTCCCATATGCGACTATTATATTACTATATATCGCTCGGTTTGTCAATAACAAAATAATTTGCTCCGAAGCCGAAAAGACGTATCCTTCCTCTCCATCGGTTTACTATCCGTAAATTTTGCTTTATAATATAGCTATGCGCGTGGGAAAAGTCACACTTAAAAATTTCAGAAACTACGGAACCCAGACCGTCACCCTCAAAGAAGGTCTGAACGTATTTTCGGGAGAAAACGCAAGCGGCAAGACCAATTTTGCCGAAAGCGTATATTGCTGCGCCATAGGCAGATCTCCGCGCACTCAGAACGACCGCGAAATGATAAAATGGGGAGAAGAAAGCGCGTCGGTGTGCGTCGAAGTTCTGAAAAGATACCGTAATTGGGAAATATCTCTGAATATAGACTCGAAAGGCAAAAAAAGACTTTCGATAGACGGCGTGCCCGCCTATAAAATGAGCGAGATAGTCGGCATCCTCAACGTGGTGTATTTTTCTCCCGACGAGCTGAAACTCATCAAGGACGGCCCCGCGGAACGCAGAAGATTCATGGACATAAGTCTGTGTCAGCAGTCCAAAAATTATCTCTTCAATCTGCAAAAATACAACGCCGTGCTCGCGCAGAGGAACAAACTCCTCAAATCCGGACTGGGTATAAACACTCTCAGACAGACCCTTTTCGTATGGGACACGCAGCTTGCGAAATACGGAGCTTACATCACGAGAAAGAGATACGAATTCGCGGAAAAACTGAAAAAATTCGCCGCGGCTTCGCACGCAAGACTTTCGGGAGAAAAGGAAAAACTCGACATATCGCTCGAAAGCTCTCTGGGATACGACGATATAGAGATCATTGCCGAAGAATTTCTTCACACTCTCGAAGGAAACGTGCAAAAAGACGCCGATCTTTCCTACACCTCTTTCGGATGTCACCGCGACGATCTCGAGATAACTCTCAACGGCGTGGACGTGCGCAAATACGGCTCGCAGGGACAGCAGCGCAGCGCGGCTCTTTCGCTCAAATTCGCCGAAATAGATCTGTTCGGATCGGAAACGGGAGAAAAACCCGTGCTGCTTCTGGACGACGTTTTAAGCGAACTGGACGCCGGAAGATGTTCCCGTCTGCTCGAAATGAGCGCCGATCTGCAGACCATAATCACCTGTACTTCTTTCTCTTCCGAAGTTCCCCACACCGATTTCGCGGTCAAAAACGGCAGCATTTCTCCCGTCTGAAACGCTTTCTTATTTTGCTCATAATATATAAATTTTTATTGAAAAAAGCGCCCGAAAATAGTATAATGTCACTATGAGCGAATGCAAGGTATTGTGGAAATCCGTATTGTCCGAACTGGAAGTGCTGCTGACGACCGTGAGCTTCGATATGTGGTTCAAGGATCTCGAACCTTATACCGTCGAAAACGACAAACTCGTACTTATCGCGCCCCTCAACAGCTTCAAATCGATCAACAAAAACTATAAAGACCAGATAAAAAAGGCGATCGAAAACAGCGGAGCCAAGATCTCGGGAATAGAGATAATAACCAAAGCGGAGACGGACAACTACACTTTGAGCGACGAGGAAGAAAAAGAGGAAGATGACGGAGATACCGTCAATATGTTCGATCCCGGATATACCTTCGACAGTTTCGTGGTGGGCGATTCCAACTCGATAGCTTACGCCGCCGCCGAAGCTGTGGCGAAAGCCCCGGGAGCGTGTCACAATCCCCTCTTTATCTACGGCGGCGTCGGATTGGGAAAGACCCATATAATGCACGCCATAGCCAACTATATCCTGTCGCAGAACAAAAAAGCAAAAATTCTTTACGTAACTGCCGAACAGTTCGTCAACGACTACATCGATTCTCTCAAAAACAACAAGGACAACGAGCTGAACAAACAGTTCAGACTCAAATACCGCAGCGTGGACGTTCTGATGATGGACGACGTGCAATTTCTTTCGGGAAAGACGAGCACTCAGGAAGCGTTGTTCCATACTTTCAACGATCTCTATCAGTTCAGAAAACAGATAGTGCTCACTTCCGACCGTCACCCCAGAGAACTCACTTTCCTGCAAGACAGGCTGAAATCGAGGTTCCAAAGCGGTCTTACGGTGGACATAACGAAACCGAGCATCGAAACCAGGATCGCCATATTGCAGAAAAAGGCTTACGCAAAGAAATACGACATATCTCAGAAAGCCGTTTTCTTTATTGCGGAGAACATAACTTCCAATATAAGGGAGCTCGAAGGAGCTTTGTCCAAAGTCGTGTTTTACTGCTCTCTGTCGGGCAGAAGCTCCGACGATCTCGAAGCCGTGAAAGACGCGTTGAAAGACTGCATAGACGTGTCCTCTCACGTCATATCGATGGACTCGATAGCCGACGCGACCTGCGCTTATTACGGGATAAAGAAATCCGACATAATCGGAAAGAGAAAGAACAAGCTCATATCCAATGCAAGACAGATGGCTATCTATCTCATCAACGATATGCTCGGAGTACCTCTCTCCTCTATCGGAGAATTCTTCGGAGGAAGAGATCATACCACGATAATGTACGCAAGAGACAAGATGACAGATCTGTCCAAGACGGATCATCTCATCCAGGCTCAGATAAACGACATAAAGAGTATGTTGGAGAAAAAATGATACCTTGTGGAGAATGTGGAAACTGCTTTTAAAAGTTCAACGTCTTTTTCACATCGTCCGGTGCAAAATTTTTGCAGCTGCGGGCGGATAAAACGCACTTTTGAGAGCTTGTCCACTTATCCACTCCCATTATTGGTATTATTATTATCCAATCTTACAAAAAATAAACATGTATAAGTCCGCGAAGCGGCAAACACGGAGGAAATATGAACATAATTTGCAACGGAACACAGTTATCGGAAGCCCTTTCCAGAGTGAGTAAAGCCCTTCCGATAAAGAAGACCATACCTATATTGGAGGGGATCAAACTTTCCGCATACGGAAACTTCCTCACGCTGACCGCTACGGATACCGAATTCGCCATACAGAAGACCATAAACGCCGACGTAAGAATGGAGGGAGAAGCGCTCGTTCCGGGAAAACTTTTCGGAGAATTCGCCAAAAAACTTTCTTCCGAAGAGAGCATAGAGATATCCTATACCGACGATCAGAACGTAAAAGTAAAATATACCGACAGCGAAACTTCTTTCAAGGCGATGAAGCTGCGCGATTATCCTCCTATACAGGAGTTCGATCACGACGTAGAATTTTCGATGCTTCAAAAGGATCTCAAAGACCTTATAATAAAGACGATATTCTCCGCCGCTACCGACGACGTAAGACCTATACTCAAAGGATGTCTGCTCGACATAAGCGGCAGCGAAGTTAAGTGCGTCGCTCTCGACGGATACAGGCTTGCCGTGACCAAGAAACAGCTTGCTATGAGCTGTCCCGATACCAGCGCCATCATTCCGGCAAAAAATCTCTCCGAGATTTACCGACTGCTCGAAGAGGACGACGAACCCGCCAATATATCCGTATGCCAGAAAAAGATAACCGTGGATCTCAAGCATACGAAGATAATATCCAACCTGCTCTCGGGCACGTTCATCAGATACGAATCGAGCATTCCCAACAAGTTCGAAACTGTCGTGACCGTGGACAGAACGATGCTCGAAAACTGCCTCGAAAGAGCCTATATAATGAGCCGTTTCGAAAAGTCCAATCTCGTAAAGATGGACGTAAAGGAAGGAAAGCTGACAATATCCACGAACAGCGAAATGGGCGACGTAAACGAAGTTATGTCTGTATTCTCTCAGGGAAAGGACATACAGATGCTGTTCAACTCCAAATTCATTCTCGACTGTCTTAAAGTGATAGACGACGAATTCGTCAATTTCAGCTTTTCTACTCCCACTTCGCCGAGCATAATAACTCCTGTGGAGGGGGACAAGTTCCTCTATATGGTGCTTCCTCTGCGCAACTTCTCGCGTTGATAAAACGAAACCGTAAAAAGCGGGTCGCAAGATCCGCTTTTTTTATCGGAGTATGTCCGACGGCAAAGAAAAACAAAAATGTAAGACATACAATGATAATA